>Ga0066256_1000126_pt1 | contig 337746 bp, 309 predicted proteins | sample ThiBio_1000_biof_FD_87107 | JGI IMG/M metagenome (GOLD analysis project Ga0066256, IMG submission 87107) | Wastewater bioreactor microbial communities from Cape Town, South Africa - Thiocy_expt_1000_biof (version 2) | ecosystem: Engineered > Bioreactor > Thiocyanate-remediating >... | reverse complement strand
ATGGTCCGGTCGCGGCGACGCAAGACGCTTGAGCTCAATACGCTCGCCGGCGTCGGCTCTCTCGTTTACCTGCTTGCCGCGGTCGTCATGGTCGCAATGCATCAGCTTTTTCCCGACACGCTCGCCTTCGGCCCCGCTGCGATCTACGCGTTGGCCATGGGCTGGCTATCCGGGCTCGGGCTCGCACAGCTCTACAAGATCGTGCCGTTCGTGACCTGGCTGGAAGCTTACGGGCCGGTGATGGGGCGTGTCGCCGTGCCGCGCGTCCAGGATCTGGTCCGGGAAAGCCGCGGCCGCTCCTGGTTCATCCTCTACCATGCCGGCGTTCTGCTGGGCGTTGCCGCGCTGCTCTGCGGCGCGGAACTCGCCTTCCACCTTGCAGCCTGGGTGGAATTTGCCGCGGTGGCCGGGCTGGCCGTCGAACTTTTTCACGCGCGGCGTCTGGGCTATGCTCCCGCCGACATCCGGCTTCCCAAGGGAGCCGTACGCCCGCATCTTCTCTTTGCCAATCAGATCTAACGGAGTGAGCCGATGGGCTTTGAATACAAGGAACTGGATGTGCGTCCCCTGCTGCAGGCGGGCGTGGAACCCTTTGTCGAGATCATGACCGCCGTGGACGGCCTGGGGCCGGGGCAGGGACTGCGATTGCTGGCTCCCTTCAAGCCGCAGCCGCTCTTTTCGGTGATGGAGCGCAAGGGATATCTCTATGAATTGTCGGAACTGGAGGGAGGCGATTTTGAAGTGCGCTTCTTCCCGAAGAAACCCGAGGTTCTCGCCTCGGAAAATGCCGATGACGCCGACAGCTGGCCGGATCCGATGGTGGAACTGGATCTGACCGATCTCGATCCGCCGCAGCCGATGGTGAAGATCCTGCAGGCACTCGAATCGATGCCGGAGGGAACCGTGCTCTTTGCGGTTCTCAGCCGCGAGCCGGTTTTCCTGTTTCCCGAGCTGGTGAAACGCGGCCATCAATGGGTCGGCAACTTCGACAAGGCGGGAACGGCGTTCCGCCTGATGATCCGGCGCGGAGGCGCGAAGCCGTGACCTCCGCAACGCTTGTCTCCGAGCGGATCGCCGCCGCGCTTTTGGAGGTCATCGATCCGGAGATCGGCCGCAGCGTCGTCGATATCGGCCTGATCTATTCTGTGGAGCTGATCGCGGAGGATCATCTCCTCATCCGCATGACGACGACGACGCGCGGTTGCCCGGCGACCGGCTTCCTCGTCGATGCCGTGCGCGAGCGTGCGGCATCGGAGGGCCTGGCGCAGACCGTCGATGTCGAACTCACCTATGATCCGCCGTGGTCGCCGGATATGATGCGCTCCTGAAAACCGCAACCGGCCGCAGATGTCGGCCGGCACCGGGTTGTTTCCCTGAAACACGCTGCCAAAGGTCCGCCATCGCCGTGATGGGCGGATGTGCAGACTGTCTCCGCAGGACATGTCCATGGCGGAACGATGCCTGCCTTCACAATCACAATCGACACGATAATGACGGTGCCCCGCCACGGTTTCCTCCGCGACGGGGCGCCTGACATTGTGTTCTATCCTCTTGTTTTAGCCGCCTTGTCCGAGGCCGAAGCGGTTTCGCTTCGGCTGGAAATGTTCCTGTTGTCACTTGCCGATCGGCTGGCGACGTTTCTTGACCAGCATCGGCCCGTATTCGCAAAGATAGAGGCCGAAGGCGGACAGCCAGGTCAATCCCGCGAGGGCATGGAGAAGGTTCGTCTGGTCGGGGAAGACCGAAGTGAGCGGGCGTATCAGCGCGCAGGCGACGATGGCGGCATAGGACAGGATCGTCATCGGCGAGGCGTGCAGTTCACGGCCGGTGTGGCCGCGGGTGGCACGCGTCATCACGGCCAGCATCATCGTTGCCACCGTTCCGATCGTCAGGACGTGCGTTGCGGCCGTTCCGTCCATCAGGCCCCCTGCCGACGCGGCCATCGCCAGGAAGCCGATCGTCATCGCCGTGGAGATGCCGGTGACGGACCAACCGGTCTCCTGCGCCATTGGGCGCAGGAAGACGGGCAGCGAGAACATCGCGCCGACCGCGGCGCAGCCCAGCAGGCCGCCCGCCGCGACGATCACCCAGCGATAGGAACGGTTCATCGTGATCTCCGAGGCGGGCGCGGGGTGCCGGATGCGGCTGTCGATGATGTCGACGGGCGGTGTTGCCGCCCGCAGACGGCGTCGGCCGGATCAGGCCTGCGCGGGCTTCCAGCCCGGGGCCGGCATGGTATTGACCATCCACGGAATGCCGAAGCGGTCGACGAGCGATCCGAAGCCGGGCGACCAGAAGGTCTCGGCGAACGGCATGACGGCGCGTCCGCCTTCGCATAGCTGGTCGAACCAGCGCCGGGCCTCGGCCGCGTCATGGCTGTGCAGGGTGACGTCGAAGCCGTTCTTCGGTTTGTCGATGTTGTGGGCCCAGCCGACATCCATGTCGGCGCCCATCAGCGCCTGATCGCCGACCTCGAGCCAGCAATGCATGAGCCAGCTCTTGTACTTCTCGTCGGTGATCGGCATCCCGGGAGGCCCGTCCCCATAGGGAAACGCGGCTGTGATCTTGCCGCCCAGCACCTTGGCGTAGAATTCGAACGCCTCGCGGCACTGGCCCTGGAAGCTGAGGCTGGTCACGATCTTCATGGTCGTCTCCTTGGGGTGGGGGGATTCACGTCGACGCTCGGGCGGTGCCGGCCTGCCGGGGTGGCAAGGCTGTCCGCCGTTCATCTAAGTTGATATCAACGTAATGACTTCGCCGATGTCAACCGGGCGAGGACTTGCTCCTGACAGAATCGGGCGGGGGTGCCCACACCCGGCCGCTCGGGCAAAATTCCTATAGGATTCCTATTCTGGAGGATTGCGGCCGGTCTCGAACGGCTATGCCCCGCACCCGATAATTCCACGCATCGACGATCTGGCCGCCGATCTCGCTTCCGCCTCGGGAGCGGCCCGGCCCCTCGTCCCCCCGCGACGCCTCGGCCGAAAGGACCACGGCAATGGATATCGTCATGATCGGGCTGAGCCTGGCCTTCTTCGCCGCCACCATCGCCTATGTCGCCGCCTGCGACGCGCTCTGAGTCAGGGAACATCACCATGATCGTCGATGACGTCCTCGGTGGAGCGGTAACGGCGCTCCTGCTCGTCTACCTCACCTATGCGCTGCTCCGCCCCGAGCGGTTCTGACCGCGCGAAGCGCAACCGGAAACGATGTCCATGACTCTCAACGGCTGGATCCAGATCCTCGTCTTCTGCGCCATCGTCGTCGCGCTGACGAAGCCGCTCGGCGGCTACATGACGCGCGTCTTCAACGGCGAGCGCACCTTCCTGTCGCCTGTGCTCGCGCCGGTCGAGCGCGGGCTCTACGCGCTGGCCGGCACGCATCCGCGCGAGGAGCAGCACTGGAGCGCCTATGCTGTCGCCCTGCTGCTGTTCAACCTCGCGGGCGTCCTCCTGCTCTACGGGCTGCAGCGCCTCCAGGGGATGCTGCCGCTCAATCCCGACGGCATGAGCACCGTCGCGCCCGATCTCGCCTTCAACACCGCCGTCAGCTTCGTCACCAACACGAACTGGCAGAATTACGGCGGCGAGAGCACCATGTCTTATCTGACGCAGATGCTCGGCCTGACCGTGCAGAACTTCGTCTCAGCGGCGACCGGCATCGCGATTGCGGTGGCGCTGATCCGCGGCTTCGCCCGCGCTTCCGCCAGATCGGTCGGCAGCTTCTGGGTCGACCTCACCCGCGCGACCCTCTATCTGCTCCTGCCGCTCTGCATGGTGCTGACGCTCGCCTATGTGGCGCTCGGCGTGCCGCAGACCCTCGATGGCGCCGTCACCGCGACCACGCTCGAAGGCGCGCAGCAGGCGATCGCGCGGGGGCCCGTCGCCTCGCAGGTCGCGATCAAGATGCTCGGCACCAATGGCGGCGGCTTCTTCAACACCAATGCCGCCCATCCCTTCGAGAATCCGGACGCCATCTCGAACCTGATCCAGATGGTCTCGATCTTTGCGATCGGGGCGGCGCTCACCAACGTCTTCGGCCGGATGGTCGGCAACCAGCGCCAGGGCTGGGCGATCCTGGCCGCGATGGGCACGCTGTTCCTGGCGGGCGTCGCCGTCTGCTATTGGGCCGAGGCCGCCGGCAACCCGCTCGTCCATGCGCTCGGTCTGCAGGGCGGCAACCTCGAAGGCAAGGAGATCCGCTTCGGCATCCCGCTCTCGGCGCTGTTTGCTGTCATCACCACCGCCGCTTCCTGCGGCGCGGTCAACGCCATGCATGGCAGCTTCACCGCGCTCGGCGGGCTGATCCCGCTGATCAACATGGAGCTCGGCGAGGTCATCGTAGGCGGCGTCGGCGCCGGCTTCTACGGCATCGTGCTCTTCGTGGTGCTGGCGATCTTCGTTGCCGGGCTGATGGTCGGCCGCACGCCGGAATATCTCGGCAAGAAGATCGAGGCCAAGGAGGTCAAGATGGCGATGCTCGCCATCCTCTGCCTGCCGGCCGGCATGCTGATCTTCACCGCGATCGCCGTTGTGCTACCCGGCGCCGTCGCCGCGGCCGGCAATGGCGGCCCGCACGGCTTCTCCGAGATCCTCTATGCCTATACCTCGGCGGCGGCCAACAACGGCTCGGCCTTCGCCAGCCTGTCCGGCAACACGCCCTGGTACAACATCACGCTGGGCATCACCATGCTGGTCGGCCGCTTCCTGGTCATCATCCCGGCGCTCGCGATCGCCGGCTCGCTCGCCGCGAAGAAATCGGTGCCCGCCTCGGCCGGTACCTTCCCGACCGACGGGCCGCTCTTCGTCGGCCTTCTCGTCGGCGTGATCCTGATCGTCGGCGGCCTGACCTTCTTCCCCGCCCTCGCGGTGGGCCCGATCGTCGAGCATCTGGCGATGATCGCCGGGCAGAGCTTCTGAGGAGGCGGTCCATGTCGAGCTGTCTTCGCAATCTGCGCCGCGACGCCCGCCCGCCCCGTCGCCAAGGTGGGGCGGGAGCGGGCGAGACATCGCTGCGCCCTGCCACGCTGATCCTTGCCGCTACGGTTGGCCTCGCCCTCTTCGTGCTCGCTATCCGGGCCTTGGCCGCGCTGTTCGCCGGCGCCTGACCGGCCGCGGCCCATTCTTTTCGCTGGAGCCTCTCATGAGCCAGTCCAAATCCGCGAGCCTGATCGACGCTCGCATCCTCGTGCCGGCGCTGGGCGATGCCTTCCGCAAGCTCGACCCGCGCAGCCTTGCGCGCAATCCGGTGATGTTCGTCGTCGCGGTGGTGTCACTGCTGACCACCATCCTGTTCCTGCGCGACCTCGCGATCGGTGGCGCCAATCTCGGCTTTTCGTTCCAGATCGTGCTCTGGCTCTGGTTCACCGTGCTTTTCGCCAATTTCGCGGAAGCGGTCGCGGAAGGCCGCGGCAAGGCGCAGGCCGATTCGCTGCGCAAGACGCGCACGGAAACACAGGCCAAGCTGCTCGCGGGCGAGGACCGCACGCAGTTCCGGCTCGTGCCGGGCACCTCGCTCAAGGTTGGTGACGTCGTTCTGGTCGAGGCCGGCGACATCATCCCCTCCGACGGCGAGGTCATCGAGGGCGTCGCCTCGGTCAACGAGGCCGCGATCACCGGCGAATCCGCTCCGGTGATCCGCGAATCCGGCGGTGACCGCTCGGCCGTGACCGGCGGCACGCAGGTACTTTCCGACTGGATCCGCGTCCGCATCACCGCCGCCGCCGGCTCGACCTTCATCGACCGCATGATCGCGCTGGTCGAGGGCGCCGAGCGCCAGAAGACGCCGAACGAGATCGCGCTCAACATCCTGCTCGCCGGCATGACGCTGATCTTCGTGCTGGCGACGGCGACGATCCCGAGCTTCGCCGCCTATGCCGGCGGCTATATCCCGGTGGTGGTGCTGGTCGCGCTGTTCGTGACGCTGATCCCGACCACGATCGGCGCTTTGCTCTCGGCCATCGGCATCGCCGGCATGGACCGGCTCGTGCGCTTCAACGTGCTCGCCATGTCCGGCCGCGCAGTCGAGGCCGCCGGCGATGTCGATACGCTGCTGCTCGACAAGACCGGCACGATCACGCTGGGCAACCGCCAGGCGACCGCGTTCAGGCCGGTCTCCGGCGTCGGCGAGCGCGACCTCGCCGACGCCGCCCAGATCGCCTCGCTCGCCGACGAGACGCCGGAAGGCCGCTCGATCGTCGTGCTGGCCAAGGAGAAATACAGCATCCGCGCCCGCGACATGGCCGCGCTCCATGCCAGCTTCGTGCCCTTCACCGCGCAGAGCCGGATGAGCGGCGTCGATCTCGACGGTTCGCAGATTCGCAAGGGCGCGGTCGACGCCGTGCTGAAGCATGTCGAGGCCGGCGCCATCGGGTCGCGCCCCCCGGCCGGCGTGGTACGCGAGATCCAGGCCATCACTGCCGAGATCGCCAAGGCCGGCGGCACGCCGCTGGCGGTCGCGAAGGACGGGCGCCTCCTCGGCGTCATCCATCTCAAGGACATCGTCAAGGGCGGGGTGCGCGAGCGCTTCGCGGAATTGCGCCGCATGGGCATCCGCACCGTGATGATCACCGGCGACAACCCGATGACCGCCGCCGCCATCGCGGCGGAGGCGGGAGTCGACGACTTCCTCGCCCAGGCGACGCCGGAGAACAAGCTCTCCCTGATCCGCGAGGAGCAGGCCAAGGGCAAGCTCGTCGCCATGTGCGGCGACGGCACCAACGACGCGCCGGCGCTGGCCCAGGCCGATGTCGGCGTCGCCATGAACACCGGCACCGTCGCCGCGCGCGAGGCCGGCAACATGGTCGACCTCGACAGCGATCCGACCAAGCTCATCGAGATCGTCGAGATCGGCAAGCAGCTGCTGATGACGCGCGGCGCGCTGACGACCTTCTCCATCGCCAACGACGTCGCCAAGTATTTCGCCATCATCCCGGCGATGTTCCTGGCCTTCTATCCGCAGCTCGGCGCGCTCAACGTCATGGGGCTCTCGACCCCGCAGAGCGCCATCCTGTCGGCCATCATCTTCAACGCGCTGATCATCGTCGCGCTGATCCCGCTGGCGCTGAGGGGCGTGAAGTACCGGGCTGTCGGCGCCGGCGCGCTGCTGCGCCGCAACATGCTCGTCTACGGGCTCGGCGGGCTCGTCGTGCCTTTCATCGGTATCAAGGCCATCGACATGGCCGTCACCGCGCTGCACCTCGTCTAAGGAGCCGCAACCATGCTCAAGCAGATCCGCCCCGCCCTGGTGATGATCGTGGCGCTCTCGGCCATCACCGGCCTCGCCTACCCGCTCGCCATGACCGGCATCGCCCAGGCCGTCTTCCCCCGCCAGGCCAATGGCAGCCTGATCGAGAAGGACGGCAAGATCATCGGCTCCAGCCTGATCGGCCAGAACTTCACCGGCGAGCGCTATTTCCACGGCCGCCCCTCGGCGACATCAGGCACCGACCCGAACGATAGTTCCAAGACGGTAGATGCACCTTACAATGCCGCCAGTTCGGGCGCCTCCAATCTCGGCCCGACCAATGCGAAGCTGATCGAGCGCATCAAGGCCGATGCCGAGAAGCTCAAGGCGGAGAACCCGGGCGCGCCGGTTCCGATGGATCTCGTGACCACCTCCGGCAGCGGGCTCGATCCGCACATCTCGCCCGAGGCTGCCTATTTCCAGGTTGCGCGGGTCGCCAAAGCGCGCCAGGCCGATCCGGCCGCGGTCAAGGCGCTGGTCGAGGCCCATGTCGAGCCGCGCAAGCTCGGCGTCCTCGGCGAGCCGGTCGTCAACGTGCTCGCGCTCAACCTTGCGCTCGACGGCGCAGCCTCGCGCTGACACAAAGGCAGCGGCGGCGCGCCGATCCGCCGCCGCCCCGTGAAGCCGCCATGCCACCCGCCGAGAACCATCGCGATAACAGGGCCAGGCCCTCGCCAGAGGCGCTGCTGGAAAGCGCCCGGCGGGAGGGCCGCGGCCGGCTGAAGATCTTCCTCGGCGCGGCGCCGGGCGTCGGCAAGACCTATGAGATGTTGACCTCCGGCCGGGCCCGCATGGCCGATGGCGTCGACGTCGTCATCGGCATCGTCGAGACCCATGGCCGCAAGGAGACGCAAAGGCTGGTGGACGGTTTCGAGATCGTCCCGCGCCGGAGCGTCGACTACAAGGGCCGCGCGCTCGAGGAGATGGACCTGGACGCCATCCTGGCTCGCCGTCCTGCGCTGGTGCTGGTCGACGAGCTCGCCCATACCAACGTCCCTGGCAGCCGCCATCCCAAGCGCTATCTCGATGTCGAGGAGCTGCTGTCGCGCGGCATCGACGTCTACTCCACGCTGAACATCCAGCATGTCGAGAGCCTGAACGACGTGGTCGCCCAGATCACCCGCATCCGGGTGCGCGAGACCGTGCCGGATTCGATCCTCGACCGCGCCGACGACATCGAGATTATCGATCTGACACCGGCCGACCTCATCAAGCGGCTGGAGGAAGGCAAGGTCTATCTCGGCAACACGGCCCGGCGCGCCATCGCGAATTATTTCTCGCCCGGCAACCTGACGGCCTTGCGCGAGCTGGCGCTGCGCCGCACGGCCCAGCGGGTCGACGAGCAGCTGCTCAGCCACATGCAGAGTCATGCGATCCCCGGCCCCTGGGCGGCCGGCGAGCGCATCCTCGTCTGCATCGACGACGGCCCCGGCGCCCGGGCGCTGGTCCGTCTCGCCAAGCGCCAGGCCGACCGGCTGCGGGCACCGTGGAGCGCGCTCTATATCGAGACGCCGCATGCCGCCGCACTGCCCGAGGCTGCCAAGACGCGCGTGGCCGGCGCACTCCGGTTGGCCGAGCAGCTCGGCGGCGAGGCGGTCAGTCTTCCTGGGCAGGACGTGGCTGGCGAGATCATTCGCCATGCGGCGGCCAGCAACGTCACCCAGATCGTCGTCGGCAAGCCGGCCAAGCCACGCTGGCGCGAACTGCTCGGCGGCTCGGTCTCGCACGACCTGATCCGCCGGGCCGGCGACATCAGCGTGCATGTCGTCTCCGTCGCCGACAACGACAAGGAGGCCCGCCTGCCGGCGAGCGGCGGCAAGCGGCCCTTCGGCCTGCGGCCTTATCTCGGCATGCTCCTGTCGGTCGCGGCCGCCCTCGCCGTCGCGGAACTGCTCAGCCAGGTCATGGACCTGCGCAACATCGCGCTGGTCTTCCTGATGAGCGTGCTGATCTCGGCGGTGACGGGAGGGTTCTGGCCGGCGCTCGGCGCCTCCGTGCTGAGCGCCTTCGCGCTGAACTTCTTCTTCATCCCGCCGCTCTACACCCTGACGATCAGCGACCCGGAGAACGTCGTCGCGCTCGGCTTCTTCCTGCTCGTCGCCCTGATCGCGAGCAATCTGACAGCGCGCGTCCAGCGCCAGGCTAATGCGGCCCGCCAGCGCGCCCGCACCACGGAAGACCTGTACCTGTTCTCGAAGAAGCTGGCCGGCACCGGCACGCTCGACGACGTGCTCTGGGCGACGGCGTTCCAGATCGCCTCGATGCTGCGGGTGCGCGTCGTCATTCTGATGCCGGAGGACGGCACGCTGGCGGTCCGCGCCGGCTATCCGCCCGACGATACGCTGGTCGATGCCGACATCGCCGCCGCCCGCTGGGCCTGGGAGCATGATCGCCCGGCCGGGCGCGGCGCCGACACGCTGCCCGGCGCCAAGCGGCTCTACCTGCCCTTGCGCACGGGGCGGACCGCCGTCGGTGTCATCGGCCTCGACGACGATCGCGAGGGGTCGCTGCTGACACCGGAGCAGCAGCGGCTGCTCGATGCGCTCGCCGATCAGGCGGCCGTCGCGATCGAACGCATCCAGCTCGTCGCTGATGTCGACCGGGCGCGGCTCGCGGCCGAGGCCGACCGCCTGCGCTCGGCGCTGCTGACCTCGATCTCGCACGACCTCAAGACGCCGCTGGCCTCGATCATGGGCGCGGCCGGTACCTTGCGCGACTATCGCAACGCCCTGCCGGCGGATGATCACGCTGCCCTGCTCGCGACCGTGATCGACGAGTCCGAGCGCCTCAACCGCTTCATCGCCAACCTGCTCGACATGACCAGGATCGAATCGGGCGCGATGGAGCCCAACGCCGCAGCCCTCGACCTGGGCGAGGTCGTCGGCAGCGCGCTGCGCCGCGCCGGCAAGATCACGGCCGGGCATCGCGTCGAGACCAGCCTGCCGGATGATCTGCCGATGCTCAGGCTCGATCCGGTGTTGTTCGAGCAGGTGCTGTTCAACCTGATCGACAATGCGGCCAAATACGCGCCGGCCGGCAGCCTCATCGCCATCCGGGCCCGGCAGGACGACGGCGCGGTCGTGGTCGAGGTCGCGGATGAGGGGCCGGGCCTGCCGCCTGCCGATCTGGAGCGCGTCTTCGACAGCTTCTACCGGGTGAGCAAGGGTGATCAGGTCCGGGCCGGCACCGGACTCGGCCTCGCCATCTGCCGCGGTTTCGTTGAGGCGATGGGCGGCACGATCGCGGCGGGCAACCGGAGCGATCGCAGCGGCGCCGTCTTCACCATTCGCATGCCCGTCGAGGCGCGGGCCGACAGCTTGGAGCCGTTGGCATGACGACATCGGACATCAAGGTGCTGGTGGTGGACGACGAGCCGGCGATCCGCCGCCTGCTGCGCGTCGGCCTCTCGACCGAAGGCTACGCCATCCGCGAGGCGGCGACGGCGCGCGAGGCGGTCGAGCGCCTCGCCGAGGATCTGCCTGACCTCGTCATCCTCGATCTCGGCCTGCCCGATCTGTCCGGCCAGGACCTCCTGCGGAAATGGCGCGCGGAAGCGCTCAATCTGCCGATCGTCATCCTGTCGAGCCGCACCGACGAGGCCGGCATCGTCGAGGCGCTCGAGACCGGCGCAGACGACTACGTCACCAAGCCTTTCGGAATGAAGGAACTCGCTGCGCGGCTGCGCGTCGCACTGCGGCACAAGCTGCAGCAGCAGGGTGAGAAGCCGATCTTCCAGACCGGCGAACTCTCGGTCGATCTGGTCAAGCGCATCGTCAGGCTGGCGGGCGAGGAGGTGAAGCTCTCGCCCAAGGAATATGATATCCTGCGCATCCTCGTGCAGCACGCCGGCAAGGTGCTGACGCACCAGTACCTGATGAAGCAGGTCTGGGGCGCCTCGGCCGATGTGCAGTACCTGCGGGTCTATGTCCGCCAGCTCAGGCAGAAGATCGAGCGCATTCCCGACCAGCCGCAATACATCACCACCGAGACCGGCGTCGGCTATCGCCTGCGCGAGGCCGAGTGAACCCGGCCGGCACGACAGGCCGACAGCCATGATGAATTTGCCATGACACCCGCCGACATCATCCGCCCGGGCTCGATCATCGGGATCGCCGCGCCGACGAAGGCCGCGCTCTTCCAGATCCTCGCCAGCAAGGCGGCGGAGCGGCTGGGCCTGCCTGAACATGTCGTCCTGGAGGCGCTGAGCCGGCGCGAATCGCTCGGCTCGACGGGAGTCGGCAAGGGCGTCGCGCTGCCGCATGCCTCGCTTCCCGGCCTGGCCGAGCCCTTCGGGTTGCTGGCGCGCCTCAAGCACCCGGTCGACTATGAAGCGATCGACGGCGAACCGGTCGATCTGGTCTGCCTGGTGCTGACGCCGCCGAATGGCGGCAAGGGACGAATCGACGCGCTCGCCTGCATCGCCAGGCGGCTGCGGTCCCAGGAGACCTGCGACCGCATCCGGACCGCGGCGGGTAGCGAGGGTGTCTACGACGTGCTGCTGGAAGGGATGTGACCGGAGGCGCGCTCTCGTGCCCGACATGACTGCGCAGCGCCGCAGGCATCGTTTGGTGCGGGCCGGGATCGAAATCGCTGCTCGCGCGTTGTCCGATGCGACGCCGCTGTAAGGCGCCCGGAACAGGACGACGAGAATGATCAGACAGAAGGCAGTTTCCGCAGCCGTTTCCCTGGCCGCCATCTTGACGGTGGCGAGCCCGGCGCTCGCGCAGCAGCGCAAGCTCGGTCCCTCGACCGGGACGGTCCGGCTCGAGCAGGTGCAGGCCGGCTTCATCGCCGGCGGCGAGGCCGGGGGCGGCACCTTGCGCTATCATGGCCGCACCTATCCGATCACCGTCGGAGGACTGGGCATCGGCACGGTCGGCGCCTCCAAGACGACCGCTTCCGGCACCGTCTACGGTCTGCATCGCGTCGGAGACTTCGCCGGCGCCTATGTCCAGCTCAAGGAAGGCTGGGCTGTCGGCGATCAGGGCCGCGGCACCGTCTGGCTTCGCAACGACAAGGGCGTGACTCTGCGTCTGCAGACCCGTCGCCAGGGACTGCAGCTCTCGCTCGGCGCCGACGGCGTCGTGATCGGGTTCAGGCACTAGGCCGTCCGGGCCGCGATGCGCGATAGCCTCTAGGCTTTTGGGCCGCCTCGATTATGGTGCGCCCACCTTGACGATCGCGCTCGCCTCTCTTGCCGTATTCGCCGCCGCCGCTTCAGCGGCGGCGCTTCTATGTGTGTTGCTGCGCCCGCTCCTGCAGCGCTATGCCCTGGCGCGCCCCAATGCGCGCTCGAGCCACAGCGTGCCGACACCGCAAGGCGGAGGCATCGCCGTCCTGGCCGGAGCCTTCCTCGCGCTGGGCCTCGCCTTCCGGCTTGTGCCGCTCGAAGGCGAGGCGTGGCGGGGTGTGCTCGTCGTTGCCACGGGAGCCGTCGCACTCGCCGTGGTCGGCGCCTGGGACGATATCAGGCCGCTGCCGGCAAGCCTGCGGCTTGCGCTGCAAGCCGCCTGCGTCGGTTTCGTCCTGTTTCGCGCGGCGCCGGAGCTGCGGCTGTTTCCGGAATTCCTGCCGCTGGCCGCCGAGCGCGTGCTGGCGTTGCTGGCGGGGGTCTGGTTCGTCAACCTCGTCAACTTCATGGACGGGCTCGACTGGATCACCGTCGCCGGCATCGTGCCGCTGGCAGCTGCGCTGGCCCTGGCCGGAAATGCGGGCGTCGTCGATCCGGCTACCGGCTGGCTCGCAGCCGGGCTGTGTGGCGGTCTCATCGGCTTCGCGCCGTTCAACCGGCCTGTGGCGAAACTCTTCCTCGGCGATGTCGGCTCTTTGCCGATCGGGCTTCTGACGGCCTATCTGCTCTTCCGGCTGGCCGGGGCGGGGGCCTTCGCGGCGGCGCTGATCCTGCCGCTCTACCATGTCGCCGATGCCACCATCACGTTGCTGCGGCGCTTGGCGCGCGGTGAGAGGGTCTGGGAAGCGCATCGTTCCCACTTCTACCAGCAGGCAACGACCAACGGGTTCGGCGTCCGCGCCGTGGTCGGCCGTGTCGCGGCCTTGAACGTGGCTCTGGCGGCGCTGGCGGGGCTCTCCATCGCCTGGCCCGCGCTCTGGGCGCAGGCCCTGTGCCTGGGACTGGCCATCCTGCTGACGGCGTCGCTGCTGCGCGCCTTCGCCACGCCCCGTGGCGGCCATGGCTAGCGGCACCGTGCTGGTTACGGGCGCGACGGGCTTCGTCGGGCCACATGTCGTGGACGCCCTGGCGGGGGCCGGCTGGCGCCTGCGGCTCGCGCTGCGGCGGCCGGTCCCCCTTCCCGACGGCGTCGAGGGGGTCGTGACGGGCGATCTCGCCCAGCCGGTGGACTGGAGCGAGGCCCTGCGCGGCGTCGATCACGTCGTGCATATGGCCGGCCTCGCCCATGCCGGCCCCGGGCTCGACGAGGCGCTCTATCGCCGCGTCAACACCGAGGCGACGCTCGCATTGGCGCGGGCGGCGTCGGCGGCCGGGGTCCGCCGCTTCGTCTATCTCTCCTCGATCAAGGCGTTGTCGGGCAGTTTCGACGGGCCGCCGCTCGCGGAATCTGCCGCCCCTGCCCCGACCGACGCCTATGGGCGCTCCAAGCTCGCCGCCGAGCAGGGGCTTGCCGCGCTGGATCTCGACTGGGTGAGCCTGCGCCCGGTGCTGATCTACGGGCCGGGCGTCAAGGCCAACATGGCGGCGCTGCTGAAGCTGGCTCTGTTGCCGGTGCCCTTGCCGCTGGGCGGGCTGAAGGCACCCCGTTCCCTGCTCGCCGTCGAGAACCTTGCCGCGGCCATCGTGTTCGCCCTGTTCCCGGCCTGTCCGGCCCGGCAGAGCTGCATCGTCGCGGACCCCGAGCCGATCAGCGTCGCCGGCATGCTGGCTGCGCTGCGCGCCGGCCTGGATCGCCGGCCCGGGCTGCTGCCGTTGCCGGAAGCCTGGCTGCGGCTTGCGGCCCGGCTGGCCGGGCGGGAGGAGACGTTCCTCAAGCTGGCCGGGAGCCTGGTGGCGCGCCCGGAGCGGCTGCTCAGGGCAGGCTGGCAGCCGCCGGTCGGGACAGAGGCTGCTCTGGCCCGTCTGGCAGCCTCTGCTCGCGGCGGCTGAAATCCGGGATCGCCTCGTCCAGCACGGCGTTCGCGGCCGTGCGGTCGTCCGCCCTGATCGCCTCGTCGAGGCGCGCGAGCCAGCTCTGGATCTTCGCGCGTCCGGCGAAGCTGGGCTTGGCGGCCATGACGCCGTCGAGCCCGGTTTCGGCCATCGGCTCGTCATGGGCGAACAGGATTTCGTTCAGGCGCTCGCCCGGCCTGACGCCGCTGACGATGATCTCGATATCCTCGCCGGGTTCGTAGCCGGCGAGCCGGATCATGCGCTCGGCCAGGTCCATGATCCGGACGGGCTGGCCCATCTTCAGCACATAGACGGCGGCACGCTCGGAATCGGCGCTCCGGGTCCCGGTATGGGAGGCGGCCGTCAGCACCAGGTCGCAGGCCTCGCGGATCGTCATGAAATAGCGGATCATGTCGGGGCTCGTCACCGTGACCGGCCCGCCGCGCGCAATCTGCGCCTTGAACTTCGGCACGACGGATCCGGCCGAGCCGAGCACGTTGCCGAAGCGCACCGCGACGAGGCGGACGCCCGACGCCGCCGAGACGAATTCGGCATCGCGCGACTGCGCGTAGATCTCGGCGAAGCGCTTGGTCGCGCCGAGCATCGAGACGGGCTCGATCGCCTTGTCGGTCGAGATCAGCACGAAGGTCCCGGCGCCGGCGGCGATCGCAGCGTCGGCGACGTTCACCGAGCCGAAGATGTTGGTCTTGATGCCCTCGCTCCAGTCGGCCTCGAGATAGGGCACGTGCTTCAGCGCCGCGGCATGCACGACGATGTCGGGCTTGAAGGCGCCAAAGAGAGGCATGATTCTTTCGCGGTCGCGCACATCCGCGAGCACGCCGGAGACGACCGTGTCGCGCTCCTGCACGGCGAGCAGCTCGGTGATCTGGAACAGGGCGGGTTCGGAACTCTCGACGACCAGGATCTCGGCCGCGCCGAAGGCCGCGCAGCGCAGGCAGATCTCGGAGCCGATCGAGCCGCCGCCACCCGTCACGATGACGCGCTTCCCCTTCAGGAAGGCGCCGAGTCGCTCGCGGTCGATCGCAACGGTCGACCGCACCAGCAGGTCCTCGATCTCCAGCGGCGCGATATCGGTGTCGCGCGCGCCTTCGCCGGCGGTATCGATCCGCGAGATCGGAATGGCGAGCCTGCGGGTCTGGGCGAGCCATTTCTCCGGCTCGGCCTCCGGCTGCAATGCGGACGGCGTCGCGACGATGCGGCGGAAGCCTTCGCCGCGCTCGGCCGCCTCACTGGCGATCACGCCGATGTCCGGGAGCAGCCCCAGCACGGGCACGCCGCGGATCGACTGGCCGAGATCGTCGGATCGCGGCGACAGGATGCCGGCAGGCCGCAGGCGGCGCATCGTCCCGGCCTCCATGGCCCGGATCACCATTTCGATCTCGACGCCGCGGCCGAGCAGCAGGGCCGGCAGCGTCGCGTCCCGCTCGGCGCTGGTGCGCGTGCGGGCATATTTGAAATAGCGGTAGGCCAGGCGTGGACCGCCGAGCAGCGCGATCTGCACCAGCCAGTAGAGCGCGATCGAGATCTTGCCGAAATAGAAGGCGCCGTAGAAGCGCGGGCCAATCAGGATGTAGTCGACCGCCAGCAGCGTGAACGTCAGGACCGAGACCGCCTTGACGATGTTCGAGAGGTCCGGCAGCGAGGCGAACCGCCACTTCGAGCGGTAGAGCGAGAAGAACCAGTAGACCACCCCGGCATAGAGCACGAAGAAGGGCAGGAAGCGCGGCAGGTAGCGCAAATGCTCGGTGAGCAGCGCGCCCTCGAAGCGCACGACGAAGACGAGCCAGATCGCCAGCGCCGTCATCACCAGATCGTGCAGGACGATGGCGGACTTCTTCAGATTCTGTTTGGGCAGGATGGCCATGTCAGGCGGGGTATCCCGCTCCCCCGAGAGCTTGTCAACGCGCATGGGCACCGAAGGTTGCCGCGGCGTGGGGACGATCCCGGCCGCGGCGGAGATGCCCGGAAGCGGCCAGGGAGGCAGCCTTCGCTGAAACCCGCGCCGCGGATCGTCCTGCGGCGGGTGGCCGCCGGCCTCGAAGCGATTTAGCTGCGTTCCGGACGCGCCTCGAGCGAACTCAGGATGAAGGCGACCATCTCCTCGGCCGAGGGGCCGGGAATGCACTCGCACTGGCTGATCAGCAACGGGTGCATGAAGCGGATCATTGCCGTCCGGATGCAGCCGGTCGCATGGGCGGGCTCGATCGCCCGGAACTCGCCGCGGGCGGTCCCGTCCGCCACGACGCGCCGCAGCACCGCGTCGAAGCGCTCGATATGGGCGAGGATGGCGTCCCAGCTCTCCTCCATCGCCGCGCAGACCATCTCTTGCATGCGGGCATGGCCGGCGAAACGCGCGGCATTGAGCCGGAACGAGGTGATCAGGATGTCGCGGAGCCTGTCGGCCGCGGGCCGGTCCTGATCCGCTATGGCGATGATCGCCTCTTCCTGCTCGCGCTTGTAGCGCTCGAGCACGGCCTCGTTGATCGCCTTCTTGGAGTCGAAGAAGCGATAGACATTGGCGGGGCTCATCCGTAGGGACTTGGCGATGTCCGCAACGGTCGTCTTCTGGTACCCGATATCGCGGAAGAAGCGTTCGGCGGTGTCGACGATGATCTGCCTGGTGTCGCGTTCGGGTTGATTCACGGCCTGGCCGCTATGCTCGTTTTCCAGTAAGGCGGTTCGGAATTGATCCATATGACGAATTTCGTCATTCGTCAACCTTATGGTGAATAAAGATTTTTGCCATGTCGGCAACAATGTCGACAAGGACAAGCGCCAGCGGACCGTCACCGGCCGCTAGCGCTCGCGCGCCAGCGCCAGCAGGGCGTCGACATCGAGATGCCGGGCCAGATGGGCGGCCAACTCGTCGAGCGTCCGGTCGATCAGCGCCTCGAAGCGCAGTTCCGTCCCCTGCGCGCTTCCGGCGATCGCGCCGAGCCACGCCGCCCGCACCGCGTCCGAGGCGAAGGCGCCGTGCAGATAGGTGCCGGCGACGCGGCCGTCGGGGCTGGCCGCCCCCTCGGGCCGCCCATCCACGATGAAAGAGGCCTGGCGGCAATCGTTTCCCGCGCTGCGGCCGAGATGGATCTCATAAGCAAGGCCCTGCGTTGCGCTGGGCGCATGACGGAAGCTCACTTCGCGAACCGTCTTGCCGGAATCGAGCGTCGTCTCGACGTCGAGCAGGCCAAGCCCGGCCGCTTCTCCCGCCGGCCCCTCGAGCCCGTCCGGATCGCGCACCACGCGGCCGAGCATCTGGTAGCCGCCGCAGAGCCCGAGCACATGGCCGCCGCGGCGGCGATGCGCAAGGATGTCGATGTCCCAGCCCTCCGCCCGCAAGGCCGCGAGATCGCGCAGCGTCGTCTTCGAACCGGGCAGGATGATCGCATCGCAGACCGGCAGGGCCCGGCCCGGCGGCACCATGACGAGATCCACGGCCGGCTCCAGCTTGAGCGGGTCGAGATCGTCGAAATTGGCGATGCCGGGCAGGATCGGGACGGCGATGCGGATGCGCGCATCGGCCCTCCGCTCTGCATGGAGGTCGAGTCCGTCCTCCGCCGGCAGGCGGTGCGCGGCCTGAAACCATGGCACCACGCCGAGGCAGGGCCAGCCCGTGGCGGCGGCGATGGTCTCGACCCCGGGTCGGAAGAGCTCGACCGCGCCGCGGAAGCGGTTGATCGCGAAGCCGCGGATCATCGCCCGGTCGTCGTGGTCGAGCACGGCATGGCTGCCGACGAGGCTCGCGATCACGCCGCCCCGGTCGATGTCGCCGACCAAGACGGCAGGCACCTGCGCGGCCCGGGCAAATCCGAGATTGGCGATGTCGCGGGCGCGCAGATTGGTTTCCGCGGGCGATCCGGCGCCCTCGACCAGGACGAGATCGGCATCGGCGCAGAGTCGCCGGAAGCTCTCGAGGACCTGCGGCATGAAATCGCCGCGGCGGGCGAAGTCGCGCGAGGCGAGGCGGCCGGCGACGCGGCCCTGCAGGATGATCTGGCTCCCCTGCTCGCCTTCCGGCTTCAGCAGCACCGGGTTCATGTCGGGATGCGGCGCGACGCGCGCGGCGCGCGCCTGCAGCGCCTGCGCCCGGCCGATCTCTCCGCCGGAAGTCGCGGCGGCGTTGTTCGACATGTTCTGGGGCTTGAAGGGGCGCACCCGCAGGCCGCGATCGCTGAAGAGGCGACACAGCCCGGCGACGATCAGGGACTTGCCGACATTGGAGCCGGTGCCGAGAATCATGATGGCGGGAGTACGGGCGCTGTCCATGCGCCTGCTTAGATCATCTGCGGCGGGAAATGACAGCTTTCGCGCATGCGTCCCGCTCGCAGGAGCCGACGCCAAGCGCGGCGGTCGGCGCACGCCCCTGACAAAATTCGCCGGCCTACTGCGGCATCCTGCTGCGCCAAAGGGGCGAAGTCGCAACAGGCGTCCGCCGTAGACCGGCTGAACGCGAATAAACACTGACCTATGACGAATGTCAACATTCATCAGTCGGTATTTTTTATATCGAACGGAATTGCCGGCAAACGAGGGTGCACCCGCCTCCGCGGCATGATAAAGCGGACGGCTGCGACAGCCCGCCGGATGCCGAAACGCCGATGAACCCGATTTTTTCCGCGCTTGAGACCAGTGTTTTCGAGGTCATGTCCCAGCTCGCGCGCGAGACCGGCGCGGTCAATCTCGGCCAGGGCTTCCCGGACGATCCCGGCCCGGAGGACGTACGGCGCAAGGCGGCGGAAGCGGTCGTCGAGGGCTGGAACCAGTACCCGCCGATGATGGGGCTGCCCGAGCTGCGCCAGGCGGTGGCGACTCACTACAAGCGCTGGCAGGGGCTCGATCTCGATCCCGACAGCGAGATCATGGTCACGTCCGGCGCGACGGAGGCGATCGCCGGAGCGTTGATGGCGCTGATCGCGCCGGGCGACGAGGTCGTGCTGTTCGAGCCGATGTACGATGCCTATGTGCCGCTCGTGCGGCGCGCCGGCGGCATCCCGAAATTCGTGACGCTGACGCCGCCGCATTTCGGCCTGACCGAGGAGGCGCTGGCGAAGGCGTTCTCGCCGAAGACGCGCGTCGTGCTGTTCAACAACCCGCTCAATCCGACGGCGACGATCTTCGGAGCGGCCGACCTCGACCTGCTGGCCGGCTTCTGCAACCGCTTCGACGCCATCGCGGTTTGCGACGAGGTCTGGGAGCATGTCGTCTTCGACGGTCACCGGCACGTCCCGGTGCTCGGCCGGCCGGACATGCGCGAGCGCACGGTCAAGATCTCCTCGGCCGGCAAGATCTTCTCGCTGACCGGCTGGAAGGTCGGGCTGGTCATGGCAGCGCCGGCGATCATGCGCGTGCTGGCCAAGGCGCATCAGTACATCACCTTCACCACCCCGCCGAACCTGCAGACGGCCGTCGCCTACGGGCTGGGCAAGGAGGACGGCTATTTCGAGGGGATGCGTGCCGATTTCCAGCGCTCGCGCGACCGCTTCGCCGCGGGCCTGCGCGATCTCGGCTTCCAGGTGCTGCCGAGCGCGGGGACCTATTTCCTCAACCTCGACATCGCGCCGCTCGGCGAAAGCGACGATGTCGATTTCTGCCGCAGGCTGGTGACCGAGAGCGGCGTCGCCGCGATTCCGGTCAGCGCCTTCTATGCCGAGGGCGCGGTGAGGACCGTCGTGCGCTTCTGCTTCGCCAAGCGCGATGCGACGCTGGATGCCGCGCTGGAGCGGCTGGCGACCCGCGGCCCGCGCCGCTGAGATCGCGTTTTCACTTGGCGAGCAGGCGTCCCGCCTGTTCGCCGGCGATCGCGAGCCGCTTCTGGAGCTCTGCCGCGATCGAGCCGCGGTCGGCCTTGCGGGCGGTCTCCACGGCCTCGACCATCTGTGCCAGCGCGCGCTGCGCCAGCTCGGGATCCTTGCTCCGGCGCGCGAGCAGCAGCATCGCCTCGGCCTGCGCGGTGCGCGTCTGCGCCCAGAGCAGCGGTTGCGCCTCGCGCCGGCGCTCTTCCAGTGCCATGGCGAAGGTCGCGATCGCCTCTTCGACCACGACAGGCTCGCTGTAGCGTTCGCCCATGGCGGCAAGCACACTGCCCATCTGGTCCTGCAGCTCGGCCCAGCGCAGCGGCTCGCGGCTCCGGTCGACCGCGCCCGCGACCCGGTTCAGCCCGTTGAAGGCGCGCTCGAGCAGGGCGAGGTCGTTCCGACGGCTGCCGAGCACGGTGCGCGCCCGGGCGATCATGTGCTCGGCACCGAGCCAAAGCGCCTCGTCGTTGCTGCGGTCCCAGCCGGCGAGCACCGTGGCAAAGGCGGAAATCGCCTCTTCGAGCAGCATCTCGTCCTGCTGCCTCTTGCCGAGAATCAGTGCGAGCCGCCCGAGGCGCAGCTTCAGGGCGCGCCAGAGCGCCGGGGCCTCATGGCGGTCGAAATGCTCCAGCCCACGCCGGCAATGCGCCAGGGCCTCGTCTTGCAGGGCCTTGTCGCCGGTGACCTGCACCAGCCCCTCGAGGGCGCCTGCCAGGGCCTCCTGCACCTCGGCGAAGGCGACCGTATCCTCGAGGCTGTCGAGCCCGTCGAGGAGCCGCCGCAGAGCGGCGGCGGCGGCGTCGTAGCCGTCTCGGCCGCCGAAATCCTCGCTGATGCGCGCCAGCGATCGTGCCTGCTCCAGCGCGACCTCGCGGCTGCGGTCGATGTCGACGAGCCCGATCAGCGCCGACGCCTCCCCATAGCGCGCGGCCGCCTCGCGATAGGCCTCGGGCGCAGCGCGCAGGAAGCTCAGGGCCGCCCGGTCGGCGCGGTTCTCGCCGATCCGCAACCGGCTGGCGGCCGACAGCGCGGAGAGATCGTTGACGTTTCCGATCAGATGCAGCTCGGTCTTGGCCAGCGCCTTGTCGGCCTCGCCGAGCCGGCCGGCGGCGATGGCGGCGGCGGCCTCGGCTCGCAGCCGCCGGATATCCAGATCATCGAGCGGTGCGGTGAGGCGCCGGGCGAGGGCGAGGAAATCGGCGGCTTTGCGGTCGAGAAGCGCCTCGCTCGGCGGCGCGGCATCGTTGCCGGTCAGCCATTCGGCCAGCATCGCCGGCAGGACGACGGGCGGCAGCCCGTGTCGTGCGGCGACCCGCGCCAGAAGCGGTGCGATCTGCTCCGGCCGGCTGATGGCCGCCTCCTTCTTTCGTGGTCGCCGGGGCGCCGGGCCCAAACTTGTCCGCGGCGCTCCGAACGGGGGTGCGAGCATCGGAACGGCGGCCCTGCGGCCGCCGACCCGATGCCCGCAATCTCATTTCGCCGCGATGACGGCGATCTCGACGGTGAACTGCGGCGCGGCCAGCTTGGCCTCCACCGTGGCGCGGCCGGGGGTGGCGCCGGCGACGACCCACTTGTCCCAGACAGCGTTCATCTCGGCGAAGGTCGACATGTCGGCGAGCCAGATGTTGACCATCAGCAGCTTCGACTTGTCCGTGCCGGCCTCCGCAAGGAGCCCGTCGATGATGCTCAGGATCTCCTGCGTCTGCTCGCCGACGCTCTTGCCGGCCGCCTTGTCGCAGACCTGACCGGCCAGATAGACGGTGTCGCCGTGGACCACGGCCTTGGACATGCGGGGGCCGGGCTGGATACGCTGGATGCTCATCATGTAGTCTCCTTGAACGGACAGTCTCGCTGGTAGCCCGCCGCGACCGGTTTCGCAATTGCCGGAAGCGATTCCGTGCCCCCCAACGGCATCGGCAGGCCGCTTACTCGCCTGCGACATCGCCGGCCCGCCTCAGACGAAGGTGGTCCATCCCGCCCATAGCGCCGCATAGCGCCCGGCCTTGCCCGCCAGCACCAGCAGCACGAAGCGTCCGAGCGGGAAGTTCAGCGTGCCGGCGACGAAGGTCAGCGGATCGCCGGCGACGGGCAGCCATGCGAAGAGCAGGGACGGCCAGCCGAAGCGGGCGAACCAGCCGCGCGCCTTGTCGAATTGCACCGGGTCGGGGCGAAGCCGCGCGGGCAGGGCCTCGACGCCGCGCCTCGCGATCAGCTGGCCCAGCCACCAGTTGAGGACGGATCCGGCCGTGTTGGCCAGGCTCGCGGTGACGAAGAGGGCGAGCGGATCGACGCGCCCGGCCGCCAGCAGCCCGACGAACACGGCCTCGGACTGGGCCGGCAGCAGTGTTGCCGCGACGAAGGCGGCCCCTGCCATGCCGGCGAGAGACCAGAAGGTCTCCATCAGCAGGCCGTGCCAGCGGAAGGGCCGGATCGGTCCATGGAACGCGCCGCGTCGCCGCTCTAGAGCCGCCGCAGGGCGACCTGCTGGATGCGGTGGCTCGCGCCCTTGGTCAGGATCAGGCTGGCGCGCTGGCGGGTCGGCAGGATGTTCTCCTGCAGATTGGGCAGGTTGATGCCGGTCCAGAGCCTTTCGGCGATGGCGAGAGCCTCGTCTTCGGCGATCTCGGCATATTTGCGGAAGAAGGAGCGCGGATCGCGGAAGGCGGTCTGGCGCAGCGTCATGAAGCGGTTGACATACCAGCGGTGCAGGTCATTCTCGTCGGCGTCGAGATAGACCGAGAAGTCGAAATAGTCGGAGACGAAGGGGATCAACGTTCCGTCCTTCGGCATCCGGCTCGGCTGCAGGACGTTCAGCCCCTCCAGGATCAGGATGTCCGGCCGCTCGACGGTGACCGTCTCGCCCGGGATGACGTCGTAGACGAGATGCGAGTAGACCGGCGCGGTCACCTGCGGCTTGCCGGCCTTCACGTCCGAGAGGAAGCGCAGGATCGCCGCGCCGTCATAGCTTTCGGGAAAGCCCTTCCGTCCCATCAGCCCGCGCCGCTCGAGCTCGGCATTCGGCAGCAGGAATCCGTCGGTGGTGACGAGCTCGACCTTGGGCGTGTTGGGCCAGCGCGAGAGCAGGGCCTTGAGCACGCGCGCCGTCGTCGACTTGCCGACCGCGACCGAGCCGGCGACGCCGATGATATAGGGCACCTTGGGCTCGGATTCGGCCAGCAGGAAGCGCTGCGTCGCCTTGAACAGCCCCTGCGTCGCAGCGACGTAGAGCGAGAGCAGCCGCGACAGCGGCAGGTAGATTGCGACGATCTCGTCGAGCGAGATCGGGTCGTTGAGCGATTGCAGCTTGGTCAGGTCGTCGACGGAGAGCGTCAGCGGCGCATCGGCGCGCAGATGCGCCCACTCGTCCCGCGAGAAGACGCGGTAGGGCGAGATCAGGTCGCGTTCCGGAGGGGTGGAGATCAGGCGCTGGTCCATGACGCGGCCCGCAATCCAGGCTTCGAGATTCAACGCGCGGTCATCCCTGGAAAGGTCATCCTCGGCGGGTCCTCGCGGTACTCAACGCGGCCGGGCGGCCTTTTCCGCCAGGCCGGAACGGGCCGTGCGGGCCTCAAGCTGGCTCAAGACGTCCTGCAATGCAACATCGCGTGCCCTGAGCACGACCAAAAGATGATACAGCACATCGGCACTCTCGGCGATCAGCTCGGCACGGTCGCCCTTCACGGCGGCGATGACGGCTTCGACCGCCTCCTCGCCGAACTTCTTGGCGGCCCGCTCGGGTCCGGCGGCCAGCAGCTTCGCCGTCCAGGATTCCTCGGGCGAGGCGGCGGCGCGCTCGGCGACGCGGGCCTCGAGATCGGCGAGCGTGAATCCGGCCATCAGACCAGCCTCATCCTGAGGCCGGCTTCGGCCATATGCGCCTTCGCCTGGCCGATGGTGTAGGTGCCGAAATGGAAGATCGAGGCGGCGAGGACGGCCGAGGCATGGCCTTCGCTCACCCCGGCGACGAGGTCGTCGAGATCGCCGACGCCGCCCGATGCGATGACCGGCACCGAGACCGCGTCCGCGATCGCCCGCGTCAGCCCGAGGTCATAGCCGGACTTGGTGCCGTCCTTGTCCATCGAGGTCACCAGCAATTCGCCCGCCCCGAGCGAGACGACCTCGCGCGCGAAGGCGGTCGCCTCGATGCCGGTCGCGTTGCGCCCGCCATGGGTGAAGATCTCCCAGCGGCCTGGCGTCACCTGCTTGGCGTCGATGGCGACGACGATGCACTGGTCGCCGAATTTCTCGGCCGCTTCCTTGACGAACTGTCGGTTCGTGACGGCGGCCGTGTTGATCGAGACCTTGTCGGCCCCGGCGAGCAGCAGCGCACGGATGTCCTCGACCTTGCGCACCCCGCCGCCGACGGTCAGCGGCATGAAGCAGGCCTCTGCCGTGCGCGTCACCACGTCGAGCAGGATGCCGCGGTCCTCGTGGCTCGCGGTGATGTCGAGGAAGCAGAGCTCGTCGGCGCCGGCCGCGTCATAGGCCTTGGCGGCCTCGACCGGGTCGCCGGCATCGACGAGGTCGAGAAACTTCACGCCCTTGACGACGCGGCCGTCCTTGACGTCGAGGCAGGGGATGATGCGGGTCTTCAGGGTCATGCCGCTGCTCCCTTGGTCGCTTCGGCCAACCGCGCGAGCGCCGCGGCCGGATCGATCCGCCCGTCATAGAGCGCCCGGCCCGTGATCGCGCCTTCGAGGATCGCCGCGTCGGCTGCGCAGAGGCGCTCGATATCGGCCATCGAGGCGAGCCCGCCAGAGGCGATCACCGGGATCGAGACGGCTTGCGCCAGCGCGATCGTGCCGTCCCAGTTGATACCCTCCAGCATGCCGTCGCGGGCGATGTCGGTGTAGATGATCGCGGCGACGCCGGCATCCTCGAAGCGCCGGCCGAGATCGGCGGCCGACAGCGTCGAGGTCTCGGCCCAGCCCTCGACCGCGACATAGCCGTCGCGCGCGTCGATGCCGACCGCGACCTGCCCCGGAAAGGCCTTGGCCGCCTCGCGCACGAAGCCGGGATCGCGCACCGCCGCCGTGCCGATGATGACGCGGCGGACGCCCTTTTCGAGCCAGCCCGCGACCGTTTTCATGTCGCGGATGCCGCCGCCGAGCTGCACCGGGAAGGCGACGCGGGCGAGGATCGCCTCGACGGCGGCCGCATTCATCGGCTTGCCGGCGAAGGCGCCGTCGAGATCGACGACATGCAGCCACTTGAACCCTTGCGCCTCGAAGGCGGCGGCCTGCGCGGCCGGGTCGTCGTTGAAGATCGTGGCCTGCGCCATGTCGCCCTGCTTGAGGCGGACGCAGCGGCCTTCCTTGAGGTCGATCGCGGGAAAGAGGATCACGGTTTCCAGCCCAGGAAATTGGCGATGAGCTTGAGGCCGAGCGTCTGGCTCTTCTCCGGGTGAAACTGCGTGCCGGCGACGTTGTCGCGTGCGACCATCGCGGTGACCGGCCCGCCATGGTCGGTCAGCGCGACCACATCCTCGGCTCGCGCCGGAACCAGCGCATAGGAGTGCACGAAGTAGGCGTGCAACCCCTGCGGGCCGGTCTCGATGCCGGCAAGCAGCGGATGCTCCTGCTGCTGGTGGAGCGTGTTCCAGCCCATATGCGGAATCTTCAGGCTTTCGTCCCGCGGCTTGATCAGCGCGACATCGCCCGCGATCCAGCCGAGGCCTTCGGTCACGGTGTATTCGAGTCCGCGCGAGGCCAGCAACTGCATCCCGACGCAGATGCCGAGGAAGGGGCGGCCCTTGGCCCGCACGACTTCTTCCAGCACCTCGACCATGCCCGGCACGGCGTCGAGCCCGCGCCGGCAATCGGCGAAGGCGCCGACGCCCGGCAGCACGATGCGGTCGGCAGCGCGCACGACCGCCGTGTCGCTGGTGACGTGGACGGTCGAAGCAATGCCGGATTCGGCTGCCGCGCGCTCGAAGGCCTTCGCCGCCGAATGCAGATTGCCCGAGCCGTAGTCGATGATGGCGACGGATTGAGTCATCGTCCCTGTGCCTCCGGGAAGAGACCGATGATCGGCAGCGGCCCGCTCGGTCGCACCGGCGCCGGCGCTCCGGCGTGCGGCGGCAAGGCCGGCCCGTCCGCAAGTGCACGCTCGAAATAGCGGCGTTCGGCCTCCGCCAGCGAGCGCGCCTCGACGACATCCGCGAGAACCCAGCCTTTCCGGCTGAGCTTGCGGACCACGAGGTTGCGTCCCTCGATGCCGAGGAACAGGGCGATGGTCCAGTAGATCAGCCCGAGAGCGGTCGGATGGAAGCCGATGCGGGTCTGCAGCAGGAACAGCGCCAGCCAGGCCAGCGTGAACAGCAGCGTCGCCAGCCAGAGGCGGCTGCCGAGCAGCCAGAGCCCCTGAAACAGGAAAGCTCCCCAGCTGAAGCCGTCCGGCATGACGCGGGCGCGCTCGATCGCCTCGTGTCCGCCGGCTTCGCTCGGGGGCGGCGTCATCACGGTGTAGAACGCCATCCTCGCCTCCTCAGAGCGCGCCCTTGGTCGAGGGAACCCGCCCGCCTTCGCGCGGATCCACCTCGAGCGCCTGCCTGAGCGCCCGCGCCAGCCCCTTGAAGCAACTCTCGGCGATGTGATGGGCGTTGTCGCCGTAGAGCGTCTCGACATGGAGCGTCAGCCCGGCATTGATCGCGAAGGCCTGGAAGAACTCGCGTACCAGCTCGGTGTCGAAGGTCCCGATCTTCTGCGCCGTGAATGCGGTGCGGAAGACGAGGAAGGGCCGGCCCGAGACGTCGACCGCGACGCGGGTCAGCGTCTCGTCCATCGGCAGATGCACGTCGGCATAGCGGCGGATGCCCTTCTTGTCGCCGAGCGCCTGCTTCAGCGCTTCGCCGAGCGCGATGCCGGCATCCTCGACCGAGTGATGGTCGTCGATATGGGTGTCGCCTTTCACCTTGACCTTGAGATCGATCAGCGCATGGCGGGCGAACAGATCGAGCATATGGTCGAAGAAGCCGATGCCGGTCGAGATCTCGGCCTTGCCGGTGCCGTCGATCGTGAGCGAGACCGCGATGTCGGTCTCGTTGGTGCGGCGCTTCACTTCGCCCGAACGCATGCTGGCCTCTCAAGCCCTGGCTGAAGACGGCCCCGCTTTAGCAGGGGCCGGCGGCGATGGCCACAGGCGCGGCCCACCGATCACCTTCTCGGGTCAAGCCGGAAAATGGACGAGCCCTCAATCCTTCGAGACGCGGCTTCGCGGCTCCTCAGGACGAGGGCTGCCATGGCGAGCCGACCCTCAGGCGAGGCCCTTCAGGCGATAGAGCGCTTCGAGCGCCTCGCGCGGGGTCATCTCGTCCGGCTCGACCCCGGCCAGCGCCTCGCGCAGTTCGTCGGGCTGATCGTCGGCGACGGCCGGCACCGGGCGCCGGACCGGCGCGGCGAAGAGCGGCAGATCGTCGACCAGCGAGGCGACCGGCTTCTCGCGCTCGGTCTTCTCCAGCTCGCCGAGGATGGCCCGCGCCCGTTCCACCACGGCCGGCGGCAACCCGGCGAGCTTGGCGACCTGGATGCCGTAGGAGCGATCGGCGGCGCCCGGAACCACCTCGTGCAGGAAGACGACCTCTCCCTTCCATTCGGTGACGCGCACGGTGGCATTGGCGACGCGGTCGAGCCGGTCCCCGAGCGCGGTGAGCTCGTGGTAGTGCGTCGCGAACAGGCTGCGGCAGCGATTGACCTCGTGCAGGTTCTCGATCGCCGCCCAGGCGATCGAAAGCCCGTCGAAGGTCGCGGTGCCCCGCCCGATCTCGTCGAGGATGACGAGCGCACGCGGGCCGGCCTGGTTCAGGATCGCCGCGGTCTCGACCATCTCGACCATGAAGGTCGAGCGGCCGCGCGCGAGGTCATCGGCGGCGCCGACGCGCGAGAACAGCCGGTCGACGATGCCGATATGGGCGCTCGCCGCCGGGACGAATGAGCCCATCTGCGCCAGCACAGCGATCAGGGCGTTCTGGCGCAGGAAGGTCGACTTGCCGGCCATGTTCGGACCGGTGATCAGGCAGATGCGCCCGCCCTTGGCCTCGGTGCCCGGCGGCGACAATTCGGTGTCGTTGGCGACGAAGGGCTTGCCGTCGCGCTTCAGCGCCGCTTCGACGACGGGGTGGCGGCCGCGCTCGATGGTAAAGGCCACGCTGGAATCGATGACAGGCCGGCTCCAGCCCTCGCGGGCGGCGAGGTCGGCCAGCGCCGCAACGACGTCCAGCCCTGCCAGCGCCAGCGCCGCCTCCTTGATCGGCTCGGCCTGCGCCAGCACCATCTCGGTCAACTGCGCGAAGATGGCGAGCTCGAGCTTCAGCGCCCGGTCGGCGGCGGAGGCGATCCTGGCTTCGAGCTCGGAGAGCTCGACCGAGGAGAAGCGCATCGCGTCCGACATGGTCTGGCGATGCACGAAGGTGGCGCGCCAGGGCTCCTTCAGGAACTCCTCGCCCATCGCCTGCGGCACCTCGACGAAATAGCCGAGCATGGCGTTGTGCTTGATGCGCAGCGTCCGGCAGCCGGTCTCGGTGGCATAGCGCGCCTGGAGCTGGGCGATGACCTTGCGTGAATCGACCTGCAGCAGGCGCAACTCGTCCAGCGTCGCGTCGTGGCCTTCGCGCACGAAGCGGCCGTCGCGACGGTTGAGCGGCAATTCCTCCGCCAGGGCCTCGGTCAGGCGCCGGGGCAGGTCGGGATCGGTCTCGCCGAGCGCCCGCGCAGCGCGGGCGAGTTCGGCCGGCAGATCGCCGCGGCGCACCAGCAGGGCGGCGACCTCGCGGGCGGCGGTGAGGCCGGCTCCGAGCGCGGCGAGATCGCGCGGACCGCCACGGTCGAGCGAGAGCCGCGCCAGAGCGCGGGCCACGTCGGGCACTTTTTCCAGCGCCCGCCGCAGATCCTCGCGCAGCGCGCCATTCGCGACCAGCAGCTCGACGGCATCGTGACGGGCTGCGATCGCGGCCGGGTCTGTCAGCGGGCCGGCGAGCCATTCGGCCAGCAGGCGGGCGCCGCCCGGCGTCACCGTGCGGTCGATGGTGGCGAGCAGGCTGCCCTGGCGCTCGCCGCCGAGCGTGCGCGTCAGCTCCAGATTCGCGCGGGTTGCAGCGTCGATCAGCATCGTCGCCGAGCCGGAATCGCGCACGGGGGCGGAGAGCGGCGGCCGCGCCCCGAGCTGGGTGCGTTCGACATAGGCCAGCGCCGCGCCGGCGGCGGCGATCTCGGCACGGCTGAAATGGCCGAAGGCGTCGAGCGTCGCGACGCCGAAGAACTCCTTCAGGCGCCGTTCGGCGGAAGCCGCGTCGAGCCCGTCGCGCGCGAGCGGCGTCACCGGCACCGCGATCTCGCGCCAGAATTCCTTCAGCTCGGGATCGTCATGGATCGCATCGGGGCAGATGATCTCGCGCGGCTCCAGCCGCGAGAACTCGATGCCGAGCCGCTCCTGCGGCGTCTCCATCACGGTGAAGCGGCCGGTCGAGATGTCGATGGCGGCGAGGCCGTAGAGCGAGGCCGCCTCGCCGGTCTTGCGCCGCGCGACCGCGATCAGCAGGCTGGCGCGGTCGGGCTCGAGCAGCCGCTCCTCGGTGATGGTGCCGGGGGTGACGAGGCGGACCACGTCGCGCTTCACCACCGATTTGTTGCCGCGCTTCTTGGCCTCGGCCGGATCCTCGGTCTGCTCGCAGACCGCGACGCGGTGGCCGGCAGCGATCAGGCGCTGCAGGTAGTCGTCGGCGCGATCGACCGGCACGCCGCACATCGGGATGTCGTCGCCCTGGTGCTTGCCGCGCTTGGTCAGCACGATGCCGAGCGTGCGCGAGGCAATCTCGGCGTCGCGGAAGAACAATTCGTAGAAATCGCCCATCCGGTAGAACAGCAGGCAGTCCGGATTGGCGGCCTTGATCTCGATGTATTGCGCCATCATCGGCGTCACGCGCTCGGGCGCAGCCTCGGCCGGCGCGGCGGAACGGGTGGCTTCGCTGGGAGGGCTGTGGCGCATCGCGCCGGCAAGCTAGCAAAATGCGTGGCCGAGGCCATCCGTTAGGACGGCTTTCAACAATTGAAAGCAGGATCGCGGCGCCGATTCCGGCAGAAGGCCGCTCCGCTTGCTGATCAATCTCGTCCAGAGCCTGTTCTTCCTGCTGTTCGCCGGGCTGGTGCTGACGGTGCTCGCTCCCTGGATCGCAGGGCGCGCCTGGCTGCGCGCCTGCGCCGTCGGCCTGCTCTTCGCCGCCGGCGCCCTCGTCAGCATGGCGAACCCGGTCGAGATGCAGCCCGGCCTGGTCGTCGATTCGCGCAACACCTTCGCCATCCTGGCAGGCCCGATCGGCGGGCCCTGGGCGGCGGTGCTGACGGCAGCGCCGCTCGTGCTGGCGCGCTACATGACCGGCGGCGTGGGCATGGCGACGGGCATCAGCGGCATCGTGCTGCGCATGCTGATCGGCATCGCCTTTTCGGTCTGGATGGCGCGGCGGCACCGGCCCCTGATGCTGCGCGACCTGATCCTGCTGTGCTCGCTCGACGCGGTCTGCCTGCTGGCGTCCGTACCCCTGATCCCCGGCGACGCGGGAGAGCGCTTTTTGCGCGAGGCCGTGCCGGCGATGATCCTGGTCAGCTCGGTCGGCATTATCCTCACCGGGATCGTCGTCATTCACGACAACGATCGCCGCGAGACGGCCTACCGGCTGCGGACATTGATCCAGCGGGCTCCGGGCACACTCTATCAGTGCCTCCTCAAGCCGGAGGGCGTGCTGTCCTATCAGTTCGCTTCCTTTTCCATCGACAAGGCGCTCGGCATCGCGCGCGCCGATGTCGAGCGCGATCCGGAGGTCTGGCTCGGCAAGATGTTCGCCGAGGATCGCGCGCGCTTCGACAGCCAGCGCCGCGAGGACATGGCCCTCAGCCAGGTCTGGCGCTTCGAGGCGCGCTATCACGCGCCCGATGGCGGCACCGTCTGGCTGCGCAGCGAGTCGACGCGCCGCCGCCTGGCCGACGGGAGCTTCGTTTGGGACGGCATCCTGCTCGACGTCACGGCGGAAAAGACGCTGGAGGCCCGTCGCAACGAGGTCGAAAGCCAGCGGAAGATCGCCCTCGACGAACTGGCGGGCGATCTGGAGCGCACGGTCGGCAAGGCCCTGGGCGATGTCGGCACGGCGATCCGGGACATGCATGCCGCAGCCGGACAGATGGTCGGCAGTGCCAACCAGACGACGCAGCGGGCCGACGGCGTGACCCAGGAGGCGGGCAGCGCTTCGCGGCGGGTCGGCAGCGTGGCGGTCGCGGCCGAGGAGATCGAGGCCTCGATCCGCGAACTCACCCGGCAGACCGACCATGCCGACGAGACGGTCCGGGCCGCGGCGAGCTATGTTCGCAGCACGCGGCAGGACGTCGCGGGCCTGGCGGAAGCCGCCGACAAGGTCCGCGCCGTACTCGACTTCATCGAGGAGATCGCGGCCCGCACCAATCTGCTCGCGCTCAACGCGACGATCGAGGCGGCGCGCGCCGGCGCTGCGGGACGCGGCTTCGCCGTCGTCGCGGGTGAGGTGAAGACGCTCGCCGAACAGACGCAGAAGGCGACGCGCGACATCGCCGCGACGTTGAGCGACATCCGGCAGGCCGCCGCCACCACCTTCGAGGCCGTCGCGCGGATCCAGGACACGATGACCACGATCGAGGAGACCTCCGGCGCGATCGCGTCCGTGGTCAACCGGCAGGCCGATATCGCCGGCGGCATCGCGGCCGACGCCCAGGCCGTCGCGGCGAGCACCGATTCGGTCAGCGTCAACATCGGCGCGGTCGGCGCCGAGGCGCGCGTCACCGGCGATGCGGCGATCCGGGTGGCGGAGGCTGCCCGCCGGGTCGACGAGCAGGCCGACGCCCTCGACCGCTATGTCGGCGAGTTCGTCCGGCGGGTCCGCAGCCGGCTCTGAGCCGGCCCGGCGATTTTATCGATTCCGGCATGGGTCCTGGCGAAGGCTGCTGCTTGTGGTGCGGCGCCGCGGTGCCCTATGGTCGGTCCCCCTGAGGAAACGCTCAAGAAAAAGACGCCGTTCATGACCGACCGCCCGAAGAAGCGCACCCGCCCGACCTTCACCGACCAGGAGGCGCTGCTGTTCCACTCGCAAGGGCGGCCCGGCAAGCTCGAGATCGTCCCGACCAAGCCGATGGCGACGCAGCGCGACCTCTCGCTGGCCTATTCGCCGGGCGTGGCGGTGCCGGTGCTGGCGATCGCGGAAGACCCGTCGCGGGCCTACGACTACACCACCCGCTCGAACCTCGTCGCGGTGATCTCCAACGGCACGGCCATCCTGGGCCTCGGCAATCTCGGCGCGCTCGCCTCCAAGCCGGTGATGGAAGGCAAGTCGGTGCTGTTCAAGCGCTTCGCCGACGTCGATTCGATCGACCTCGAGGTCGACACCGAGGATCCGGACAAGTTCATCGAGGCGGTGCGCTACCTCGGCCCCTCCTTCGGCGGCATCAATCTCGAGGACATCAAGGCGCCGGAATGCTTCATCATCGAGCAGCGCCTGCGCGAGCTGATGGACATTCCCGTCTTCCATGACGACCAGCACGGCACCGCGATCATCGCCGCCGCCGGCCTCGTCAATGCGCTCGACCTGACCGGCCGCGACATCATCTCGACGAAGCTCGTGATCAACGGCGCCGGCGCCGCCGCCATCGCCTGCATCGAACTGCTGAAGGCGATGGGCTTCAAGCCCGACAACGTCATCCTCTGCGACACCAAGGGCGTGATCTACCAGGGCCGCACCGAGGGCATGAACCAGTGGAAATCGGCCCATGCCGCCGTGACCGACCGGCGCACGCTGGCGCAGGCGCTGGAAGGGGCGGACGCCTTCTTCGGCCTGTCGCAGAAGGGTTCGGTGACGAAGGAAATGGTCGCCTCCATGGCGCCGAACCCGATCATCTTCGCCATGGCCAACCCCGATCCCGAGATCACGCCGGAGGAGGTCGCCGAAGTGCGCGACGACGCCATCATGGCGACCGGGCGCTCCGACTACCCCAACCAGGTCAACAACGTCCTCGGCTTTCCCTTCATCTTCCGTGGCGCGCTCGACGTGCGCGCCACGACGATCAACATGGAGATGAAGATCGCGGCGGCGGAGGCGCTGGCGATGCTGGCCCGCGAGGACGTGCCCGACGAGGTCGCGGCCGCCTATCAGGGATCGCGTCCGCGCTACGGCAAGGACTACATCATCCCGGTGCCGTTCGACCCGCGCCTGATCCAGGTGGTGCCGATGGCCGTGGCCAAGGCCGCGATGGAGACCGGCGTGGCCGGCAAGCCCATCGTCGACACCGCCGCCTACAAGGCGCAGCTCTCGGCCCGGCGCGATCCGATCGCCGGCACGCTCAACCGCATCTTCGAGCGGGTTCGCCGCTATCCGAAGCGGGTCGTCTTCGCCGAGGGCGAGGAGGAGCAGGTGATCCGTGCCGCCGCCTCTTTCGTCAACCAGGGGCTCGGTCAGGCCATCCTCGTCGGCCGCGAGGACCGCATCGCCGAAGCCGCCGCCTTTCTCGGCGTCGATCTGGAGGGCAAGGGCATCGAGATCCAGAACGCCCGGCTGTCGCATCGCAACGCCGCCTACGCCCAGTATCTCTATGAGAGGCTGCAGCGCGAGGGCTATCTGTTCCGTGACTGCCAGCGCCTGATCAACCAGGACCGCAACCATTTTGCCGCGGCCATGGTGGCGCTGGGCGATGCCGATGCGATGGTGACCGGCGTGACCCGCAACTACTCGATCGCGCTGGAAGAGGTCCGCCGCGTCATCGACGAGAAGCCGGGGCACCGGGTCATCGGCGTCTCGATCGTGATCTCGCGCGACCGCACCGTGCTGGTGGCCGACACCGCGATCACCGAGATGCCGACGGCGCGGGAGCTGGCCGACATCGCGATCGAGGCGGCGGGCGTCGGCCGGCGCCTCGGCTACGAGCCCAAGGTCGGCATGCTCGCCTTCTCGACCTTCGGCCATCCGGCCGGCGAGCGCTCGGAAAAGGTCCGCGAGGCCGTGAACATCCTCGACGGCCAGCGCGTCGATTTCGAGTATGACGGCGAGATGGCGGCCGATGTCGCGCTCAACCGGGAACTGATGAGCCAGTATCCGTTCTGCCGCCTTTCGGGGCCGGCCAACGTCCTGGTGATGCCGGCCTTCCACTCCGCCTCGATCTCGACCAAGCTTCTGCAGGAGCTGGGCGGCTCGACCGTGATCGGCCCGCTGATCGTCGGCCTCGACAAGCCGATCCAGATCGTGCCGCTCGGCGCCAAGGACTCCGACATCGTCAACATGGCGGCGCTGGCGGCCTTCAACATCGGGGGCTGAGGCCGGGGCAACTGCCGCGGAGCCGGTTCAGGAGGCGTGCTTCCGGCGGGTTTCCGCCGCCTTCTTCGCCGAGGCCGAGCGTTCGGCGGCAGGCCGCGCGGCGGAGGCCTCTCCGCCCCGCTTGCCGCCGCGCTTCGCGGCGGCGTTCGTGTCGGGCTTGCCGCGGCCGGAGCCCGATTTGTTGCCGCCGCCACTCTCCTTGTTCACCGTCGCCCAGGCGCGTCGCTCCGCCTCCTCGTGGGAGACGCCGCGTTCCTCGTAGCCGTCCTCGATATGCTCGGCCTTGCGCTTCTGCTTGTCGGTGTAAGCGGATTTGTCGCCGCGTGGCATGGCATCGCTCCTTGCTGAATCCCCGGCCGACGCTCCTGCAGGCGCAACGTCGGTGGCGGCCCGAGGTTCCGGACACGCGACCGGTCCGGCCGGCAAGAGGGCAAGGGCCGTTCACGTCCCTGCTTCATGGGGCTCATTCGCCGCACCGGCTTGTGCATCGCCGCCGAGGCGTTATCTGTCGGGCCGGGGCGCGGCCGCGCCCTCTCGTCCGTCCCCGCGCCATCGCGATCCGCAAGCGGCGCGCAACCCAGAGAGCGCATGTCGTTCGGCCCTAACGAGCCAGGACCGCATCTGTCGGGAAGCCACCTGCGCCGGCGCAGCCGCTGGTGGTGGCTCGGACCGCTGGCGAGCATCCTGATCTTCGCGGCCTCGCTCGCGGTGCTCTGGCACATCGTCAGCCGGATGAATCCCGGGGATCTCGCCGCGGCCTTCTCCAATGCGAGCCTGCGCCAGCTCGGGCTCGCGGCGGGCTTCACCGCGCTGAGCTATCTGCTGCTCACCGGCTACGACGCGCTGGCCCTGCGACGGCTCGGCCTCTCGATCCCCTATCGCACCACCGCGCTTGCTTCCTTCACCAGCTATTCGGTCTCTTTCACGCTCGGTTTCCCGATCGTGACAGGCGGCACGGTGCGCTACTGGATCTATTCGCCCAAGGGCGTGCGCGCCTCCGAGGTGGCGAGCCTGACGGTCATCGCCGGGCTGACCTTCTGGCTCGGGCTCGGGGCGATCCTCTGCGCCAGCCTGTTCTATTCGGCCGATTCGGTCGCGATGCTGGCCCGGACCTCGCCCATCGTCGTCCAGGTCGTGGGCGGGCTGATTTCGCTGGCCACCCTGGGTTATCTCGTCTGGATCGCGACCGACGAGCGTACGCTGCGCGTCAAGGGCTGGAACCTGCACCTGCCGGGCCTCGGCACCACTCTGGGTCAGATGGCGCTCGGCGCCTGCGAGGTCTGCGCCGCCGCCGCGGTGCTCTTCGTGCTGCTGCCGGGCGGCTACGGCCTGGACTATCCGACCTTCCTCGCGGCCTATATCTTCGGTTGCCTGATCGGCATTGCCAGCCATTCGCCGGGAGGTCTCGGCGTCTTCGAGGCGACGATGCTGGTCGCGCTCAACCGGCTGCCTTTCGAATATGTTCTCGGCGCCTTGTTGCTGTTCCGCGTCATCTACTACCTGCTGCCCTTCATCCTGGCGCTGGTGCTGCTGGCGCTGAACGAGTTCATCCGCCGCGTCAGGCGGCGCGAGCGCTAGATCGTCGCGCGTCCGACCGGGCGCGATACCGATGATCGATCTCAAGGCTGGAGCATCGCATTTTTCGAAAAGTGGATTCCACCTTTCGGTCCGGCGCTCCAGTGGCCCGCGCCGCTCCGCGGCAGCGGAACGGCGTCGGAGGCGAACCCGCATGGCCGAAGGTCAGATCGCGGCGCGCGGATCGTGCTTCGCGATGCGGCTCAGCAGGTAATCGACCTCGGCCTTGCCCGCGGCGCTGAGAGCCGAGCCCGGCTTGCGCTGGGAGTCGTGGCTGAGGATGCCGCGCTTCGCCATGACGTATTTGCGCACGGCGAGGCCGACGCCCTGCTGCTGTTCGTAGCGCATCAGCGGCAGATGCGCGTCGAAGATGTCATGCGCCTCGTCCCGCTTGCCGGCCTTCTGCAGGCGAACCACGTCGATCAGCAGCTCGGGGAAGGCATAGCCGGTGTTGGCGCCGTCGGCGCCGCGCTCCATCTCGAAATCGAGGAACAGCCCGCCATTGCCGGTCACGATCGAGATCGGCCGCAGCGAGCCTTCCTTCTGGAACTTGCGCAGCGTCGAGATCTTCTCCAGCCCCGGCCAGTCCTCGTGCTTCAGCATCACGCAGGAGGGGTTGTCCATGATGATCTTGCGGATCACGGCAGGCGTCATCACCACCGAGAGCGTCAGCGGGTAGTCCTGGATGACGAAGGGGATGTCGCTGCCGATCGCCTCGACGGCCTGCGCGTAGTAGCCGGTGATCTGGTCGTCGGTGCGAAGCGAGGGCGGCGGGGCGATCATCACGCCGCCGGCGCCGAGGTCCATCACCTGCCGCGCGAGCGAGCGCATCGCGGCGAAGCCGGGCGCCGAGACGCCGACGATGATCGGCTTGCCGGCCATCTTCGCCACCGCGCGCTTGACCAGCCCGACCGATTCCTCGGGCTCGAGCTTCGGCGCCTCGCCCATGATGCCGAGCACGGTCGTCCCGTCGGCGCCGATCCCGTGGTAGAACTCGAACAGCCGGTCGGCCGAATGCCAGTCGACGCTGCCATCCGGGTTGAACGGCGTCGGCGCGATCGGGAAGACGCCCGAGGCGTCGGAGGTCAGGGGCATGATGCTGTCCTTGTCGTGTGGCGCGGTCAGACGATCCGGGTCCGGACCGTGCCGACGCCGGCGATCTCGCCTTCCAGTACATCGCCGTGCTTGACGGCGGCCACGCCTTCCGGCGTGCCGGTGAAGATCAGGTCGCCCGGCTTGAGCTCGACCAGCCCCGAGAGATAGGCGATCGTTTCCTCGACGTTCCAGATCTGCTTGGCGAGGTCGGAGCTCTGGCGCACCACGCCGTTGACGGTGAGCGCGATCTTGCCAGCGCTGGGGTGCCCGGCCTGGCTCGCCGGCACGATCTCGCCGACCGGCCCGGAGAAGTCGAAGCCCTTGCTCATGTCCCAGGGGCGCCCGGTCTTCTTGGCCGCGTTCTGAAGGTCGCGCCGTGTCATGTCGAGCCCGGCGGCGTAGCCGTAGACATGGGCCAGCGCCTCCGATTCGGGAATGTCCTTCCCGCCGGTGCCGATGGCGACGACGAGCTCCATCTCGTGGTGGAGGTCCTTGGTCTTGGTCGGGTAGGGCATGTCGGCGCCGTTGATCAGCAGCGCATCGGCCGGCTTGGTGAAGAAGAACGGCTCCTCGCGGTCGGGGTCGCCGCCCATCTCGCGGGTGTGTTCGGCATAGTTGCGCCCGACGCAGAAGACGCGACGCACCGGGAAGGAGCCGCCGCCGGCGACGGGAACGGCGGTCACGGCCGGCGGGTCGATCACATAGTTGCTCATGGCTTGTCTCCCGGTCGAATGTCCTGCCGCCGTTCATGCGGGAGCGGCGGCGCCATCGCAAGGGCTCTCGCTTCGGGAGCAGGGCTGCGCGGGCGGCATTGCGTCCCCTGGCCTCTTCGCTCTCGCGGCAAGGTTTTGTGCGCCGCGTCGTTGCAACCGCGACGAAATGCCACCTACAGTATCGCGCCGGGTCGGCCCGGCGCCTGAGAGAGGAAGGAAGCGGACGTGAGTACGGGAACCGTCAAATGGTTCAACGAGACGAAGGGCTACGGCTTCATTACCCCCGACCAGGGCGGGAGTGACGTATTCGTTCATATCAGCGCGGTCGAGCGCTCCGGCCTGCGCGGGCTGAGCGAGGGGCAGAAGATCAGCTATGATCTCGAGCCCGACCGGAAGACCGGCAAGAACGCGGCGGTCAATCTGAAGGTCGCCTGACGCTTCGGACGCCGATGCACTGAGGAGGCAGGTCGCCGCTTTCGCCCGGGAGGGTGAGGCGATCTTGCGAATGCGGGAAGACGAGCGGCGGCGATATCGCTTCCCGAGCCACGACGAATCTCGATCGTACGGATTCGATTGCGCAAGGATTCGGGGCCTGTCCGTCGCCGGAGGCGGCGGAACGAGACGGACGCCTCAGATGCGTCCGGGAGCCGGATGGAAGAGCCGGCCCTTCTCCACGATCAGCACGATGATCAGCGCGACCAGCCCGCACAGGGCGAAGCCGAGCGTGATCGGCACGACCGTCCCGTCGAAATGCTGGCCGATATAGAAGCCGAGCAGGGCGCCCACCACCGTGGTGACGAAGCCCTGGACGGACGAGGCCGTTCCCGCGACATGGCCGAGCGGATCCATCGCGAGCGCACCGAAATTCGGTCCGATCAGGCCAAAGCAGAACATCGCCCCGCCCTGGAACAGCGCGAAGAGCAGCAACGTCTCGTGGCCGGACAGCGCGATCAGCGCGTGCGTGCCGGTGAACAGGATGTAGCCGATCAGCGCGCCATGCGAGACGCGGCGCATGCCCAGCCGTCCGACGATGCGCGAATTCAGCAGCGAGGCCGCCGCCATGAACAGCGCGATCGCGGCGAAGACGATCGTGAAGAGATGGGGCACCTCGAAGACGTCGACGAAGACCTGCTGCGCCGAGTTGATGAAGCCGAACAAGCCGCCGAGCACGAAGGCCATCGCCAGCATGTAGCCGACGCCGATCCGGCTGGTCAGCGTGGTGCGGAAGGCGGCGGAGACGTTGGCGACGTCGATCGGCTTGCGATCCTCGGGATGCTGCGTCTCCGGCAGCTTGAACGCCACGCACAGCATCACCCCGGCACCGAAGGCGGTCAGGATGCCGAAGATCCAGCGCCACGGCGCCACGACGAGGATGGCCTGGCCGATGGAGGGAGCGAGGATCGGGACGGCGAGGAAGACGATCAGGGCGAGCGACATCACCCGCGCCATGTCGCGTCCCGAATAGCAGTCCCGCACGATCGAGACCGTGAGCACGCGTGTCGCCGCCGCTCCGACACCCTGGATCACGCGGGCGACCATCATCGCCTCGAACGAGTTGGACAGTGCCGCGCCGATGCTCGCCAGCACATAGACGGCGAGCCCGAACAGCAGCACCGGGCGTCGGCCGTAGCGGTCCGAGATCGTGCCGTAGAAGATCTGCGACACGCCGAAGCCGAGCAGATAGGCGGTGATGATCCATTGCCGCTGGTTGGCCGCGGCGATGCCGAGCGCCTCGGCCATCTCCGGCAGCGCCGGCAGCATCGAATCGATCGCGAGCGCGTTCGTCGCCATCAGCGCAGCGGCGAGCCCCACGAAGGGATAGAAACCCATGCCGTGGCGCGGCCGGGCGAGGGCGGTCATGTCGTTCATGGCGAATCTGCAAAAAGGGCACGCGGACAGGCGCGGCGGGCGAAGGGCCCAGCGTGCGACGACCGTGTAGACCGCCCGGCATGACGCAGCAACCCGTGATACCGGTCGCGCGCCATGCGCCTGGCGCGTGCCGCGCTCAGCCGGCCTTCTGCATCTGCGCCATCAGTTCGTCGTCGATCCGTTTGGCCCGCTGCGCGGCGGGCCGCTCTGCGAGCCGCGCGCCATAGGCTTCGAAGACGGGGCGCTTCTCGATCGTGCCGAACTGCAGGCCCCACTGGATCTGCGAGCCGACATAGACGTCCGCGGCGCTGAAGCGATCGCCGGCGATGTAGGCGCCTTGCGAAACCGCGTGTTCGAGCGTGTCCATCGCATCGGCATAGGTGCCGTAGCCGAGGGACCGCGCGGCTTCGGGCGGAGCCGACAGGCCGAAGGCCTTGGCCGCGACGGCCGCCTCGACCGGCCCGGCGGCGAAGAACATCCAGCGGTAATAGGCGCCGCGCGCCCGGTCGCCCGGGGCGGGCGCGAGCCCGGCCTGCGGGAAGGCGTCGGCGAGATAGGCGCAGATGGCGGCGCATTCGGTGACGATCGTCGCGCCATGGACCAGCGCCGGGACCTTGCCCATCGGGTTGATCGCCTTGTAGGCCGGCCCCTTCATCGGCTCGCCGAAGCCGACGATCTCGGCACGGTAGGGCTGGCCGAGCTCCTCCATCATCCAGCGGGCGATGCGGCCGCGCGACATCGGGTTGGTGTAGAGCACGAGTTCGTCGGACATGGCGTTTCCTTCCGCGACGGTCTTGTTTCTATCCTGCGACCTTGGCGCGCTGATGTCAGGAGCGCCTCGCCTGACGCATGCGCGTCGACCTGTTATCGTCCCGGCGAAGCAGGACGAGGTGCATGGACGAATCACAGCCGACAGCGAGCATGTCCGTCAGCGGCGGACGCATGACGATCGGCGGTTCGCCCCATCGTTACCTGCAGGACGTGACGCGCCGCTTCCGGCTCGAGGCGGCGGCGCTGCGCCTGGTCGGCGGCTATGTCAGCCGCGATGGGCAGCTCGGCGACGCCCGGCGGATCGAGGCCGATGCGCGCATCGCCGCCGGCCGGCTGTGCCGCGCCGGACGGGAAGGGGCGGACGACGCGCTGGGCCTGACGCTGCGCCCCTTCGCCGCTGCCGGAGAATCGTCGCGCCTGCTGCTGATGCTCGGCTATCGCGATGACGACGGCGAGGCCGTGCCATTTGCCGAGGCGTTCCTGCCGCCTCCCGTCTTCGACGACCTGAAGGCCGAGATGCTCTCCGGCCGCGCCGGTGGGCTCGCGCTGGAGGCGACAACCAGCCTGTGGATTCGCGAGGAGGACCATGGTCTTCCGGCCGCGCAGCCGGTCGACTGGTATCTCGGCCCGGCGGAGGACGGAAATGGCACGGTGCCCGCCCGCGGCTTCGTCGAGAGCATCGAATGGCGGCCTGCTGCGGTCGCGGAGCACCGCGCTTCGGCGAGCGCGCCTGCACCGGCTGCGATGCCCGATCCGCTCGATCCGGACGAGCCTGACGAGGAGACCGCCGCCGACCAGCTTCGCCGGATCAACTGGAGCCTCAAGCAGCTCCTGCTGCTTCTGGCCTTCCTGCTGATCATCGTCGCGGTGAAATAAGCACCCGCCGGTACCGGTTCTGGCCGGCACCGGCGGGCGCAGCCGTCAGTGTCCCTTGTGGTCGGCCTCTCCGCCCTTGGCGGCGATCGAGTCGACCTTGAACTCGACATCGACGCTGCCCGCCTTTTCGAAGGTCAGCGTGCCTTTCATCATCTCGCCCTGCTTCAGCGGCTGCTTCAGGTTCATGAACATGATGTGGTAGCCGCCCGGCTTGAACTCGACCTTGCCGCCGGCCGGCACCTCGATGCCCTTCTCCAGCGGCCGCATGGTCATGATGCCGTCCTTCATCGCCATCTCGTGCATCTCCGCGTGTGCGGCGAAGGGAACGGAGACGGAAACCAGCCGGTCGGGCGTCGTTCCGGTGTTCTCGATGCTGAGATAGCCGCCGCCGACCTTGGCGCCGGCCGGGGTCGCACGCGACCAGGGATGGCCGATCTTGAGCGGCCCGAGCTTGAATTCATGGGCCGATGCGAAGGAGACGGAAAGCGCCAGCGCCGCGGCTGCGAGAGAGAGCGAAAGCTTCATCGTGATGATCCTGAAGATGGGCAAGCCACGCCGCGGCACTCTGCGCGGTCGTCCGGCCTGAAAATGGCGAAAAGGGTCCTGGGCGGTCGCACTCAGCTCGCAGGCGGCGCGCGCGAGGGCGGCAGACCTGTCGCGAAGAGCGGGTGCCGGCCGTCCTGCTGCACCGGCGGGAGCGCGACATGGCTCTCGGCCGGGCTGGCGACTGCCGTCGCGAGCACCGGCGGGCCGCCGATGACCGGGTTGTGCGGGCAGCCCTTGCAATGGCCGAGCTCGCCGAGCGGGCCCGCCGGGACAGCCGGCTGGCCGTCGCTGGGAGCTGGCGCTCCCGAGCAGAGCAGGATGCCGCTCGGCAGGCCCGAAGCCGCCGAGGGAGCCGGCGCCAGCGCGAGGGCGAGCACGCCCAGCGCATAGGCCATGGCGAGCCATGCCCCGAGGACGGAGCGGCGTAGCCAGGGAAGAAGGCGGGCTCGGGCCGGCATGGGGCATCAATGGCCTTCGTCCGCGCCTGCGGTCAAGCGGCGGCATTGCCACGGTGGATTGGCCGTCAATGACGCCCGCGGCCCATGGCGTGGAAAAGTATTCTCCGGCGCATCGTTTCTTTAAAAGAACGAACCGATTGACAAATCGGACCGCAGGGGCGAGATTGGCGACGTTCCCGGTTCGCCGGGAGCCGCGGGGATTTGAGCGAGCAGCTTGCGCCGCGTCACCAAACGCTAAAGCGCCACGACTGGGTCGTGGGCTCCAGATCGAGGAGACCGATATGACCGTTGCGAGGATCGTTCGGAGCCGGCCGCGTTCCCGTTCCCTGCCCTGCTGCTGTCGACGCTGAGACCACCAGGCGCCCATCGCCTCTCGTTTCACCGTCGTTCCAAGCGCCGCGAGGCGGCACAGAAAGCAGAGCTATGTCCCTTTCATCCTACCCGGACGGCCGGCACAGCCCGGCCCAGCAGGCCTATGTCATCGAGGTCGGCGAGACGCAGGCCGGGCTCGTCAACCGGCGCGCCGACGAGCGCTTCTTCACCTTCATCGCGGCGAGCGCCGCCTTCCGCGCGCTCGACGGTCACCGTTTCGCCACGCCGGGCGCGGCCGAGCTTGCCGCGCGCCTGGTCACGCAGCCCCGCCGTGGTGCATCCGCCCGCCGGCTGGCGTCGTAGGCGCCGAGGCACTCTGAAGCAGCTCGACCTCACCTGTCGGCCCCGTCATTCGCACTCCTGAGGACATGATGAACGCCCCCGTCAAACCCGACGCGCTGAACCTCGGCGCGCGGCCCATTTCGGCTCCCGAGCCGATCATCCGCTTCGAACGGCTCGGCAAGACCTACGCCGGACGCAGCGGCCAGCAGGCCGTGGCCGCCCTCTCCGGCATCGACCTGGCAGTTCCAGCCGGCGCCATCGTCGGCGTCATCGGCCGTTCCGGCGCCGGCAAGTCGACGCTGATCCGCCTCGTCAACGGGCTGGAGCGGGCCACTGCCGGCCGGCTCGTGATCGAGGGGGAGGAGGTCACGGCGCTGAACGAGGCCGGCTGGCGCCGTCGGCGGCGGGAGATCGGCATGATCTTCCAGCACTTCAACCTGCTATCATCGCGCACGGTGTTCGACAATGTCGCCCTGCCGCTGGAGATCGCGGGCACGCCGAAGGCGGCCATTGCCGACAAGGTCGAGAGACTGCTGGCGCTGGTCGGGCTCGCCGACAAGCACGGGCGCTATCCCGCCGAACTCTCGGGCGGCCAGAAGCAGCGCGTCGGCATCGCCCGCGCCTTGGCGACCGACCCCAAGGTGCTGCTCTGCGACGAGGCGACCTCGGCGCTCGACCCCGAGACGACGAAGGCCATCCTGGCGCTGCTGCGGCAGGTCAATCGCGAGCTCGGCATCACCATCCTGCTGATCACCCACGAGATCCCGGTCATCAAGGAGATCTGCGATCGCGTGGCGGTGATCGAGGGCGGGCGGATCGTCGAGGAGGGCGAGACCTTCGCCGTCTTCACCAACCCGCAGCATCCGACCACGGCGCGCTTCGTCGAGGCGGTCACCGGCGTCGAGGTGCCGGCGCATCTCGCGGGCCGCATCCGGGCCGAGGGGCGTCCGGGCGACGACATCGTGCTGCGCGTCACCTTCACCGGCGAGAACGCCACGGCCCCGGTCATCAGCCGGCTGAGCGCGGTCGTCGGTGTCGACGTCAACATCCTGGCCGGGCGGATCGACGCCATCGCCGGCCGCCCCTTCGGCAGCCTGCTTGTCTCGATCCCATCACGCGTGCCGGAAAGCGAGGCAGTGCTCGGCGCGCTCCGGAATCTCGGTCTCAAGGCGGAGGTGGTCGGCCATGTCTCCTGAAATCATCCGCCTGATCGGGCAGGCGACGCTCGACACGTTGAGCATGGTCGCCGTCGCCGCCGGCATCGGCACGCTGATCGGCTTGCCGCTGGGCGTCTTCCTCGCCACCAGCAAGCGCGGCGAGCTTTTTGCGGCGCCGGCGCTCAACGCGGCGCTTGGCGTCCTGGTCAACGCCACGCGCTCGACGCCCTTCATCATCCTCGTCGTCGCGATCATCCCCTTCACCCGGCTGGTCGCCGGCACCTCGATCGGAACGACGGCGGCGATCGTGCCGCTGACAGTCGCCTGCATCCCCTTCATCGCCCGGCTGATCGAAGGTGCCGTGCGCGAGGTCGATCAAGGTCTGGTCGAGGCCGCCCGCGCCATGGGCGCGACGCCCGTCCAGATCGTCCGCAAGGTGCTGGTGCCGGAGGCGCTGCCGGCGATCGTGCTGGGTCTGACCCTTGCCATCGTCAGCCTCATCGGCTTCTCGGCCATGGTCGGTGCCGTCGGCGGCGGCGGCCTCGGCGATCTCGGCATCCGCTACGGCTACCAGCGCTTCATGCCGGAGGTGATGGCGACCGTCGTCGCCGTCCTCATCGTCCTCGTCCAGCTCGTGCAGAGCATCGGCGACCGCCTCGCCCGGCGCCTCAACAAGCGCCTGCGCCACGGCTGATCAAAGCGATTCCCGTTTCCGACCCAAAGGACCATCGATCATGACCATCTTCCTCAACCGCCGCGCCGCGCTCGCTGCCGGCCTTGCTCTCACGCTCGGCGCAGCCGCCCCGGCCCTCGCCCAGCAGAACCAGGTCATCCGCATCGGCGTCTCGCCCGGCCCGCACGCCGAAATCCTCGAGAAGGTGAAGCCGCTGCTGGCCAAGCAGGGCATCGACCTCAGGATCATCGAGTTCTCGGATTACGTGGTGCCGAACCAGGCACTCGACGCCGGCGAACTGGAGGCCAATTCCTTCCAGAACCAGCCCTATCTCGACAACCAGGTGAAGGATCGCGGCTTCAGGATCGAGACCGTCGGGCTGACGGTGAACTTCCCGCTCGGCATCTACTCGTCGAAATACAAGAACTGGAGCGAGGTTCCGGACGGCGCGACCGTCGCCATCCAGAACGACCCGACCAATGGCGGCCGCTCCCTCCTGCTGCTGCAGGACAAGGGCGTGATCAAGCTGAAGGACGGCGTCGGTTTCAAGCCGACGGTGGCCGACATCACCGCCAACCCGAAGAAGCTCAAGATCATCGAGATCGAGGCCGCCCAGACGCCGCGCTCGCTGGACGACGTCGCCGCAGCCGCGATCAACACCAACTATGCCGTGGACGCGAAGATCGACCCGGCCTCCGCGATCCTGCGCGAGGACGCCAAGGGACCCTATGTCAACATCATCGCCGTGCGCAGCGCCGACAAGGACAAGCCCTGGGTCAAGGCCCTGCTCGCCGCCTACCACACGCCGGAGGTCAAGGCCTTCGTCGCCGAGCGCTTCAAGGGCGCCGTCCTCGCGAGCTGGTAGTTCCTCTCCTCCCACCTGGCCGTCGATCGGTGGCCAGGCGCCTGCCCGGATGCTCGTGCATCCGGGCTTTTTCGTCGGCGGCTCAGCGTGGCAGCGGACCGAAGGCGAAGAACTGGGTCTCGCCGGAGGAATCGTCGACGCCGTCATTGTCGGTCACGACGAAGAGGTTGCCCGCCTTGTCCACGGTCATGCCCTCGACTTTGTCGAGACCGTAGCCGCCGGCCTTCATCAGGTCCGGCGTCAGGTCGCGCAGCAGGCTCTTGGCGACGGTCGGGATGTCGGCGGAACCGATCGCGGCCGGCGTCAATCCCTTCACCGAGAAGGCCTGGATGGTCTTGAAGGCCTTGGCGCCGAAGGCATTGTCGCGCTCGATCACGGCGAAGCGGTCGTCGCCGAGCGAGACGAGCTCCGAAAGCCCCATCCAGTGCCCGGAAGCCGGCTGGGTCAGCGGGTAGTGCAGCACGCCCCACGCCTTGGTCGCAGGCTTGTAGGACAGGATCTTGGTCTTGCCCTTGGGGTCGTCCTTCCATTCGCGCTGCACGGCGAGCCAGACGGTTTCCTCGGCGCCCGTGCCGGTCACGGTCACGCCCTCGAAGCCGAAGCGCACGGCGTGCTTCGCCAGTTCCTCCGGCAGCCGGATCTCCTCCTCGACCTCGCCCTTGGCCGAGACGCGCAGCAGCAGGTCGGGGAGCGGACCATCCTTCTTCTCCGGGTTGCCCTCCGAAGCGAGCCAGAAGCCGCCGCCGGCACGGACGGCGATGCCCTCCAGATCGTAGGCGGCGGGCTTGCCATCCTTGGTCACCGTGATCGCGCCCGCGATCTTCGCCGGCTTGGCGGCCGCGTCGATTTCGAGGATGCGCGAGGGCGCATAGGCACTGTCGGTGATCGAGAACAGCTTGCCCGGAGCGGTGTGATCCGCCGCGAGCCCGGACAGAGCGCCCCAGCCGATCGGCAGGCCGTTCTCGTCGGCGGAGTGAATCGTCGGATAGGCGGCGGCCTGCTCGGCGCGGCGGTAGATCATCACGGCCGAACGCGCGCCGCCCTTGCCGCCGGCATCGGTTTCCGAGGCCGAGACGAAGAGGTCGCGCTGCGGGATCGCGAGCAGGCCTTCGGGGCCGATGCCGGTCGGCAGCGCCTGCAGGTAGCGCGGCGCCTGGCCCGGGCCCTCGTCCTTGTAGACCAGCACCAGCGAGGCGCGCTCAAGCCCGACGAAGATCAGGCGGTCGTTGCCGTAGGTCGCGACCTCGATGCCTTCGGGCTCGCTGCCCTTGGCGGCCGAACGCTTCTCCGGGTAGTGCCCGAGGCGGATCGCGAGATGGTCGACGTCGGAGGCGGAATCGAACTCGACCGTGCCGTCCTTGCGGAAGATCGAGAAGCCGCGCGAGCCGCCTTTCCAGTCGCCCTCATTGGCGGTGACGAAGCGCTCATTGTCGAGCCAGCGCACGGCGTCGGGCTCGCGGGCGACGCCCTTCAGCTCCTCGGTCGGGCTGATCTTGCCGTCGCGGGTCTTGTCGATCGCCTTCAGGTCGACCGTGCCTGCGGGAAAATGCGCGACCAGCTTGCCCGTCTTCGAATCGACGATGGCGAGATGGTTGTTCTCCTGCAGCGTCACCACGACGAGGCCGTCGGTATTGGCGTCCACGAATTCCGGCTCGGGATCGGTCGGTTCGACCGCCGCGATGCCGGTGAGGTCGACGGTCTGGCGGGTGGCGCAGTCGATGGCGCCGTCCTTGATGCCGATCAGGGTGAGGTTGCCTGCGGGGAGCTGCGGCAGCGCGCCCTTGTTGAGCTTCTCGTCGCGCTCGTTCTCGATGGCGATCGCGATCTTGCCCTTGTCCTTGGTCAGCGTCACCGAATCCGGCTGGCCGCCGAGGTCGCACTTCGCCACCACCTGCTTCGTCTTGAGGTCCACGGTGGCGAGATGGCCGGCCGGCTCCTTGAAGTTGTCGCCGGAGGTGACGACGGCGACGAAGGCCTTGTCGCCGAGGATGGTGACCGAGGTGGATTCGCCTTCGAGCCGCACGAAGCCCGCCGGCTTCGGATTCGCGGGATCGGTAATGTCGATGAGGCCGAGCGCCTTCTGCTCGCCATCGGTATAGGCGAGCAGCATGCCGTCCTCGCTGGCGGCGATGATCTCGGACACCGTCTTCTTGGTGGGGTCGCGATCGGCGGGCAGGTTTAGCGGCACCGAGAAGGTCGCGACGCGGTTGAACAGCGGCTCCGCGCCGGCGGTTCCGGCGAGGAGCAACGAAGCGAGAGCCGCGAGGGCGAGGGGCTGGCGCATGGGTCGGTTCCGCTGAATGGCAAGGAGAACCGTCGGCTAGTGAGCCCATGCGACAACCGCGTGACGGTCCTCAGGCCTGCAACGGCGCCTGGATCTCGGCGGAACGCTTCAATCCGATGATCTCCAGCTCCGTCACGATCGCGACGGCAAGTGCCTGTGCCAGCACGAAGGCGATGCCGAGCGCGGACGGCGCGAACCAGCCCATCAGCAGGATCGCGACGCTGTCGCCGATCCAGAGCAGGTTGACGCCGACGACCAGGTGAACCGCCCAACGCGCCAGCGTCTCGCGGCTCGCGAACCAGGCGAGCAGGGCGGCGCAGGGCAGCAGCACGAGCCCCGCCCCACGCAGGAAGCCGGCCGGAAAGCCGAGCGGAGCAGCAAGCACGTCGGCGCCGCCGGCAAGTAGCAGGCCCATGCCGGCGCAGGCGGCGGCATCGAGGGTAAGCGCGTTGCGCAGGAAGCGGGAGGAACGGATCGTCGACATGGCAGTCTCCTTTTCGTCGTGGCTTCGGCTTTCGTGGGGCCGTGGCCGTTGCGATGGCAGGATGCTGGCGCCTTCCCGGCGGCGCGTCGATTAAGCGGGAGGTAATTGGAACCGCTCGTCCCTCCGGCTAGCCTGACGGCATGACGACCCATCACGCCCCCTCCGTCGGCACGCTCATCCGTGACTGGCGGCAGCTGCGCCGCTTCAGCCAGCTCGACCTCGCCCTCGAAGCCGAGATTTCGCAGAAGCACCTCAGCTTCATCGAAAGCGGGCGCTCCCGCCCCAGCCGCGACATGGTGCTGCTGCTCGCCGAGCACCTCTCCGTGCCGCTGCGCGAGCGCAACGCGCTGCTGCTCGCCGCCGGCTATGCGCCGGTCTATCGCGAACGGTCTTTGGAGGACCCCACCTTGCAGGCGGCACGAACGGCGATCGACCTCATCCTGAAGGGGCATGAGCCCTATCCGGCGCTTGCCGTGGACCGCCACTGGACGCTTCTGGCCGCCAACGGGGCCGTGACGAACCTGCTCGGCCTGGTGGCGGATGCGGAATTGCTGAGGCCGCCGGTCAACGTCCTGCGGCTTTCGCTGCACCCGGGCGGGCTCGCCCCCTACATCATGAATTTCGCGGTGTGGAAGGAGCACCTGTTGGCGCGGTTGCGCCAGCAGGTCCGGGCGACGGCCGACGTTCAACTTGGCGCCCTGCTGAGCGAGCTCGCCGCCTATCCCGATCCCGGCGGACGAGAAGTCGCACGGCAGGAGACGAATGCCGAGCCCGCCATCGTCGTGCCGCTTCAGCTCAGGCTCGGCGATGCGACGCTGTCGCTGATCTCGACCACGACGGTCTTCGGCACGCCGGTCGACGTGACCTTGTCGGAGCTGGCGCTGGAAACCTTCTTCCCGGCGGACGAGGCGACGGCCGCTGCGCTTCGCACTTTGGCCGCGGGCGGCGGCGGACGCGCCTGAGGAGGAGCGGAACCTTTCACCCGGGCGCCGGTTCTTCATCCGAAAGCCGCGGATGGCGGCGTCAGAACCGAAAGGACCCGTGCAATGGGCAGCACCACCGACAAGATCAAGGGCATGGCCAACGAAGCCGCCGGCAACGTCAAGCAGGCCGCCGGCAAGGCGATGAACAAGCCGGAGTGGGAGGCCGAGGGCAAGGCCCAGGAGCTCAAGGGCGAGGCGCAGCAGGCGCTCGGCAAGGGCAAGGACGCGGTGAAGAACGCCGTCGACAAGGTCTGATGGCCTGACCCGGACAAACAAGAAGGGCCGCCGAAAGGCGGCCCTTTTTCATGCTCCGTCCGGCGCGGTTCAGGCCGTACCGCCGAGCCCGCCGAGGAAATCCTTGACCCGGCCGAAAAAGCCGGCGGTTTCCGGATGGTTGCTGTGCGAGCTTTCGCGCTCGAACTCCTCCAGCAATTCGCGCTGGCGCGCGGTCAGCTTCTGCGGCGTCTCGACCACGACCTGGATGTAGAGGTCGCCGACCTCGCGCGAGCGCAGCACGCTCATGCCTTTGCCCTTGAGCCGGAACTGCTTGCCGGTCTGGGTGCCCTCGGGAATCTTCACCCGCGCCTGCTCGCCGGAGAGCGTCGGCACCTCGATCTCGCCGCCCAGCGCGGCCGAGACCAGGCCGATCGGCACGCGGCAGAACAGATCGGCACCGTCGCGCTGGAAGATCGCGTGCGGCTTCAGCGACAGGAAGATGTAGAGATCACCGGCAGGCCCGCCGCGCAGACCGGCCTCGCCTTCGCCTGCCAGGCGGATGCGCGTGCCGTCCTCGACGCCCGCCGGGATGTTGACCGACAGCGTGCGCTCGCGCGTGACGCGGCCGGCGCCCTGGCAGTTCTTGCAGGGATCGTCGATGACCTCGCCGCGGCCGTTGCAGGTCGGGCAGGTGCGCTCGACCGAGAAGAAGCCCTGATTGGCCCGCACCCGGCCATGGCCGCCGCAGGTCGGGCATTGCCGCGATTTCGAGCCCGGCTTGGCGCCGGTGCCCGAGCAGGCCTCGCAGGAGACCGAGGTCGGCACGCGGATCGATTCGTTTTTGCCGGTGAAGGCCTCTTCAAGCCCGATTTCGAGGTTGTAACGCAGGTCGGCGCCGCGCTCCCGGCCGTTGGCACCCCGGGGCCCGCCGCGGCGGGCATCGCCGAAGAAGGAATCGAAGATGTCCGACATGAAGTCGGAGAAATCGGCCTGGCCGCCGCCGCCGCCATTCTCGAAGGCCTGGTGGCCGAAGCGGTCATAGGCCGCGCGCTTCTGCCCGTCGGAGAGGACCTGATAGGCCTCGTTGATTTCCTTGAACTTGATCTCGGCTTCCTTGTCGCCGGGATTCTTGTCCGGGTGATGCTGCATCGCGAGCTTGCGGAAGGAGCTCTTCAGCTCGACCTCCGTCACGGTCCGGCTGACGCCGAGGATCTCGTAGTAATCGCGCTTCGACATCGAAACGATCTGTCCCTCTGCCATTGACGCAAGACGGCCGGACCTTCGGGCCCGGCCATGGCGCGTCAGGCGTCACCATCCTGCTCAACCCCATTCCCGAACGAGATGGCCGGGTCAAGCCCGGCCAAATCATCCCTTCGGGATGAGGAGCGCGGGTTACGCGCTCTTCTTCTTGTCGTCCGAGACGTCCTTGAAGTCGGCGTCGATGACGTCGTCCTTCTTGGCTTCCTCGGTCGCCGGCTCACCTTCGGCGGCAGCGCCCTCGGCCTGGCTCGCCGCATACATCGCCTCGCCCAGCTTCATCGAAGCCTGCATCAGCTCGTTGGTGCGGGCCTGGATGGCCTCGGAATCCTCGCCGGTCAGCGCGGTCTTGAGCGCCTCGACGGCGGTCTCGATCGCGCCCTTGTCGGCCTCGGAGACCTTGTCGCCATAGTCCTTCAGCGACTTCTCGGTCGAGTGCACGAGGCTCTCGCCCTGGTTCCTGGCCTCGACCAGCTCGCGGCGCTTCTTGTCCTCGGCGGCATTCGCCTCGGCATCCTTCACCATCTTCTGGATGTCGGCCTCGCTGAGACCGCCCGAAGCCTGGATCTTGATCTGCTGCTCCTTGTTGGTGGCCTTGTCCTTCGCCGTCACCGAGACGATGCCGTTGGCGTCGATGTCGAAGGTCACCTCGATCTGCGGCATGCCGCGCGGGGCCGGCGGAATGCCCATCAGGTCGAACTGGCCGAGCAGCTTGTTGTCCGCCGCCATCTCGCGCTCGCCCTGGAAGACCCGGATCGTCACCGCGTTCTGGTTGTCCTCGGCGGTGGAGAAGACCTGGCTCTTCTTGGTCGGGATCGTGGTGTTGCGGTCGATCAGGCGCGTGAACACGCCGCCGAGCGTCTCGATGCCGAGCGACAGCGGGGTCACGTCGAGCAGCAGCACGTCCTTGACGTCGCCCTGGAGGACGCCGGCCTGGATCGCGGCGCCGATGGCGACGACCTCGTCCGGGTTGACGCCCTTATGCGGCTCCTTGCCGAAGAACTGCTTCACGACCTCCTGCACCTTCGGCATGCGGGTCATGCCGCCGACGAGGACGACCTCGTCGATCTGGCCCGCCGAGATGCCGGCATCCTTGAGCGCCTTCTTGCAGGGCTCGACGGTGCGCTGGATCAGGTCGTCGACCAGGCTCTCGAACTTGGCGCGCGAGAGCTTGATGGCAAGGTGCTTCGGACCGGAGGCATCCGCTGTGATATAGGGCAGGTTGATCTCGGTCTGGGCCGCGCTCGACAGTTCGATCTTGGCCTTTTCGGCCGCCTCCTTCAGGCGCTGCAGGGCGAGCTTGTCCTTCTTCAGGTCGATGCCCTGCTCCTTCTTGAACTCCTCCGCGAGGTACTCGACCAGGCGCATGTCGAAGTCCTCGCCGCCGAGGAAGGTGTCGCCATTGGTCGACTTCACCTCGAAGACGCCGTCGCCGATCTCGAGGATCGAGACGTCGAAGGTGCCGCCGCCGAGATCGTAGACAGCGATGGTGCCGGTGGACTTCTTGTCGAGGCCGTAGGCGAGCGCGGCCGCCGTCGGCTCGTTGATGATGCGCAGCACCTCGAGGCCGGCGATCTTGCCGGCGTCCTTGGTGGCCTGGCGCTGGGCGTCGTTGAAATAGGCGGGAACCGTGATGACGGCCTGGGTGACGGGCTGGCCGAGATAGGACTCCGCCGTCTCCTTCATCTTGGTCAGGATGAAGGCCGAGATCTGCGACGGCGAATAGTCCTTGCCGTCGGCCGAGACCCAGGCGTCGCCGTTGGAGGCCTTGGTGATCTTGTAGGGGACGAGCTTGAGGTCCTTCTGCGTCATCGGATCGTCGTAGGTGCGGCCGATGAGGCGCTTGATCGCGAAGAAGGTACGCTCGGGATTGGTGACGGCCTGGCGCTTGGCCGGCTGGCCGACAAGGCGCTCGCCATCGTCCGTGATCGCGACGATCGACGGGGTGGTGCGGGCACCTTCGGAATTCTCGATGACCTTCGGCGTGGTGCCTTCCATCACTGCGACGCAGCTGTTGGTCGTGCCGAGGTCGATACCAATGACTTTACCCATGGATGGGATCCCTTTCGATTGAGCAGATCGCCGACCTGCGGCGCCTTCGCGCCACCTGCCGGCCCATGGACCGGCCCGCACCCGCTCAAGCGGCGAACGAACCGGCATTCCACGTTTGACGGTGGTTAAACCGCCCCTTGGCGGGGTATATAGTGAGGGTGTTCCCGCCCTTGCAAGACAGGCGAGCCGATTAAGAATCGGGGATTGCATATTCGGGAGCGTGGCTGCCGGGCGGCCCCGGCATCGGCGGCCGCGCAGGTGCTTTCCGGGGGAGTGTGGCCTTTGTGTCCTTGCGTCTGCCCGAGGCGCGGATCATTCAAAAAAGCCGTTCGCTCGACATGGACCCGATGAGAGCACGCAAGCGCATCGTCCTCGGCCTCGCGGCGCTGCTCTCGGCGGCTGCCGGAGCGGCCGCATCGGCGCAGCCGCTGCAATTGCCGGGCGCCCAGCCCTTCAACGCACCCGGAACCCAACAGGCCGCCCCACCCGCGGCGGGCACCCCTGCCGCGCCGCGCCAGCCGAGCCTGCCGGCGCTGAAAATCGCCGGCGAGGAGGCGATTCTCGGCAAGGCCCTGCATCACAACGGCAATCACGGCGCCGCGAGCTTCGAGAAGCTCGGCAGCGGCTACGGGCTCAAGCTCAGCCTCGATGGCTACCAATCGGCCAATCTGGTCGAGCCCTGCGCGGTGTCCCTGGGCGAGGCGCCCATCCCGGTCACGGCGCTGGGCCGGCCGGCCGGCGTGCCGCGCTACCGGCTGGAGGCACCGGTCTGCCCGCTCGTCTTCGATGTGCTCGACGGGGCATTCCTGGTGGTCGAGCCGACCGAGCCCTGCGTCGTGGAGGCCGCGCAATGCCGCGTCGATCCGCGTGGCCTCTGGGGCCCCGACCTCGCGACCGTCGCAGCTCAGGCCAAGGCGATCGAGCGGGCCCGCGGCGCCGCGGAGCGCGCCCTGCGCGACGGCTATCGCACGTTGGCCGCGAAGGCGAACGCCGTCGATGAGCGCACGCTCGCCCGCGAGCAGGCGGGTTTTTCGGGCGAGCGGGAGATGACCTGCCGCGATTTCCAGCGCGAGGGGCAGTACGGCTTCTGCGCCGCGCGGATCACCGAGGCGCGCGCCGCCGAGCTGCGGGCGCGGCTCGGGCTCCATGGCGAAGCGAAGCAGGCGCCCAAGCCGAAGAAGCCGCGCCCGGCCTCGCCGAAGCCCGCGCCGCTTTCGCTGACTCCGACGCAGTAGCGCCAGGCCCCGGTCTGGCTTCCCAGAGCTTCGGAAAGTTCGATGCTCCAGCGATGATCTAAGTCATCCGTTCCGTCAGCGTTGCCTGATCCAGGCCGGCCAGTGCGTCGATCAGGTGCATCGCGAAGCTGCCCGGACCGGCGGCCCGCCCGGCCGCGATCTCGGCGGCTATGCCATAGGCCGTCAGTGCCGCCGCGGCTGCGACGGCGGGGTCGGGCTCGACCGCCGCACAAGCCGCGACCAGCGCGCTGGAGGCACAGCCGAGCCCGGTGACCTTCGTCATCAGGGCATGGCCGTGATGGATGCGATAGCTGCGGCCCGGGCCCTCGATCTGGTCGATCCTGCCGGTGGTGACACGCAGGACGTCCTGCGCCTGCGCCATCGCGGCGTCGAGCGCGGCCATCTCGACCGCATTGCCGCGCACCGTCACGCCGGGAAGTCGCAGGATGTCCCGCGCCAGCCGCATCCTGAGCGGCGAAAGCTCGACGAAGACGGGATCGAGCACGAGCGGAATGCTGCGCTCGCGGGCGACATCGAGCAACTTCGGAATGGCGCGCTCGCCCTCCGGGCTGATCGTGCCGAGATTGATCAGGATCGCGCCGGCGCCGGCCGCGATCGCGGCGACCTCTTCCGGGTGGCTCGCCATCGAGGGGATGGCCCCGAAGGCGAGCAGCATGTTGGCGGTGACGTTCTGCGCCACCGTATTGGTGAGGCAGTGGACGCGCGGGTGGCGTGTCGCCACCCGCTTCAGCACGGCCGCGACGCCTGGCGCGTCGAGGCCTTCAGCCATTGCGCTCATTCGGCGGCGGGGAGGTAGATGCTGCCGCCCTTGTCGAGGAATTCCTTCGACTTCGCCGCCATGCCCTCGGCCGCCATGGCTTCGAGATTGGCCCGCTCGTTCTCGCTCATCGCCTGCACCTCGGCGCGCAGGTCCTGGGTGATCTTCATCGAGCAGAATTTCGGCCCGCACATCGAGCAGAAATGCGCGACCTTGTGGGCGTCCTTCGGCAGCGTCTCGTCGTGGAACTCCCGCGCCGTATCCGGATCGAGCGCCAGGTTGAACTGGTCCTCCCAGCGGAAGTCGAAGCGCGCACGCGACAGCGCGTCGTCGCGGATCTTCGCGGCAGGATGGCCCTTGGCGAGATCGGCGGCATGGGCGGCGATGCGATAGGTGATGACGCCGGTCTTGACGTCGTCGCGGTTCGGCAGCCCGAGATGCTCCTTCGGCGTGACGTAGCAGAGCATGGCGCAGCCATACCAGCCGATCATCGCCGCGCCGATGCCCGAGGTGATGTGGTCGTAGCCCGGCGCGATGTCGGTGGTCAGCGGTCCGAGCGTATAGAAGGGCGCCTCGCCGCACTCCCTGAGCTGCTTGTCCATGTTCTCCTTGATCTTGTGCATCGGCACATGGCCGGGGCCCTCGATCATGACCTGGCAGCCCTTCTTCCAGGCGACCTGCGTCAGCTCGCCCAGCGTCTCCAGCTCGGCGAACTGGGCGCGGTCGTTGGCGTCGGCGATCGAGCCGGGGCGCAGGCCGTCGCCGAGCGAGAACGAGACGTCGTATTTGCGCATGATGTCGCAGATTTCGTCGAAGCGCTCGTAGAGGAAGCTCTCCTTGTGATGCGCCAGGCACCAGCGCGCCATGATCGAGCCGCCGCGCGAGACGATGCCGGTCACCCGCGATGCCGTGAGCGGCACGTAAGGAAGCCGCACGCCGGCATGGATGGTGAAATAGTCGACGCCCTGCTCGGCCTGCTCGATCAGCGTGTCCTTGAACACCTCCCAGTCGAGCTTGATCGGGTCGCCGCCGACCTTCTCCAGCGCCTGGTAGATCGGCACGGTGCCGATCGGAACCGGCGAGTTGCGCAGGATCCAGGAGCGGATGTTGTGGATGTTGCGGCCGGTGGAGAGGTCCATCACCGTGTCGGCGCCCCAGCGGATCGCCCAGACCAGCTTCTCGACCTCCTCGGCCGCGCCCGAGGTCACGGCCGAATTGCCGATATTGGCGTTGATCTTGACCAGGAAGTTGCGGCCGATCGCCATCGGCTCCAGCTCGGGATGGTTGATGTTCGCCGGGATGATGGCGCGGCCGCGTGCGATCTCGTCGCGGACGAATTCCGGCGTCACGAATTCCGGCACGCTCGCGCCGAAGCTCTCGCCGTCGGCATGGCGCTCCTTCGCGCCCTCCAGCATGGCGGCGCGGCCGAGATTCTCGCGATGCGCGACATAGATCATCTCGGGGGTGACGATGCCGGCCCGGGCAAACTCGTACTGCGTCGCCATCTGGCCGGGCTTCGCCTCGAGGATCGGGCGCTGCGCCGGGCAGGCCGGAACGAGCTGCGCTTCGCTGATATGGCCATTGTCGGCGGCCGTAACGGCGCGGCCGGGCACGGTTTCGAAGCCACGGGCGTCGAGCCAGGCGCGGCGCGGCTGCACCAGGCCGGCATTGAGGTCGATCTTCGCATCGGTCTCGGTATAGGGGCCGGAGGGGTCGTAGATGCGCACCGGCGGCTCGGCATCGGTGGTCAGCACGACCTCGCGGAAAGGCACCCGCATCTCGGGGTGCTCGGGGGCGGCGACATAGATCTTGCGCGAGCCGATGATCGGCCCGGTGGTCACGCTCTGCGGCGCGGTCTTGACGCTGTTCTTCTGCGGCTTGGTATGGGCGTTCATGCGGGATCTCCTCCTTGGTCCAGGTCAGGAGATCCGGGTTTGGAAGCGGTCCAGTCGCTGTCTGCGGGCGAGGACGAGCCGAGCCCGCGTTCCAGTCCCTCCGCCGGTATGACCCGGATCAGGTTCGACGGGTTCGGCTCATCGCCATCTCAGCCCTTGCGAGCACCCCTCGGAACGGTTCCAAGGTTAGGGCTTCGCCCGGTGGGACGCAACCGGCAAAGGAAGCCGGCCGGGCGCATCCGGCATGCGAAAATCGTCAGGCCGTGCGGTCGACGATCTGTCCCTGTCCTGCGGGGAGGAGCGCCTGCGTCTGTTCGGCGCTCTGTTGGAGCATGGTCACCAGGCCGCGCTCGGCCTCGGCATTCCGGCGCATCATCTCGATGCTCAATGCCTGCTGCGTCGAGGCGGCCTGCATCGAGACGAGGTTCTGGGCGATCGCTGCGGCATCGTTCATGGCCGGCAGTCTAGGCGCCAAGCCTTGCGCAAAGCTGAACGCCGTCGCCATTCCGTCGCCTCCGCCGAAGTTCCCCGTTCCCGGGCTGGAGCGCCGGTCAGCGGCTCTGGCCGGTCAGCAGCGGCGTGATGCGCCGAAGCGTGACGCGCCGGTTCTCGCGCGAGGCGCCCTGCGTCTGCACTTTCAGATACTGCTCGCCATAGCCCTGCGTCGTCAGGTTCTCCGGCGGGATCCGGAAGTCGCGCGTCAGGATCTCCGCCACCGACTGGGCCCGGCGGTCGGAGAGCGAGAGGTTGTCGACGTCGGAACCGACGGCGTCGGTATGGCCCTCGACGAGGAAGACCTCGTTCGGCGAGCTTTGCAGCACGCGCCGGATCGAATCCGCGATTACCGCGAGACGCTGCGCCTGGTCGGGCGTCACCTGCCAGGAGCCGGTATCGAAATTGATCGTGTCGATGTCGACGCTGCGCATACGGGCCCGCAGATCCGGGGAATAGCGCACCTCGTCCAGCGTGTAGCGCCGCGGGATCGCCGCGATCGGCGGGGCCATGATCGTTTCGTAGATCAGGTCCTCGTCGGCCCGTTCGGCATCGACGATGTAGCGCTCGCGCGGGATCGGCAGCGGCGGTGGCGGCAGCACCACGACATCGTCGGCGAAGCGCCCCGGCCGGTCCCGCAGCGTGTTGTCGATAATGACGACCTCGCGGTCGTCGCGGCCGATGCGGCTGCGGCGGATCAGCCGGCCCTGATCGTCGGTGACGGTGACGATGCGCGTGCCGTCGGGGCGCTCGAAGACCGTGCGCGTCTCCCCATCCCGGCGCTCGGCCCGGCCCTGCCAGCCGAGGTCGCGGAAGCGCTGGTCCTCGTCGCGGCGGATGATGGCGCGGCCGTCATCGTCGCGGATGATGGTGCGGCCGGGCTCGCGGATGATGGTGACGTCGCCCTCGCGGCGCTCCTCCCGGCGCTGGCGGATCTCGTCGAAGCGCTGGGCCCCCTGCGTCGCCATGATGCCGCCGATGACGCCGGCGCCAAGGCCGATCGCGCCGGCCACGCCTGGCGAGATGCCGCCGCGGCGTCCTTCACGCTGGGCTGGCTGACCCGGAGCGGCCCCAGGGGCCGGCGGCGCGCTGGCGGGGGCGGCGGCGCCGGGCGGAGAGAGTTGTGCGCCGGACGGCGGCGCCGCGGGCGGCACCGGCCGGTTCGGTTGCGCGGGCGCAGCGGGGGCGGATGGCGCCGCCGGCGAGGCGGGCCGCTGATCCGGTCTGGCTCCGGGCTGGGCGGCGCCGGGTGCGGGCGCGCCGGGCGGCGGTGACGGGCGCTGCGAAGGCTGGGCGCCGGGTTGTGGAGCCGAAGGCGCTGCCCCGGGAATCGCGGGACGGGCCGCTGGCGGCGCCGCTGGCGGAGGAGCGGCGGGGCGCGATGGCGAAGGCGCTGCGGCCGGCGGCGCTGCCGGGGCGGGATGGGGCGCCGGTCGCTCCTGGGTGGCAGGCGGAGCCGGGCGCGGTCCACCGCCGGTCTGTCCGGGAGCCGGCGCCGGGCGGGGCGGCGTGGGGCGCTCGGGCTGCGGCTGTGCGGCCGGCGGCGCGGGGCGTGGCTGGGCGTGCGGCGGGGCGGCCCGCTCGGCCGGAGCCGGAGCCGAAGGCATGGGCGGGCGCGGAGCCGCCGGAGCATGCTGCATCTGCGGCGGGCGCGGTCCTTGCGGAGCGCCGGGCGGTGTCGGCCGCTGCGGCGCATGCTGGCCGGGCTGGGCTCCCGGAGGGCCGTGCGGGCGCTCGCGCGGCCCGCGGCCGCGATCGTCGTCGCCCCCCGATGCCTGGGCGAGCTGGGTGCCCAATGGAGCGAGGGCCTGGCTGGCCTGGGAGAGGACGAGGGCCGGCAGGACGGTTCCGACCAGCAACCAGCGTTTCGTGCGCATTGCAATTCCCGTTGTCCGTTTCAACGTGCGGGCATCAGGCCGCTGTCGGCCTGAACCCGCGATGAAGCGAAAACGGCGGGAATCGGGCAGCGGTTCCGCTGCGCCTTGCCCTTAGAGCCCGGCTTCGGTCTTCACATAGGCCGCGATCTCGGCATGGCTCGCGAACCAGCAATCGCCTTTCGCCTTGGCCAGCCTGACGAGTTCCTCGAGGATCCAGAAGCGCGAGCGATAGGTGATGACATGCGGGTGCATGGTCAGCAGGAAAAGCCCGCCCTCGGCATAGGCACCTTCGAATTCGCGGCGGAAGATGTCGAAGACGGCCTCCGGAGAGGTGTAGGGCCTCAGCGCCTGGAAGCGGTTCATGCTGAGATAGGGCGCGTCGTCGCGGATCCACTCGACCGGCAGCTCGACGATGCCGGTCGGCTCGCCCTTCTCGACGATCTCGTAGGGGTCGTCATCGGCGAAGAGCGAGGAATCATAGAGCAGGCCGAGCTCGCGCTCGACCGCGAGCGTTACCTCGGAGAAATCCCACGAAGGCGTGCGCATGCCCACCGGGCGCACGCCTGTGACCTTCTCCAGCGTGTCGGCCGAGCGCAGGTGCAGTTCGCGCTCGTTCGCGGGGGGAACCGCCGTATTGACCTCGTGGATCCAGCCGTGAAGGCCGATCTCATGGCCCTCGCCGACGATGCGGCGCTGCTCGTCCGGGTAGAGCAGCGCGGTGACGGCGGGCACGAAGAAGCTTGCGGGAATGTCGTGCCGCTTCAGCAGGTCGAGGATCTTGGGCACGCCGACGCGGTTGCCGTACTGGCCCCAGGACAGGCGGCCGACCGACTTGCCTCCGTCGCGCAATTCGTTGGTCTCGTGGTCGACGTCGAAGGAGAGGGCCACGGCACAGCGCGCCCCGTTCTTCCACTTGGCGGGCTTGAGGTTGCGGCCGGCGCGGACCTGCTCGACCTTGCCGCGCCAGATCTCTTCCGGCCATTGCCACGGCAGGAGTTCATCAGGCTGGCTCGTCATGGTCGCTCTCCTCAGGTGGTCACGGCGCCCGGCAAGACCGGCACGGCGGCGAGCAGGCGCTTGGTGTAGTCGTGCTGCGGATGATCGTAGATCGCCCCGGCCGGCCCGCTCTCGACGATCCGGCCGCGATACATGATCGCGACGCGGTCGCAGAGATGGCGGACGACAGAGAGGTCGTGCGAGATGAAGATCAGCGTGAGATCCAGTTCCTGCCGAAGCCTGATCAGCAGGTTGATGATCTGCGCCTGGATCGAGACGTCGAGCGAGGCGACCGGCTCGTCGCAGACGACGACGTCGGGCTGCATCGCGAGCGCTCGCGCGATGGCGACGCGCTGGCGCTGACCACCCGAGAACTGATGCGGATAGCGATCCGCGAAATCCGGATCGAGCCCGACGGCGGCCAGCCATTGCCGGACGTAGGTCTTCGCTTCTCCCCGTGCGATCAAGCCATGCGCCAGCGGCCCCTCGGCGATGCTGTCGCCGACCGTCATGCGCGGGTTGAGCGAGGCGAAGGGGTCCTGGAAGATGGTCTGGACGCGCGTCGTGAGCTTGTGCGGCTGCTCGCCCGCGCTCATCACGGGTGCGCCGTCGATGCGGACGAGGCCGCTGTCCGGCGCATAGATGCCGGCGGCGACGCGCCCGAGCGTCGACTTGCCCGAGCCGGATTCGCCGACCAGGCCGAGCGCCTCGCCGCGCTTCAGCACCAGCGTGACGTCGTCGACCGCCCGCACCGCGTCCGGCGCCTTCGACAGGCCCGCCTTCTGGGCGAGCTTGCGCAGCAGCCCCGGTGTCTGGGCGAAGCGCTTGGCGACGTGCTCGAGGCGGACATAATGCGCGGCATCCGCGACGGCATCCGGCGCCTGCGTCGCGGCGCGCGGCGGCGGCGCGACATCGGAGCCGACGCCGCCGGCCAAGAGCTTGCCGGGCTCGGAACGCGAGGGCAAAGCGTCGAGCAGGGCTTGGGTATAGGCGTGCTGCGGACGGGTCAGCACGTCGAGCGTCGGCCCGGCCTCGACGATCCTGCCATGGCGCATGACGCAGACATGGTCGGCGAGCTCCGCCACGACGGCGAGGTCGTGGCTGATCCAGATCAGTGCCGTGCCGAGTTCGGCGACCAGCTCCTTCATCTCGGCCAGGATCTCTGCCTGCACGGAGACATCGAGCGCCGTGGTCGGCTCGTCGCAGATGATCAGCTTCGGCCGGTGCAGCAGGGCGATCGCGATGGCGACGCGTTGGCGCATGCCGCCGGAGAACTGGTGCGGGTAGAAATCGACCTTGCCGTCCGGATCGGGAATGCGGACCTGCGCCAGCGCCGCGACCGCACGGCGGCGTGCTTCCGCGCCCGAGACCGTCTCGTGCGCTTCCAGAGCGAGCCGGATCTGCGTCCCGATGGTCAGCATCGGGTTCAGCGTCATCATCGGGTCCTGGAAGACCATCGAGATCTGCTTGCCGCGGATCTTGCGCAGCTCGGCCGGCGGCAAGCCGACGAGTTCGCGCCCCTCCAGCCTGACCGAGGAGCCGGGCTCGACGCGACCGGGCGGATCGATCAGGCCGATGATCGAGAAGCCGGTGATGCTCTTGCCGGAGCCGGATTCGCCGACGAGGCCCATGACCTCGCCGCGCTTCAGCGCGAAGGAGACGCCGTCCACCGCCTTCACCAGGCCGGCGCGGGCATGAAAATGGGTCGCGAGATCGGTGACTTCGAGGAGAGGCACGTCGCTCATCGCTTCAGCCTCGGATTGACCTGGTCGCGGATGCGGTCGCCGACGAGGTTGATCGCGACGATCAGCACGATGAGCGCGATGCCGGGATAGATTGAGATCCAGTAGCGGCCCGAGAGCATGTACTGGAAGCCGTTGGCTATGAGCATGCCGAGCGAGGGTTCGGTTACCGGCAGGCCGACGCCGAGGAAGGACAGCGTCGCCTCCAGCGCGATGGCATTGGCCACCTGAACGGTCGCGACTACGATCAGGGGCGGCAGGCAGTTCGGGAAGATATGGCGCAAGACCACGCGCCAGCCCGGCAATGGCGTCGAGAGCACCGCCTCGACATAGTCCTTGCCGCGCTCGGCCGAGGCCGCGCCATGGGCGGTGCGGGCGAAATAGGCGTATTGCGCGGCGGCGAGCGCGGCGATGAGCTGCATCTTGCCCTGCCCCAGCAAGGCCGAGAGCACCAGCGCCAGCAGGATCGCCGGGAAGGCGAGCTGCAGGTCGATGACGCGCATGATGAAGGCCTCACGGCGCCCGCCGGCATAGGCCGCGCCGATGCCGAGCGCGACGCCGAGCGCGAAGGCGATGGCGCCCGCCACCAGCCCCATCTGCAGGGAGATGCGCAGGCCGTAGAGGATCGCGGAAAGCAGGTCGCGCCCCTGAGAATCGGTGCCGAGCCAATGGGTGTAGCCGCCTTCGCCGACATAGCCCGGCGGGCGGCGCGCATCGGAGAGCGAGAGGTTGGCGAGGTCGTAAGGGTCCTGCGGCGCGACCAGCGGGGCCAGCAGGGCGATACCGATCATCAGCACGACGACGGCGAGCGCGACGACCGCGGTGCGGCTCTCGCGGAATTCGGCCCAGAACCGGGCGGCAGGAGAGGCGTCGGTCATCGTGCGCCTCCTTGCCTCAGCCGCGGATCGAGCCCGACATAGGCGAGGTCGACGAGGAAGTTGATGGTGATGAAGACGAAGGCGACGAGCATCAGGTAGGCGACCATCACCGGCCGGTCGAGCGACTGGATGGAGTCGATGATCAGCTTGCCGATGCCCGGCCAGGAGAAGATCGTCTCGGTGACCACCGCGAAGGCGAGCGTCGAGCCGAATTCGAGGCCGAAGACGGTGACGAGCGGGATCGCGATAAGCCTGAGCACGTGCCGGCGCAGCACGGTCCATTCCGAGAGGCCGGCGGCGCGAGCGAATTTCACGGTGTCCGAGAGCATGGTCTCGCGCGTGCCGGCCCTCGCGAGGCGAGTCATCAAGGCGAGCTTGAAGAAGGCGAGGTTCAGTGCCGGCAGCAGCAGATGGCTCAGGCCATTCAGCGTTAGGAAGCTCCACTCGACGCCGAAGATCGAGACGGTCTCGCCGCGCCCGCCGGCCGGGAGCCATTGCAGCTCCACGGCGAAGGCCATGATCAGCACGAGGCCGATCCAGAAGGTCGGCACGGAGAAGCCGAGGATCGAAACGGTCATGATCAGCTTCGAGGCGAAGCTGTCCGGCCGGTAGCCGGCATAGATTCCGGCGGGGATGCCGATCAGCGCCGCGCCGCAGACGGCAGCCAGCGTCAGCTCCAGCGTCGCCGGCAGGCGCGACAGGATCAGCTCCATCACCGGCATGCCGAAGACAAAGGAGCGACCGAAGTCGCCATGCAGCACGCGGCCGAGGAAGGTCAGGTACTGCTCCCAGAGCGGCCGGTCGAGCCCGTAATGGGCGATCGTCTGCAGGCGCAGTTCCTGGCTGACATCGGGGCCGATCAGCACGTCGATCGGGTTGCCGATCGCGTAGACCCCGACGAAGACCAGCACCGACATGACGAGCATGACGACGAGGGCCTGCACCAGCCGGACGGCGACATGGCCTAGCATCGGTGAAGCTTCCGGCTGAGCCTCACGGCCAGTTCTCCACCATGATGGCGCGCGTCTCCTCGACGCCGACCTGCCAGATCCTGAGCATCTCCTCGTCCGGCCGCTGGTAGAGGCCGTGGAAATTGCCATCGCCGAGGATTTCGCGGCGCTTGGCCGGGCTCGCGGCCTGGTAGGCCGCCGCGTTGAAAGGCGGCTTCAGCGTATCCGGCATGGCGACGCCGGCAAGCCGGGTCCAGGGGAAGTTCTCCATCCATGACGCATGGGAGGCGGCCGGATCGACCGCCTTGACCGCCGCCTGGAATTGCGGCGCCGCCCACCAGTTGTGCAGCCGGATGCTCGCGTCGGGATGCCTGTCCAGCCATTCGGTCGCGAAGTTGAGGGCCGGTGCATTGCCGCCATGGCCGTTGACGAGGACGATGCGGCGAAAGCCGGTGCGATAGAAGCCGTCGAAGATGTCGCCGAGCAGAGCCGCATAGGTGCTCATCTTCAGCGAGATGCTGCCCGGGAAATTCAGGAATCCCGGCGTCAGCCCGTAGGCCAGCACCGGAAAGACGGGAATGCCGAGCGGTTCGGCCGCCTCACGCGCCACCCGCTCGGAGAGGATCACGTCGGTCGCGAGGCTCAAATAGGCGTGCTGCTCGACGCTGCCGAGCGGCAGCACGCAGCGGTCGTCGCGCTTCGCCTGCGCCTCGATCTGCATCCAGTTCATCTCGGCGACCAGCACGGCGCGTTCCTTGCTTCGCTGCTGCGGACGGTGGAAGCTTCGCCGTGCCGCTCTCGCGACCTGCCGGCGAAGCCAGGCGAGCCCTATCCGCGATAACCATCCTTGACTCCGGCCTCACGGAGCGTCAAGTTCCATTTGGAACTAAGTCGGCCGGGAGGCATCCCTATGCGGCATGCGCCAACCTCGATCTCGCGCGTCGACACCGGGCACGAGACGGCCGTTGCCGGGCTCGATCCGCTGACGGTGACGAAGCTCTGGGCCAATCCGTGCTGGCTGTCGTTCCGGCTGAATTTCCTCGCCTTCCGCTTCAACGACCCGGTCTATCGCTGGATCGAGACGCGCTACGGCCTCGTTCGGCCGGAGTTCGTCGCGCTCTATGCGGTAGGGTTGAAGGAAGGCGTCGCGGCCAAGAATATCGTGGCTTCGTCCGGTTTGCCGAAGAATACCCTGTCCCGCGCCGTTCAGAAGCTGCTGCAGCGGCGTCTGCTCCGGCGCGAGACGGATGCGGCCGACCTGCGCAGCTATGTGCTGCACCTGACCGCCGCCGGCCGCGCCATCTTCGATGAAACCATGCCGCTGATGGTGAAGCACCAGGCGGCGATGCTCGGCTGCCTCAGCGAGGACGAGCAGCAGCAGCTTTGCGCGCTGATGGACAAGCTCGTGATCGCCTCGCCCGCCTGGCCGCAGGAACTCTGAAACCAACCAACAACAGGGGAACCCGTCATGAAACTCGCGCAGACCTTCCGCCTCGCGGCTTTTGCCGCCTTCCTCGGAGCCGCCGTCTCCACCGGGGCGCTCGCCCAGACCCTGACGATCGGCGTGCGCGCCGGCCCGGAATCGATCGACCCGCATTTCACCGCGACCGGCACCCACGCCGAAGCTCTGAAGCAGGTCTTCGATACGCTGATCTGGTCGGGCGACAAGCTTCAGCTCGAGCCGCGGCTGGCGACGAGCTGGAAGGCGGTCGCCCCTGATGTCTGGGAGTTCAAGCTGCGCCCGGGCGTCAAGTTCCATGACGGCTCGGACTTCACCGCCGAGGATGTCAAGTTCTCGATCGAGCGCATCCCGACCGTGGCCGGTCCCAACCCGACGACGATCTATGTCCGCCGCGTCAAGGAGGTGAAGATCGTCGATCCGCTGACGGTCCAGGTCGTCACCGACGGGCCGGCGCCGAACCTGCCGAACGATTTCATCCGTCTCTTCGTCGTCTCGCACAAGGCCGCTGCCGGCCTCACCAAGGACAACGCCAACGAGGCGTTCAACTCCGGCAAGGCCGCGATCGGCACCGGACCCTACAAGTTCGTCTCCTGGACGCCGAAGGACCAGCTCGTGCTCGAGCGCTTCGACGGCTATTGGGGCCCCAAGGAGCCCTGGGCCAAGGTGGTGCGCAAGGAATTGCCGAACGACGCCGCCCGCGTCGCCCAGCTCAAGGCGGGGCAGGTCGATATCATCGTGCGCGCGCCGGCCTCGGACGTCCCGACGCTGAAGCGCGATCCGAAGCTCTCGGTCGCGACCGTCGATACGGTCTACCTCTTCAACATGGAACTCGACCTGCGCGACAAGCCCACCCAGGTCACCGCGAAGGACGGCTCGGCGCTGCCGAAGAACCCGCTGCAGGACGTCAGGGTGCGCGAGGCGATCGACATCGCCCTCGACCGCCCGGCGCTCGCCGAGATCGCCATGGAAGGCCTCGGCTCGCCCGCCAACCAGCTGGTGACGCCGACCATCGCCGGGTTCAACAAGGAGCTTCCGCCGATCAAGCCGGACATCGCCAAGGCCAAGAAGCTGATGGCCGATGCCGGCTATGCCGACGGCTTCAAGGTCACCTTCTCCTTCACCAGCGATCGCCTGCCCGGAGACCGCCAGGTCGGGACCTCGGTCGCCCAGATGCTCGCCCGCATCGGCATCGAGGCGGTGGCGAACGCCCAGCCGGCGGCGGTGTTCTTCCCGGCCCGGGCCCGTGCGGAATATTCCCTGACGATGTCGGGCTGGGGCACCCTGACGGGCGAAGCCAACTACACGCTCTCCTCGCTGGTCCATTCCAACGAGCCCGCCAAGAAGCTCGGCGCCTTCAACCTGCTCGGCTACAAGAACGCCGAGGTCGACAAGCTGATCGAGGACGCCTCGGTCGAGATGGACGAGGCGAAGCGCAACAAGATGCTCTCCGACGTCGCGGCCATCGTCGCCAAGGACCGGCCCCGCATCGCCGTCACCGCGATCGCCTCGGCCTGGGCGATGCAGAAGGACAAGGTCACGATCAGCCCGCGCGTCGACGAGGATACGCTGGCCATGGACATCAAGCCTGTTAAGAAGTGACGCTTCGCCCCGCCGTCCCGGCCGGCCGCGTGCGGGCCGGGACGGCGGAACCGGCCAGCCCATCGACGGAATCACTTCATGACGCTTGCTCTCGCCATCCACGGCGGCTGCGGCACCTTGCCGAAGGCCGAGATGACCGAAGCCGAATGGGCCCAGGCCCGTGCCGACCTTGCCGGCGCGCTGCGCGCCGGCTGGACGATCCTGAGCAAGGGTGGCAGCTCGGTCGACGCGGTGGAGGCGGCGGTCCGCGCCATGGAGGATTCGCCGCATTTCAACGCCGGGCTCGGCGCCGCCTTCAACACCGATGGCGAACATGAGCTCGATGCCTCGATCATGGATGGCACGACGCTCGCCGCGGGGGCGGTCTGCGCCGCCAAGCGAATCAAGAACCCGATCGTCGCCGCCAAGGCGCTGATGCTCCGCGGCGACCCGCTGCTGCTCGCCGGCCCGGCAGCCGACATCTTTGCCGAGCATGAAGGCATCGATACGGTCGACAACGACTATTTCTCGACCGAGCGGCGCCGCAAGAACCTGTCCTCGATGAAGATTCGCGAGCTGGTCGGCACGGCAGCCGAGGCGAGCGAGGCCGAGAAGCACGGCACGGTGGGTGCGGTCGCCTGCGACGCGCAGGGCCATCTTGCCGCGGCGACCTCGACGGGCGGCTACACCAACAAGCCGGCCGGACGCGTCGGCGATTCGCCGATCATCGGCGCGGGGACCTATGCCCGCGACGGGCGCTGCGCGGTTTCCGGCACCGGCAAGGGCGAGTACTTCATCCGCTATTGCGTGGGCCACGAGATCGCGTCGCTGGTCGCCTACAAGGGGCTTTCGCTGGCGCAGGCGACCCAGGAGGTTCTCGGCGAGCTCTCCTCCTGCAAGATCGGCGCCGGCCTGGTCGCGGTCGATTCGGACGGCACGATCGTCGCTCCCTACAACACCGAGGGGATGTATCGCGGCTGGGTGACGACGGACGGGCTGCTGCATGTCGCCACCCATGGCGACGTCGAGATGGCCGGGCAGGCCTGAGCGCCGATGGACGAGCCGATCCTGATCTGGGGCGCTGGCGCCATCGGCGGGACGCTCGGGGCGTATTGGGCCCGTGCCGGCGTGCCGGTTCTCCTGGTCGACATCGTAACCGGGCATGTCGAGGCCTGTCGCAAGCGTGGGCTCGCCGTCTCCGGGCCGGTCGAAGAATTCCGGCAGATCGTGCCGGCGGTGACGCCGCAGGAACTCGATGGCCGCTATCGCCGCATCGTGCTGGCCGTGAAGGCCGGGGCGACGGAAGCCGCGCTCGCCGCGCTGAAGCCGCATCTCGCCGATGACGGCTTCGTCCTGTCCGCCCAGAACGGGCTCAACGAACTCCTCATCGCGCAAGCGGTCGGTGAGCGGCGCACCATGGGCTGCTTCGTCAATTTCGGGGCCGACTGGCTCGGGCCGGGCGAGATCCTCTACGGCAACCGCGGTGCGGTCGTCGTGGGCGAGCTCGACGGCTCGCTCAGCGGGCGGGCGGCGGAGATGCATCGCCTGCTGCGGCTGTTCGAGCCGGACGCGATCCTGACCGACAACATCTGGGGCTATCTCTGGGGCAAGCTCGCCTACGGCGCGATGCTGTTCGCCACGGCGCTGACCGGCGATTCGATGTCGGCGAACTTCGCCGATCCGCTCCGCCTGCCCGCCTGGCTCGCCCTTGGCCGCGAGGTCGGTGCGGTCGCGGCCCGGCGCGGCATCGTTTCGCTCGGTTTCGGCGGGTTCGACCCGATGGTCTTCGCGCCCGGCGCGCCGGAAGAGCCGCAGCGCGCGGCGATCCGCTGGCTCGCCGATTACACGGCGCAGACCGCCAAGACCCATTCCGGCATCTGGCGCGACCTCGCTGTGCGCAAGCGCAGGACCGAGGTCGACCCGCAGATCGGCATCATCGCCGCGCTCGGCCGCGAGGCCGGCGTCGCCACGCCGGCGCTCGAGGCGCTGGTCGCGCTGATCCACGACATCGAGGAAGGCCGCCGTCCGATGGCCTTCGAGACGCTGAAGGTGCTGATCGACCGATGCAAATCCGTTTCGACGGCCGCGTAGCCCTCGTCACCGGCGCAGCCCAGGGTATCGGGCGGGCCATCGCGGCGGCGCTCGCCGAGGCCGGCGCCGATGTCCATCTCGCCGATATCGACGCCGATGGCGTCGCCGAAACCGCTCGCGCCATCGGTGCGACGGCGCATGCCGCCGATCTCGGTTCGCCTGCGGCCGCGCAGGCGCTGGTCCGTGCCATCGTCTCCGCCGATGACGGGCTTGACCTGCTGGTCCATGCCGCCGGCGGCGTGCGCGGGCAGGTGGGGCGGCCGATCGAGGACATCGCGGAGGAGGATTGGCGCGCCATCTTCGCGGCCAATGTCGATGCCGGCTTCTTTCTGGCCCAGGCCGCGGCACCGGTGATGCGGCAGGCGGGCTATGGCCGCATCGTCACCATTTCGTCCGGCGCGGGGCTGCGGCCGAGCCTCACCGGCATCCAGGCCTATGCCAGCGCCAAGCATGCCCTGGTCGGGCTGACGAAGCAGCTCGCGTGGGAGTTCGGCCCGCATGGCATCACCGTGAATTCGGTGGCGCCCGGCTTCGTCCGCTCGAACCCGGCGACAGAGCGGCAATGGCAGAGCTATGGCCCGGAAGGGCAGAGGAGGCTGGTCGAGGCCATCCATACGCGCCGGCTCGGAACACCGGCCGATATCGCCCATGCGGCACTGTTCTTCCTCAGCGAGCAGGCCGGCTGGATCACCGGCCAGGTGCTTTCGGTCGACGGCGGCCGGTCTTAGGGCCTCAGCCGCAGTCCATCTTGTCGGCAGGTTGCTCGGCGCCGACCATCCAGCTCGTGCCGAAACGGTCGGTCAGCATGCCGAAGCGCGGCGACCAGAAGGTCTCGGACATCGGCATGGCGACCTTGGCGCCGCCTTCGGAGAGCCCGGCGAAGATGCGCTCGGCCTCCTCGGGCGTCTTGACGCCGACGCTGACCGAGACCGAACGCATCGGTCCGTCGCTGCGGTCGGGCGGTGCATCGGAGGCCATCAGCATCTGCCCGTCGATCTCCAGGCAGGCGTGCAGGATCTTGTCGCGCCACGCCGGCGGCACCTGGTCCTCGGCCGGCGTTCCCCGATGGTCCATCATCGCCAGCATCTTGCCGCCCAGCACCTTCTCGTAGTGAGTGAAGGCCTCGCGGCAGTTTCCTTCGAACATCAGATAGGTCGACAGTTTCATCGCAGCCTCCGTGTCGCGGGCCCAATAACTTAACTAATTGGTTTAGTATTGGCCGCGCGGCCGCGGCTGTCAAGGCGGTGCATCGGTTGTTGTCCGGATCGGCCGCGGCTAGAACCGGGCAAGGAAAGGATCCCGCCGCCATGAATTTCGAAGCTGCAGCGACGCCCGAGGCCGCGATCGACCGGCTGGAGCGCCTGTACGAGGAGGCGCGGACGGCGCTGCGCGGCGACCTGCAGCGCTTTTTCGAGACCGGCGAGGCTCCGAAAACGGCGGACCGGGAGCGCTACCGCTACCCGATGCTGCGGGTGACCTACGAGCCGGCGAAGCTGCCGGAGGCGACACGGCGCGGCTATGCCAAATTCGCGGCTCCCGGCGTCTATTCGACCACGGTGACCCAGCCGGCCGAGTTCAGGGCCTACCTCCTCGACCAGCTCAGGCCGCTCGCCATGGAATACGGTGCCCTGATCGAGACAGGTGTTAGCAACCAGGAGATTCCCTACCCCTATGCGCTCGAGGGCGGGGACGAGCTGGGCCGCGGCAAGGCCACGGCCGCCGAGCTCGCCCGGCATTTTCCGACGCCCCTGCTCGCGCTGGTCGGAGACGAGGTCGCCGACGGCAGCTACGAGCTGGTCGAGGGCGAGCCGCGTCCGCTCGCGCTGTTCGACGCCGTGCGCGTCGACTACTCGCTGCGCCGGCTGGTGCATTACACCGGCACCGACTGGCGCGCCGTCCAGCCCTGGGTGCTGCTGACCAACTACCACCGCTATGTCGATCAGTTCGTCCGGCTGGGCTTGGCCGAGATCGAAGCCGGCACGGCCGAGGCGCTGGTCGCGCCGGGCGGCATCCGCATCGACCGTGACGGTGTCGACGTCTCAGCGGCCGAGCGTGTGATGTCGGCACCCTGGCACCGCTTCCAGATGCCGGCCTATCACCTGATCCGGAAGGGCGGCGATGGCGTCACCCTGGTCAATATCGGCGTCGGCCCGTCCAACGCGAAGAACATCACCGACCACCTTGCTGTGCTCAGGCCGAACTGCTGGCTCATGGTGGGCCATTGCGGCGGCCTGCGGCAGACGCAGATCATCGGCGACTATGTCCTGGCGCATGCCTATCTGCGGCAGGACCACATCCTGGACGAGCTGGTCCCGCCGGAGGTTCCGATTCCGGCCCTCGCGGAGGTGCAGGTCGCGCTGCAGCAGGCGGCCGCCGAGATCACGGGAGAGAAGGGCGACCGGCTGAAGCAGCGCCTGCGCACCGGCACCGTCGTCACGCAGGACGATCGCAACTGGGAGCTGCAATGGACGAAGGAGCGGCGCCGCATCAACCTGTCGCGCGCCATCGCGGTCGATATGGAATCCGGCACCATCGCGGCACAGGGCTACCGGCTGCGCGTACCCTACGGCACGCTGCTCTGCGTCTCCGACAAGCCGTTGCACGGCGAGATCAAGCTGCCCGGCGCCGCCAATGCCTTCTATGAGCGCGCGGTCGGCGAGCATCTGCGGATCGGGCTGGCGGCGCTCGAGAAGCTCAAGGAAGCCGGCTCCGCCATCCATTCCCGCAAGCTCAGGAGCTTCGACGAGCCGCCGTTCCGCTAGGGCGGAACGTATCGCGAAGCGCGGCGCGCGTCAGACCTGCGCCAGCGCCTGCTCCAGATCGGCGATCAGGTCGTCCGGATGCTCAAGCCCGATCGAGAGGCGGATCAGCCCGTCGCTCACGCCCATGGCGGCGCGCACCTCCGGGGTGAAGCGCTGATGCGTCGTCGTCGCCGGATGCACGATCAGGCTCTTGGCGTCGCCGAGATTGTTCGAGATCCGGATCAGCCTGCAGGCATCGAGCAGGCGGTAGGCCCCGTCCTTGCCGCCCGGCACCTCGAAGGCGATCATCGTCGAGGGGCCGCTCATCTGGCGCTTGATGATCTCGGCCTGCGGATGGCTCTCGTGACCGGGGAAGATCACCTTGGTCGGCTTGGCCTGCGCGGCCAGCCAGTCGGCCACCTTGCCGGCGTTTTCCGCCTGCTTGCCGACGCGCAGCGGCAGCGTCTCCAGCGACTTCAGCATCACCCAGGCGTTGAAGGGCGAAAGGCTCGGGCCGGTCTGGCGCAGGAACTGCTGGATATCGCCCTCGATCAGCTCCTTGGCGCCGAGGATCAGCCCGCCCAGGCAGCGGCCCTGGCCGTCGATATGCTTGGTCGCGGAGTAGACGACGACGTCGGCGCCGAGCGCCAGCGGGCGCTGGAAGAGCGGGGTGGCGAAGACATTGTCGATCACCAGCTTCGCGCCGACTTCCTTCGCCACCCTGGCGACGGCGGCAATGTCGATCACCTCAAGCGTCGGATTGGCGGGCGATTCAAGGAAGAACAGCTTGGTGTTCGGCCTGACGGCCCGCCGCCAGGCGTCGATTTCGGTGCCCTCGACCAGCGTCGATTCGATGCCGTAGCGCGGCAGATGGTCCTCGATGATGTAGCGGCAGGAGCCGAACAGCGCGCTCGCCGCGACCACATGGTCGCCGGCGCGCAGGGGCGCCATCACTGCTGCCGTGACCGCCGCCATGCCAGTGGCGGTGGCGCGGCAGCTCTCGGCGCCTTCGAAGGCCGCCATCCGGCTTTCGAGCATCGCGACCGTGGGGTTCGACAGCCGGCCGTACTGGAAGCCCGGATCCGTGTTGAGGAAGCGGCCCTCGGCCTGGGCTGCATTGTCGTAGACATGGCCCTGGGTCAGGAACAGGGCTTCGGAGGTCTCGCCGAACTGCGAGCGCATGGTGCCGGCATGGACCAGGCGGGTCTCGGGGTGCAGCTTCGCTGCGGCAGCGTCGACAGTCGACATGGGAGCCTCGGTCCGTTCTTTATAACGGACAACGCCAGTATCAGCTTCCCCTTCGTTCGTAAAGAAGAACAAATCTTCCCCTTTGGGGGACGCCGTGCGGCGCGATCCTTCTCCGCGCTCAGCCGGCCTGTACGGCGGGGCGGCCGAGCGGCTTCAGGAAGCCGGTCAGATCGGCCGTGACGTGGTGGACATGGCCGGCGGCGACGGCCGTCTGCTCCCAGGCCTCGCGGAAGGGGTCGGGCGTCTTCGGCACGATCAGCACGGTCTTCATGCCGAGCGCGCTCGGAACCAGCAGGTTCTTCTCGATGTCCTCGAACATCGCGGCGCGCCCGGGATCGACGGCGTGCTTGGCGAGGAAGTTCTCGTAGGTGGCGCGTTCGGGCTTCGGGGTGAAGCCGGCCTGCACGATGTCGAAGATGTCCTCGAAATGATGCAGGATGCCGAGCTTGCCGGCGACGTTCTCGGCGTGTCCGCGCGAGCCGTTGGTCAGGATCAGCTTGCGGCCGGGTAAGGCCGCGATGGCGTCGCCCAGATCGGGGTTGGGATCGAGCAGGGTCAGGTCGATCTGGTGGGCGAAGTCGAGGAAGTCGTCGGGGTCGACCCCATGCTCCTCCATCAATCCCTTCAGCGTGGTTCCATAGCGCTGATAATAGTATTTCTGCAGCGCCCGCGACGACAGCCCGTCGAGCCCGAATAGCTCGGCCAGGAACAGCGTGATCCGCTCGTCGACCTGGGGCCAGACCTTGGCTTCGTGGGAATAGAGCGTGTTGTCGAGATCGAAGATCCAGTGGTCGACATGCGCGAAGCCCTCGGTGGTCAGGGGCGGGGTCGCGGCGGGTGCATCGGCGAGGTTTTTCATTGGACTCCGTGATGTGGCGAGGCGGAGTCTGCCCTGCAAGTCCTTGGCCAAGGCTTAATCGCGGCGAACCCGTCCGCCTTCATGGCCGGGCGCGATCCGACGCTCCCGGAAGCCGATGCGCCCGGGTCACGAGAATGCCCGGGGAGGCAAGGGCGCCTCACCCGGGAACGGCGCCCGTCAACGCCGGATGATCGTGCCGGCGCCGGTATCGGTGAACAGCTCGATCAGCGCCGCATGAGGCACCTTGCCGTCGAGGATGACGACGGCCTCGACGCCCTTCTCCAGCGCGTAGATGCAGGTCTCGATCTTCGGGATCATGCCGCCCGAGATCGTGCCGTCGGCGATCAGGTGGCGGCACTCCTCGACCGTGAGCTCCGGGATGAGCTGCTTGTCCTTGTTGAGCACACCGGGAACGTCGGTCAGCAGCAGCAGGCGCTTGGCGTTGAGCGCGCCTGCGATCGCTCCGGCGAAGGTGTCGGCGTTGACGTTGTAGGTCTGGCCGTCGGCGGCGGCGCAGACCGGCGCCAGCACCGGGATCAATTCGGCCTTGAGCACGGCGTCGAGGACATCGGTATTGACCTTGTCGGGCTCGCCGACGAAGCCGAGGTCGAGCACCTCCTCGATCTTGGAGTCCGGGTCGACGATGGTGCGCGTCACCTTGCGGGCCGTGACCATGTTGCCGTCCTTGCCGCAAAGCCCGATGGCGCGCCCGCCCTCGCGGGTGATGTAGCCGACGATCTCCTTGTTGACCGAACCGGCGAGCACCATCTCGACGACCTCGACGGTCGCCTCGTCGGTGACGCGCAGCCCCTGCTTGAACTCGGACTGGATGCCGAGCTTCTTGAGCATGGCGGCGATCTGCGGGCCGCCGCCATGGCAGACCACCGGCTTCAGCCCGGACTGCTCGAGCAGCACGATGTCTTCGGCGAAATCCTCGGCGGTGGCGGCGTCGCCCATGGCGTTGCCGCCATACTTGATGACGATCACCTCCTGGTCGTAGCGCTGCATGTGCGGCAGCGCCTGAACCAGCAGCTCGGCCGATTGCGACGGAGTCAGATGGGGATGGTCGGTCATTCGGCAGCTCCGCGCACGGTCGCAGGAAGAATGTGCGGCCGCGCTTCTAGCGGAAGAACGCTCCAGGCGGAAGCAGTCCGGGCGCGGATCAGGCGCGTTTCGTCGACGCGGCCGCGATGGCGAGCCCGAGCCAGCCGCCGAGCATCAGCCAGCCGCCGATCGGCGCGGCGCGCGGGAACAGGGCCGCGCCGGCGAAGCCGCGGCGGGCGAGGTCGGCGGCGAACAGCGCCGCTCCGAGGATGATGGCCGACAGCGCGATCCGGGCGAGCAGGTCGTGGAGATGGCCGGTCCGGCGTGCGGCGGTCGCTCCGATCACGACCGGTGCATGGAAGAGCAGCATCTGGCCGGCGGTCTGGACATTGGCCGTGCCGGCGATGTGGGCGGCGGCCGCCAGCAGCGCGACGCCGGCAAAGCCCATCAGCGCGGCGAGGACGAGATGGAGCCTGGTTGCGGTCATCGGAGCTCAGCCGTGCTCCGCCAGCACGCGGCCGATCGCGGCGCGGAATTCCGGGATGCCCATGCCGGTCTCGCTCGAGGTCAGCAGCACTTCCGGGAAGGCGGCCGGGCGGCGCTTGATCTCGTCATAGGTCGCTTCCGTCATGAACTGCTGGTCGGCCTTCTTCAGCGCGTCGCCCTTGGTCAGCACGACCTGATAGGAGACCGCGGCCTTGTCGAGGGTCTCCAGCACGGCGCCGTCGACGTCCTTCACGCCGTGGCGGGCGTCGATCAGCACGTAGACGCGCATCAGATTGGCGCGGCCGCGCAGGTAGTCGTGGATCAGCCGGGTCCAGGCCGCGACCTTCTCCTTGCCGACGGCGGCATAGCCGTAGCCGGGCATGTCGACGATGGTCAGGCGCTCGTCATGGCCGACCTGGCGGAAGAAGTTGAGCTGCTGCGTGCGGCCCGGCGTATGCGAGGTCCGCGCCAGCGCGTTGCGCCGGGTCAGCGCGTTGATCAGGCTGGACTTGCCGACATTGGAGCGCCCGGCGAAGGCGATCTCCTGCCCGACCATCGGCGGCAGGTCGTCGATTTTGGTCGAGGCCCAGACGAAATCCCACGGCCCCTCGAAGAGCTTGCGGGCGGCCTCGATCTCCTCGGCGTCATAGGGCTTGGTCGTCGATGTGGTCATGATGCCTTGCCTACACGGCCGTGCGCAGCGCGTCGATATCGGCGCCCTGGATCGCGTCGACATGACGCGCGATCCTGTCGGCCTCCCAGTCCCACCAGCGGATCGCCAGCAGTTCGGCCACGATCTCGGGCGGGAACCGCATTTTCACGACGCGGCCGGGATTGCCCGCGACGACGGCATAGGCGGGCACATTCCTGGTCACCTGCGCGCGCGTGCCGATGATCGCGCCGTCGCCGATCCTGACGCCGGGCATGATCACCGCCTCACGCCCGATCCAGACGTCGTTGCCGATCACGAGGTCGCCGCGGTTGTTCGGGCCGGGGCGCTTCAGGCTGTCGGGATCGCCGAGGCCGAACATCTGGAAAGGAAAGGTCGAGAAACCGCCGATCGGATGGTTGGCCCCGTTCATGATGAACTGGGCCGCCTGCGCGATCGCCACGAACTTCCCGATGATCAGCCGGTCGCCGATGAAGTCGAAATGGTAGCGCACGCAGCGAGCGACGAAATGCTCGGGCCCGCGCGAGTCGTCGTAATAGCTGTAGTCACCGACCTCGATCAGCGGATGGTCGACCACCGCCTTCAGGAAGGCCGTGCCCTTCCAGCCGGGAATGGGATGGCGCGTCGTCGGGGCGGGCAGGGGCATGAGCACGGTCCTGCTGGGGCGGCCGGTCCGGAAAAGCGAAGGGGCGGGAAACCCGCCCCTTGCTCGTCACTTCTTGTTGCCGTTGGCGGGTTTCGCCGGAGCCGGCGTCGCCGGGGCTGGCGGCGGGGCCTTCCCGAACATCCGCTTGATGTTGTCGAAGAGCTCGATCTTCACCCCGTTCTTCTTCATGATGAAGCCCTGCTGGGTCACCGAGAGCAGGTTGTTCCAGCTCCAGTAGATCACCAGGCCGGCTGGGAACGAGCCGAGCAGGAAGGTGAAGAACACCGGCATCCAGGTGAACATCATCTTCTGCACCGGGTCCGGCGGCTCGGGGTTCATCTTCATCTGGATGAACATCGTCACGCCCATGATCAGCGGCCAGGCGCCGAGATGCAGCATGTGCGGCGGCGTGTACGGAATCAGGCCGAACAGGTTGAACAGGTTGGTCGGGTCCGGCGCGGCGAGATCGTGGATCCAGCCGAAGAACGGCGCATGCCGCATCTCGATGGTGATGAACAGGATCTTGTAGAGCGCGAAGAACACCGGAATCTGCAGCAGCACCGGCCAGCAGCCGGCGACCGGGTTGATCTTCTGGGTCTTGTACAGCTCCATCAGAGCCTGCTGCTGCTTCATCTTGTCGTCGGCATAGCGCTCGCGGATCGCCGTCATCTCCGGCTGCAGCGCCTTCATCTTCGCCATCGAGGCGTAGGACTTGTTGGCGAGCGGGAAGAACAGGCCCTTGAGCAGCACCGTGACGATCAGGATCGCGACGCCGAAATTGCCGATGTGCTTGTAGATCCAGTCGAGGACGAAGAAGAGCGGCTTGGTGAAGAAATAGAACCAGCCCCAGTCGATCAGCAGGTCGAAGCGCTTGATCTGCTGGCTTTCCTCATAGCCGTTGATCGCCGCCACTTCCTTGGCGCCGGCGAACAGCCGGGACTGCGAGGCGGTCGAGGCGCCGGGCGCCACCGCGATGCCCTCGCCGAGGAAATCGGCCTGGTAGGTCCGCTCCGTCCCGGTCTGCACCGAGGAGAAGCGGCCTTCGAACTTGCGGGCCTGGTCGGGGATGACGGCGGCGGCCCAGTACTTGTCGGTGATGCCGACCCAGCCTCCGACCGCGTCCTTCCAGACCTTGCCGACCGTGCCGGACGAGAGTGGGCCTTCCTTGTCGAGCTTGTCGTAGGTCAGCTCCTGCAGGCCCTGCTCGCCGAGATAGCCGACGAGGCCCTCGTGCAGGACGTAGTAGCCGAGCGTGTGCGGCTTGCCCTGCCGGACGACCTGGCCATAGGGGAAGAGGGTGACGGCGGCCGAGCCCTTGTTCTCGACCTCGTCGCGGATCGAGAACATCGCGTTGTCGTCGACGCGGATGATGCGCTTGAACGTCAGGCCCTGGCCGTTGTCCCAGCTCAGCGTCACCGGCTGCGACGGCGTCAGCAACTGGTTGTCGGCGGTCCACAGCGTGGTCGCGTTGGGGACGGGGACGTTGCTGCCGGGGGCCGCGACCCAGCCGAAATCCGAATAATAGGCGTTGGGGCCGCCGGCCGGCGAGAGCAGCACGATGATCGGGCTCTTCGGGTCGACCGTCTCATGATAAGCCTTCAGCGAGACGTCGTCGATGCGGCCGCCGGCGAGCGAGATCGATCCGGCGATCTTGGGCGTATCGATCTTGATGCGCGGGCTGGCGGCCAGCGCCTGCTCGCGCGTGCCGGACACCTGGGCAGCCGCTGCGCCGGGCGCGGCGCCCGGAGCGGCCGAGCCGGCTTGCTGGCCGGGCGGGGCGGCGGTCGCGGCGGGGTTGCTGGCCCCGGCCGGCGCGGCCTGCGTCTGCGTCTGCTGGTTCTGCCGGGCGATCTCCTGCTGCTTCTCCATCTGCGGCTTGGCATAGAAGAACTGCCAGCCCAGCAGGATGACCACTGACAGGACGATCGCGAGAAGCAGATTGCGGTTGTCTTCTTTCATCATGGTCGAAAACGGATCTCGCTCGGGTCCGGCTGAGTCAGGCGGATGAAACAGAAGGCGAAGGCGGCGCGCCGCGCTTCGAGACCGGACGACGTCGGTCGGCCTGCGGCTTTTGAGGCTTTGCCCGCTCGATGGCAACCGAAAGATCGGCGACGAGCCGGTCGAACGGCGCGCCGAGCACGTCGGCACGGGCGACAATCACGATATCGCAGGGGCGGCCGGCCTGTCCGGCGAGCGCTTTTGCCGCAGCGGCGCGCAGGCGGCGGCGGATGCGGTTGCGCTTCACGGCGTTGCCGGTCTTGCGGGAGGCGGTGAGGCCGAGGCGCAAATCGTCGCGCTCTTCATCGGCCCTGGCGTCGCGCACCTGCACGGTGAAGGCAGACGAACGAAAACGGCGGCCGTGCTCGGCCGCCGCCAGAAATTCCTTGCGTTGCGTCAGACGGGCGAGGCGCATGGCGATTGGCCGGTCTTCCGAAACGGGCGCGCGAGGGTCACGCGCCGCCGTCGTCAGGCCGACAGGCGCTTGCGGCCATGAGCGCGGCGAGCCGCGATGACCTTGCGGCCGCCCTTGGTCGCCATGCGGGCGCGATAGCCGTGGCGGCGCTTGCGAACCAGCTTGCTGGGTTGATAGGTTCTCTTCACGGTCCGTCTCCGGGGCCTTGGTCAGCGCGAGAGCCGCGGCTTTCCGGGGAAAGCGTGGCCGATCGAGCCTGTCATGCAATAAGGGTCGGCGCTGCCTTTCGGCTGCGCAGGTCGCGGGCTTATGACGGATGGATGGTACCAAGTCAATGCCGAAGCGAGGGCTGCGGCGAAGCTTCGCGGATTTTTCAAGCCGGCTTGCGCTTCGGCGAGACATCCCCGATATAGCGCCCGGGAGGTTGGCGAGGGACGTCTCACTCGCCAACCGGGTCAGGTCCGGAAGGAAGCAGCCCTAACGAGACCGAACGGGTCTTCGTCCAGCCTCCCACCTTGCTGCCGCGCATAACGGGCTTCTTGGCCGGGGCGGCGGCATTGACCCTCGCCTCCCGATTGGCGAAACCAGCTTCATGACCGACGCCATCGACGCCGCCACCGCAGACGAGCCGGGCTTCGCCGGCTTCGCGCCCGCGCCTGCGCCGGTCGCCGCGGCACCGACGCCCTATCGCGTGCTGGCGCGCAAGTACCGCCCCGCCCATTTCGGCGACCTGATCGGCCAGGACGCGATGGTGCGGACCCTCACCAACGCCTTCGCGGCCGGGCGCATCCCGCAGGCCTGGATGCTGACCGGCGTGCGCGGCGTCGGCAAGACCACCACCGCCCGCATCCTCGCGCGCGCCCTCAACTACCAGACGGCCGATGGCGGCGGCGCCCCGACCACCGATCTGCGCGAATTCGGAATCCACTGCCGCGACATCATCGAAGGCCGGCATATCGACGTGATGGAGCTCGACGCGGCCTCCAACAATGGCGTCGAGAACGTCCGCCAGCTGATCGAGGGCATCCAGTACGCGCCGGTCTCCGGCCGCTACAAGGTCTACATCATCGACGAAGTCCACATGATGTCGACGGCCGCCTTCAACGCGCTGCTGAAGACGCTGGAGGAGCCGCCGGCCCACGCCAAGTTCATCTTCGCGACGACCGAGATCCGCAAGGTGCCGATCACGGTCCTGTCGCGCTGCCAGCGCTTCGACCTGCGCCGCGTCGAAGCCGATGTGCTGGTGAAGCACCTCGCCGGCATCTGCCGTACCGAGAGCGTCGAGGCCGAGGATGAGGCGCTCGCCGCCGTCGCGCGCGCCGCCGAAGGCTCGGTGCGCGATTCGCTCTCGATTCTCGACCAGGCCATCGCCCATGCGGCGGGGCGCATCACGCTCGACGATATCCGCTCGATGCTCGGCCTCGCCGACCGGGCCCGCGTCATCGATCTCTTTGAGTCGGTGATGAAGGGCGACATCGCCGTGGCGCTCGGCGAATTGCGCGCGCAGTACGATGCCGGCGCCGATCCTGTCGTGGTGCTGAACGATCTCGCCGAGTTCACCCATCTCGTCACCCGCCTCAAGCTCGTGCCCGATGCGGTGAAGGATGCGACGCTGGCTCAGGCCGAGCGCGTGCGCGGCGGCGATTTCGCCCAGCGCCTGTCGATCCGCGTGCTCGCCCGCGCCTGGCAGATGCTGTTGAAGGGCATCGGCGAGGTGAAGCAGGCCGACCGGCCGGTGATGGCGGCGGAGATGGTGCTGGTGCGCCTCGCCCATGCCGCCGACCTGCCGACGCCGGACGAGGCGCTGAAGCTGCTGCGCGACGGTTCCGGCGCCATCCCCGGCGGGAGCGGCCAGGGCAATGGCGGCGGCGCGCCGCGCCCGCCCTCCGGCGGCGGCAACACCGCTCTCGCGGCCCGCCCGATCCTCGCCAGCGCCAATCCGGCGCCTGTCGCCGCGCCGCGGGCCGCCGTCGCGCCGCAGGCCATCGTCGCCTCGCTGGAGGATGTGATCGCGCTTGCCTCCCAGCATCGCGACATCACCATGAAGATCGCACTGGAGCGCGACGTCCGACCGGTGCGCTTCGAACCCGGCCGGATCGAGTTCTCGCTGGTCGAGGGCGCCTCGCGCACCCTGGCGCAGGATCTGTCGCGTAAGCTCAAGGACTGGACCGGCCAGACCTGGATGGTCGCGGTCGTCAACGCCGAGGGCGGCGCCACGATGCGCGAGCAGGCCGCCGCCGCCAAGGACCGGCGCGAGAGCGATGCCGCCGCGCATCCTTCGGTCAGGGCGGTGCTGGAACGCTTCCCGGGCGCGCGCATCGTCGATGTCCGCGATCCGCGCGCCGTCGAGGCGGCGGAGAACGCCGCGTCGGCTCCGGCTGAAGGCGATTATCTGCCGGATGGCGACGAGCCGCTTTTGGACGATGCCGAACCGGATTTCGACGGCATCGATTTCTGATGCCGACCGCTACACAACCGTCCGAGGAGGATTTCCCATGCGCGACATGATGGGCTTGATGAAGCAGGCTCAGCAGATGCAGCAGAAGATGGCCGACATGCAGGCCGAGCTCGAGACCATCGAGGTCGAGGGCGCGGCCGGCGGCGGCATGGTGACGCTGACGATGACGGCCAAGGGCGCGCTCAAGGGCATCAGGATCGACCCGAGCCTGATGGTGCCGGACGAGCGCGAGATCCTCGAAGACCTGATCGTCGCCGCGGCGGCGGATGCGCGCGGCCGCGCCGAGCGCGTCATGCAGGAACGCATGGCCGAGATCACCAAGGGCCTGCCGATCCCGCCCGGCATGAAGCTGTTCTGACCGTCTATCCGCTCAGCTCGTCCCGGGTCTCCCTGCGGTCTCCCGGAATGATGACTGGCGCCTTCCGAGAAGCATCATGTCCCGCGCCATCGCCGGCCCCGAGATCGAAAGGCTGATCCAGCTCCTGGCCAAATTGCCGGGGCTCGGGCCGCGCTCGGCCCGGCGCGCGGCGCTGCATCTGGTCAAGAAGCGCGAGCAGCTTCTCGGCCCGCTCTCGGAAGCGATGGCGGTCGCGCGCGAACGCATCGTCGTCTGCACGACCTGCGGCAACGTCGATACCAGCGACCCTTGCGGCCTCTGCTCGGACCCGCGCCGCGACGACGGCCTGATCGTCGTCGTCGCCGACATCTCCGATCTCTGGGCGCTGGAGCGCTCCGGCGCGGTCTCGGGGCGCTATCACGTTCTCGGCGGCGTGCTTTCGGCGCTCGACGGCATCCGGCCCGAGCATCTCTCGCTCGATGCGCTGGTCAGGCGTGCCTCCGATCCGGCGGTGAAGGAGGTCATCCTCGCGCTCAACGCCACGGTCGACGGCCAGACCACGGCGCATTTCATCACCGACCTCATGGCGCATCTGCCGGTCAAGGTGACGAAGCTCGCCCATGGCGTGCCGGTCGGTGGCGAGCTCGATTATCTCGACGACGGCACGCTTGCGGCCGCCATTCGCCAGCGCACCGGTTTCTGATCCTCAGAACTTGTAGGCGATGCTGGCGCGGGCGCTGTGGGTCGTCAGCGCCTGCTCGCCGTTGAGGCCCGGGAAGGCGCCCGAGGTCTCGAAGCGGTTCTTGCCGAAGTCGGTATAGCGGTATTCGGCGCCGAGGATGAGGTTGTCGGTGAAGGCGAAGTTGACGCCGGCGCCGACGTTCCAGCCGGTGCGCGTGCTGGTCAGCCGCTCGCCGAAGCCGGCCGGGTCGAAGACGCGGCGCTCGAATTCGGTGAAGGAGGCGCCGCCGGTGGCATAGATCATCAGCCGGTCGAGCGCGTAGCCGATCCGCGCGCGCGCCGAACCCTGCCAGTCCTGGCTGATGCGGGCGGCGAAGCCGGCGCCGTCGAAACGGCTGCGGCTGTTGAGAGCTTCGACATCGCCCTCGACGCCGAGGACGATGCCGCCGAACTGGTAGTTGAAGCCGGCATGGGCGCCGGCAAAGCCGGAATCGCCGTCGGCACGGAAGCTCGTCGGCGCGATAGGGCCGGTGAGCGTTCCGATCCGCACGCGGTCGCTGCCCCAGGAATAGCCGCCTTGCACGCCGGCATAGAGACCGGTCCAGGAATAGAGCGCGGGCAGCTCGGGCGCCGGCGGCAGGGCGACGCCGCGCAGATCGGCCGCGCCGGCGGCGCCCGACAGCAGGATCGCGAGGCCCGTCAGGCCGGCTTGGAGCAGCTTCGTCATCGGCTTTCCGTTGAAACACTGCGCCGGTCGTGCTGGCGGCGCCCGCCGATAACGAAGCATTAAGGTTAACAATCGGCTAAATCCGGGAAACTGGCCCGCGCGGAACAATTGCGATCCGCGCTTGTTGCCCGCAAACTTGCGCCCGGAACTGGAGATCGAATTCCGCGATGGCTTTCTTGAAGCGGATGACCGGCGCGGCAGGGGTCGGCGTGGCGCTTGGCTATCTGTCGGGGGTCGTCTCCGGCCGCTTGGGCCGCCGGCGGCAGCAGGCGGCACGCGGCCGGCTGGCGCGGACGCCGTTGCAGATGCCCTGGCTCGGCTGGAAGGACGTCCTGCTGCGCTTCGCCGGCAACGTCATTGACAACCGCCTGACCTCGCTGGCGGGGGCCGTCGCCTTCTTCACCCTGTTGTCGCTCGTCCCGGCGCTGTCGCTGCTGGTCACGATCTATCGCTACTTCACCGATCCGGCGACGATCGCAAGCCAGCTCGACGCGGTGACGACGGTGTTCCCCGAGGCGGCGCGCGAGCTCATCCACGAGCAGGCGCTGCGGCTGTCCGGCAATTCCGGCGTCACGCTCTCGCTGACCTTCCTGATCAGCTTCCTCGTCGCCACCTGGTCGGCCAACGCAGCGGTGAAGGCCATCTTCGACGCGCTCAACATCATCTATCGCGAGCGGGAGAAGCGCAGCCTCCTCAGGCTCAACGCCGTCTCGCTCCTCACCACGGTCAGCGGCATCGTCCTGCTCGCCCTGGTCCTGATCATCATCGCGAGCCTGCCGGTCGTAACGGCGCTTTTCCCGTTCCATTCCGAGCTGGAGCGGCTGATCCGGCTGGTGCGCTGGCCGATCTTCCTGGTCATCGCCACGCTCTCCATCGCGTGCCTCTACTGGATCGGCCCCAGCCGGGAGCGCATGCGCTTCGTCTGGGTGATGCCCGGCGCCGTTTCCGCTGCGCTGCTCTGGGCGGCGGCCTCCTACGCCTTCTCCTGGTATGTCAGCACGCTCGGCAACTACACGGCGGCCTATGGCTCGCTGGCGACGGTCGTCGTCTTCATGACCTGGCTCTGGCTTTCCGCGACGATCGTGCTGGCCGGCGCCGAGCTCAATGCCGAGCTGGAACATCAGACGGCGCACGACACCACGACGGGCCGTCCCAAGCCGCTCGGCGAGCGTGGCGCGACGCTGGCCGACCGGATCGGCCCGCCGCGGGCAGGCTGAACCCATGCTCGACCCCCGGACCACCACCCATGACGATCTGCGCAGCGGCACCGGCCCCTGGCGCCCGGGCCTGCAGCGCCCGCCGGGGCGTCCGCTCGAGCGCGACATGCGCTGCGACGTCGCTATCGTCGGCGCCGGCATCACCGGCGCCTTCCTCGCCGAGCATCTGAGCGCGCGCGGCCTCGAGGTTGTGGTGATCGACCGCGAGCGCGAGGGCTTCGGCAGCACGGCGGCCTCCACCGCGATGCTGCAATGGGAGATCGACCTGTCGCTTCGCGATCTCGCCGCCCTCTACGGCTTCGAGCGCGCGGCCGAAATCTACCGCCTCAGTTTCGAGGCCGTCGGAGGATTGGCCCGGCTCGTCGGGGAACTGGCGCTGCCCTGCGGCTTCGCCCGGCGCGAAACGGTCTATCTGGCGGCAGGAGAGATCGGGCCCCGCGAATTGATCGAGGAGGCCGCCCTGCGCGAGAGAGCCGGCCTGCCCGGACAATATCTCGAGCATGCCGCGCTGCTGAGCGGTTTCGGCTTCGACAGGGCGGGCGCCATCGTCTCGCCCGGCTCGGCCGAGGCCGACCCGCTCTGCCTCTGCCACGGATTGCTCGCTGCCGCGGCCCGGCGCGGCGCCAGGCTGGTCCGCGACGAGGTCGTCGCCTATGACGATGCCGGCCGCGCGGCCGCCGTCTCGCTGTCGGGCGGTGCGACGGTCGAGGCCGCGCATCTCGTCCTTGCCACGGGGTATGTCATGCCCGATTGCGTGAGCGACGACCTGCATGAAATGGCGTCGAGCTGGGCGATCGCGACCGTGCCGCAGCCGCCGCAGGCCCTCTGGCGGGGCCGCGCCCTGGTCTGGGAAGCCTCGCGGGACTATTGCTACAGCCGTACGACGCCGGATGGGCGCATCATTTTCGGCGGGGAGGACGAGCGCCTCTCAGATCCCGAGCGGCGCGACAGCCTCGACCAGGTGAAGACCGAGGCGCTGCGCGAGCGGCTTCATGCCCTGCTGCCCAGAGCCAGCCTCGCGATCGACCACGCCTGGTCCGGTGCCTTCGGGCTGACGGCCGACGGCCTGCCGCTGATCGGCCGGGTTCCGGGGCGGCCGCGGCTGCTGGCGGCCTACGGCTATGGCGGCAACGGCATCACCTTCAGCTTCCTGGCCTCCAGGCTCGTCGGCAGGCTGCTGGAGGACGGAGAGGAGCGCTGGTTCCGGCATTTCGCCATCGATCGCCCGCGTCCGGCCTGACCTGTCGCGATTGCAGCGATGCAATCACGATCTTGCCCTCCGGGCAGGCGACAAGACGCACCCGGCATATCATCTTTGCGGGGAGCGCGAGGCCGTCGCGCTGCGAAAGGACATCATCATGCCGGCGGTTCAGGACCAGATGGCTCCACCCATGCGGCTGGAAGCGCATGACGCGCCCTATCACATCGGCGCCGTGACCCTGCGCGTGCGCGATCTCGCGAAGCTCGCCGCCTTCTATCGTGACGCGATCGGCCTGAAGCTGCTGCGCGAGGGGCCGGGGCTTGCGGAGCTGGGGGCGGGCACGACCGTTCTGGTCCGCCTGAAGGCCGGCGCCGCCGAGCCGGCCTCCGCTGCCGGGCTCTTCCATCTCGCCATCCTGCTGCCGTCGCGCCGCGATCTCGCCGACTGGCTGCGCCACGCGGCCGGGGCCGGCATCCGGCTGGAGGGAGCCTCGGACCATCTCGTCAGCGAGGCGCTCTACCTCTCCGATCCGGAGGGCAACGGCATCGAGATCTACCGCGACCGCAAGCGCTCCGAATGGCCGCGCCGTCCGGATGGCGGCATCGCCATGGCGACCGAGCGGCTCGATCTCGACCGTCTGATCGCCGAGGCCCGAGCCGGACGCTATGGCGGCATGCCCGACGGGACCGGCATGGGCCACATCCACCTTCGGGTTGGCGACACCGCTGCGGCGGAGGCCTTCTACCGCGACCTGCTCGGCTTCGAGCTGATGGTGCGCTACCCGGGGGCGAGCTTCCTCGCCAGCGGCGGCTACCACCACCACATCGCCGGCAACATCTGGGGCAGCCGTGGTGCCGGACGGCGCGGCGCGGGGGAGGCCGGGCTCGACAGCTTCGAGGTCGTGGCTCGCGACGCCGATGATTTCAGCGCGATGCGCGAGCGCATCCTCGCGGCCGGCGGCGACGAGACCGATGGGACGCCGTCCATCGCCGACCCCTGGGGCAACAGGCTGGTTCTGGCCGGCTGAGGCGGCTCAGCACCTCAGCAGATGGGAGCGCCGGCTGCCTGCGCCGTCGGGGACGAAGCCGTTCGCTTCCCAGAAGGCCGCGGCGCGCGCATCGGCGGCCCGCAGCGAAAGCCGCGGCGCCAGCGCGAGCCCCTGCTGGATCAGCGCGGCGGCGAGGACCCGGCCGACGCCGGCGCCGCGATGCAGCGGCCGGACGTAGACGTGCCGCATCCGCAGCAGGTCGGGCGCCGGATCGTACGGGTCTGGCGTGACCGCGCCGATGCCGGCGAGTTCGCCCTCGTGGAAGGCTGCAAACACGGCAAATCGGCCGTCGTCGCCGGCATAGCGCCCGGCGAGCCATTCCTCGCGCAGCCCCTCGATGAAGCCGAAGCTCTCAGCGCCTGCTTCGCTTCGCAGCGCCTCGAAATCGTCCGGCAGGCTTTTCGCCAGCCGGACGATCTGGACGCCGGTCTGGCTCACAGGCCTTCGAACAGCGCGCTGGAGATGTAGCGCTCCGCGAAGGAGGGGATGATCACCACGATGGTCTTGCCGGCGTTCTCCGGCCGGGCCCCGACTTCGAGCGCGGCCGCCACCGCCGCGCCGGACGAGATGCCGGCCGGGATGCCCTCGCTCCTGGCAAGTGCGCGCGCCGTTTCGAAGGCGGTCTGGTTGCCGACGGTGACGACCTCGTCGATCACGGATCGGTCGAGCACGCCCGGCACGAAGCCGGCGCCGATGCCCTGGATCTTGTGCGGGCCGGCCTGGCCGCCGGAGAGGACCGGCGAATCCTCCGGCTCGACGGCGACCATCTTCACGTCCGGCTTGCGCGCCTTCAGCACCTGCCCCACGCCCGTGATGGTGCCGCCGGTGCCGACCCCGGAGATGACGATGTCGACCTTGCCGTCGGTGTCGTTCCAGATTTCCTCCGCGGTGGTCTTGCGGTGGATTTCCGGATTGTGCGGGTTCTCGAATTGTTGCGGTATGATCGCGCCGGGGATCTCGTTCTTGAGCTCCTCCGCCTTGGCGACGGCGCCGCGCATGCCGCCGGGGCCGGGCGTCAGCACCAGCTCGGCGCCGAGCAGGGCGAGCATCTTGCGCCGTTCGAGGGACATCGTCTCCGGCATGACCAGGATCAGGCGGTAGCCCCGCGCCGCCGCCACGAAGGCCAGCGCGATGCCGGTGTTGCCCGAGGTCGGCTCGATCAGCGTGCCGCCCGGCTTGAGGGTGCCGGAAGCCTCCAGCGCGTCGATCATGTTGACGCCGATGCGGTCCTTGACGCTCGAGATCGGATTGAAGAATTCGAGCTTGGCCAGGATGGTCGCCTTGACGCCACGCTCGCCCGGCAGGCGATTCAGCCTGACCAGCGGCGTGTCGCCGATCGTGTCGGTGATCGAGGCGTAGACCCGGCCGCGACCGGGCGATTTCGCGGGTTTCTGGTTGGCTTCGGCCATGGCGCACTCCTTCGAGCAGGTCGATCGGCTTCGACGCTAACGCATTTCACATCCTCTGTCGAAGAAAGAGATAAATAACACAATCAAATTGTAAAATCAGGATGGGACTCCGTGCCGCCCGTCTGTGCCTGCCGGAGGGCGCGCCGGCAGAGCTCCTCGACCGTGACACCCTCCAGTGACGACAGGAAGGCGGCCGAGGCGGTTTCGATCTCGGGCGCGATCACCTCGTCGATCAGCAGTGAGTGCGGCATCGGCCCCAGCGTATCCTCGCCTCCGTCCTGCATGGCGGCACGGACGATGTCGCCGGCCGTGATGCGCCGCCGCTCGCGGGCGAGCTCGTAGCCGCCGCGCGGGCCGCGCACGCCCTTCAGGATGCCGGCGCGCACGAGCGCCTGCAGCAGCGTCTCGAGATGGCGTGGCGGCAGTGCGTGCCGCGCCGCGAGCTGCTTTGCCGCGACCGGCAAGGGGCGCGCATGCAGCGCGATGTCGACGACGGCGGCGATGGCGAGAAGGCTGCGGCGAGAGAGCAGAATCATGACTATCCCTCGCCCTCACCAGTCGCGGCGGAGCGCGGAAGGCTGTTGCCCGCTATGACCGGGCGGCGGCGTCCCGGGCCAGCCGCGGCGGCGGCAGCCTGCGAGGCGGACACCGCGGATCGGCCGGCGCCTGTTTCCTGCGGGGGCGGGTCGTCTCGACAAGCGGAAGCCGGCGACCGGTGTCCGATGGCGCAGCAGAACGTCGTCCAAGCCCAACTCCCTGTTCGGCATTCCGCCGCCGAAGCATTCTGCAGGGCGTTCCTGCGGCATTGCGACCGGCGTGCCTCACACCCCGGTCGATCCAAATCCGCCATCGCCCCTTTGGGTCGACGCCGAAAACCGCTCGACGACCTTCAATGTCGGGCGAAGTATCGGCAAAAAGACGAGCTGTGCAATGCGATCGCCCGGCGAAATCGTGAGCGGCTCGCTGCCCGGCATCGTTCGAAGCCAGGCACTGATGAAGATCTCGTTGGTGTAGTCGGCATCGATCGTTCCGACGCCTTGTCCGAGAACGAGCCCCTTCTTGTGCCCGAGCCCGGATCTCGCCAGCAGGAAGGCCGCGACATCCGGGCGATTCATCTGGATGGCGATGCCCGACGGAATCAGCGTGGCCGGAGCCTGGGGATGGATTTCGATCGCGGTCTCGACGCAGGCGAAAAGGTCGATCCCGGCCGAAAGCTCCGTCTGGTATCGCGGGATGCCCCAGTCGAACAGGCGAGGGTCGCGAATCTTGATCTCGAACACGAGATCGTCGGAAGGGATGTCCACCTGTCGTCTCACCGCTCGATTGCGACCGGGCCCGGAGGGGCTCGTCGTCCGGCCATTCCGGGAGGAAGAACCTCGCCCCCGATATGGCATGAGCAGGCACGGCTGGCCATTCCTCGGTCGTCGGCGCTTCGAGCGGCAGGAGGCGAGCCATGGGGCGGACTTCCGATCGACCCCGCTCCGCCAGCCTGTCAGTCCAGCCGTGCCTTCAACTCGGCCAGCTCCCGTTCGAGCGCGTCGATCCGCTGGTCGCGCTGCGCGATGGCGCGCGCCACGTCCTCGGCCTCGAAACGCTGGGGAATATGCTGGGGGCAGTTGAAATCGAAGGTTTCGATATCGAACAGCAGCGCCCGCTCGGGGCGGGCACGATAGCCCTCGGGCATCAGCGTGGCGACGAGGGCGGGGTCGCCTTCGACGATCTGCGCGCGCCCCCAGATCTTGACCCGGCGCCGATGCACGTAGTCGATCAGGAGGAGGGCGGCTCTGGGATTGTCGGCGAGATTGCCGACCGTGACGTATTGCCGGTTTCCCGCGAAGTCGGCGAAGCCGAGGCGGTGCGCGTCGAGCACGCGCAGGAAGCCGGGCGGGCCGCCGCGGTGCTGGATGTAGGGCTGCCCGTCGCGATTGGCCGTGGCGAGGAAGACGCTCGTCTGCTCCGCCACGAAGGCGGCCAGCTCGGGCGTGATCGCGCTCGGCCAGGCACCGGCTTCCTCCCGGCGCGCATAGGCGGGCCGCGAACCCATGCGTTCCTGGATCGCCTTGACGGTCGGCGTGAAAACGACGTCGCTCGTAGGCATGTGCGGGCTCCTTCGTCAGAGGCCGAGTTCCGAAAGTCCCGGATGCTGCGGGGGCCGCGGCCCCTGCGGCCAGCGGAACAGGCGCTGCGCCTCGCGGATCGGCAGGTCGTTGATGCTGGCGATGCGCCGGCGCATCAGCCCGGCGGCATCGAACTCCCAATTCTCGTTGCCGTAGCTGCGGAACCACCCGCCGCGTTCGTCGCGCCACTCATAGGCGAAGCGCACGGCGATCCTGTCGCCGGCGAAGGCCCAGAGTTCCTTGATCAGGCGGTAATCATGCTCCCTGGCCCATTTGCGGGTCAGGAAGGCGACGATCTCCTCGCGCCCGGACAGGAATTCCGCGCGATTCCGCCAGTCGCTCCCGGCGGAATAGGCAAGCGCGACCTTCGCGGGATCGCGTTCGTTCCAGGCATCCTCGGCAAGGCGCACCTTGCGATGCGCCGTCGCCTCGGTGAACGGTGGAAGCGGCGGACGGCTCATGGTCGGTCTCGGTCAAAGAGTGGCAGCGCCGCCCACCTCCGGCGGGCGGCGCCCGGCTCAGGCCGCCTGGCGGGCCTTGAGGATCGGGAAGTCGATCGCGGTCTGGCCGACCACGTTCATGTAGTTCGTCCAGGTGTTCAGAGCGACGTGGACGGTGATCTCGATGATCTCGGCGTCGTCGTAGCCGGCGGCGCGCAGCGCATCGACATCGGCATCGCCGACATGGCCGCGCTCGCGGGCGACCTTCACGGCGAAGCGGACGGCCGCATCGGCCTTGGGATTGGTCGAAAACCCGGCGCGGTTGGCGGCGATCTCCTCGTCGCTCAGCCCGGCCCGGTTCTTGCCGAGGAAGCCGTGCGCCGAGAGGCAATAGTCGCAGCCGTTGAATTCCGCGATGGCGATCGCGATGCGCTCGCGCGTATCGGCAGGCAGCCGCCCGCCGTCGAGCGCCGCGGCCAGCGAGAGATGCCCTTCGAGCACGGCGGGATTGTTTGCGATCAGCCGGTAGAGATTGGGGACGACACCGACCTTCTTCCGGATGGCTTCGAGATGGGGACGGGACGCTTCGGGCGCATCGGCGATCGAGGCGGGCGTGTGAATGCGGGACATGGTTTGGACTCCTGGCTGGCTTTTCGGCTCCGGTCCCCCCGATCTAGGATCGTTCCGAAATCGGGTGTAGAATGTCATATCGGTACCCTGCCTTCCATATTTCGGAACAATCATGTCGGACCGCCTGGCCGCGATGCAGCTCTTCCTGGCCGTCGTCGAGGAAGGCAGTCTTTCGAGCGCCTCGCGACGGCTGGGCGTCCCGCTGACCACTGTCAGCCGCACCCTGGCCGCGCTGGAGCGCGAACTCGGCGTCGGGCTCCTGACGCGCACGACGCGGCGCAGCGAGCCGACCGAGGCAGGCAGCCGCTACGCCGCGGCCTGCCGGCGCATTCTGGAGAGCGTGGAGGAGGCGGAGCGCGAGGTCGCGGGTGAATATGCCGCTCCGAAGGGAGAACTCGTGATCGCCGCGCCGATCGTCTTCGGCCGTCTGCATCTGCTGCCGGTCGTTACGCAGTTCCTGGCCCGCTTTCCGGAGATCGACATCCAGCTCGTGCTGTCGGACCGCTATGTCGATCTGGTGGGCGATCACGTCGACCTCGCCTTGCGGATCGGCGTCATGCCCGACAGCGAGCTGATCGCGCGCTCCGTCGGCGAGGTTCGCCCGGTCTGCTGCGCGTCGCCGGCATATCTGGCAAGTCGCGGCCGCCCTGGCCACCCCGACGAGCTGCGCGGCCATGACTGCATCGGTTTCGACGGAGCGCTGCCGGGGCGCGAATGGCCCTTCCTGATCGGCGGGCAGCGGCGCAGCCTCGCGATGCGCCCACGGCTCGTCGTGAATACCGCGGAGGCGGCGATCGACGCAGCCGTCGCGGGCGCGGGCATTACGCGGGTGCTGTCCTATCAGGTCGCGGCGGCGGTCGAACGCGGGCAACTCGAGCCTGTGCTGCAGGCGTTCGAACTGCCGCCGTCGCCGGTCCGTCTCGTCCATGCGATGCGGGGCCTTGCGCCGCAGAAGCTCAAGGCCTTCATGGATTTCGCGGCGCCGCGGCTGCGGACCCGGTTGACCGTCCTCGATGCGGACGGATCGAGGCGGGAGTCACTCCCCGGGACATGACGGATCACTCGGGGCGATGCGCCGATAGCGGGCCAGGCTTCGATAATCCTTGCGCGGCCCGAGAACCGACCAGGATTCGGTCCAGAGATCGGCGTCGGCGAACAGGAACCGGCCGCGATAGCGGTCCTCGCCGCAGATGTGCTGGACCCGCTGGGCGCTCGCATGGGCGAGGGCGATGAAGGGACGCCCATCCGGAAAGAAAACCTGGATCTCGCGCTCGCCAAAGATGAGGCGATACCGGCGAGACGCCGCGAATGTCTGCCCGCCGTGATGGACGAGCCCGCTTTCGGCGAAGCGCAGGGGCGAAATCAGGGCAGTGCCCTCAAACCGCGTCACCTGCCCCGTGCGGGCGTCGAGAACGCGCCGGCGGACGCTCCAGCTTCCGCAAAATCCCATAATCCTGTCTCTGCCCGGACCGTCCTGAACTGGAGACTGCACCGATGGGCGACCTCGGTCGACCGGGCCCTTCGGCGAGCTCTCGGCATTTGCATCGGTCGTCGGTCCGGGCGCAAGCGGCTCAGTTGGCGGCCGGCAGCCTGGTCTTGATCGCGGCGGCGCCGGCCGCTGCGCAGGCCTCGTCCTTTTCTCCCCCCGGAGCCCCGCCGACGCCGACGGCGGCGACGATCTCGCCCTTCGCGCGGATCGCGACGGCGCCGGGCAGCAGGATGATGTTCGGCACGGTCAGGAAGGACGCGGCGACGGGGCTCGCCCGTGCTTTCTCGACGAAGGCTCCGAGCGCGTCGAAGCCGAAGACCGGCCCGAGCGTGACCGTGGTATAGGCCTTGCGGAAGCTCGTCTCCCGCGTATGGACGGTGGCATGGTCGCCCTTGAGGAAGGCACGGGTCTCGCCCGAGCTGTCGACGACCGCGACCGAGACCTTGTAGCCGGTGGTTTCGCAGGCTTTCAGCGCGGCGGTCGCGGCTTCCACGGCCAGCGCGACCGGCAGGTCATAGCCGCTGTTGCGGACCTGAGCGCCGGCTGCGCCAGGCCCGAGGGCAAGCGCCAGCAGCACCGCCGGCAGCGATATCGGTTTCATCGGAATTTCCTTCATCGGAAGAACGACAATGCAGCCGGGCGGCGAAGGGGGCGGCGACACCCGGCTGCACGCAACGGCTCCGGGCGCTTTTCGCGCCCGAGGCCGCTGTCCTCAACGGCCCTTCGGCAAGCGCGCGAGGAAGGCGCGCGAGAGCGCCGCGATCTCCTCGGAATGCGTCTCGAGCGCGAAATGTCCCGCGTCGAAATGGTGCATCTCGGTTCCCGGGACGAGCGTCCTGAACAGCTTCGCGCCCTCGAGCGTGAAATACGGATCGTTGTCGCCCCAGGCGACGAGCAGCGGCGGCCGCTTCGTCCTGAGATAATCCTGCCATTTCGGATACTGGGCGACGTTGTCCTGGTAGTTCCACAGCAACTCGAGCTGCAGCCGGTCGTTGCCGGCCCGGTCGAGCCCGGCCTGGTCATGGATCCAGGCATCGGGCGAGAGCCTTTCGCGGCGCGCCGCGCCGTGGGTGTACTGGAAGCGGGTGGTCTCGGCCGTCAGCAGGCCGCGGATCGGCTGCTCGGTTTCGGCGTTGCGCCCCTGCCAGAACGGCGCGAACGCCTTGACCGCTTCGGGATTCCAGCCCTCGACATTGGCTACCGCGTTCTGGACGATGATGCCGCGGACCCGCTCCGGATGCTTCAGCGCCAGGCGGAAGCCGACCGGCCCGCCGTAATCCTGCATGTAGATGACATAGCTGCTGGCGCCGACCGCCTCGGTAAAGGCCTCGATGACATCGGCCAGCGCCGCGAAGGTGTAGGGGAAGCGCTCCAGGCCTGGAGCCTCGCTGCTGCCGAAGCCGGGATAATCGGGCGCGAGGACGCGGTAGTCGCCGGCCAGCTGCGGAATCAGGTCGCGGAACATGTGGGACGAGGACGGAAAGCCGTGCAGCAGCAGAACGACCGGCGCGTCCTTCGGCCCGGCCTCGCGATAGAAGATGTCCAGGCCGCGCGCTTTCACCGTCCGGTAGCGGACGGCGGCTGCAGTCTGGCCGGGGGCGGCAGGCACGGCGGATTCGGCGGGAACCATGGCGGACACTCCGGAAAGGCCGGCTGCGGCAAGCGCGGCTCGGCGGGTTGGGAAGGAAGGGGTGAGCAAGGTCGTCTCCGTAACTGATGAATAATAATTTAGCTGGTGTCATTTGCAGAAACACCTTTCAAGCACTATTTTGAAGGTTACGGATTCGTGATCGGCAGCGAGGATGGCATTGGCGACCGGCGACCAGCGATCTGACGAGTTTCGCCACGGCTTTCCGTTCGTGGGCGGGCGTCTTTGGCTCGACCTGCTGAACACCGTCGTGTCGGATGGCGTGGCGAGCCGGGATCTGTTGGCGGAGCCGGGCGGCCCGGAGCTCTGGCGCAAGGCGGCCGGGATCGACGCGCCGCTGCCGGCGAGCGGCTCGGCCGCGCTGTCAGCGCTGCGTGAACTGCTGCGTCCCGCCGTCGCGTTGCTCAGGGGGCAAAAGGCGCTCCCGGCCGAGCTGCTGGAGCGGATCAACGGCCTGCTGGCCGAGGTCTCGCTCCGCTCTCGTCTGGTCGCGGAGGACGGCTCGCTCCGCCTGGAGTCTTGGCTCGATCCGGGCGCAGCCGGACCTGCCGGTGCGGTTGCCGAGAATTTTGCGCGCTTCGTCTGCGAGGCCGAGCCAGAACGGCTGAAACACTGTTCGAACCCGTCCTGCTCGCTCGTGTTCTACGACGGCGGCAAGAACAATACCCGGCGCTGGTGCTCGATGAATCTCTGCGGCAATCGCGACAAGGTTGCGCGCTACCGGGCGCGACGGCGCGAATCGCCGAAGACGGAAGGCTGATGCGCGAGCGCGAGCCGGATCGCGCGCTCGTCCGGGCGGGTCGGGAGATGCGGGGCCGGCTGCGGACCGGCGTGCGGCAGCGCGCTCAGCCTCCTGCGGGCAGCAGCCGCGCCAGATGCGCGACGAGGCGGCTTGCGACCTCCTCCTTCGGCAGCGTCGGCCAGGTCTCGATGCCTTCAGCCGTGACGAGGTGCACGGTGTTGGCGTCGCCGCCCATCACGCCGGTGCCGCCGACATCGTTGGCGACGATCAGGTCGCAGCCCTTTCTCGCGAGCTTGGCCTTGGCGTAGTCGATGACGTTCTGCGTCTCGGCCGCGAAGCCGACGACGAAGCCTGGCCGCCCGTTCTTGCGCTGCGCGACGGTGGCGAGGATATCCGGGTTCTCGACGAGCGAGAGCGGCGGCAGCTTGCCGCCATCCTTCTTCATCTTCTCCGATGCGGCATCGGCCACACGCCAGTCGGCGACGGCGGCGGCGAAGATCGCGAGATCGGCCGGCAGAGAGCCCTCGACCGCAGCGAGCATCTCGCGCGCCGATTCGACATGGACGGTCTCGACGCCGGGCGGGTCGGGCAGGTTGACCGGCCCGCTGACCAGCGTCACGCGTGCGCCCGCCGCGGCGGCAGCGGCGGCGATGGCGTGGCCCTGTTTGCCCGACGAGCGGTTGGCGATGTAGCGCACCGGGTCGATCGGCTCATGCGTCGGCCCGGACGTGATCAGGACATGCCTGCCGGCGAGCGCGCCGGCAGGGGGATGGTCGCGGCCCGGCAACCGGCCGAGAAAGCCGATGGCGCGCGTCGAGGGCTTTTCGCCCGCCAGCGCCAGCTCGATCGCGGCGAGGATTTCCGGCGGCTCGGCCATGCGGCCCGGGCCACTCTCGCCGCGCTCGGCCATGGCGCCGCTATTGGGCCCGACGACGAGGATGCCGTCCCGTTCGAGCTGAGCCATGTTCCGCCGCGTCGCCGGATGCTGCCACATGCGCGGATTCATCGCCGGCGCGATCAGCACGCGCTTGTCGGTGGCGAGCAGGGCGGTCGAGGCAAGGTCGTCGGCATGGCCGTTCGCCATCTTGGCGATCAGGTCGGCGGTCGCCGGCGCGACCACCAGGAGGTCCGTCGAGCGCGAGAGCTGGATATGGCCGATATCGGCTTCGTCGGTCAGCGAGAACAGGTCGGTGAAGCAGCGCTCGCCCGCCAGCGACGAGACCGAGAGCGGAGTCACGAACTGCTCGCCAGCCTTGGTCAGGATGCAGCGCGAGGCGATGCCGCGATCCTTCAGCCGGCGGATGAGTTCGAGCACCTTGTAGGCGGCGATGCCGCCGCCGATGATCAGAAGAACGGAGCGGGAAGCGGACAAGGCGGCTCCTTGGGCGGGGCGTCGTGTTGCCGCTTCCTAGCATTCGCCGCAGCGCTCTGTCATGCACCCGAGCAGGCGGCCGCGGCGCGTCCGCCTGCTCACTGCCGCGGCAGTTCCGGCACCTTGTAGGCCGTCGTCGCCTTGATCCGCTCCATGGCGAAGCGCGAGGTCACGTTCTTGAGCGGAATCGTCTCGATCAGCTTCTTGTAGAAGCCGTCATAGGCGGCCATGTCGGCGACCACGACGCGCAGCATGTAGTCGACGTCGCCGGCCATCCGGTAGAACTCCATCACCTCCGGCATGGCGGCGACCGTTTGCGCGAACTTGTCGAGCCAGGGGCCGGAATGGTCGGCCGTCTCGATCTGCACGAAGACGGTGAGTCCGAGCCCGATCTTCTCGGGCGCGACCAGCGCGACGCGCTTCAGAATCACGCCGGCCTGCTCGAGCTTCTGGATACGCTTCCAGCACGGCGTCTGCGACAGCCCCACCCGGTCGGCGAGGTCGGCGATCGAGATGTTGGCGTCGGCTTGCAGCACCGTGAGGATCTTGCGGTCGATGGCGTCCATTCTCTGAAATCCGCGCTGGAGAAAGCAAAATATCCTTCAAGACGGCTCTTAAGAGAACAATGTTCTTTTTGATGCCGATCTATTGCATCCAGATAGAAAATCCTTTTCTCAATCTGTCAATGGGCGCCCGTTTCGGCGCCACCTTGCAGAGGATATGAACGATGGATCGCCGCCAGTTTCTCGTCGCGGGTGCGGGCCTCGCCGCCACGGTCCCCTTCGTCGGCGCGGCCCGCGCACAGGGGATCGCGGCGCGGGTCGGCTACATTCCGATCGTCGGCACCGCGCCCTTCTTCGTCGCGAATGGCGAAGGCTGGCTGAAGCAGGGCGGCGTCGAACCGGCGATCACCGTCTTCGAATCCGGCCCCAACATGATCCAGGCGCTCGCCTCCGGCACGATCGACGTCTATGTCGCAGGTGTCGCTCCGCTCGCCGTCGCCCGCTCGCGCGGCGTCGACATCCGCGTCGTCGCTTCGACCGCGGTGGGTGAGAACGTCGTGGTCACCGCACCCTCCCTGACCAAATTCTTCACCGACGGCGTCGCACCCGCCGCAGCCTTCAAGGCCTTCCGCGCGGCCAATGGCAAGCCGGCCCGACTCGCGACGCAGCCGCCGGGCTCGGTGCCCGACACCGTGCTGGAATACTGGCTCTGGGAGATCGCCAAGGTCGACAAGGCCGATGTCGCGATCGTGCCGATGGGCATCGACGCGACGCAGCAGGCGATCCTGGCCGGCGCGGTCGATGGCGGCACGGTGCGCGAGCCGGCCCTGACCATCCTCCAGACCCGCAATCCGCAGATCAAGCTCGTCGCGGGCGGCGAGGAGGTTTTTCCGGGCCAGCCTGGCACGGTCGTCGCGGTCTCGGGCGCCTTCGCCACCAAGAACCCCGACGCGGTTCAGACGGTGGTCAACGGCCTCGTCAAGGCGGCGGCGCTGATCAAATCCGACCCGGACAAGGCCGCGCCCCATGTCGCCGCCGCGCTCGGCAAGGGCATCGTCGACCCCGCCCTGATCCGCAAGGCGCTGGTCTCGCCGGCGAGCCGCTTCGAGATCGACCTGCGCAAGATCATCGAGCCCTCGCGCGCGCTGCAGGCCTATCAGGTCAAGCTCGGCTCGCTCGACAAGGAGGCGCCCTTCGACGGGCTGTTCGACACGCGCTACTACGAGCGCGCGGTCAAGGCGGGCGGCTGACAGCGTGACGCGCCTGCGGGCTCCGGCCCTTGCCCTGCTCGGCCTCGTCGCCTTCCTGCTGATCTGGGAGGCGGTGCCCTCCCTCGGATGGGTCAACCCGGCCTTCCTGCCGCCGCCCAGCTCCTTGCCGCAGGCCTTCCTGCGCGAGGTCTCGTCGGGCGCCTGGCTCTCGGCCATCCTCGGCTCGCTGCAGCACTATGTCGTCGGCCTCTTCGTCGGTGCCGGCCTCGGCATCGCGCTCGGCGTCCTGATCGGCATGTCGAGGACCGCCGAGCAGGCGACGGCCTGGGTCGTGCGCGTGCTGCGGCCCGTGCCGGGCCTCGCCTGGGTGCCCTTCGCCATCATCTGGTTCGGCGTCACGCCCGGCGCCGCGGTCTTCATCATCGCCGTCGGCGTGTTCTGGATCAGCTTCTTCGCGGCGCAGGGCGCGATCCGCGGCGTCGATCGCGATCTCGTCGAGGTGGCGGACGCCTTCGGCTTCCGTTCCCCCTGGCAGCGCCTGTTCAAGATCCTGCTGCCCGCGGCGATGCCGGGCATCCTCGTCGGCTTCCGCACCGCTCTGGGCCAGGCCTGGATGGCAGTTGTCGCGGCCGAGATATTCGGCGTCGCCGGTGTCGGCCAGCGCATGATGCAGGCGTCCAGCCTGCTCGCGACCGATATCGTCGTGGTCTACATGCTGACGATGGCGGCGCTTTACGGGCTGCTCGATACCGCCTTCGTCGCCTTCCAGGGATGGGTGCTGCGTTGGAAAGCGTGATCGACATCAAGGGCCTGTCGCTGACCTTCACCCGCGACGGCGAAGACACCGAGGTGCTGCGCAAGCTCGACCTGTCGGTCGGCCGCGGCGAATTCCTCGCCATCGTCGGTCCCTCCGGCGTCGGCAAGTCGACGCTGCTGCGCGTCATCGCCGGGCTGGCCAGGCCGAGCGGCGGCGAGGTCGTCATCCATGCCAGGGACACCGCGCGCCGCCCCGTCGCGCTGGTCTTCCAGGATTCCCGGCTCCTGCCCTGGCGCAAGGTGATCTCCAATGTCGGCTTCGGCCTCGAGGGCCGGGCCTCGCGCAGCGAGCGGCTGGTCAAGGCGCAGGCGATGCTCGATCTCGTCGGCCTCGGCGGACTGGCGCAGCGCTGGCCGCATCAGCTCTCCGGCGGCCAGCGCCAGCGCGTCTCACTGGCACGGGCGCTCGCCGTCGAGCCCGAGATCCTGCTGATGGACGAGCCCTTCTCGGCGCTCGACGCGCTGACGCGCGAAAATCTGCAGGACGAGTTGATCCGCGTCTGGCAGCGCACCGGCAAGACGGTGCTCTTCGTCACCCATGACATCGACGAGGCCGCCTATCTCGCCGACCGGGTCGTGATCTTGTCGGGCGCGCCCGGGCAGATCGTCGCCGAGCACCGCATCGATGCGGCCCGCCCGCGCCGGCGCGGCGCGGCGGCGGAGGCCGAGATCGTCCGCGCGGTGCGGCAGGGTCTCGGCGCCGATATCGTCATGGACGGGGCGGCGATCTGAAGCACCATTCTTCCGCCTCACCGGCTTGTCATTGGCGCCAAGAGGTCGTTTGAGGCATCTGGCAGTCATGACGAAGGACGGAAGCGGGACGATGATGCGCCAATTCGACCGGTGCGAGGGCGCGAAGAGCGGACTCGCCCGCCGGTTCCTGGCCGGCGCGCTGCTGGCCCTGGGGCTGATGGCGCCGGGCATGGCCCGCGCGGCCGAATCGGCCGCCGTGACCTCGCCGCGCGTCACTGCGACCCTACTGTCCGGCCGCGATAGCGTCGCGCCGGGCGAGCGCTTCCATGTCGCGCTCGTCCAGAAGCTGGCGCCGCACTGGCATACCTATTGGCGCAACCCCGGCGATTCCGGCGAGCCCACCCAGATCCATTGGACCCTCCCGGCGGGAGCCCGGGCCGGCGAGATCGCCTGGCCGGCGCCGCGCGCCATTCGCGTCGATCCGCTGGTGAATTTCGGCTTCGAGGGCACGGTCCTGCTGCCGGTCGAGATCACGGTCCCGGTCGAGGCGAAGCCGGGGGAGACCTTCTCGCTGAAGGCGGAGGCGACCTGGCTGGTCTGCGAGAAGATCTGCATTCCCGAGGAGGGCTCCTTCTCGCTCGACCTGCCCGTGGCTGGTGCCAGCAGGACCGACGCGGCCGCACAGCAGCGCATTGATGCGGCGCTTGCCGCCTTGCCGAAGCCGGCCGGTTTCCGCGGCAGGCTCACGGCCGATGGCGACGGGCTGGCGCTGGCCTTGCCGGGCCTGCCGGCGGATGCGAGCGATCTGCGCTTCTTTCCCTTTTCCGACACGCTCATCGACCACGCTGCGGACCAGCCCGCGACCATCGGAAAGGCCGCGCGCCTCCTGCTGGCGCGCTCGGGCGGCTTCAAGCTCGAGAAGCCCGAAGTCGCGGGCGTGCTGACCTTCAACGAGGGGGGCGAGGCGCGTGCGCTCGTGCTGACGGCCGACGCGGATCCCGCCCTGCTTGCCGGTGAGGCAGGCCCTGGCACGGCGGCATCGCCGCCCGCCGCGGTGCGCATCTCCGTCCCCGCGCAGGGCGCCGACCTGACGCTGCTCGCGGCACTGGCCTTCGCCTTGGCCGGCGGGTTGATTCTCAACCTGATGCCCTGCGTGCTGCCGGTCCTGTTCATCAAGGCGCTCGGCTTTGCGCAGACGGCGCATCGCAGCCGCGCCGAAACCCGTGAGCAGGGCCTGCTCTTCCTCTGCGGCGTGCTGCTGGCCTTCCTCGTGCTGGCCGGCGCCGTGATCGCGCTGGGCGCTCTCGGCAGCAGCGTCGGCTGGGGCTTCCAGCTGCAATCGCCGCCGCTCGTCATCGCGCTGGCGGTGGTGATGGTGCTGATCGGCCTCAACCTGATCGGCGCCTTCGAGATCGGCGGCTCGGTCGTCGGCGTCGGCGACGGGCTGGCCAGCCGCGGCGGTCGCCTCGGCGCCTTCATGACCGGGATGCTCGCCGTCGTCGTCGCCACGCCCTGCACGGCGCCCTTCATGGGGGCGGCGATGGGCTATGCGGTGACGCAGCCGCCGGCGGTCGCGCTCTCGGTCTTCATGGCGCTGGCGCTGGGCTTCGCCTTGCCGGTGGTGGCGCTCTCCTTCGCGCCCGGCCTGCTGCGGCTGCTGCCCAAGCCCGGGCGCTGGATGCTGGTGCTGAAGCAGGCCTTCGCCTTCCCGATGTTCGCCACCGCGATCTGGCTGATCTGGGTCGCTTCGGTGCAGACCGGGCCGCAAGGCGTGCTCGCCGCGCTGGTCGCCGTGCTGGCGGCCGGCTTCGTCGTCTGGCTCGTCGGCGTGACGCGCGGCTCGCTGACGCGTCGCGTCTTCGGAACGGCCCTGTCGGTGCTGGTCGTCATCGGCGCCGGCTGGTTCGCGCTCGAGAACGCCGTCCCGGGCGCCAATACCGAGGCGCGGGCGGGCGCCGTCGAGGCCTGGAGCCCTGAGCGCGTCGCGGCCTTGCAGGCCGAAGGCAAGCCGGTCTTCGTCAACTTCACCGCCGCCTGGTGCATCACCTGTCTGGCCAATGAGCGCGTCGCGCTGTCGCGGCAGGAGGTCAAGGACGCCTTCGCCCGGCTCGGCGTCACCTATCTCAAGGGCGACTGGACCAATCGCGATTCACGCATCGCCCGGGCGCTCGCCGAGCAGGGCCGCGCCGGCGTGCCGCTCTACCTGTTCTATCCCGGCGCCAGGGACGCGACCCCCGAGGTCCTGCCGCAGCTGCTGACGCCGGACACGGTGATCGCGGCGGCGGAGCGGGCGGCAGGGCGGGACGGGAAGACGGCGGCGAACCGCCCCTGATCCCGGTGTCAGGGGGTGCGGGCGCCGAGGTCGCGCGGCGCCGCGTTCACCGTGACGATCTGGCCGTTGCGCAGTTCGAGCACGGCAAGCCCGCGGTCGATCTGCCCGTCGGGCCGGAAGCGGAAGACGCCGTCGGCGCCGGCAAAGCCCGACGCATTGGTCAGAACCGCTTCCGAGAAGCGCTGCGTGCCCTGCGTGCGGGCGAGCGCCGCAGCCAGCGAAACCGCATCGTAGGACAGGGTCGCCGTGCGGGTCGGCGCGCTGTTGAAGCGCTGCTGGTAGCGGCCGGCGAAGGCGTTGAAGCCGGCGGTGTCGGGCGAGGCGAACCAGCCGCCCTGGATCGCCTGGACCTGCGCGACGCTGCTGTCGTTCCAGACGCCGGTACCGAGCGGCTTCACCTTGCGCGGGTCGAAGCCGGCCTGCTGCAGCGCCTGCCCGAGCGCCGGCATGGTGTCGGCGGCGGCGGGCACGAACAGCGCATCCGCCTGCTGCAGAGACGGCATCAGGCGCTGGACGGCGGCGCGCATCGCGGCCGGGTCCGAGGTGAAGCGCTCGATCGCTGCAACGCGGGCGCCGCGCGCCGCGACCGCCTGCTGGAAGGCGGCCTCGACGACCTTGCCATAGGCGGTGTCCGGCACCAGTGCGGCGAAGGATTTGCGGCCCTGCTGCGAGGCATAGGCGATGACCCGGTTGACGTCGTTCTCGGGTGGGAAGGAAAGCAGGTAGACGCCGCGCGACGCCACGTTGGAATCGCTGGAGAAGGCGATGACCGGCCGGTTGGCCGCCTTCGCGACCTGCCCTGCCGCCTGCACCGCCGGGGCGAAGAGCGGGCCGATGATCAACTCGGCGCCTTCCGAGAGCGCGGCTTGCGTCGCGGCGCGCGCGCCTTCCGGCGTGCCACGGTCGTCCTTGACCAGCAGCGTCAGGTCGGCATTCGGGAATTCGGCCAGTGCCATTTCCGCCGCGTTCTTCAGCGAGTTGCCAACGACGCCGCCCTGGCCCTCGGCACTCAGCGGCAGCACGAGGCCGACCTTGACCTTGCCGGTGCCGATGGTTTCCCCGCTTGGTCCGGCAGGTTGCGTCGGGGCCGAACCCTCGAAGCCGGGGAGGCCCGAGGTGCCGCCACCGCAGCTTGCGAGCATCAGGCCGAGCGAGACGGCGAGCGCGCCCGCCTTGAACCGCAGAACCGGTGCGAAGTGCCGATGGTGCAACACGGGCGATCTCCAGTCGTGACCGGGCCGGCGAATGCCTCGCCCGGCGATACAGTCCCCCCGCGGGACTCTCGTGCCAGTGCGGCATGCTATTTTCAAGTTGTTAACTATAGGTTGCACGGGCCGGCTCGCCTCTCGATGGCGCCGGCCTGTCGCCTGTGGCAGCTTGCGGCCATGTCGAGCGCCGCCGGTCCCCGCCCCGCCACCTATACCGCCTTCGGGCTCAAGGCCGAGGCCGAGCCGCTGGCGCCGGGGCTGCACATCGTCGCGACGCCGATCGGCAATCTCGGAGACATCTCCTTCCGCGCGCTGGCGACGCTCGCCGCTGCCGACGCGATCCTCGCCGAGGACACCCGTACCTCGAAGACGCTGCTGGCGCATTACGGCATCGCGACGCCGCTCCTGCCCTATCACGAGCACAACGCGGCGCAGATGCGCCCGAAGGTGCTGGCGCGATTGCGCGAGGGCGGCAGGCTCGCGCTGATTTCGGATGCCGGCACGCCGCTGGTCTCCGACCCCGGCTACAAGCTGGTCGCCGAGCTGGTGACCGAGGGCTTGCCCGTCACCGGCATACCCGGCCCGTCCGCGGTGCTCGCCGCGCTGGTGCTCGCAGGGCTTCCGACCGACCGCTTCTTCTTCGAAGGCTTCCTGCCGCCGAAATCGGCCGCGCGGCGGACGCGATTGACGGAGCTCGCCACCATTCCCGGCACGCTCGTCTTCTTCGAATCGCCACGGCGTCTTGCCGAGATGCTGGCCGACGCGGCCGCGGTCTTCGGCAGCCGTACCGGTGCGGTGGCGCGCGAACTGACCAAGTTCCACGAGACGGTGCGGCGCGGCAGGCTGCCCGAGCTCGCGGCCCATTACGAGGAGGCGGAAGAGGCGCGCGGCGAGATCGTCGTCATCATCGGCCCGCCCGGCGCCGACGAGTTGCTGCCGACCGGCGATGTGATCGATGAGCGTTTGCGTGCAGCGCTCGTCGGGCTCTCGCTCAAGGAAGCGGTGGCTCAGGTCGCGGCCGAGACCGGCCAGCCGCGCCGCAAGGTCTATGCGCGCGCGCTCGAACTCACCCGCGGCGATCCGTGACGGACGGCGACAACCGTGCCGAACGGCGCAGCCGCCGGGCGCGGCGCTCCGGCCTGTCGGGCCGACGGGCAGAGTGGCTCGCCATCCTCTGGCTCAGCGCGAAGGGTTACCGGCTGCTCGAGCGACGCTTCGGCGGCAAGGGCGGCGAGATCGACCTCGTGATGCGGCGCGGACGCACGGTCGCCTTCGTCGAGGTCAAGGCCCGCGCCCGGCTGGAAGAGGCGCTGACAGCGGTGACGGCCCGAAAGCAGCGCCTCGTCGAGCGCCGCGTCCGGCAATGGCTCGCCCGCAACCCTTGGGCGATGGGCTACGACCTCAGGGCCGATGCGGTCTTCCTGGCGCCGTGGCATCGGCCGCGTCATGTGCCGGCCGCCTTCGAGCTTGTCCTGTGATGCAGGGCGCCCCACTTGCAGGAACCGGGTCCGCGGCCCGATAAGAACCCGCTGCAACAGGAAGCCTGCCATGTCTCTCAGCGTCGCCATCCAGATGGACCCGATCGAGCGCATCCGGATCGCCGGCGATACCGGCTTCGCGCTGATGCTGGAGGCGCAGGCGCGGGGCCACACGCTCTACACCTACACCCCCGACAAGCTCTCCATGCGCGACGGCAGGGTCACGGCACCGATGCGCCCGGTCACGGTGCGCGACGCCGAGGGCGACCATTTCACGGCCGGAGCCGAGGAGAAGCTCGACCTCTCGACGCTCGACGTCGTGCTGCTCCGGCAGGACCCGCCCTTCGACATGGCCTATGTCACGACCACCCACATGCTGGAGCGCATCCATCCGAAGACGCTGGTGGTCAACAATCCGACGGAGGTGCGCAACGCGCCCGAGAAGATCTTCGTCACCCATTTCCCCGAGCTGATGCCGCCGACGCTGATCACCCGCGATCGGGCCGAGATCGAGGCCTTCCGCGACGAGCATGGCGAGATCGTGATGAAGCCGCTCTACGGCCATGGCGGCGCGACCGTGTTCAAGACCAGCAGGACGGATCCGAATTTCGGCTCGCTCTTCGATCTCTTCAGCAACCTCTTCCGCGAGCCCTGGGTGGTGCAGGGCTTCATCAAGGAGGTCAGCGAGGGCGACAAGCGCATCATCCTGATCGACGGCAAGGCGGCCGGCGCGGTCAACCGCGTGCCGGCTGTCGGCGACCTGCGCGCCAACATGGTGCGCGGCGGCGCCGCGCGGCCGACCGACCTGTCGAAGAAGGAGCTCGAGATCTGCGAGGCGATCGGCCCCGAGCTCAGCCGTCGCGGCCTGCTGCTCGTCGGCATCGACGTGATTCACGGCAAGCTCACCGAGATCAACGTCACCGCGCCGACCGGCGTGCGCGCCATCAAGAAGCTCGGCGGCCCGGATCTGGCGGCGCAACTCTGGGACGTGATCGAGTCGAAGCGCTGAAGCCATTCGGCGGAAAACCGGCCGCCACTGCCTGACTCGTCATTGCGAGGAGCGTCAGCGACGAAGCAATCCAGGAAGACTGGGCTGACGTCTCACCCGGTCCTCTGGATTGCTTCGCTGCGCTCGCAATGACGGACAAGGGTGGAGAGGGCAATCAAGCCGCGACGCCGGTGCCGTTCAGCGGATTGGTCTCGTCCCAGCCATAGCGCAGCGTCTCGAAGCGCATCGTCAGCGAATCCAGCAGCAGCAGCTTGCCGACCAGCGGCTCGCCGAAGCCGGTGACGGCGCGGATCACCTCCAGCGCCATCAGCGAACCGATGACGCCCGGCAGCGCGCCGAGCACGCCGGCTTCCGCGCAGGTCGGGATCGCGCCGGGCGGTGGGGCTTCGGGGAAGAGGCAGCGCCAGGTCGGATTCGGCCGCCCGTCCGGCCCGGTCTCATGGGCGCGGATCGTGGTCAGCGAGCCGTCGAAGCGCCCGAGCGCGCCCATCACCACCGGCCTGTGCTCGTGAAAGCAGGCATCCGAAACGGCGTAGCGCGTGGCGAAATTGTCCGAGCCTTCGGCGACGACATCGTAGAAGGCGATCATCGCGCGGGCATTGTGCGGGTCGACGCGCGTGACATGCTCCTCGACCACGACATTGGGATTGAGCCTGCGGATGAATCCGGCGGCCGCGACCGCCTTGTGCGCGCCGATGTCGCCGGTGGTGAAGATGGTCTGGCGCTGCAGGTTCGAGAGCGAGACGATATCGTCGTCGACGATGCCGATCTTGCCGATGCCGGCAGCCGCCAGATACTGGATCAGCGGCGCGCCGAGCCCGCCCGCGCCGACGACCAGGACCCGGGCGTTCTTCAGCTTCTGCTGCCCCGGGCCGCCGATCTCCGGCAGCACGATATGGCGAGCGTAGCGCTCGATCTCGTCGTCGTTCAGCATGGCGCGCAGGATACGGCTTCAGGCCCGGTCTCGGCAATCGCGTCCTGCGCGATTGCCGAGACCTTCCGACAGCTTGGCCGCGCGGCCGCGCCATGCCATCGTGGCCTGATCGAGGGCCGGCCAACGGCGCCCGGCGTCAACAGGGGATATGCGATGCGTTTGGGTTCTCTAGCGGCGGCGCTGGCGGGCGTTGCGCTTTCGGCGATGGCGGCTTTCGCACAGCAGCCGGTCAAGCCGGCGATCGTCTATGACAAGGGCGGCAAGTTCGACAAATCCTTCAACGAGGGCGTCTTCATCGGTGCGGAGAAGTTCCGCAAGGAGACCGGGGTCGAATTCCGCGATTTCGAACCGAACAATGATGCCCAGATCGAGCAGGCGCTGCGCCGTTTCGCCCGCGACGGCAACTCGCCGATCATCGCCGTCGGCTTCTCTCAGGCGACCGCCTTGCAGAAGGTCGCGGCCGAGTTCCCCGACCTGAAGTTCACGATCATCGACATGGTCGTTGACCTGCCCAACGTGCAGTCGATCGTCTTCAAGGAGCATGAGGGCTCCTACCTTGTCGGCCTGCTGGGGGCGATGGCGTCGAAGACCAACAAGCTCGGTTTCGTCGGCGGCATGGACATCCCGCTGATCCGCAAATTCGCCTGCGGCTACGTCCAGGGCATCAAGGCGGCCAAGCCCGATGCCGAGATTTTCCAGAACATGACCGGCTCGACGCCCGCGGCCTGGGCCGATCCGGTCAAGGGCGGCGAGCTCGCCAAGTCGCAGATCGACCGCGGAGCGGATGTGATCTATCACGCTGCCGGCGGCACCGGCATCGGCGTGCTGCGGGCCGCGGCCGATGCGGGCAAGCTCGGCATCGGCGTCGATTCCAACCAGAATGCGCTGCATCCCGGCAAGATCCTGACCTCGATGCTGAAGCGCGTCGACGTCGCCGCCTACAACTCCTTCATGGCCGCCCGCAACGGCGGCTGGAAGCCGGGGATCTCCGTGCTCGGCCTCAAGGAAGGCGGCGTCGACTGGGCGCTCGACGACAACAACAGGGCGCTGATCACGCCCGAGATGAAGGCCGCCGCCGACAAGGCCAAGGCCGACATCATCTCGGGCAAGATCCAGGTCCACGACTACATGTCCGACCAGAAATGCACGATGTGAGGCGCGGACCGCGCTCTTGAGCACCGCCCCTGTCCCTCCGGCGATCGAGCTCGCCGGCATCTCCAAGCGCTTCGGCGCGGTCGCGGCGAACAGGGACGTCTCGCTCGCGGTCGCCGTCGGCTCGATCCATGGCATCGTCGGCGAGAACGGCGCCGGCAAGTCGACGCTGATGTCGATCCTCTACGGCTTCTACGAGGCCGATGCCGGCGAGATCCGGGTTGCCGGAAAGCCGCGCCGCATCCGTTCTCCGGCCGATGCGATCGCGGCGGGGATCGGGATGGTCCACCAGCACTTCATGCTGGTCGACACCCTGAGCGTCGTCGAGAACGTCGTGCTCGGCGCCGAGGGCGGGGCGAGGCTCAAGGGCGGCCTGGCGAAAGCCCGGGCCGAGTTGGCGCGGCTGTCCCGGGAATACGGCCTCGCGATCGAGCCCGACGCCATTGTCGGCGAGCTGTCCGTCGGCCTGCAGCAGCGCGTCGAGATCCTGAAGGCGCTCTATCGCGGTGCCGAGGTCCTGATCCTCGACGAGCCGACGGCGGTATTGACGCCGGCCGAGGCGGACCAGCTCTTCGCCCTGCTCCGGGCCTTGAAGGCGCAGGGCAAGACGGTGATCCTGATCACCCACAAGCTGCGCGAGATCATGGCGGTCACCGATACGGTCTCGGTGATGCGCCGCGGCGAGATGGTCGCCGGGTTTCGTACGGCAGAGACCTCGCCGCCGGCGCTGGCCGAGGCGATGGTCGGCCGGCGCGTGCTGCTGCGCGTCGAGAAGCCCCCGCGCGAGCGCGGCGCAGCCGTTCTCGAAGCGGTCGGCCTCACCTGTCGCGACGCGCGCGGTACCGAGACGCTGCGGGACGTCGGCCTCACGCTGCATGCCGGCGAGATCGTCGGGATCGCCGGTGTCGCGGGCAACGGCCAGAGCGAGTTGCTCGAGGTGCTTGCCGGCCTGGTCCAGCCGACCCGCGGCGTCATTCGCCTGGGTGGCCGGATTCTGACAGCGGCGGACCGGCATCCCGCCAGACTGCGCGAGCGCGGCGTGATGCATGTCCCCGAGGATCGCCAGCGCAGCGGCCTCGTCACCGCCTTCAGCGCCGCTGAGAACGCGATCCTGGGTTATCAGGGCGATCCGGCCTTTCGCGCCGGGCCCTTCCTCTCGCCGGCGCGTATCGAGGCGCATGCGCGCACGGCCTTCGCCGCTTACGACGTGCGCCCGCCCGATCCGGCGCTGAAGACCGCGAAGTTTTCGGGTGGCAACCAGCAGAAGATCGTCCTGGCCCGCGAGATCGAGCGGCATCCCAGGGTGCTGCTCGTCGGTCAGCCGACGCGCGGCGTCGATATCGGCGCCATCGAGTTCATCCACCGCCGGCTGGTCGAGCTGCGCGATGCCGGCGTCGCGATCCTGCTCGTCTCGGTCGAGCTCGAGGAGGTGATGGCGCTGTCCGACCGCATCCTCGCTCTCTGCGGCGGCCGCATCACCGGCGAGCGTGCGGCGGAGCGGGCGGATGAGCGCGAGCTCGGCCTGCTGATGGCCGGCGTCACGGACGAGGCCGCATGAGCGCCGCGCCGATCGACCTGCCGCGCTGGGCCGACACCGCCCTCGTTCCGCTCGTCTCGGTCGCGGCGGCGCTGCTAGTCGCCGGGCTCGTCGTCATCGGCATCGGCGAGAACCCGCTGGAGGCGACGGCGCTTCTGCTGCGCGGCGCGCTCGGCAGCGCCGAGGGGATCGGCTTCACGCTCTACTATACCACGAACTTCATCTTCACCGGGCTTGCCGTCGCGGTCGCCTTCCATGCCGGCTTGTTCAATATCGGCGGGGAGGGCCAGGCGACGGTCGCCGGCATTTTTGCGGCGCTGGCCTGCACGGCGCTCTCGGCGATGCCGGGCTTTCTGTCGGTCGCGGGCTTCCTGGCGGCGCCCATCGCCATCCTCGCCGCGGCGGCGGGCGGCGCGGCCTATGCCTTCGTTCCGGGCTGGCTCCAGGCCAAGCGCGGCAGCCATGTCGTCATCACCACGATCATGCTGAACTTCGTCGCCGCGACGCTGATCGTCTATCTGCTGCGCGAGGTGATCGGCAAGGTCGGCTCGATGCAGCCGGAGACGCCGGATTTCCCGCCTCAGGCCGTGCTGGCGCCGATGCATCAGCTTCTCGCGCCGCTCGGCCTCAAGCTGCCGGCGACGCCGCTCAACAGCGCCTTCCTGCTGGCGCTGATGGCGCTCGTCGCGGTCTGGCTGCTGATCTGGCGCACGCGGCTGGGCTACGCGATCCGCACCGTCGGGGCCAATCCGCGCGCTGCCGCCTATGCCGGCATCTCGCCCGCGGCCGTCACCATGGTCGCGATGGCGATCTCCGGCGCGCTCGCCGGCGGTCTGGCGGTCAACGAGGCGCTCGGCGTGCAGCACCGGCTGGTGCTCGATTTCACCGCCGGCTACGGCTTCGTCGGCATCGCGGTCGCGCTGATGGGGCGTGGTCATCCGGTCGGCGTCGGTCTGGCGGCGCTGCTCTTCGGGGTGCTCTACCAGGGCGGAGCCGAGCTCTCCTTCGACAAGCCGACCATCACCCGCGACATGGTGGTGGTGATCGGCGGCGTCCTCATCCTGTTCGCCGGAGCCCTCGACGGGCTGTTCCGCAAACTGGTGGCGCTGGCGCTTGGTCGCGGGGGACCAGGCTGATGGACTGGCTCCAGACGCTCGCCGTCGTGCTCGATTCCATGGTCCGCCTCTCGATTCCGCTGATCTGCGCGGCCATGGCGGGGCTGTGGTCCGAGAAGGCCGGCGTCGTCGATATCGGCCTCGAGGGCAAGATGCTGGTCGCCGCCTTCGCCGCCGCCGTCGCGGCCTATGCCTCGGGCTCTGCCTGGGTGGGGCTGGGCGCCGGCATCCTCGCCTCCGTCGCCCTGGCGCTGCTGCACGGTTTTGCCGCCATCACCTGGCGCGGCAACCAGATCGTCTCCGGCGTGGCGGTCAACATGCTCGCTGCGGGCCTGAGCGTCGTCCTCGGCAACGCCTGGTACGGGCAGGGCGGGCGCACGCCCTCGCTCGAAGGCGCGGCGCGCTTCGGCGAGCTGACGCTGCCCTTCGCGCGCTGGGCACGCGAGCACGTCCCGGTGCTCGGCCTGTTCTACGACGAGGTCGTCTCCGGTCATGCCGCGCCGGCCTATCTCGCCATTCTCTGCGTGCTCGCGACGGCCTTGATGCTGAAGCGGACCCGCTTCGGCCTGCGTATCCGGGCCGTTGGCGAAAATCCCGCGGCGGTCGACACCGCCGGCATTTCCGTCGCGGGCCTGCGCTACGCCGCGGTCGCGATCTGCGGCCTGCTCTGCGGTCTCGGCGGCACCTATCTCGCCGTGGCGCAATCGGCGGGCTTTCTGCCGCAGATGACGGCGGGGCGCGGTTTCATCGCGCTGGCGGCCGTGATCTTCGCCAATTGGCGGCCCTGGCCCGCGCTCGGCGCCTGCCTGCTCTTCGGTCTGCTCGATGCGGTCGCGATCCGGCTCCAGGGCGTCAGCCTGCCGGGAATCGGTCTCGTCCCGGTGGAAGCGATCCAGGCCTTGCCCTATCTGATGACCATCATCCTCCTTGCCGGCTTCATCGGCAAGGCGACGCCGCCAAAAGCCTCCGGGATTCCCTATGTCAAGGAACGCTGATGTGGCCGATGCCGATTTGGACGCGCTTTTCGCGGCGGCCTCTCGCATTCAGCCACGAGCCTATGCGCCCTATTCGCGCTTCAAGGTCGGTGCGGCGCTGCTGGCGGATGACGGCGCGCTGTATGCCGGCTGCAACGTCGAGAATGCCGCCTATCCGGTCGGCGCCTGCGCCGAAGCCGGCGCGATCTCGGCGATGATCGCGGGCGGTGCCAGGACGATTCGCGCCGTGCTCGTCTTCGGCGAGGGTCCGGAGCTCGTCACCCCCTGCGGCGCCTGCCGCCAGCGGATCCGCGAATTCGCCTTGCCGGAGACGCCGGTCGCCATCGCCGGACCCGAAGGCATCCGCGCGCGTTTCACGCTCGGCGAGTTGTTGCCAGCGTCCTTCGGACCAGCCAACTTGCCGCGGTGATTTGCGGCGGCCGGCTGGCCGGAAGGAGTTCGCATGGCGGCCGATCCGGCCTTCGACGAAGCGGCCTCGGTGCTGATCGACAAGGGCGTCGACGGCCCGGTCGACTGTGCGCTGGTGCTCGGCACAGGGCTTGGCGCCGTCGTCGACGACGTCCAGGACGCGATCCGCATTCCCTATGCGGATATCCCCGGCTTTCCGCGCGGCGAGGTCTCCGGCCACGCCCGCCAGCTCTGCTACGGCACGTTGTTCGGCCGCAAGGTGCTGATCTATCAAGGCCGCGCGCATTACTACGAAGGCGGCGATCCGGCGGTGATGCGCGTGCCGCTCGGCCTGCTCACCGCCTTCGGCTCGCCCCCCCTGATCCTGACCAATGCGGCGGGCTCGCTGAGGCCCGAGATGGGGCCGGGCAGTCTCGCGCTCATCACCGATCACATCAATCTCAACGGGCCCAACCCGCTGGTGGGCGACCGGGGCGACGGCCGCTTCGTGCCGATGGTCGATGCCTATGATCCGCTGCTGCGCGGCCGCCTGAAGCGCGCGGCCGCCAACGCGGCCATGTCGCTGGGCGAGGGGGTCTATATGTGGTTTTCCGGCCCGAGCTTCGAGACGCCGGCGGAGATCCGCATGGCGAAGACGCTCGGCGCCGATCTCGTCGGCATGTCGACCGTGCCGGAGGTCATCCTGGCGCGGCGCCACGACATCCGGGTGGCCGCGCTCTCCATCGTCACCAATATGGGCGCCGGCCTGCATGGCGGAGCTCCGCATCACAGCGAGACGCGCGACGTCGCCGCGATGGCCTCGCGCTCCCTGCGCCGCCTGATACGCGGCTTCCTTTCGGAGCTTTGAGATGTCGGACGACAATCACGCCAGCGGGGCGCTGGCCAGGCGGGCCCTCGCGCTGCTCGACCTCACTGTTCTCGCCGATGACGCGACGGCGGACGGCGCCCGCGATCTGTGCCGCCGCGCCGTCTCCGGCCCGGTGCCGGTGGCCGCGGTCTGCCTCTGGCCGCGCTTCGTCGCGGTGGCGCGCGAGGCACTCGGCGACAGCCCGGTCAGGATCGCAACGGTGGTCAATTTCCCGGATGGAGACACGCCGATCGCGCCGGTGATCCGGGAGACCGAGGCGGCGCTGCAAGCCGGCGCCGACGAGATCGACCTCGTCCTGCCCTGGCGTGCGGTGCTCGCTGGGCAGGTGACGGCGGCGGCCGCGATGGTCCGCAACGTCAGGATGCGCTGCGGCGACAAGCTGCTGAAGGTCATCCTGGAGACCGGCGAATACCCCGATCTCGACAAGGTCCGGATCGCCGCGGAGCTGGCCATCGCCTCGGGTGCCGACTTCATCAAGACCTCGACCGGCAAAACCGCCCATTCCGCCAGCATCCCTGCGGCCCGGATGATGCTCAGCGTCATCGCCATGACGGCCCGTCCGGTCGGATTGAAGCCCTCCGGCGGCATCCGCACGCTCGCCGATGCCAGGGGCTATCTCGACCTTGCCGATGCGACGATGGGTGCGGGCTGGGCGACGCCGCAGCGCTTCCGCTTCGGCGCGAGCGGCCTCTACGGCGCCCTGGTTGCCGCGATCGCCGGCGGCGACGCCGCCGGCCCGAAGGCGGGAACCTATTGATGCGGCTCACGCAGGAGATCATCGCGGCCAAGCGCGACGGCGGCGAATTGCCGGACGCCGACATCCGCCAGCTCATCGCCGGGCTGACCGACGGCTCGGTCAGCGAGGGGCAGGCGGCGGCCTTCGCCATGGCCGTGTTCTTCAGGGACATGACCGTGAAGGAGCGGGTGGCGCTGACGCTCGCCATGCGCGATTCCGGCACGGTGCTGAACTGGGACGATCTGCCGGGCCCGGCTCTCGACAAGCATTCGACCGGCGGCGTCGGCGACACGGTGAGCCTGCCGCTCGCGGCCGCCGTCGCGGCCTGTGGCGGCTATGTGCCGATGATCTCCGGCCGCGGCCTCGGCCATACCGGCGGCACGCTCGACAAGCTCGACGCCGTGCCCGGCTATGTCACGCAGCCCGACACCACGCTGTTCCGCAAGGTGGTGCGCGAGGCGGGCTGCGCCATCATCGGCCAGACCGCCGATCTGGCGCCTGCCGACAAGCGCCTCTACGCCATCCGCGACGTCACGGCGACGGTCGAATCGCTGCCGCTGATCACCGCCTCGATCCTGTCCAAGAAGCTCGCGGCCGGCCTGCACGGCCTTGCCATGGATGTGAAGTTCGGCTCCGGCGCCTTCCTGCCCGAGCCGGCGAAGGCGCGCGCGCTGGCGCAGGCGCTCGTCGGCGTCGCCAACGATGCCGGCCTGCCGACCACGGCGCTGCTCACTGCTATGGACGAGCCTCTGGCGAGCGCCGCCGGCAATGCGCTCGAGGTCGCCTATGCGCTCGATCACCTGACCGGCCGCCGCCGCGAGCCGCGCTTCCATGAGGTCACCGTCGCGCTCGGCGCCGAGATGCTGCTGCTCGGCGGCCTGGCGGCGGATCTGGAACAGGCCCGCGGCCGGATCGAGCAGGCTTTCGCCTCGGGCGCTGCGGCGGAACGCTTCGCCCGCATGGTCGTGGCGCTCGGCGGCCCGGCCGACCTGCTCGATGCGCCGGCAAAGCATCTTGCCGCGGCGCCGCTGGTGAAGCCGGTCTTCGCGGCTGCGGCGGGCGAGGTCTCTGGCATCGACACGCGCGCCCTGGGCCTCGCGGTCGTCGCACTTGGCGGCGGCCGGGTGCGGCCGCAGGACGGCATCGACCATGCCGTGGGCCTCACGGAAATGGCCGGCATCGGTGACGCCGTCGGGCCGGACCGGCCGCTCGCCATCGTCCATGCGCGCAGCGAGGACGCTGTCCTTGCGGCGAGCGAGCGCTTGCGCAAGGCCTATCGGATCGGAGAGGGTGCGGCACGGGGCGAACTGGTCGCCGCGCGGATCACGGAAAGAACACGGGCATGAGTCTGCTTCTGGCCATGACGGGCTGGCATGTCGAGGATTGGCGCGCGCGCTTCCAGGCGCTGCTGCCGGAGATGCCGATCGTGGTGCTGGGCGAGCCCTTCGACCGCCGCGCCGTGCATTACGTCGCGAGCTGGAAGCACCCGGCCGGCAGCCTGACCGGTCTGCCCAATCTCGCCGCGATCTTCTCGCTCGGCGCCGGCGTGGATTTTCTCTTCGCCGACGACAAGCTGCCGGAAGTGCCGATCGCACGCGTGGTCGACCCCGACCTGACGACGCGGATGAGCGAATATGTCGTGCTGCATTGCCTGATGTATCTGCGCCAGCAGCACCGCTACATGCGCCAGCAGCAGGCGAAGCTCTGGGAGGACGACCGCAACCAGCCGGCGGCGCGCTCCGTGCGCGTCGGCATCATGGGTCTGGGCGAGCTCGGCCTCGACGCGGCGGCCAAGCTCAAGCTCATCGGTTTCGATGTGGCCGGCTGGAGCCGCTCGCCGAAGAGCGCGGAGGGCTTGCAGACCTTCTCCGGCGAGGACGGGCTGAAGGCGTTCCTGGCCCGGACCGACATCCTCGTCAGCCTGGTGCCGCTGACGCCGCAGACGCGCGGCATCCTCAATGCCGAGCTGTTCGCCGGGCTCGCCCGGGACGGCCGGCTCGGCGGGCCGTTCCTGATCAATCCCGGCCGCGGCGGGCTCCAGGTCGCGGACGACATCGTCGCCGCGCTCGATGCCGGCACGCTCAAGGGCGCGACGCTCGACGTCTTCGAGACCGAGCCGCTGCCGGTGGAGTCGCCGCTCTGGAGCCATCCGGGCGTGACCATCACGCCCCACAACGCCGCGATGTCCGAGCCGGAGGCCATCGCCTCGCTGGTCGCGGCGCAGATCAGGCGTCTGGAGGCGGGCGAGCCGCTGCTGCACGCGGTCGATCCGGCGCGCGGATACTGAACGCGGCACGGCTTCACCGAACCGTCGTCCGGCTGTTGTCGGCCTGCCATCCGGGCGCGCGAAGCGGGCTGACCTCGTTCAGCCCGGAGTATCCCATGCGCGCCTCGCTCGCCGTCGCCCTGCTTCTGTCGTCGACCATGCTCGCCGGGGCCGAGACCCCGCAGAAGGAGTTTCCCGCCAAGTTCCTCGGCCAGGCGCTGCTGCCGGCGGCGACGATCATCCCGGCCCCGGCCGATGCTCCCGCCGACCTCAGGGTCTCCGGCAAATTCGTCACGCCGGGCAAGCGCGTCGAGGCGGTCGGCTCGGTGACGGGCACTTCGGGCGGCCGACCGACGGGCCTGTCGACGCCCTTCGCCGGCCAGCCGGTGCAGGGCTTCTCAGGCATCCGCTCGCTGGGCAATGGCGAGTTCCTCGTGCTGACCGACAACGGCTTCGGCGCCAAGGCGAACTCGCCGGATGCGATGCTGTTCTTCCACCGCCTCAGGGCCGATTTCGAGAAGGGCGTGATCGAGCGTCTCTCGACCACCTTCCTGCGCGACCCCGACAAGAAGATTCCCTTCCGCATCGTCCATGAGGGCACACAGCAACGCTATCTGACGGGCGCGGATTTCGACCCCGAGTCGATCCAACCGATCGGCGGCAAGTACTGGATCGGCGAGGAGTTCGGCCCCTACCTCATCCGGGTCGACGCCGACGGCAAGGTCGAAGCGGTGTTCGAGACGCAGGTCGACGGCAAGCCGGCCCGCTCGCCCGACCACTATGCGGTGACGACGCCTGGCGCGCCCGAACAATCCGTCGTCTTCAACATCCGCCGCTCCAACGGCTTCGAGGGCATGGCCCAGTCGCCGGATGGCCGCTTCCTTTACCCGCTGCTCGAAGGACCATTCTGGAACGCCGAGGCCAGGACCTATGAGGAGCGGGATGGCAAGGCCGTGTTGCGCATCCTCGAATTCGACGTCGCCAATGAAAAATGGACCGGCCGGTCCTGGTTCTTCCCGCTCGAGCAGAAGGGCAACGCCATCGGCGACTTCAACATGATCGATGCCACGACGGCGCTGGTCATCGAGCGGGACAATGGCGAGGGGACCGCCGACAGGGCCTGCCCGGCCGGCCAGAAGGGCCCGGACTGCTTCCACGATCTCGCCCGGTTCAAGCGCATCGTGAAGATCGAGATGACCGACGCCAATGTCGGCAAGCCGGTGCGCAGGATCGGCTATGTCGACCTGATGAAGATCGCCGATCCCGACGGCAAGGCGAAGCAGGGCAGCAAGGACGGCGTCTTCACCTTCCCCTTCTTCACCATCGAGAATGTCGATGTGGTCGACCGGGCGAACGGCGTGATCGTCGTCGGCAACGACAACAACCTCCCCTTTTCCTCCTCGCGCGATCCGAAGAAGGCCGATGACGACGAACTCGTCCTGCTGTCCGTAAAGGAACTGCTCGACGCGAAGTGAGTGCGCTCCTTTCTGGAGGACGGGCTTGGAACCGGCGGCCGGCTCTGCCTGGCCGTCAGGTGTTGCCGGTCTGTTCTTGAAGGGGTGCCGCGTCGGGCGTATAATGATGGTGACCAAGCGCCTCGTGCGCGAGGCGCAGTGGTTGGATGATCGTCACCGATGGAGGTGATCATGATGACCGCGAAGATGAAGGCCGGACGGACGCAGGACTGGCTTAACCTGATCCTCGTCGCGCTGCTGTTCTTCTCGCCCTGGTTCATGGGCTATGCCGACGATGTCATGCCGACGCGCAACGCCTGGATTGTCGGCGTGGTGCTCGCCTTGATCGCGGTCGCCGCGATCTCGGCCTTCGCCGAATGGGAAGAGTGGCTGACCCTGGCGCTCGGGCTATGGCTGGTGGCCTCGCCCTGGATGCTCGGCTTCACGACCCATCTCCCCGCCTTCTGGAGCCATGTCGCCGTCGGTCTGCTGACCGCGGGGATTTCGGCCTGGGCGGTGTGGGACTACCGGCACGAGCCGCACGCGACGGCCTGAGAGCGTCGCTCTCGTTGCGGCTCCGGCGCGGCCTAGTTGCGGAGCGCGCCGGGGCCGGCGACCGCCGCCGGCGGGCATTTGCCCGAAATGATCATGCCCAGGACCTCGTCCTGGGTGACGTCCGCCGTGCGGGCCGTGCCGACGACCCTGCCGTTCTTCATCACGGTGACGCGGTCGGCGAGGTCGAAGACATCGTGCAGGTCGTGGCTGATCAGGAAGATGCCGATGCCCTGCTTCTTGAGCTGCAGGATCAGTTCCGCCACCTGCTTCGTCTCGGCCGGGCCGAGCGCCGCGGTGGGCTCGTCCATGATCAGCACGCGCGCGTTGAAATAGATCGCCCGGGCGATGGCGACCGACTGGCGCTGCCCGCCGGAGAGCGCCTTCACCGGCTCCTTGAAGCGGCGGAAATGCGGGTTGAGGCGGCCCATCACCTTGCGGGTCTCCGACTCCATCGTCGCGTCGTCCAGCGTGCCCCAGCCCGTGAGGAGTTCGCGTCCGAGGAAGATGTTGGCGGCGGCATCGACATTGTCGGCGAGCGCCAGCGTCTGGTAGATCGTCTCGATGCCGTGGCGCTTGGCGTCGCGCGGGCTTGCGATCGCGACCTCCCGGCCATCGACCCGGATCATGCCCGCATCGGCCTTGTAGGCACCCGACAGGATCTTGATCAGCGTCGACTTGCCGGCCCCGTTATGCCCGAGCAGGCCGACGACCTCGCCCGGCATCAGGTCGAGGCTCGCGCCGTCGACCGCCTTGATGCCGCCAAAGGCGATCGAGATGTCGCGCATCTCGATCAGCGGCGCGCCCCGGTCGGCAAGGGGTTCGGCGAGACCAGCCGGTTCCGCGATGCTCATCGCTCTCTCCAAGATATCGGCCCGAAAAGTGGAACCCACTTTTCGGAGAATGCCGATGACCGATAAGGGGCCAGATCGCCGGACATGGCGGCCTAGCCCAGCCGCTTGCGGTAGAGGCCGTCGAGCCAGACCGCGATGACGAGCACGATGCCGACGACGATGTTCTGCAGCGGCGCATCGACGCCGATCAGCACCATGCCCGATTGCAGCGACTGCATCACCAGCGCCCCGAGCATCGCGCCGACGATGGTGCCGACGCCGCCCGCCAGCGAGGTGCCGCCGATCACCGCCGCGGCGATGACATAGAGCTCGTCGAGCGTGCCGGCGGCATTCGTCGCAGCGTTGAGCCGCGCGGTCGAAATGCAGGCGGAGATGCCGGCCAGCGCCCCCATCAGCCCGAAGACCAGCATCAGCACCTTTCGGGTATTCACGCCCGAGAGCTGCGCTGCTTCGGGATTGCCGCCGATGGCGAAGACATAGCGGCCGAAGCGCAGGCGGTTGGCGAGGAAGGTCATGGCGATGCCGACCGCCAGCGCCACCAGCACCGGCACCGCAAGGCCGTGGCCGATGGTCAGCCCGCCTTCCGGCCAGGTGCCGCCCTTCGCCTCGACCAGGCGCCGGGCGATGCCGGCCGGCAATGCGTAGGAATTCGCCATCGTCACCGTCGCGATGACCGCTCCGCAACCGATCGCGGCGATCAGGATCTCGGCCCAGAGCGGGCGCAGCGCGAAGCCGAAGCGCTTGCGCCGTCTGCGGATCAGCGCGGCGGCGGCGCAGATCGCCAGGCAGGCCGCGATGCCGATGGCCCAGGAGGCGGTCGTGCCGATCGCGCCCTCGACGCCGCCGCCGAGCGGGCGGAAGCGCGAATCCATCGGCGCGATCGTCTGGCCCTGCGTCACCCACCAGGCGGCGCCGCGCCAGATCAGGAGCCCGCCCAGCGTGACGATGAAGGAGGGGATGGCGAGATAGGCGATCAGCGCGCCCTGCAGCAGGCCGACGAGCCCGCCGAGGCAGACCGCGACCAGCAGGCTGACGATCCAGGTCGCCGGATGCTCGAAGCCCCAGATGCCCGGCAGCAGCCGGACCTGCACGAGCCCGACCACCATGCCGACGAAGCCGAGCATGGAACCGACCGAAAGGTCGATGTTGCGTGTCACGATGACGAGCACCATGCCGCAGGCCATCACGGCGATGGAGGCGGTCTGGACCAGGAGGTTCCAGAGATTGCGCGAGGACAGGAAGGCGCCGTCCGAGAGCCAGTCGAAGCCGAGCCAGATCACGGCGAGCGCCGCGACCATGCCGATCATGCGCGGATCGAACTCGATCTCGCGCAGACGGTCGGCGAGGCTGCGGCGCTCCAGCGCCGGGCTTGCCGGCGCAGGGACCGTTTCAGTCACAGGCCTTGACCTTGCCCGGCGCGACGCCCTGGCAGACCGCCGATTTCGGTGCCCAGCCGGCATCGATCACGACGTTGAGGTTCTCCTTCGTCACCGGCACCGGCGTCAGGAACAAGGCCGTCATCTTCTGCTTGGACGGCCCCTTGTCCCAGGCCACCGACTTCGGGATCTCGTTGAGCTTGGCGCCGCCGGCAAGCTTGAGCGCGATCTCCGCGGCGTTGCGCCCGAGCTCGCGCGCATCCTTCCAGATCGTCACGGTCTGGGTGCCGAGCGCGATGCGGTTCAGCGCCGCCCGATCGGCATCCTGGCCGGAGACCGGCACCGAGCCGGCCAGGCCCTGCGCATCGAGCGCCGCGATGGCGCCGCCGGCCGTTCCGTCATTGGCGGCGATCACCGCGTCGACCTTGTTCTGGTTGCGCGTCAGGATCTGCTCCATGTTGCGCTGGGCGTTGGCCGGCAGCCAGCCATCGGTGAAGGCTTCGCCGACATTCTTGATCTTGCCGCCGTCGATGGCCGGCTTCAGCACCTCGATCGAACCGTGGTAGAGGAAATTGGCGTTGGGATCCTGGCTCGAGCCCTTGATGAAGACATAGTTGCCCTGGGGCTTCACCTTCTCGATGGCCCGCGCCATCATCCGGCCGACCTCGACATTGTCGAAGGTCAGATAGAACACCTTCGGGTTCTCGATGAGCCGGTCGTAGCCCACGACCGCGATCCCCTCGTTCACCGCCTTCTCGACGGCGGGGCGGATCGCCTGGGCGTCCTGCGCCAGGATGATCAGCGCCTTGGCGCCGCGCGCGATCAGGCTCTCGACATCGGTGAGCTGCTTGGCGGGCGAGGATTGCGCATCGGCCGACAGATAGGTGCCGCCGGCCTTCTCGATCGCGGCCTTGATCGCAGCCTCGTCCGTCTTCCAGCGCTCCTCCTGGAAGTTCGACCAGCTGACCCCGACGACCGGGCCCTTCGACTGGGCGAAGGCGCTGGCGTGAAGGGAAAGGGCGGCGATGGCGATGCCCGCCGCAACGACGAAACGCTTCATCTCGATGACCTCCTGAGCTTCCTCTGCCGCAGACTCTCAGGCTTCTCCGAGCCCCAAAGGCGTCCGGCTTCCGAAGCTCAGCCCAGCCTTCACAGGCTGTCAAGCAGACGAAGGGAGGGCTCTCGCAGCGTCAGGCCGAGCTCAGACCACGCGCTTGTCCGGCGAATCGCAGAGGTCGTTCTGGATGCAGCGCCCGCATTCGGGCCGGAGCGCCTTGCAGGTGTAGCGCCCGTGCAGGATCAGCCAGTGATGGGCATGGCGGCCGAATTCCGGGGGGATCGCCTTCTCGAGGCCGAGCTCGACCTGCAGCACGTTCTTGCCGGGCGCTATCCGCAGCCGGTTCGCGACCCGGAAGACATGGGTGTCGACGGCGTGGGTGATCTGGCCGAAGGCGATGTTGAGCACGACATTCGCCGTCTTGCGGCCGACGCCCGGCAGGCTCTCCAGCGCCTCGCGCGTCGTCGGCACCTGCCCGCCGAATTCGGCGATCAGCTTCTCGCTGAGCGCGATCACGTTCTTCGCCTTGTTGCGATAGAGCCCGATCGTCTTGATGGCGTCGCGGACCTTGTCCTCGCCGAGCGCCAGCATCTTCTGCGGCGTGTCGGCGATGGCGAAGAGCGGGCGCGTCGCCTTGTTGACGCCGGCATCGGTCGCCTGCGCCGAAAGCACCACGGCGACCAGCAGCGTGAACGCGTTGACCGATTCCAGCTCGCCCTTGGGCTCCGGGTTCGCGGCCCGGAAACGCTCGAAGATCTCGCGGATCTCGGCCGGCTTGCGGGCGCGCGGCCGAGGTCCCGCCAATGTGATGCGCTTGGCTGCGGCGACCTTGCGCGGGGCACTGTTCTGCTGGTCCATCACGGCGTTATAATCTGCCAATGGACCTCGACAAGAGCCCCGCCGACGACAGGAGCGACGCCGCCAGGCGCCCGGTCTTCGACGCGACCATCACGCCGCATCGCTCGCTCGGCCAGCAGGGCTTCCGCATCGTGATGACGCTGGTCTGCCTGGCGAGCGTGGTGTCCTCGATCCCCTTCGTGGTGCTTGGCGCCTGGCCGGTGGCCGGCTTCTTCGGCATCGACGTGCTGGCGCTGTTCATCGCCTTCCACGTCAATTTTCGCCATGCCCGCGCCTTCGAGCGCATCGTGGTGACGCCGTTGGAGATCCTGCTGCGCAAGGTCTCGCATCACGGCCGGGAGAAGGTCTGGCGCTCCAACCCGGCCTGGACCCGGCTCGAGAGGCAGACCGACGAGGATTACGGCCTGCTCGGCCTCACCCTCGTCTCGCGCGGCCGGAGCGTCGCGGTGGCGGCCGCGCTCTCGCCGCAGGAGCGGGCAAGCTTCGCCGATGCCCTCGGCACGGCGCTGGCGAGCGCGCGCCGCGGTGTGGATTACGATCCGCTTCGATGAGGTTCGGCTGCCCGTTCTTGCCAGCTTTCGGGTGGGAGCGGCATGGTGCGCGCCCTAGATTCGCATCATGACGATGGATGCGAGGTTAGCCATGAACGCCCAGGCTCCGATGAAAACGGCGATGACTCCGACGCGCTTCTCGAATGCGGTGTTGGCGCGCGCCGCCGAGGCGATGCCGTCCGAGGCGGATTTTCCCGCGGTCGTGCCGGGCTCCGATTACGATACGGTGCGGCGCATCCTCGCCTTCATCACCCATAACTGGCGCGAGCAGCCGACGATCGAGGCGATCGCGGAAGCCGCCGGGGCGACACCGACCGATGTCCATCACCTCTTCCGGCGTTGGTGCGGGCTCACTCCCAAGGCCTTCCTGCAGGCGATCACGCTGGACCATGCCAAGGGCCTGCTCGCCTCCTCGGCCAGCATCCTCGACACGGCGCTCGAGGTCGGCCTCTCCGGTCCCGGCCGGCTGCACGATCTCTTCGTCACCCACGAGGCGATGTCGCCGGGCGAATGGAAGCTCGGCGGCGAGGGGCTGAAGCTCTCCTATGGCTTCCATGGCTCGCCCTTCGGCGAGGCGCTGGTCGTGGTGACGGATCGCGGCCTCGCCGGCCTCGGCTGGGTCTCCAACAGCGTCGACGGCGGCAAGGTCGTCGGCGGCCGCGCCGAGGCGCTGGCCGACATGATGCGCCGCTGGCCCCATGCCGACTACCACTACGATCCGGCCCTGACGGCGCCCTATGCCGGCCGCATCTTCGACCCCCGGGCCTGGTCGGCCGAGACGCCGCTGCGGGTGGTGCTGATCGGCACGGATTTCGAGGTCCGCGTCTGGGAGACGCTGCTGCGGATTCCGGTCGGCTGCGCCACCACCTATGGCGACGTCGCCAACCATATCGGCAGGCCCACTGCGGCGCGCGCCGTCGGCATGGCGGTGGGCAAGAACCCGATCTCCTTCGTGGTGCCGTGCCACCGCGTCATCGGCAAGTCGGGCGCGCTCACCGGCTACCATTGGGGGCTGACCCGCAAGCGCGCCATCCTCGGCTGGGAGGCCGGGCAGGCCGCAGCCGGCTGAGACCGTCTACGGCCGCAGATACATCTCCCAGCAGGGCGCCAGTGCAATCCGCTCGCGCCCTGCGAGCGCACCGGCGAAATGCTGGCGAATGGCCTCGCGGGCGGTGGTGAGCGGGCAGGTCGGCGCCAGGATCGCGTCGACCTGGCGCAGCTGCGCCAGCGTATCGGGTTCGAGATCGGGCGTGCTGCGGCCGGGGTCGACGCCGACCGGCACGGCGGTGGGCGGGGTCCGTTCGAGCAGGAGGTTCATCGGATCGACGAAGTCGAGGGTGAACAGGCTGGCGAGCCGGCGCCGGTTCGCGGCTTCCCAGGCCTTGATCGCACTGATCCCCTGCTGGGCCTCCAGCATCCAGCTCGCCTGGTAGTCGATCTCCGAATACAGGATGTAGGACGGCAGCTGGCCCCTGCGGACGAGGTCGCGATAGCTGTCTGGGAAGGCGGCGTAGTGCTCGAGCATCGCCGCGGCGCGCGCGGCGATCTCCGGCTTCACGCCGACGCGGCCGAGCGGTCCGAGATCGGGCACGGGGAGCCCGGCATAGCCCGGAGCGGCCAGGCCGGCGCGTGCGCCGCGCTCGATGCAGATCACCGCCGAAGGCAGCGCAGTCGCCAGGATCAGCAGCAGCACGGCCGGTCGCAGGCCGTCACCGGTCTTTCGCCACCAGGCGAGGAGAAGCGGCAGCAGGATCGGCCACAGGCCGATGAATTCGAGCGAGCCGGTGTTCTGCGTCTCGAAGAAGGCGAGCGCGGCGAAGCCCGCGAGCATCCAGCCGAGCGGTCCGTCTGCAAGGAGGCGCCACCCGGCGGCGGTCCGCGGCAGCCCGTCGCGCCAGGCGATGAAGGCGAGCAGGCCGATCAGGGCGAGCGCGGGGGCGATGACGTTGAACTTGACGGAGGCGACCGTGAGGAAGCGGGGCAGCAGCGTGCCGGTGTTGAGGCCGAGCAGCGTCAGGATGTCCGCGACATAGGCCGAGGTGATCCCCGTTGCGGCTTCCAGCAGGCCGAGCGCGACGATCACGGCCGCGGCTGCTGCGGCGCCGTCGCGCAGGCGCAGCCTGCCGCTCACCGTCGCGTAGCCCACCAGCAGCGTGCCGGCGACGGCGCCGGTGACCTTCGTCAGGAACAGCGCCAGCATCAGGACCGCCACGAGCGCGATCCGCAGGCCTCGCCGCTGCGCGAAGAGCAGCGTCGCGATCAGCAGGTAGAGCAGCAGCGCGACATGGCGGTTGTAGAAGCCGTAGCCGTCGAACCCGGGCGACGGGTAGAGCGAATGGAGGTTGATCGGCAGGGCCGCGAACAGCAGGAACGGCAGGACGAGCGCGAGCGCCTGCGGTCGCGAGCGCCGCGCGACGTGGCCGGCCAGCAGCGCCAGTACCGGCAGCATGACCGGCAGGAGCGCCCAGTTCACCAGCAGCATCGGCTGGGCCTGTGGAAACAGCTGCTTCAGGCCCGCGGTCAGGTAGAATCCGAGTGGCCCGACGGGAGCAAAGAAATCGATGCTCGGCACCTGGCCGAGATCGATCCGCCAGGCGGCATCGAGATAGACGACGGTATCCCAGGCGTTCGCGCCGAGCGGGAGGCGCAGCGGCAGCTCCAGGGCGAGGGCGGCTGCCGCGGCGAAGGCCGCGATCCACGCTCCGGAAGACAGCAGCAGTCGCCCGGCCACCCTGCCGCTTCGCGTCCGGGAATGTCTCCCGATCTCGCTCATCACCACGCCGAACCCTCCTGGTTCGGCCCGTCCTATGCCAGAGAAACCTTACCAGCAGCCTGACGCGGTCGCCGCAATGCCAGCCGCTAGAGCAGCCCGCGCTTTGCGAGGTGGCGCATCAGATGCGAGGTGCCGTAGGTCCAGGGCTCGCATTCGTCGGTGCGCTTCATGCGATTGACGAGGCTGCCGAGCTCGGGCGCGGCGATGGTGACGATATCCCCGTATTTGTGGGTGAAGCCGCCGCCCGGCGCATCGCGATCCTTGATCGGCGCGAACATGGTGCCGAGATAGAGCGCCGCGCCATCGGGGTACTGATGATGCGGGCCGATCATCTGCGCCGCGAGGTCGGCCGGGTCGCGGCTGATCCTCGCGATGGACGACGAGCCTTCCAGGGTGAACCCGTCCTCTCCCTGCACCATCAGCGTCACGGTCGTGCGGCGGACATGGTCGAGCGTGAAGCTGCCGTCGAAGAAACGGATGAACGGCCCGACGGTAGCTGCCGCGTTGTTGTCCTTGGCCTTGCCGAGCAGCAGCGCCGAGCGGCCCTCGACATCGCGCAGGTTGACGTCGTTGCCGAGCGTCGCGCCGACGATCGCGCCGGTCGAGGCGACGATCAGCACGACCTCGGGCTCCGGATTGTTCCAGCTCGAAGCCGGATGCAACCCCGCATCGGCCCCGCTGCCGACCGTCGACATCGCCGGCGCCTTGGTGAAGATCTCGGCATCGGGGCCGATGCCGACCTCGAGATACTGGCTCCACGCGCCCTGCTTGATCAGCACTTCCTTGAGATGCATGGCCTCCGGGGAGCCCGGCTTCAGCTTGGAGAGGTCGTCGCCGATCAGCTTGCCGATTTCGCTCCGGATCGTCGCGGCTGCGGCCGGGTTGCCCCGCGCCTTCTCCTCGATCACGCGCTCCAGCATCGAGACGGCGAAGGTGACCCCGGCCGCCTTCACCGCCTGCAGATCGAGCGGCGAGAGCAGCCATGGCCGGCTGCGATCGCGCCCCTCGACCGGCGTGTTGGCCAGCACCTCGGCGAGGGAGGCGATCGCCTCGCCCTCGACCGCCCGCAGGGCCTTGGCCGGATCGGTCGATTCGCAGAGGTCGCGGCTGGTGGGGAAATGCGTGGTGACGTCGATCACCTGCCCGTCGCGCACCGTGACGATCGCCGGTCCGCCGTGATCGGGGCGCCAGACTCGACCGGCCAGCACGGCGGCGCCGGCATCCTGCGGCAGGGTGGAGGCGACGGAGAGAGCGAAGTCAGGCATGGCATTGTCCGGAAGCGAGATCGTCAGGACCGGGAGAACAGCCGCTTATGCGCGAATGCGCAAGCCGGTTCGCGACCATAGGCGGATTGCGGCTCCTGTCATCGATTTGTCATTGAACTGTCGCCCGGGCTTCATGCTAGCTTGCGCACCAACGACAAGAACCGCGGCGGAGCCCGCCCGCGGAAGGGAGATCAGTCGATGACCATGAAATCGCGTATTTTGATGTCGGTCGCCGCGTTTGCGCTTGCGGGTGCTTCGCCGGCTTTGGCCCAGACCGAGATCCAGTGGTGGCATGCGCTGACCGGCGCGAACAACGACGTCGTCGTCAAGCTGGCCGAGGACTTCAACGCCTCGCAGAAGGACTACAAGGTCGTCCCGGTCTACAAGGGATCCTATCCCGACACGCTGAACGCCGGCATCGCCGCCTTCCGCGCCGGCCAGGCGCCGCACATCCTGCAGGTCTTCGAGGTCGGCACCGGCACGATGATGTCGGCCAAGGGCGCGATCAAGCCGGTCTACGAGATGATGAAGGAAGCCGGCGAGAAATTCGATCCGAACGCCTATCTGCCGGCGATCACCGGCTACTACTCGACGGCGAAGGGCGAGATGCTCTCGATGCCGTTCAACTCCTCCTCGATGGTGATGTGGTACAACAAGGACGCCTTCAAGAAGGCCGGCCTCGACCCCGCCAAGCCGCCGAAGACCTGGCCCGAGGTGTTCGAGGACGCCAAGAAGCTCAAGGCTGCGGGTTACGACAAGTGCGGCTTCTCGAACGCCTGGGCGACCTGGGCCAACATCGAGCAGTTCGGCGCCTGGCACAACATCCCGCTGTCGACCAAGGTCAACGGCATGGCCGGCTTCGATGCCGTCCTGAACTTCAACAAGAGCCCGGCCTTCCTCAAGCACTGGACCAATCTGGTCAATCTGCAGAAGGACAAGACCTACGACTATTCCGGCCGCACCAACAACGGCGAGGGTCGCTTCACCTCCGGCGAATGCCCGATCTTCCTGACCTCCTCGGGCTTCTTCGGCAACGTCAAGGCCAACGCCAAGTTCGACTGGGGCAACGCCCCGATGCCGTATTATCCCGATGTGCAGGGCGCGCCGCAGAACTCGATCATCGGCGGTGCCTCGCTCTGGGTGATGGGTGGAAAGTCGGCTAAGGAATACAAGGGCGTCGCCAAGTTCTTCACCTTCCTGTCCGATGTCGACCGCCAGGTGAAGCTGCACACCGAGTCCGGCTACCTGCCGATCACCAAGGCGGCCTATGAGAAGGTCAAGGCGTCCGGCTTCTACAAGGACAAGCCCTATCTCGAGACCCCGATCCTCGAGCTGACCAACAAGGCTCCGACCGACAATTCGAAGGGCCTGCGCTATGGCAGCCTCGTCCAGATCCGCGACATCTGGTCGGAGGAACTGGAGGCGGCGCTGAACGGCCAGAAGTCGCCGCAGGCGGCGCTGGACGCGGCCGTCGAGCGCGGCAACCAGATGCTGCGCCAGTTCGAGCGCACCGCGGCTAAGTGAGACGAGGCGAGTGACGGGATGGCGAATGGTGAGTAGGAGAAGATCGATGCTTCCGAAATCCATTCGCCATTCGCCGCTCGCCATTCGCCCATGACGAAGAATGCCTATTTCAAGGGGCTGACGATCCCCTACCTGCTGCTCCTGCCGCAGCTCGCGATCACCGTCGTGTTCTTCTACTGGCCGGCGAGCCAGGCTGTCTGGCAGAGCTTCCTGCTGGAAGATGCCTTCGGCACCTCGACCCAGTTCGTCTGGTTCGAGAACTACCAGACCCTGTTTGCGGACCCGGGTTATCTCAAGGCGTTCATCAACACCGTCGTCTTCTCCAGCTTCGTCTGCGTGCTGTCGCTGTCGATTGCGCTGCTCTTCGCGGTGATGGCGGACCGCCAGATCCGCGGCGCCGAGATCTACAAGACGCTGCTGATCTGGCCCTATGCCGTCGCTCCGGCCATCGCCGGCGTGCTCTGGCTCTTCATGTTCGACCCGTCTCTCGGCATGCTGGCGCGCGGCCTGCAGTCGCTCGGCATCGGCTGGAATCCGCGCCTCAACGGCAACCACGCCATGCTGCTGGTCATCCTGGCCGCGACCTGGAAACAGATCAGCTACAACTTCCTGTTCTTCCTCGCCGGTCTGCAATCGATCCCGAAGAGCGTCATCGAGGCGGCCGTGATCGACGGAGCCCGGCCGATGCGGCGCTTCTGGACCATCGTCTTCCCGCTGCTCTCGCCGACGACCTTCTTCCTGCTTGTCGTCAACATCGTCTACGTCTTCTTCGATACCTTCGGCATCATCGACGCGGTGACCGGCGGCGGCCCGTCGGGCGCGACCGAGACATTGGTCTACAAGGTCTTCTCCGACGGCAAGGGCGGCTCCGACCTTGGCGGCTCGGCGGCCCAGTCGGTCGTGCTGCTGGTGATGGTCATCGCCATGACCGCGATCCAGTTCCGCTTCATCGAGCGCAAGGTGAGCTACTGATGGCGTCCGTGCTCTGGCAGGACCTGACCGCCGAGGAACTGCGCGGCAAGGCGGCGAGGGACGCGATCGTCGTGCTGCCTGTCGCCTCGGTGGAGCAGCACGGCCCGCATCTGCCCGTCGGGGTCGACACGGTGCTGTGCAGCGGCGTCTGCAAGGCCGCGGCCGAGCGCGCGGAGGATGTCGAGCTCGTCGTCGCACCGACCCTGTGGTGCGGCATGGCCGAGCACCACATGGCCTTCGGCGGCACCTTCACCTTCGACATCCCGACCTATCGCGCCGTGCTGCTCGCGCTCCTGAAGAGCATCGAGCGTCACGGCTTCCACCGCGTGCTGATCGTCAACGGCCATGGCGGCAACATCGCTGCGCTGACCGCCTTCCTGCCCGATTTCGCCCGCGAGACCCGGCTGCATGTCGAGGCGACGACCTATTTCATGCTGGCCGAGGCGGCACTCGGCCCGCTGCTCGAAGACCAGAAGGGCGTGCAGCATGCCTGCGAGGTCGAGACCTCGATGATGATGGTGCTGGCGCCGGGCTCGGTGCGCGAGCCGCGCCTCGCCGGCGCATTCGGAGCGTTGGACCGCGCTCCACGCCGACAGCTCGTCTCGCGCCATCGCTCCTTCCATGAGATGACCGAGACGGGCGTGGTCGGCGATGCGCGCCGCGCCAGTGCCGAGAAGGGGCGCGCCTGCCTCGATGCCTGCGCCGAGGCGCTGGCCGGGCTCCTGCGCGAGATGGGGAGGGCCTGATGGTCGAGGACCGCCGCCTGGGCGATGCGATCGCCTATGTCATCCTGACGATCGGCGTGCTGATCGTCGCCTTCCCGGTCTGGCTGACCTTCGTCGCCTCGACCTGGGATGCCGCGACCGTGATCAACGGCCAGATGCCGCTCTATCCGGGGCCGTATTTCTTCGAGAACTACAACCGCATCCTGTTCGTCGGCACCTCGAGCACCACGCGCGAGCCGGTGATCCACATGATGCTGAACTCCTTCATCATGGCGATGGCGATCGCATTGGGGAAGATCTTCATTTCGGTGCTCTCGGCCTATGCGGTGGTCTATTATCGCTTCCCGTTCCGGATGGCGGCGTTCTGGATCATCTTCATCACGCTGATGCTTCCGGTCGAGGTCCGCATCTTCCCGACCTTCAAGATCGTCTCCGATCTCAGGATGCTCGACACCTACCAGGGTCTGGCCATTCCGCTGATCGCCTCCGCGACCGGCACGCTGCTCTTCCGGCAGTTCTTCATGACGATCCCCGACGAGCTGCTGGAGGCCTCGAAGATCGACGGCGCCGGGCCGTTCAAGTTCTTCAGGGACACGCTGATCCCGCTCTCGATGACCACGATCGCGGCGCTCTTCGTCATCCAGTTCATCTATGGCTGGAACCAGTATCTCTGGCCGCTGCTGGTGACGACGAAGGACTCGATGCAGACCATCGTCATCGCCATCAAGAAGATGATCGTCACCGCCGACGCGCTGACCGAATGGCAGCTCGCCATGGCCACCGCCATGCTCGCGATGTTGCCGCCCGTCTTCGTCGTCATCGCCATGCAGAGGCTCTTCGTGAAGGGCCTGGTGGAGACGGAGAAGTAAGTCAGGCAATGGGCAGTCGGCAGTAGGCAGTCGAACGCCCGCCAAGAACCGACTGCCTACTGCCCGTTGCCCACTGCCGAGGATTGAATGGCCCAGGTCACCCTATCGAACGTCAAGAAGGTCTATGCCGGCGGCGTCGAGGCCGTGAAGGGCGTTTCCTTCGACATCCCCGACGGCGGCTTCTGCGTGCTCGTCGGCCCTTCCGGCTGCGGCAAGTCCACGCTGCTGCGCATGGTCGCTGGCCTTGAGACGATCTCGTCGGGCGAGGTCGCGATCGGCAGCCGCGTCGTCAACCAGGTCGAGCCGGCCGACCGCGACATCGCCATGGTGTTCCAGAACTATGCGCTCTACCCGCATATGAACATCTACGACAACATGGCCTATGGCCTGCGCAACCGCGGCACACCGAAAGACGAGATCGACAAGCGCGTCAAGGAAGCGGCGCGCATCCTCGCCATCGAGCCCTATCTGGAGCGCCGGCCGCGCCAGCTCTCGGGTGGCCAGCGCCAGCGCGTCGCCATGGGCCGCGCCATCGTGCGCAAGCCGCAGGTCTTCCTCTTCGACGAGCCGCTCTCCAACCTCGACGCCAAGCTGCGCGTCCAGATGCGCGTGGAGATCAAGAAGCTGCAGCGCTCGCTCGGCGTCACCGCGATCTACGTGACGCACGACCAGGTCGAGGCGATGACGCTCTCCGACAAGCTGGTGGTGATGAATGCCGGGCAGGTCGAGCAGATCGGCCTGCCGGCCGAAGTCTATCGCAAGCCGGCGAGCAAGTTCGTCGCGACCTTCATCGGCTCCCCGCCGATGAACATTCTGCCCGGCGTCGTCGACGGCCACGGCATCGTCGCGCTGGGTGACACGGTCCTGCAGGCGCATGACCTGCGCGACGACCTGCCGGTGCAGACGCCTGTGGAAGTCGGATTGCGGCCCGAGGATGTCGAGATCGTCTCCGACGACGATGCCGGTTCGCTGCCCTTCGATGTCGAGTTCATCGAGGAGCTCGGCGCCACGCAGCTCTTCCACGGCAAGCTCGCCGGCCAGCCCTTCGTCATGCAGGCGGCGACAGGGGATGTTCCGGCGCAGGAAGGCCGGCTCTGGATCACGGTCGATCCCGACAAGGTCCATGTCTTCGACCCGAAGACGGGGGCCAGGCTGGGGAAGGACTGAGCCTCAGGCCGCCAGGTCGGCCACCACCGCGTCGAGCAGCAATGCGCCATCGGGCGTGGCCGCGAGCCGGCCGTCGGCGCGCTCCATCAGCAGCTTCTCGCCGATCAGGCTGGCGACTCGCCTGGCGTTGAGCTCGCGCCCGGCCAGCGCCTTGAACACGGCCGGGTCGATGCCTTCGACGAGGCGAAGCCCCATCAGCAGGTATTCGTCGCCCTGCGCTTCCTCGCCCAGCCGTTCGTCCTCGACCAGTGCTTGGCCATTGGCCTCGACCTGTTCCAGCCAGACCTCCGGCCGCTTCTCGGTCGAATGCGCCATGCGGCCTTCAGCCGTCACCAGCCTTCCATGGGCGCCGGGGCCGACGCCGGCATATTCGCCATAGTGCCAGTAGACCAGGTTGTGCCGGCACTCGGCGCCGGGCCGTGCATGGTTCGAGATCTCGTAGACCGGCAGGCCGTGCCTCGCCGTCACCTCCTGCGTCGTCTCGTAGAGCGCGGCGCCGGCATCGTGATCGGGGATAGCGAGCTTGCCGGCGCGGAACAGCCTCTCGAAGGCGGTGCCGGGCTCGATCGTGAGCTGGTAGAGCGAAAGATGCTCCGCCGCATGGCTGATCGCCAGCTCCAGCTCGGCGCGCCAAAGCGCCGGCGTCTGCGCCGGCGAGCGGGCATAGATCAGGTCGAAGGAATAGCGCTCGAAATATTGCCGGGCGATAGCCACTGCCGCCAGCGCCTCCTCGGCCGAATGCATCCGGCCGAGCGCCTTGAGATCGGCGTCGTTCAGCGCCTGCACGCCGAGCGAGACGCGGTTGACGCCGGCCGCGCGGAAATCGCGGAAGCGGCCGGCCTCGACGCTGGTCGGGTTGGCCTCCAGCGTCACCTCGCAATTCGGGTCGACCGCCCAGTGCTCGCCGATGGCGTCGAGGATCGCGCCGACGGTCCGGCCTTCCATCAGCGAGGGCGTGCCGCCGCCGAAGAAAATCGAGGAGACGGTCCGTCCCGGCACCAGCGCCGCGCGATGCGCGATCTCGCGGCGGAAGGCGGCGATATAGCGCTGCTGGTCCGGCGGCTGCAGCCGGACATGGGAGTTGAAGTCGCAATAGGGGCATTTGGCCAAGCAGAACGGCCAGTGCACATAGACGGCGAAGCCCGCATCCGCCGTCGGATGCAGGATGGAAGGCCGCTCGACGAGGGCGGCCCGGGCGCTCACGCCGGTTTCCTCAGGCAGGCTGCGGCCAGCGCCTGGAAGGCGCGGGCGCGATGCGAGAGCGCGCCCGCGGGATGGCTCCAGTCGCTGCCGTGCTTCTCCTCGCTGCCCATCTCGCCGAAGGTCCGATCATGCCCGTCCGGCTGGAAGATCGGGTCGTAGCCGAAGCCGCTCGCGCCCCGCGCCTGTTCGGTGATGGTGCCGAAGACGCGGCCTTCGAACAGCTCCTGGTGCCCGTCTGGCCAGGCGATCACCAGCGCCGAGACGAAATGCGCCCGGCGCTGCTCGGGCTTGAGGGCGCCGCGCTTGGCAAGCTCGATCTGCACGCGGGCGATCGCCGGCGCGAAATCCTTGCCGGGCCCGGCCCAGTTGGCCGAGAACAGGCCCGGCGCGCCGTCGAGCGCATCGATGCAGACGCCGGAATCGTCGGAGAGTGCCGGCAGGCCGCTCGCCTGGGTGGCGGCGACGGCCTTGATCGCCGCGTTCTCGGAGAACATGGTGCCGTCCTCGACCGGCTCGGGCAGGCCGAGCTCCCCGGCCGAGACGAGCTCGACGCCGTAGGGCGCCAGCAATTCGCGCATCTCCCGCAGCTTGCCCTGGTTGTGGGTCGCGATCACGACCTTGCCGGTGAGGAGGCGATGTCCGCTCATCGTCAGGCCACCGCGGCCTTCTGCAGCGTCACCAGCCTGGACACGCCGTCCTTGGCGAGCTTGAGCAGCGAGAGCAGCTCCTCTTCTGAAAAGGGCGCCCCCTCGGCCGTGCCCTGTACCTCGACGAGGCCGCCGGAGCCGGTGATGACGAAATTCGCGTCGGTCTGTGCGCCGGAATCCTCGACATAGTCGAGATCGATCACGGGCTGGCCCGCGACGATGCCGCAGGAGACGGCCGCGACATGGTCCTTCAGCGGGTTGGTGCCCTTGAGCAGGTTGCGGCCTTCCATCCACTTCAACGCGTCGTGCAGGGCGACCCAGGCGCCGGTGATCGAGGCCGTGCGCGTGCCGCCATCGGCCTGCAGGACGTCGCAGTCGACGACGATCTGGCGCTCGCCGATCGCGGTCAGGTCCACGACGGCGCGCAGGCTCCGGCCGACGAGGCGCTGGATCTCCTGCGTGCGGCCGGACGGCTTGCCGGAGGTGACCTCGCGGCGGGTGCGCTCATGCGTGGCGCGCGGCAGCATCGAATACTCGGCGGTGACCCAGCCCTTGCCGGTGCCGCGCAGCCACGGCGGCCCCTTTTCCTCGACGGTCGCGGCGCAGAGCACCTTCGTCTCGCCGAAGGTCACCATGCAGGAGCCTTCGGCATAGCGCACCACGCCGCGTTCGAGCGTGACCTTGCGCATCTCGTCGGCGGCGCGTTTGGAGGGTCGCATGAAACTGTCCTGTGTGTCGGGAAGAGGCGGCTTGTAGGCCCTCGCAGCCCGCCCGGCAAGGCGCGGGGCATCCGCCCCCTTGATCCGCGCACCCGGCATGACGACAATAGGGAAGTGCGCCGTTTTCGCAGCCGAGGTTCATGAGCGCCCATACGCCCCGCCCCGAGACGACGAGCAGCCTGGTCGAGATCGACCAGCGCTCGCGCGAGATCTTTCGCCAGATCGTCGACGGCTATCTGACGACCGGCGAGCCGGTCGGCTCGCGCAACATCGCCCGGCTGCTGCCGATGGCGCTCTCGCCGGCGACGGTGCGCAACGTCATGACCGATCTCGAGCTCGCCGGGCTGATCTATGCGCCGCACACCTCGGCCGGCCGCCTGCCCACGGAACGCGGCCTGCGCTTCTTTGTCGATGCGATGATGGAGGTCGGCAACCTGACTTCCGAGGAGCGCGCCCGCATCGAGGCGCAGATCCGCGCCGGAGCGACCCATCGCAATCTGGATCAGACGCTGACGGAAGCCTCTACGTTGCTTTCCGGCCTCTCGCGCGGCGCCGGCGTCGTCGTCACGACCAAGGCCGATCCGCGGCTGAAGCACATCGAATTCGTCCGGCTCGACCCCGCCCGCGCCCTCGTCGTGCTCGTCTCGGAGGACGGCGCCGTCGAGAACCGCCTGCTCGCCTTGCCGCCGGGCCTGCCGGCCTCGGCGCTGACCGAGGCCGCGAACTTCCTCAACGCCCGCATTTTCGGCAAGACGCTGGGGGATCTGCGCGGCGAGATCGCGGCGCAGCGCGCCCGGATGGAGCGCGAGCTCGACGCCTTGACCGCCCGCCTCGTCGAAAGCGGCATCGCCACCTCCTCGGGGCCGAGCAGCGACCGCCACCTGATCGTCCGCGGCCAGGCCAATCTGCTCGACGATCTGAAGGCGCAGGAGGATCTCGAGCGCATCCGCATGCTCTTCGGCGATCTGGAGACGCAGACGGACGTGATCGATCTGCTCTCCCGGGCCGAGGAAGGCGACGGGGTGCGCATCTTCATCGGATCCGAGAACAAGCTGTTCTCGATGTCGGGCTCCTCGATGGTGGCGGCGCCCTTCCGCGATGCCGAGCAGCGCATCGTCGGGGTGGTGGGCATCATCGGCCCGACGCGGCTGAACTATGCCCGCATCGTGCCGATGGTCGATTACACCGCCAAGGTGGTCGGCCGCCTCCTCGACGGCAGCCGCTAGGCCCGAGTTGGCTTTAGGGCCGTAAGCGGCTATCGAGCGGGCAAGGCAACCGTTTTCCGCACGTCAGGTCCGACCCATGTCCGAGCAGCTTCCCGACCGTCTCTCCGTGAATCCGGACAGCCCGTTCTACGACGCCGAGGTGCTGGCGCGCGACATCGGCATCCGCTTCAAGGGCGTCGAGAAGACCAATGTCGAGGAATATTGCGTCTCCGAAGGCTGGGTGAAGGTCGCGGCCGGCGCCGCCAAGGACCGCTTCGGCCGGCAGATGACGATCACGCTGAAGGGCCCGGTCGAGCCCTATATCCGCGGCGAAGAAGCCAAGGAAGGCTGAGACCCTGCCGGCTCACGCCGGCCCAAGGTCCTTGTAGAAGAAGGTCGAGCCGCAGGCGGCGCCGTCCGGCATCAGCGCGAAGCGCGGGATGGTGCCCACCTCGGTCCAGCCCAGCCGGTCGTAGAGCCGGCGCGCCGCGCCATGCTCGTCCGTGTCGAGCACCAGGAGGTCGCGGCCGTTCTCCCGCGCGATCGCCTCGGCTCGCCGCATCAGCGCCTCACCGATGCCCTGCCGGCGCGCGCGCGAATGCACCAGCACCTTGGCGATCTCGGCCCGGTGCGGCTGGTTCGGCTTGCTGATCAGGTGGAGCTGGGCCGTGCCGACGATGCCGTCGCCGGTACGTGCGATCAGCAGGATGACCTGCCCGCTTGCGACACCAGCCGCAGTATCGCGCCAGAAGCGCTCGTAATCGGCTGCCGTGTTCCAGTTCATGAAGCCGACCGAGGCGCCGTTGGCGACGCAGTCGCGCAGGATCTCGGCCAACTCCGGGAGCGCGGTTTCGGCGGCAGCGGCGTCGAGGCTTTCGATGGCAAAGGCTTGTGTCGTGGTCGGCGCGTTCATGCGGCGTGTCCTGGAAAGGTGCCGCTCCCCGCGGCGAGGATGACGGCGTAGCGGACGGGCGCAGCGCCCGGATTGCGGTAGGTGATCGGGCCGCGCAGATGCATCTGCAGGCAGTCGCCTTCGGCGAGCTCGTGGCGAATGCCCTCCACCGTCAGGTCGAGACGGCCGCGAAGGACCCAGATCTGCTGGTCGAGGGACGGCGCGCCGGTGGCGCTGTCGAGACGGACCTCGGCGCCTGCCGGCAGCTCGACCTCGACGATCTCGAAGCCGGAGCCGGTGCCGCGCGGCGAGACGTTGCGGCGCAGGTATCCGCTGGCCGGATCGCGCCACGCCGGCTGCTCCGCACGTCGCGCCAGCGGCCCCGTTCCGGCGTCCTCCTCCAGCAAGGCCGAGAGCGAAAGCCCGAGGCCGGAGCCGAGCCTGACCAGCACCGTTGCCGTCGGGCTCGATTCGCCGCGCTCGATCCGGGAGATCATCGCCCGGCTGACCCCGGCCCGTCGCGCGAGGTCGTCCAGCGTCAGCCCGTGGCGCTGGCGGGCCGCCTTGAGCCGCTCCCCGAGCCGCCGGTCGATATCGATATCGGTCTCGAAATCCATAGAAAGAGAATTATTCTTATATATTGGAAATTGCAAGGGCGGCGATGCCATCGTAAGCGGACCCGGCCGCGCCGGGATCGGGCACTGGTTCGTCGCGCCGGCGGGAAAAGCATTCGGGAACCGCGCCGGAACGGGCCTGCCGCTTGGCGCCACGCGGCTTCACTGCTATGGCGCGCGCATGAGCACCCGCACCATCGACAATATTCGCAACTTTTCGATCGTGGCCCATATCGACCACGGCAAGTCGACGCTGGCCGACCGGCTGATCCAGCAGACCGGCACCGTCGCCGCCCGCGACATGAGCGAGCAGATCCTCGACTCGATGGATATCGAGAAGGAGCGCGGCATCACCATCAAGGCCCAGACGGTGCGGCTGGATTACAAGGCCAAGGACGGCAAGGACTACGTCCTGAACCTGATGGACACGCCCGGCCATGTCGACTTCGCCTATGAGGTCTCGCGCTCGCTGGCGGCCTGCGAAGGCTCGCTGCTGGTGGTCGACGCCTCGCAGGGCGTCGAGGCGCAGACGCTGGCGAACGTCTATCAGGCGCTCGACGCCAACCACGAGATCGTCACCGTCCTCAACAAGATCGACCTGCCGGCGGCCGAGCCGGAGCGCATCAAGCAGCAGATCGAGGACGTGATCGGGCTCGATGCCTCCGAGGCCGTGCCGATCTCGGCCAAGACCGGCCTCAATATCGAGGGCGTGCTCGAGGCGATCGTCGAGAAGCTGCCCGCGCCGAAAGGCGATCCCGACGCGCCGCTCAAGGCGATGCTGGTCGACAGCTGGTACGACACCTATCTCGGCGTCGTCGTCCTCGTGCGCATCATCGACGGCGTGCTCAAGAAGGGCATGACCATCCGGATGATGCGGGCCAACGCCTCCTACGGCGTCGACCGCGTCGGCGTGTTCAAGCCCAAGATGCTGGAAGTGAAGCAGCTCGGGCCCGGGGAGGTCGGATTCTTCACCGCCTCGATCAAGGAGGTCGCGGATACCGCCGTCGGCGACACCATCACCGACGAGAAGAAGCCGATCGCCGAGCCGCTGCCGGGCTTCAAGCCGGTGGTGCCGGTGGTGTTCTGCGGCATCTTCCCGGTCGATGCCGCCGATTTCGAGGATCTGCGCAGCGCCATGGCCAAGCTGCGCCTGAACGACGCCTCGTTCTCCTATGAGATGGAGACCTCGGCGGCGCTCGGGTTCGGTTTCCGCTGCGGCTTCCTCGGCCTTCTCCACCTGGAGATCATCCAGGAGCGGCTGGAGCGCGAGTTCAATCTCAACCTGATCTCGACGGCGCCCTCGGTCGTCTACCGCCTGCGCCTGCGCGACGGCTCGACGCTCGAGCTGCACAACCCGGCCGACATGCCGGACGTGATGAAGATCGAGGCGATCGAGGAGCCCTGGATCCGCGCCACCATCTTCACGCCGGACGAGTATCTCGGCTCGGTGCTGAAGCTCTGCCAGGACCGCCGCGGCCTGCAGATCGATCTCGGCTATGTCGGCTCGCGCGCCAAGGTGGTCTATGACCTGCCGCTCAACGAGGTCGTCTTCGACTTCTACGATCGCCTGAAGTCGATCTCGAAGGGCTATGCCTCCTTCGACTACCAGATCACCGATTATCGCGAGGGCGACCTCGTGCGCATGTCGGTGCTGGTTAATGCCGAGCCCGTCGACGCGCTGTCGATGCTGGTCCACCGGACGCGAGCCGAGTCGCGCGGCCGCGCCATGTGCGAGAAGCTCAAGGAGCTGATCCCGCCGCACATGTTCCAGATCCCGGTCCAGGCGGCGATCGGCGGCAAGATCATCGCCCGCGAGACCATCCGCGCGCTGCGCAAGGACGTCACCGCCAAGTGCTATGGCGGCGACGCCACCCGCAAGCGCAAGCTTCTCGAGAAGCAGAAGGAAGGCAAGAAGAAGATGCGGCAGTTCGGCAAGGTCGAAATCCCGCAGGAAGCCTTCATCGCCGCCCTCAAGATGGACGATTGACGGCAGCCGTCCCCGCGGCCCTCGGCCGCCGGGAGCCCAGGTTGCGCCGGCCTGCGCTCAGATCGGTTCGGCGCCGAGCTTCGCTTGCCAATGGCCGAGGCGTTCCTTGAGGATGCGGTCGCGGATATAGGCGAGGCTTTCCTCCTCCAGCCGTTCCAGCTCCTCCAGACGAAACGCCTCCGGCCCATGCGCGTCCCAGGCTGCCTGCAGCCCGTAATGCGTGTGGCTGCGATGGCGCAGGGTGAAGCGCAGGCGGTTCTCGATGCTGGCGAGATCGGGCGCGCGGCCGACCCAGCTTTGGCCGCTCGATTCGCAGCGCAGCAGGTAGATGCCCGCGACGGTCTTGCGTTCCTTGTAGGCGGCAACGGCCGCTCGTCTCTCGTCGTTTCGCATCGCTGCCGCCGTTCCGTGTCCGCTCCCGAGGATCATTATAATCCGGGTAAAAATTCTTCAAGCTATTTTATCCGGGCAATTTCTTTCCGCCGCGAATGGTGTCGTCGGCAGCTGCGGCGGCGGCGGCCGGTTGGCCTGCCTCCGCGCTTGATCCGCGCGGCGGCCTGTCGGAATGTCCTGCCATGAGCGAAAGCGAACCGGTTCTTCTCTTTGGCGATCTGTCCGGCAAGACCGCGCTGGTGACGGGGGCGTCCGGCGGCCTCGGGCTGCATTTCGCCCGGCTGCTGGCGCGCTACGGCGTCGCGGTGACGCTCGCCGCGCGGCGCAAGGCCGCGCTCGACAGCGCCTGCGCCGCCATCGCCGATGCCGGAGGCGACGTGCAGGGCCTGGCGCTCGACGTCGCCGATGCCGGCTCCGTCCGCCAGGCGCTTCACGGCCGCTCCTTCGACATCCTGGTCAACAATGCCGGGGTCAGCGGCGCGGCACGCGCGGCTGACCTTTCCGAGAGCGAATGGGATCAGGTCCTCGATACCAATCTCAAGGGCGTCTTCCTGGTGGCACAGGCTGTCGCGCAGGGCATGCGCGCCTCGGGCCGGGGCGGAGCGATCGTCAATATCGCCTCGATCCTCGGTCACCGCGTCGCCGGCGGCGTCAGCGCCTATGCCGCCTCCAAGGCGGGGGTGATCCAGCTCACCAAGGCTCTGGCACTGGAATGGGCCCGTGACGGCATCCGGGTCAACGCGCTCTGCCCCGGCTACATCGAAACCGACATCAACCGGGAATTCTTCGCGACCGAGCCGGGGCAACAGCTGATCCGCCGCATCCCCCAGCGCCGCCTGGGCCAGCCTGAAGAACTCGACGGGGCGCTGCTCCTGCTCGCTTCGCAGGCCGGCAGCTATATCACCGGCTCGACCATCGCGGTCGATGGCGGCCACCTGGTCTCGTCGCTTTAGGGCAGACGGCCCGGCGCTAGGCGGCCCGGTCGAAGCTGTCGGTGCGGGCGAGGTCCCAGTTGCGGCGGTAGAAGCTGTGCTGGCAACGTCCGTCCGTCAATTCGCCGGGCTCCAGGAAGACGTGGAGATCCGAGAACAGCCTGATCTCGGTGGTGCTGACGCGGCGCACGAGATGGTGCGGGCCGAGTTCCGACGGGTGGCTCAGGCCCGCCGCAGCCAGCATGTCCGCGAGCGCATGCACCGTGTTGGCGTGGAAGCGGTGGACGCGCTGCGCCTTGTCCGGCACCACCAGCGCGCGCTGGCGCACGGCATCCTGCGTGGCGACGCCGGTGGGGCAGCGATTGGTGTTGCAGGACAGCGATTGCACGCAGCCCAGCGCGAACATGAAGCCGCGCGCCGCATTGGCCCAGTCGGCGCCGATGGCGAGTACGCTGGCGATGTCGAAGGCGCTGACGATGCGGCCGGCGGCGCCGATCCTGACCTTGTCGCGCAGGCCCGCGCCGGTCAGCACATTGTGGACGAAGAGCAGGCCTTCGCGCATCGGCAGGCCGATATGGTCGCTGAACTCGACCGGGGCGGCGCCGGTGCCGCCCTCGGCACCGTCGACGACGATGAAATCGGGCACCACGCCGCTTTCCAGCATCGCCTTGACGATGCCCATGAATTCCCAGGGGTGGCCGAGGCAGAGCTTGAATCCGACCGGCTTGCCGCCGGAAAGGTCACGCAATTGCGCGATGAAGCCCATCATCTCCAGCGGCGTCGAAAAGGCGCTGTGGCTCGGCGGCGAGATGCAGTCGCGCCCCACCGGCACGCCGCGCGTCGCGGCGATTTCCGGCGTCACCTTCGCCCCCGGCAGGATGCCGCCATGGCCGGGCTTGGCGCCCTGGCTGAGCTTGATCTCGATCATCTTGACCTGCGGCTCCTGCGCCTGCCGGGCGAAGCGATCCGGGTCGAAGCGGCCCTTGTCGTCGCGGCAGCCGAAATAGCCGCTCGCGACCTCCCAGACGATGTCGCCGCCGCCCTCGCGGTGATAGGGGCTGATGCTGCCCTCGCCGGTGTCGTGGCTGAATCGGCCCAGGCGCGCTCCGGTATTGAGCGCCCGGATGGCATTGGCCGAGAGCGAGCCGAAGCTCATCGCCGAGATGTTGAACACCGAGGCGGAATAGGGCTGCGCGCATTGCTCGTTGCCGATGCTGATGCGAAAGCCCGCCGGGTCCGAGGTCGGCACCGGCCGGGTCGAATGGCCGATGAACTCGTAACCGTCGCGATAGACGTCGAGCAGCGTGCCGAAGGGGTGGTCGCCGGCGAGGTCCTTGGCGCGGCGGTAGACCAGCGAGCGCTGCGAGCGCGAGAACGGCGCCGCTTCCTCGTCCGCCTCGAACAGGTACTGGCGCAGCTCCGGCCGGACGAGCTCGGCAAGCCAGCGGATATGCCCGATCACCGGATAGTTGCGGCGGATCGAGTGCTCCGGCTGGCTCAGATCCCACAGGCCCAGCAGCGAGAGCAGCACCGCAAGGCTCGCCGGTAGCCAGACCCAGCCATGGCGAAAGGCGAGGGGGACGAGGATCAGGGCCGCCAGGACGCACAGGACGAGCGTCGTGAAGCGGCTCAGGCGCAAGGTCATCGGGAAGCCTCAAGGCAGGGTCGAACGCTTCCGGTTTAGAGCATGGCGAGGCTGGCGGTGCCAGAGGCGGGGGCTCGATGCTCAGTCTGGCGACGGGTTCGTCAGTACCGCAGGAACCCGATTGAGAACCACGGGATTGCGGCGACGACGATGAGACCGACGAGGAGGGCGAGCATGTAGCCCCAGATGTATTTGAGGCCGTCGTCGGGATTGATCTTGGAGATGGCGCAGGCGCCGTAGTAGCCGACGCCGAAGGGCGGGGCGAAGAGGCCGATGCCCATGGCGAAGATCACGACCATGGCGTAGTGGACCTCGTGGATGCCGGCGGCCTTGGCGATGGGGAAGACGAGCGGGCCGAACAGCACCATGGCGGGGATGCCCTCGAGCACGGAGCCGAGCACGGTGAAGGCGAGGATCGAGATGCCGAGGAAGCCCCAATGGCCGCCGGGCACCGAGGCCATGGCCTGGGCGAGGTCGCGCGAGAAGCCGGACTGGGTCAGGCCCCAGGCCATGGCGGTGGCGGCGCCGATGATGAAGATGATCGCGCCGGTCAGCGACGCGGTCTCGACCAGCATTCTGGGCAGGCGGCGCCAGTCGAACTGGCGGTAGAGGAAGAGCCCGGCCAGGACCGCATAGGCGATGCCGATGGTCGAGACCTCGGTCGCCGTGGCGACGCCCTCGACCACCGCGGCACGGATGACGAAGGGGAGCGCGATGGCCGGCGCCGCGATCAGCGCGAGCCGGGCGATGACGCGCTTGGGCTGGCGCGCGACATGGCTGAGGTCTTCGCCGCGATAGCGCCACCAGACGACGCAGCACAGCGCCGCGCCGAGCACCACGGCCGGCAGCATGCCGCCGGTGAACAGGGCGGCGATCGAGACCCCGGTGACCGAGCCGATGGTGATCAGCACGATCGAGGGCGGGATGGTCTCGGTCTGGGCGCCGGTGGCGGAGAGCAGCGCCACCAGATCGCCCGGCTTGGCGCCGCGCTTCTGCATCTCGGGGAAGAGCACCGGGGCGATCGCGGCCATGTCGGCGACCTTGGAGCCGGAGATGCCGGAGACCAGGTACATCGCGCCGATCAGCACATAGGAGAGCCCGCCGCGGACATGGCCGAGCAGCGAGGCGAGGAACTGGATCATCGCCTTGGCCATGCCGGTCATCTCGATCAGGGCGCCGAGGAAGATGAACAGCGGCACGGCGAGCAGGATGAGATGGCTCATGCCCTCGTCGAGACGCCCGACCATGACCAGCATCGGGGTCGAGGTGGTGAGCGCGAGATAGCCGAAGGTGGCGAGCGCGAAGGAAAACGCGATCGGCACGCCGGAAAAGACGTTGAGCGCGACGACCCCGACGAAGAACACGATCAGGTTGAGCTTGCCGAGCGGCTTCAGCATCGGTCCGGCCAGCCAGAACAGGCCGATCAGCAGCGCGGTCAGGGCGGCGGCGGCGAGCACCGGCTTCCAGGCGCCGAAGCGGACGAGGCGCAAGAGCGCGACGACGAGCATCAGGCCGATGCCGATCGGCAGCGCCGCGGCGCGCCAGGCATTGGAGATCTCCAGCGCCGGGGTGACGATGAAGCTCTCCTCCTGGGCGTAGTCGAGCGCATGCGGCAGGATCATCACCAGGAAGGCGATCGCCGCCGTGATCGCGACCGCCTCGAGCAGCAGCCGCGTCCGCGGCGAAACCCGCGTCACCAGCCCGGTCATCCGCATGTGCTCGCCGCGCTGCAGCGCCAGCACGGCCCCCAGCATCGACAGCCACAGGAACAGGATCGAGGCCAGTTCGTCAGACCACACCAGAGGCGCATGGAAGACATACCGCGCCGCGACCCCCGCCCCGAGGATCACAACCTCCGAAACGACGAGAACGGCCGCGACGAACGAGACGAGGAAGCCGACGATGCGCTCGAGGCCGCTCGCCATTCGTCCGAAGGCGGTCGCGGAAAGATCGGCCGGCGTGGCCAGGCTGGCGCCGTGAGCATCCATTGAGACGTTTCCGATTGTCGTGTTTTGAGTCCTTATAGGCTGGCCGGCGTCCCGGCGACTAGCCGTAACGTCGAGTACTCCGATTGCGCATGGGCGCACCTCGCCCGGGCGTGGCTCCGCCTTCGCCGGCGCCCGTCCGGCAGCCCTGCCGGGTTGCATTCCCGGAAACAAAGAGAGAACATAGGGGCATGTCACTCGCCGAAGCAGCCCTCAACCCGCCGCCTGCCCGGCCGGACGTCACCCGCGCCGTCTGCCGTGGCGCGAGCCGGCATCTGCGCGAGCGCGGCTACGCTATCGTCAAGGAAATGACCTTCGCCAATGGCCGGCGCGGCGACATCGTCGCGCTGTCGCCGGCGGGCGAGCTCTGGGTGGTCGAGGTCAAGTCGGGCCTCGCCGACTACCGGGTCGACGGCAAATGGCCGGATTACCGCGACTATTGCGACGGCTTCCTGTTCGCGGTGGCGCCGGAATTCCCGCAGGAGGTCCTGCCGGAGGATGTCGGGCTGATCGTCGCCGACGCCTATGGCGGCGAATTGCTGCGCGAGCCGCCCCGGCATCCGCTCGCGCCGGCGCGCCGCAAGATGCTGACCATCGCCTTCGCCAAGCTTGCGGCCGGGCGGCTGGCGCTGCTCGAGGACCCGCCCGGCCTATGAAGCCGTCGCGGGCATGGCCGTCTGCGCCTCCTGGCGGACCGTCGCCGGGCGGCCCAGATCGGCCTCTGCCACCAGAAAGTCGATGAAGGCGCGCACGCGCGCCGGCAGCTTGCCGCCATGGCCGACATAGACGGCGTGGATCTCCTCGACATCGCCGGGGTTGAAGGGCTCCAGCACGGGCACGAGCCGCCCCGCAGCGATGTCGGGGCCGATATGGAACAGCGCGAGCCGCGTGAGCCCTTGCCCGGCAAGCGCGAGTTCGCGCGCGCTTTCGCCGTCGCCGACGGTGGCGCGTCCATGCGCCGGGAGCTCGTGGCGCCGGCCATCGATCAGGAACGGCCAGCTGTCGCTGTGGCGGATGAAGTTGAAGGTCACGAGGTCATGCCCTGAGAGATCGTCCGGATGAGCCGGCGCCGGGCGGCGCCTCAGATAGGCCGGCGCGGCGACGATCGCCATGCGGCTTTCCCCGAGCTTGCGCGCCATGAGTTGGGACGGGCGCATCGGCCCGACCCGGATCGCGACGTCGGCGCGCTCGTCCATCAGGTCGATCACGGCGTCGCTCAAGGTGATGTCGAGCTCGACGCCCGGATGGGCCCGGGTGAAGCGCGGCACCAGCGGCAGCAGGTGGTGCCGGCCGAACGGCACATTGGTGTTGACCCTGAGCCGTCCGCGCGGGATCTGGCAGGCGGCGACCGCGCGCTCGGCCTCGTCCAGATCGGCGAGCACGCGCAAGGCATGCATGTGGAAGGTGGTGCCTTCCTCCGTCAGCATGAACTTGCGCGTCGAGCGGACGATCAGGCGCACGCCGAGCCGCGCCTCCAGCCGCGCCACCAGCTTGCTCACTGCCGAGGGCGTCATCCTGAGGGCCCGGGCGGCCGGCGAGAAGCCGCCGAGCGCGACGACGCGCGCGAACACCTCCATCTCGCCGGAGCGGTTGATCTCGGAACGGGGCATGGTGAGTTGATCTCACAAATGATGGTCCGTCCGGCATACTAATTCACAGCCGCATCAGCCGCTATCTCCGGGGCCGATTTCGTACCCGGAGGCTTCCATGCCCATTGCCCTCTATGCCCTGACCGTCGGTGCCTTCGGCATCGGCGTCACCGAATTCGTCATCATGGGCCTGCTCCTGCAGGTCTCGGGCGACCTCGGCGTCTCCATTCCGGTCGCCGGCCTGCTGATGACCGGCTATGCGCTCGGCGTCTTCGTCGGCGCACCCGTCCTGACCATCGCGACGCGCAGCCTGCCGCGCAAGACGACGCTGCTCGTGCTGATGGCGATCTTCACCCTTGGCAATCTGGCCGCCGCATTGGCGCCGAGCTTCGCCTGGCTGATGACGGCGCGCATCGTCACCGCCCTGGCGCACGGCACCTTCTTCGGCGTCGGCTCGCTGGTGGCGACGAGCCTCGTCGCGCCCGAGCGCAAGGCGTCCGCGATCGCGATCATGTTCACCGGCCTGACCCTCGCGACCTTGCTGGGCGTGCCCTTCGGGTCCTGGCTCGGTCTCGCCTACGGCTGGCGTTCGACCTTCTGGGCCGTCACCGCCATCGGTATCGTCGCCTTCCTGGTGCTGGCGACGCTGGTTCCGTCCGACAGGGAGCGCATCGAGCCGGCGCCGATCGCCGAGGAACTCAAGGTCCTCGCCCGGCCGCAGGTCCAGCTGGGACTGGTCATGACCGTGCTCGGCTTCGGCGGCATCTTCGCGATCTTCACCTTCATCCAGCCGATCCTCATCGAGCTCGCCGGCTTCAGCGAGGCGGCGGTCTCGCCGGTCCTGCTCGTCTTCGGCGCGGGCCTCGTCGTCGGCAACCTGCTCGGCGGCCGCTGGGCCGACCGCAGCCTGGCGCCGGCGCTGATCGGCACCCTCGTGCTGATGACGCTGGCGATGTTTGCTTCGGGCTTCGCCTTCCACAGCCAGGCCGGTGCCGTCGTAGCGGCCTTCATGCTGGGCGCGGCGGCCTTCGCCACGGTCCCGCCGCTGCAGATGTGGGTGCTCCAGCAGGCCGGCGGCGCCGGCCAGGGCCTGGCCTCCAGCCTGAACATCGCCGCCTTCAATCTCGGCAATGCCCTCGGCGCCTGGCTTGGCGGGCTCGTGATCACGCAGGGCCTTGGCCTGGGCGCCATCCCGCCGGTCGCCGCGCTGGTGCCGCTCGTCGCATTGGGTCTGGCGGCATTCGCGGTGAAGCTGGAGCGCCGGACGGTGCGGGCCGCCTGCGCCTGACGGTCGCGATCAAACAAAAAACCTGCCGGACGGCCGGTCCGGCAGGTTTTCGCTTGTCGTGATGACGGGTTCAGCGCGGCGCGCGCTTGGCCAGGATACGCTGCAGCGTGCGCCGGTGCATGCCCAGGCGCCGTGCCGTCTCGGAGACGTTGCGGTTGCAGAGCTCGTAGACGCGCTGGATGTGCTCCCAGCGCACCCGGTCGGCCGACATCGGTTTTTCCGGCGGCGAGGGGCGCGCGTCGCGAGCGGCTGCGAGCGCGGCGTGGATCTCGTCGGCATCGGCCGGCTTGGCGAGGAAATCGAAGGCGCCGAGCTTCACGGCGCTGACGGCCGTCGCGATGTTGCCGTAGCCGGTCAGCACGACGCCACGGGCGTCCGGGCGGCGTTCCTTCAGCCTGGCGATGACGTCGAGCCCGTTGCCGTCGCCCAGCCTGAGATCGATCACGGCGAAGGCCGGTGCCGCTTCCTCGAGCGCGGCGAGCCCGGCCGCGACGCTGTCGGCGGTCCGCACGCTGTAACCCCGGCCTTCCATGGCGCGGGCGAGACGGGTCAGGAACGGCTTGTCGTCGTCGACCAGCAGCAGGGACATGTCCTCGCCCGTTCCGGGTCTGTTGCTCGCACTGTCGACGCCTTGCATTGCCATCTCCTTGCCGCTTGTCCATGCGCGCTGCGGTTGCGCGGATTCGAAGGTTCAAGACGACGCCGGCATGGCCGCCGCCGCTCAACCTCGTTCATGTAATGCCGACGACGCGCTTTCGGTACCCCCGATGACGGGCAGGTCGGCCTCGAAGACCTCGCGCGGCCAGACGATGCGGATCGATGCCCCGCTGTCGGGCGCCGGGCGGTTCGAGAATTCGAGCGAGGCGCCGCCGCGTTCGAGCAGCGTCTTGGCGATGAAGAGCCCGAGGCCGAGCCCACCGCCGGCCCGGTTCTCGGCCGAACCGCGTGACAGATAGGGCTCGCCGGCCCGCATCAGCACGTCGGGCGGGAAACCCGGCCCGTCATCGGCGATGGTCAGCGTGACCTGGCTGCTGCTCCATCCGGCCTGGATCGAAACTGTTGAGCGGGCGAAGTCCACGGCGTTGTCTACGATATTGCCGAGGCCGTAGATCATGCCCGGATTGCGCCGGCAGACCGGCTCGGGCTTCTCGCCCCGCATACTGATCTCGAACGGCACGCCGAAGGGCCGCTGCGGGCCGGCCGCTTCCTCGATCAGCAGGCGCAGCGTCAATTGGTCGAGCGGGCCGGCATCCTCGTCCTGCAGGCTGGAAAGCTTTGCGAGGATGCCGCGGCAGCGCTCCACCTGTTCGCGCAGCAGGGCGATGTCCTCGGCCATCTCGCCCTCGGGCGGCGCGAGCCGGGTGAGTTCGCGCGCGACGAGCGCGATGGTGCCGAGCGGCGTGCCGAGTTCATGCGCAGCCGCCGCCGCGAGTCCGTCGAGCTGCGAGAGATGCTGCTCGCGCGCCAGCACCAGCTCGGTCGCCGCCAGCGCGTCGGAGAGATCGCGCGCCTCCTTGGCGACGCGCCAGGCGTAGATGCCGGTGAAGGCGAGGCCCAGCACGAGCGCGACCCAGTTTCCGAGCTGGTAGTAGAACGGCAGCACCGGCCGGTCGGGCCCGGCCCAGGGCAGCGGCAGGTGAAAGCGGCTGAGCAGGGTCGCGAGCGCCGCGGCAAGCAGTCCCAGAGCGAGTGTGCGTTGCGGCGGCAGGGCCGTCGCCGAGATCAGCACCGGGGCGAGGAACAGGAGGGCGAAGGGGTTCTGCAGCCCTCCGGTCATGTAGAGCAGGGCGGCGAGCTGGACGATGTCGAAGGCGAGCAACGCGGTGGCGGGGCCGTCCTTCAGGCGGTGGCTCAGCGGAAAGCGCACGCGCAGCGCGATGTTGAGCCAGGCCGAGATGGCGATGACGCCGAAGCACCAGCCGAAGGGCAGGAGGAAGCCGAGGCCGAAATGGACGCCGGCGACGGCGACGCTCTGCCCGGCAATGGCCAGCCAGCGCAGCCGCACCAGGGTGTCGAGCCGCAGATGCCGGCTCGCGCGCGCCGGGGCCGGCGCCGTCAGGTCCAAAGTCGTCACCGTGCCCAAGCCCTTGCGATCACAGGTATTCCGCAGTCGTGCCGCGGGCCGCGCGGGAGGTTTTCGTCGTCGCCCGTCCACATGTCAGAGAATCTTAGCCTTTAGCCGGGTTGAATGAGAACAAAATCAACTTAAGGTGCGTAGCTCGCTGCGGCGCACCAACACATGCTGCGCCGCCAGAGGACATTGAAATCGTATGTACGGGGCCGCCATGTCGTTTGCCTACCATGCCTACGAAGCGGTTCACATGATGGTGGGCCCGATGCGGGGCGTCTCGGACGCGGTCCAGCTCGCGTTCAAGAACCCGGCCAATCCGCTCACCTATACGCCGCTCGGGCGCACGGTCGCGGCGTCCTGCGAGCTGTTCGAGCGCATGACGCGCCGCTACGGCAAGCCGGCCTTCGGCCTGCACGAGACCACGATCAACGGCGTCAAGGTCCCTGTCGAGGAGCGTGTCGTCTGGGAGCGGCCTTTCTGCCGGCTGGTCTATTTCGACCGCAAGATTCCCGGCCGGCGCAAGCCGCAGCCGAAGGTGTTGCTCGTCGCGCCGATGTCCGGCCACTACGCCACGCTGCTGCGCGGCACGGTTGAGGCCTTCCTGCCCGGTCACGAGGTCTACATCACCGACTGGGTCGATGCGCGTCTCGTGCCGCTCTCGGAAGGGCGGTTCGATCTCGATGACTACATGGACTACGTCATCGACATGCTGCACACCCTCGGCCCCGACACGCATGTCATGGCGGTGTGCCAGCCGGCCGTCCCCGTGATCGCCGCGATCGCGCGGATGGAGGCGGAAGGCGACGACAGCGCGCCGCGATCGATGACGCTGATGGGCGGGCCGATCGATACCCGCCGCTCGCCGACCGCCGTCAACCAGCTCGCCATGGAGCGCGGCATCGACTGGTTCCGGCGCAACTGCATCACCGTCGTGCCCCTTCCGCATCTGGGAGCCTTCCGCCAGGTCTATCCCGGCTTCATGCAGCTCTCCGGCTTCATGGCCATGAACATGGACCGCCACGTCACCGCGCATTACGAGATGTTCAAGCACCTCGTCTCCGGCGACGGCGATTCCGCCGAGAGGCATCGCGACTTCTACGACGAATACCTCGCGGTCATGGACATGACGGCGGAGTTCTACCTGCAGACGATCGAGACGGTCTTCGTCAAGCATGCCCTGCCGAAGGGGGAGATGACGCATCGCGGCAAGCCGGTCGACCTCACCGCCGTCCGCCGCGTCGCGCTGATGACGGTCGAGGGCGAGCTCGACGATATCTCCGGTGTCGGCCAGACCAAGGCCGCGCATGATCTCTGCGTCAACATCCCGGCCGACAAGCGGGTGCACTACCTTCAGCCCAAGGTCGGCCATTACGGCGTGTTCAACGGCTCGCGCTTCCGCGCCGAGATCCAGCCGCGCATCTCGGACTTCATGGTCAGCCTCGACATGGAGGCCGCCAAGGGCCGCCGTGGCGAAAGCGCCCAGGAGCAGCGCAAGGCCCTGAAGGTCGTCGGCTGAGGCCCCGGCGCGGCGGCCGGGCCTCTTTCCCGCCGCCCGCGAATCCCGCACAATCGCGCCCGCATGCGCATCTCCCTGTTCAAGCGCCAGCCGGACCCCGACCGCCTCGAGGTGGTCCATGCCGGCCGGCGCTATCCCGTCCTGGTGAAGCGGCGCGCCAATGCGCGGCGGATGACCCTGCGCGTGTCGCAGGCGACCGGCGAGGTCACGCTGACCCTGCCGGAGCGGGTCGATTTCGCCGCCGGTCGGAGCTTCGCCGAGAATCACGGCGGCTGGATCGCGGCGCGCATCGCGAAGCGCCCGATGGCCGTGCCGTTCGAGCCGGGGCAGATGGTCCCGCTGCGTGGCGCGCCGCACCGCATCGTCCACTGGTCGAAGGCGCGCGGCCTCACCCAGGCGACGACGGACAGGGATGGTGCCCCGATCATCGCCGTTGCTGGTGAGGGCGCCCATGTCCCGCGCCGGGTGAAGGATTTCCTGAAACGGCTTGCGCTCGAGGATCTGGAGCAGGCGGTACGCCGGCATACCGCCAATCTCGGCATCCCCGCGCGCAGGATCACGATCCGCGACACGACGAGCCGCTGGGGTTCCTGCTCCTCGCAGGGCCATCTCAATTTCTCCTGGCGGCTGATTCTCGCCCCGGCCTTCGTGCTCGACTATCTCGCGGCGCATGAGGTCGCTCATCTCAAGGAGATGAACCATTCGCACCGCTTCTGGGCGCTGACGCACAAGCTCTGCCCGCGCACCGAAGAGGCTGAAGCCTGGCTCAAACGCCACGGGGCGGGGTTGCACGGCTTCGGCTGAGGCTTTGCCGGCAGCGACGCGGGCCACATTTCCGCCGTTAACCACTTTCTGAAAATTGCGCCCGCACACTGACCCCCGATTCGCCTTCAGTGTGAGTACGTCCATGGGTCAGGTCATCGCGTTTCGTCGCCCGTCGCCAGCGCTTCCGGTCGGGCAGCCCGTACTGGGCCTGATGTCCGCGGTCGATTTCGCCTTGCGCGACCTGGCCGAGATCATGCCGCATATCACGCTCGATGCCGCGCGCGAGCAGGCCGAGGCCTGCCGCGCCATGCTGGCCGAGGCCTTCAACGCCGAAATCGACGCCGAACTCGACGGCTGAAGCCGCGTCCGGGCGGCTCTGCATGGCCCCCCGGCTCTCGCGAGGCTTGTCCGGGCGCGAGAATCGTCGAACTTCTCTCGTCAAAGAGCGGGCCTGAATCGGTGGCCGGCCGCGGGAGATGTGCGGATGTTCCTCACCAACAGCGACATGGTCGACCTCGTCGATCTGCGGCACCGGCTGCATCGCCGCCCCGAGATCTCGGGCGAGGAACGCGAGACCGCGGCCACCATCGTCGATTTCCTGAAGCCGACGCAGCCGAACCGCATCGTCACCGGCCTCGGCGGCCATGGCGTCGCGGCGATCTACGAAGGCGCCGAGCCCGGGCCGACCGTGATGGTCCGCGCCGAGCTCGATGCGCTGCCGATCGAGGAGATCTCCGACAGCGATCATCGCTCGGAGATCCCCGGCAAGGGCCATCTCTGCGGCCATGACGGCCATATGACGATCCTCGCCTCGCTGGCGCGCGGGCTCAACCGCAACCCGCCGCGGCGGGGCCGCGCCGTCCTGCTTTTCCAGCCGGCCGAGGAGACCGGCGCAGGCGCCGCCGCCGTCATCGCCGATCCGAAATTCGCCGAGATCGCGCCCGACTACGCCATATCCCTGCACAACCGCCCCGGCGTGCCGGTCGGCCAGGCGCGCATCTCGGAGGGCGCGGCCAATTGCGCCTCGCGCGGCATCAAGATCGTGCTCACCGGCGAGACCACCCATGCCTCGACGCCGGAGCATGGCCGCTCGCCGGCACCGGCCATCGCGACATTGATCCCCGCGCTCACCGCACTGGGTCCGGGCGGCCCACTCGATGCGCAGTTCCGGCTGGTCACGGTCACCCATGTCGCGATCGGCGAGGAGGCCTTCGGCATCGCGCCGGGCCATGGCGAGCTCTGGGCGACTTTGCGCACCGTCGACGACGCCCAGATGGGTGCGCTCTGCGAGGCGGCGGAAATGCTGGCACGCGAGGCGGCCCTTGCGGACCGGCTGTCGCTCGAGATCAGCTATCACGACATCTTCCATCATTGCGAGAACGAGCCCGAGGTCGTCGCCATGCTGCGCCGAGCTATGGACGAGGAGAACGTCCCGCACGGCCCGGCGAAGCCTTCGCGTGGCTCCGAGGATTTCGGTCTGTTCGGCCGCAAGGCGAAATCGGCGATGTTCCTGCTCGGCTCGGGCGATACCGCCCATCTGCACAACCCCGACTACGACTTCCCGGACGATGCGATCGCCACCGGGGCCCGCGTCTTCATGCGGGCACTGCGCAACATCCTCGGCGAAGCGCGCCCGGCCTGAGGAGACGGCGATGACCGCGAACTGGACGGAAGCCGCTGCGTGCGCGGCCGGGATCGCCGCCGGATGGCAGCGCGAGGTCGGGCCGGGCGGCGCAATCGTGCTGTTTGACCGTGACGGCGTCCGCGAGGCTTTTGCCGGCGGGCTCGCCAGCATCGAGCACGGCCTGCCCTTCACGCCCCGGACGGCGAACCGCTTTGCCTCGATCAGCAAGCATGTGCTCGCCATCGCGTTGCTGCGCGAAGAGGTGCCGCTCGATGCTCCGCTCGGCCGCTGGTTGCCTGAACTGCCGGCACCGCTGGCCGAAGTCCCGCTCGTTCGTGCCCTCGACATGACCGGTGGCCTGCCGGACATGATGGAAGCCTTCTGGCAGCAGGGCGTGCCGTTCACCGCGACCCTGAGCGCCGACGAAATCCATGCCCTCGCCTGCCGCTTCCCTTCGCTCAGCACCCAGCCGGGCACGGAGATGGCCTATTCCAACACCGGTTGGCGCCTTGCCCAGCGCGTGCTCGAAAAGGTCACGGGCAAGCCTTACGGCGAGACCGTCGCCGCGCTGTCCGGCGAACTCGGCCTCGCCTTCCGCCTGCCCTATGACGACGCGGAGATCGTGCCCGGTCTCGCCACCGGCTATTGGCGCGACGGCGAGAGCTGGCGTCGCGGCCATTACGGCTTCCATTTCTCCGCTTCCGGCGGCATCGCCGGCTCGGCCGCCGATCTCGCCGGCTGGTGCTCTGCCCTGCTGGCCGGGCGCGGGCCGCTCGCCGGCATGCTGGAGCGGCTGACCGCGCCGCGCCATTTCGCCGACGGCAGCGAGAGCGTCTACCGGCTCGGGCTGGTCTGCAGCCGTCTCGGCGGCTTCGACGTCGTCGGCCATGGCGGCTCGCTGACCGGCTATCGCAATCACGTCCTAACCGCGCCCGAACTCGGTGTCGGCGTCGTCGTGCTGACCAATCGCGAGGAAGAGGCGCTCTGGCCGGCGCTGACGGTGCTCGCCGCGTTGCTGGGCGAGCCCCTGCCGGTCGCCGCGGACGCCCCGCCCGGGCTGTTCGCCAGCGAGGAGGGTCCGTTCTGGGCCGAGCTCGCCGCCGATTCGATCGGCTTCATGGGCGGCTATGAGCGGCTCGTCTCCGATGGTGAAGGCGGCCTGCGCAGCCTGCCGGCCTATCTCGACATCCGCCTGCGGCGCGATGGGGCGGACCGCCTGACCGGGCAGATCGGCGGCGTCCGGCGCTCGCTGCGGCGCGTGCCGGCCGACACCGCGCTCGACATCCGCCTGATCGGCCGCTGGCGCGATCCACATTTCGGCACCGTGATCGACATCCGTCCCGACGGCACGGCGCTCTGGCCCTGGCCCCTCGACGGCAGGATCACCCGCTTGACCCCGCTGCCGAACGGGCGCGCCCTTGCCGACCTGATGCACGGCCCCTGGCGGGCGCGACCTTGTCTGTGGCTCGACGGGGAAGGCCGCCTGCGGGTGGCCGGCCACCGGGCGAGAATCTTGCAGATGGACCGTGTCGACTAGGCGCTCCTGAGGGGGAAGCGCCGGCTCGACGAAGACTGGAGGAGGTTCCCATGCGTCTACCCCGCCTTGCTGCGGCTCTCGCCCTGACGGCCGCCACCCTGCTGCCGCTCGCCGCCCGAGCGCAGGCGCAGCCGGCGCCGAACCGTGTGCTGCGGGTCGCGCCGCATGCCGATCTCAAGACGCTCGACCCGGTCGCGGCCTCGATCGTCATCACCCGCATGCACGGGCTGATGATCTACGAGACGCTCTTCGCCTGGGATTCGAACCTGCAGCCCAAGCCGCAGATGGTCGAGAGCTTCGAGACCTCGCCCGACAAGCTGACCTGGACCTTCACCCTGCGCCCCGGCCTCAAATTCCATGACGGCCAGCCGGTGACGACCAAGGACGTCATCGCCTCGCTCGAGCGCTGGATGAAGCGCGACACCATCGGCGGCAAGCTTGCCGAATATACCGAGGGCATGGAGGCGGTCGACGCCAAGACCTTCAAGCTCAGGCTGAAGCGCCCGCTGGCGCTGGTGCCCTTCGCGCTCGGCTCGGCGGTCGGCCAGATTCCGGTGATCATGCGCGAGGCGGACGCCAGGAGCGATCCGATGAAGCCGGTCACCACGACCATCGGCTCCGGCCCGTTCAAGTTCAATCGCGAGGAATGGCGCAGCGGCTCGAAGGTCGTCTACGATCGCAACCCCGACTATGTGCCGCGTTCCGAGCCGGCCGACGGCCTCGCCGGCGGGCGCGTCGTCAAGGTCGACCGCGTCGAATGGCTGATCATGCCCGATGCCGCGACCGCCGCGGCCGCGCTCCAGACCGGCGAGATCGACATCTGGGAGCAGCCGAGCCAGGACCTGATCCCGACCATCGCCTCCAATCGCGACATCAAGGTCGAGCGCTATTCCAATCTCGCCAACCAGGTGATGCTGCGGCCGAACCATCTCTACCCGCCCTTCGACAACCCGAAGGCGCGGCTGGCGCTGGCCTATGCCACCGACCAGGCCGATTTCCTCGCCGCCGGCTTCGGCGACGAGGAATGGTGGAAGCGCTGCAACGCCTATTTCGTCTGCGGCAGCCCCAACGGCACCGAAATCGGCACGGAAGGCTATGCCAAGCCGGATCTGGAAAAGGCCCGCCAGCTCCTGAAGGAGAGCGGCTACAAGGGCGAGAAGCTGCTGCTGACCACCAGCAACGACATCGCGCCGATCGGGCGCATGGCCGAGGTCGCGGCCGCCTCGCTGAAGAAGGTCGGCTTCAATGTCGACGTGCAGTTCGCCGATTGGGGCGCCGTCACCACCCGCCAGCAGAACAAGGGCCGGCCGGACCAGGGCGGCTGGAACCTCTTCGTCACCTATGCCTCGGGCGCGACCATGCAGTCGCCGCTGACCAACATCGGCACCAACATGGCCTGCCAGCGCGCCTGGGCCGGCTGGCCCTGCGACGCCGAGGCCGAGAAGCTGCGCGGCGCCTTCGTCGATGCGCCCGACGATGCCAGCCGCAAAATCGCGCTGGAGGCGCTCCACAAGCGGCTGGCCGAGGTGCAGCCCTATCGCGTGCTCGGGCAGTTCGACCAGCCCTATGCCCGCCGCGCCAATGTCTCCGGCGTGCTGGCGGCGCCGGTCATGCTGTTCTGGAACGTCGAGAAGAAGTGAGGCGGTCGCTCAGGCCGGCGCTGCCGTCGGGATGAAATGCGGCGTGGCGCGCCAGACGAAGTCCCGGCTCGTGCCCGGCGCGAGCCGGAGCACGCCGGGCTTCTCCGCGAATTCGCCCTGCCAGCCGACCGGGCTCGCCATGCCGAACCAGGGCTCGATGCAGAGGAAGGGCGCGCCCGTCGGCTTCGACCAGATGCCGAGGTCCTTGTAGCCCTCCCAGCTCACGGTCAGCGCCCGGATTTCGCGCCCGGCTTCGTCGAGCGCGGCGAAGCGCACAGCCTCGTTGGCGACGTTCGGGATGACGATCGCGTCGCTGGCGAACAGCCCCTCGGCAAGGTCGAGCTCCCGCCCGGTGAAGGGCAGCGGGATCGCCGGGCCGAGCAATCCGCCGTCGACGCCGAGGCCCGGGCCGGGCTCGGGGTTCGGGAAGCTCAGCCTGTGCCGCTCCTTCGGCACGCCGGGCGCCAGCGGCCAGAGAAAGGCCGGGTGGGCGCCGACGCCGCAGATCAGCGCGCTGTCGGCGGGGTTGGTGACGCGCGTCGTCACCGAGAGGACGCCGTCCGCGAGCTCGTAGATCATCCGCAGCACGAAACGGAAGGGATAGATCGCCAGCGTCGCCTCGCTCTCCCGCAGTTCCAGCACCGCCCGGCTCGGGCTCCGCTCGACCCAGGCGAACAGGCTGTCGCGGGCGAAGCCGTGCTGGGTCAGGTGGTAAGAGCGCCCGTCATGGACCAGCATATCCTCGGCGAGGCGGCCGACGATCGGGAAGAGGACCGGCGCATGGCGCGGCCATTCCGGGCCGCCATGCCAGAGCAGGGGGCCGTCCGCGTCGGCGAAGGCGACGATCTCGCCGCCCTGCGCGCGGATGGTGGCGCGCAGCCGGCCGGAGGCAATCTCGTGGGTGTCGGTCATGGCGTCCCTCCGCGGCGGCTCGTGGCTCGTGGATAAGGCAATCGCCCGCCGCTGGGAATCCGCGCCGGCGCCGCGCGAGGCCCTGCCTTGCCGCCAGGCCGCTTGCGGAACGCCGCCGGTTCGGGCGATCTGGCGTCAGGAGGATCGATGAAGCCGCTGACCACACCGACGCGCCGCGCCGTCGCCGCCGGCCTCGTCGCCGCGCCTGCCCTGCTGCGCGGCGCTGCCTGGGCGGCCGGCAGGCCCGTCACGGTCGCCTCGCTGCTTGGAGAGGACAAGCCGGAGACGAGGATCTGGCGGCATATCGCCGAAACCCTGTCGCGGACGGCCCCCGGTCGCTTCGATCTGCGCATCGTCCCCAATGCGGCTCTGGGCGGTGAGAAGGAGGTGGCGGAGGGCCTGCGGCTCGGCTCGATCCAGGCCTCGCTGTCGACCATCTCGGCGCTCTCCGGCTGGGTGCCGCAGGGCCAGATCCTCGACTTGCCCTTCCTCTTCCGCGACCGCGATCATTTGAGGCGCGTGCTCGCCGGCCCGCTCGGAACGGAGCTGAAGGCGCAATATGAGGCGCAGGGCTTCGTCGTGCTCGGCTTCGTCAACTACGGCGCCCGCCACCTGCTCGCCAAGGAGCCGCTGACCACCCCCGCCTCGGTCCGGGGCAAGCGCATCCGCGTGATCCAGAGCCCGCTCCACACCGCGCTGTGGTCCGGCTTCGGCGCCTATCCGACGCCGCTGCCGATCCCGGAAGTCTACAACGCGCTCAGGACCGGCGTCGTCGACTGCATGGACCTGACCAAGTCGGCTTATGCCGGCTTCCGGCTCTATGAGGTCGTGCCCTGCCTGATCGAGACCGGCCATATCTGGGCCAGCGGCGTGGTCATGGTCGCCGCGCCGTTCTGGAAGGCGCTGGCGCCGCAGGACCGCGACGCGCTTGCCGCCGCCGCGAGCGAGGGCGCCGCCCATTTCGACGCGCTGATGCAGGCCGATGAGGGGGCCTCGATGGCACAGGCCGCCGCCGGGGGCGGCAAGGTCTTCGAGCCGGAGGACCGTGCCGGCTGGCAGGAGGGAGCCCGCAAGGTCTGGGCGGCCTTCGCCCCGAATCTCGGCGGCATGGAACGTATCGAGACGATCGCCAGCAGCGCCTGAACGGAGCGAGCATGCCCTTCACCATCGACCATATCGTCATCGCCGTCGCCGACCTCGAAGCCGCCGCGCGCGACTACGAGGCGCTCGGCTTCACCGTCCTGCCCGGCGGCGAGCATCCGCGCGGCTCACGCAACGTGCTCGTGGTTCTGGCCGATGGCGCCTATCTCGAGATCATCGCTTTCCCCAAGCCGGTTCCGGGCTTTCGCTGGTGGGAGGTGTTCCAGGCGGCCGGTCCGGGTTTCGTCGACTATGCCCTCCTGCCCGAGGTCTTCGAAGCGGATGTCGCCCGCCAGCGCGACGCCGGCATCGCGCTCGAAGGTCCGATCGACGGCGGCCGGCTCCAGCCCGACGGCAGCCGCATCGCCTGGCGCTCGGCGCGCCCGGTCGAGCCCGATATTCCCTTTCTCGTCGCGGACGTCACGCCGCGCCACCTGCGCGTGCCGGAAGGTGCGCCGCGGATCCATCGCAATGGCGTCACGGGAATCGCCGCCGTCACCGTCGCGGTGAAGGATCTCGCCGCCTCCACGGCGCGCTACCGGGCCTTGCTCGGGCAGGAGCCCGTCGCCGCCGGCACCGTCCCGGGCCTTGGCTTCGGCCTCGTCCAGTTCCGCATCGGCGAGCAGGTACTGTCGATCGTCGCTGCGCGGGAGGAGGGAGCCGGCCCGGCGCACGCCCTCGCGGCGCGGGGGCAAGGCATCTGCGCGCTGTCCTTCTTCGGGTCCGCCGACGCCGTCCTTGAACCCCGCCTGAGCCACGGTGCGCCGCTCGAAATCGTCGGGCCGCTGCGGTCATGATCCGGTCACGCGCATCGGCGACAAGGGTCCGTTTACATTCGAATCATTCCATTTAACTAATAAAAACAACGGCTTGCGCCTGTCTTCCGGCGCGCCTATCTCTCTTTCGGCCAGTGAATCAGCCGACGGAGAAACCGGAATGGGTGAGGTCAGCGAGGTCGATGTCGCGGCCGTGATCGGGCGGACCGACGAACTCGTCATCCGCGAGATCGTCCGCACCGGAGCGAGCCGGTCCGAACTGCGTCGGGCTCTGGCGCTGGCCAAGGGACCGGACGACCTCGTCGATCCCGCGGCGCTGCCGCCGCGCATGCGGCGGCTCGTCGACCTGCTCGCCATCACATTGCCCGAGCAGGGTCCGAGGCCCTTGCAAGGGCCGCAGCACCGTCTTCCGGGCGCCATGAAGGACATCCATCGTGCCGCGTGATCGCAGCTTGGCGGGGCCGGAACCGGGGCGGTGCTCCTGACGGCCTGTGGCCGGGTGTCGGGCCATGCTCCGCTGCCGGCCTTGTCCGGGCGCGGGCAGGCGCCGAAAGCGATCGGCAGTTCTGTGAGGAGGTGGCGGATGCTGATTCCCGTGCTGGGCCACGTCATGGCGACCGGCGCGCGCGCCTCGCGGCGGTTCTGGAGGCGCTTCAGGCGCCGCTGGCGCTGAAGCGCCGAGCCCGCCGGCAGCGGCGGCGCGTCGCGTCCGGGTCTCGCATTCCCGGCGCGGGTCATGCTAAGCGGCGGCGAAGCTTTGGAGCGGCATGCGAACCATCCTCATCATCGGCATCGGGGCCGGCAGTCCCGACCATATGACGGTCGAGGCGATCGAGGCGCTGAACCGCGCCGATATCCTGTTCATCCCCGACAAGGGCGAGGAGAAGGCCGCGCTTCGGGCCCTGCGCGAGGCGATCTGCGCCCGCTTCATCCGCAATCCCGGCTACCGCACCGTGCCCGTGGAAATCCCGCGCCGCGCCGAGGCGGGCAGCGACTATCACGGTGTCGTCGACGATTGGCACGAGCGCATTGCCGGCCGCTACCGGGCCCTGTTCGACACCGAATTGCAGCACGGGCAGACCGGTGCGCTGCTCGTCTGGGGCGACCCCGCGCTCTACGACAGCACGCTCAGGATCGTGGAGCGCGTCGCCGCTTCCGGTCTCGCCCTCGACTGGCGGGTCTATCCCGGCATCAGCAGCGTGCAGGTCCTCGCCGCGCGCCATCGCATCCCGCTGAACCGGATCGGCGCCCCCGTCCTGCTCACGACCGGGCGACGGCTCGCGCTCGGATTCCCGCCCGATCAGGACAGCGTCGTGGTGATGCTCGACGGGGAGCAGGCCTTCGCCAAGCTCGATCCGGCCGGGTTGGAGATCTTCTGGGGCGCCTATCTCGGCATGCCCGAGGAGATCCTGCTTGCCGGCCCGCTGGCGGAGATCGCTCCGCGGATCGCCGAGGTCAGGGCCGCGGCCCGCACTCGGCATGGCTGGATCATGGACACCTATCTGCTGCGGCGCCGATCCGCGGCTTGACGCCGGGCGCCGCATCCGCCATCGCTCGCGCCGTCTGTCCAGCGCCGGAGCCGTGCTCATGTCCCTCGCCGATCTCGCCGCCACCATCGACGCCGCCTGGGAGAACCGGGCCGAGATCGGCGTCCAGACCAAAGGCGCCGTCCGCGAGGCGGTGGAACAGGCGATCGAAATGCTCGATGCGGGCGAGGCCCGTGTCGCCGAGAAGCAGGGTGCCGACTGGGTCGTGCATCAGTGGCTGAAGAAGGCGGTGCTGCTCTCGTTCCGCCTGACCGACAACATGATCATCGCCAACGGCCCGGGCGAGGGCGTGTTCTGGGACAAGGTGCCGTCGAAATTCGAGGGCTGGGGCGAGAACCGCTTCCGCGCCGCCGGCTTCCGCGTCGTGCCGCCGGCCGCCGCGCGCAAGGGCTCGTACCTCGCTTCGGGCGTGGTGCTGATGCCGTCCTTCGTCAATATCGGCGCCTATGTCGATTCCGGCACCATGGTCGACACCTGGGCGACGGTCGGCTCCTGCGCCCAGATCGGCAAGAACGTGCATCTCTCGGGCGGCGTCGGCATCGGCGGCGTGCTCGAGCCGCTGCAGGCCAACCCGACCATCATCGAGGACAACTGCTTCATCGGCGCTCGCTCCGAGGTGGTCGAGGGTGTGATCGTCGGCGAGGGCTCGGTGCTCTCGATGGGCGTCTTCATCTCGGCCTCGACCAAGATCGTCGACCGCGCCACCGGCCAGGTCCATATCGGCAAGGTGCCGCCCTATTCGGTGGTCGTGCCGGGCTCGCTGCCGGGCAAGCCCTTCCCGGACGGCACGCCGGGGCCGTCGCTGGCCTGCGCCGTGATCGTTAAGACGGTCGATGCCCAGACGCGCTCCAAGACCGGCATCAACGAGCTGCTGCGAGACTGAGCGCCGGAGCCGCCATATCCGGCGGCTCCGAGATCGAAGCCTTGCTTCGCCGGAAAGGGACGCAGCGCGACTTCAGCCGACCGGCGAGGGCGCGCCGGAGCCCTGCGCCGCCGGCGGAGCGTCCGTGGCGGGAGCCGCGGCGTGGGCGTCGGCCAGCGCATCGCGCAGCTTCTGCTCCTGCGACCGGTCGAGCGAGGTCTTGAGCACGGTGCCGCCGGTGCCGCGCAGGGCCTCCAGCACCTTGTCGCCGGTCATCTTCTTGACCAGCACGAACAGCGCGGCGTTGCCCGGCTGCAGGCTGCCGGCGAGGTCCTTCATGAAGGCGTCGTCGACGCCGTAATCGGTGAGCGCGCCGCCGAGCGCGCCGGAAGCGGCCCCGAGCGCCGCTCCGAAGATCGGCATCAGGAAGATCGCGCCGATCAGCAGCCCCCAGAACGAGCCCGAGACCGCGCCGAGGGCGGTGGTGTTGAGCAGCTGGTTGAGCTTCACCTTGCCGCCTTCGTGCATGACGGCGATGGCGGCGTCGCCGATCTCGATCAGGTATTCCTTCTGCAGCCCGAGGAGCTTCTGGCGCATCTCCTCGGCGCGGGCCTCGGTCGGATAGACGATGACGACGAGATCGGACATGGCGCGACTCCTGCTGCGGAAGCGGGCGAAGCCTGCACGGAAGAGATGACAGGCAGATGGAAACGCGGGCCCGGCTGCGCCGGTTCCCTCATTCCAGGGCTGCGGCCTTGGCGGCCTCTGCCGCCCCGCCGCGCAGCGGCAGCTCCTTCATCAGCCCGAGCGAGAGCAGCGCCAGCGCGAAGCCGAAGGCGGCGGCGCCGAAGACGTAGCGGAACAGCATCACCATGGTCTCGCGATCGACCGTCCCGAGCTTCAGCGCCTCGGGCGAGAGCTGGCCCGTCTCGCCGCCGACGCCGCCGAGCACGATCGCACCGAAGACCGCGACGATGAGCGCGCCGCCGATCTGGCGGAAGAAGTTGGCCACCGCGGTCGCCGTGCCGAGCTGATGCGGCCGGACCGCATTCTGGATCGAGACGGTGGCGACCGGCAGCAACGTGCCGAGGCCGACGCTGACGACGGCCAGGATCACGCAGAACGGGGCGAGCGGAATCCGGCCGGAGAACACGGCCAGCACCGCGGCGCCGGCGCAGGCGACCATGAGCCCGACCATCGGGACGCGCTTGTAATGGGTGAGCTTCGTCATCGCGCGCCCGGAGCTGGTGGCGCCGATCACCGTTCCGCAGGTCAGCGGCAGCAGCCCGAGGCCGGAATGCGTCGCGCTCAGCCCCATCACCGTCTCGAAATAGAGCGGCAGATAGATGGTCAGGCCGATGAAGGCGCCCATGGCGAGGCCGGCGGCCACGGTGCCGAACCGCACGACCTGGTTGTTCATGACGTCGAGCGGGATCAGCGGCTCGGCCGCGACGCGCTGGCGCCAGGCGAAGAGCGACCATAGCACCAGCGTCGCGCCCACCAGCCCGGCGATCGGCAGCGACCGCCAGGGATAGGCAGTGCCGCCCCAGGAGAGGGCGAGCAGCAGCGAGAGCGTGCCCGCCGTCATCAGCAGCGCGCCGAGCACGTCGAGCTTGTGCGGGCGCTCGTGGCGCGGCAGCCGCTTGAGCGCCGCGCTCGACATCCAGTAGGCGCCGATGCCGAGCGGCAGGTTGATCCAGAAGATCACCGACCAGTGCAGCTTCTCGGCGAGCACGCCGCCGAGGACGGGCCCGATCAGCGACGAGGACAGGAAGACGCTGGCGAAATAGACCTGATAGCGGCCCCGCTCCTTCGGCGGCACCATGTCGGCGACGATGGTCTGCGCCAGCGCGATCAGGCCGCCGCCGCCGAGGCCCTGGACGAACCGCGCGAGGATCAGCGCCCACAGATTCGGCGCCAGCGCGCAGGCCAGCGAGCCGACCATGAAGACGACGATGCCCGAGAGCAGCACCACGCGCCGCCCGTGGATGTCGGCCAGCTTGCCGTAGAGCGGCGTGACGGCCGTCGAGGCGAGCAGATAGGTCGTGACGATCCAGGGCAGGTGGGCGACGTCGCCGAGATCGGTCCCGATGGTCGGCAGGGCGGTTGCCACGATGGTCTGGTCGAGCGCGGCCAGGAACATCGCGACCATCACACCGATCAGGATCGAGCGGATGTCGGCATGCGTCAGCGGCGCGGCATGCGCCTGGGTTTCGACCCGCTTGTCCATGGAGCCTGCAGTCAAACTTGCGTCAGGGGAATGGCTGCAGGTTAAATCCGCCGCGCGCCATGCGCTATGGGCGGGGCGTCGGGTCGGCTCTGCGATGGAGACGGATCGGCGTCAGCCCGCCACCGCCGCCGGGTCCATCCACATCACTTCCCAGACGTGCCCGTCGAGGTCGCGGAAGCCGTGGCCATACATGAAACCGTGGTCCTGCGGGTCGTTATAGGTCGAGCCGCCGGCGGCGAGCGCCGCCTTCACGATCGCGTCAACCGCCTCGCGGCTCTCGCGCGACAGGCAGGTCAGCACCTCGACGCTCCGCTCGGTGTCGGCGATCGGCTTGGGCGAGAAGCTCGCGAACTTCTCATGCGTCAGCAGCATCGCGAAGATCGTGTCGCTGATCACCATGCAGGCTGCGGTCTCGTCGGTGAACTGCGGGTTGAAGGAAAAGCCGAGCGCTTCGAAGAAGGCCATCGAGGCGGGCAGGTCCTTCACGGGCAGGTTGAGGAAGATCATCTGGGCCATGGCTTGTCCTCAGGCGGTGGGTCGGCGGATCTTGTCGGGTGACGGGATGCGGCCTTCGCGAAGGCCGCGCGGAGCTGGGGCTGCTGTGCCGCACGGGCCGCTCGCCGGACCGGCGGTCGCGGCCCCTCCTCAGGAGTTCATGTTGATATCAACGCTTCGTGTCAAGCCGGTTGGACCATAGGTGGCTTGACGCGCGCCGCGGCCGGGGCGGCTATGATAGGATGTCGCGCAAGGGAGCCGGACGATGCCGTTGCTGAACCTGCGGAACGCCATGCTGCTGGTCATCGACCTGCAGGAGCGGCTGATGCCGGCGATCGATCAAGGCGGCCTCGTCGTCGCCAACACGGCCCGCCTGCTCGAGGCGGGTCGTCTGCTCGGCGTGCCTGTGGTGGTGACCGAACAGAACCCGGCCAAGCTCGGTCGGACCGTTCCGGAGCTCCCCGGCCTGCCGCCCGCCATCGCCAAGATGGCCTTCGATGCCTGCGCCGAGCCGGCCGTGCTCGAGGCGCTCGGCGGCGACAGGGAACTGGTCGTCTGCGGCTGCGAAGCGCATGTCTGCGTCGGCCAGACGGTCGTCACCTTGCTGGAGCATCGCCGCCGCGTCGTGGTGGTGGAGGATGCGGTCGGCTCGCGGGCTCCCCGATCGCACGCGGCCGCGCTGCGCCGCATGGCGGCCCATGGCGCCGAGCTGGTCACCACCGAGATGGTGCTGTTCGAGTGGCTGCGGACCGCGGCCCATCCGCAGTTCCGGGTGATCTCGCAGCTGATCCGCTGACCGCTCGCGCCGGCGTCAGAGCGGCTTGCGGATCGCCCTGGCGATGACGCCGACGATGCCCTCGCGGAAGAGCAGCACGCAGGCGACGAAGATCACCCCCTGGATGACCGTGACCCAGGCGCCGAAGGTGGCGAGGTAGTTCTGCATGGCGACGATGACGGCGGCGCCGACGATCGGCCCGAACACGGTGCCGAGCCCGCCGACCAGCGTCATCAGCACCACCTCGCCCGACATGGTCCAGTAGACGTCGGTGAGCGATGCGAGCTGGAAGACGATCGCCTTGGTCGCGCCGGCGAGCCCGGCGAGCGCGGCGGAGAGCACGAAGACCATCAGCTTGTAGCGGTTGGCGCGGTAGCCGAGCGAGATGGCGCGGGGCTCGTTGTCGCGGATCGCCTTGCAGACCTGGCCGAAGGGCGAGTGGATGATGCGGTAGATCAGCAATAGCCCGCCCATGAAGATCGCGGCGACGAGCCAGTAGAGGGCGCGGTCGTCGGCGAGGCTGACGAGTCCGAAAAGCTTGCCCCGCGGCACCGCCTGGATGCCGTCCTCGCCGCCGGTGAAGCGCGGCGCCTGCAGCGAGAAGAAGAACACCATCTGGGCCAGCGCCAGCGTGATCATCGCGAAATAGATGCCCTGTCGCCGGATGGCGAGCGCGCCGAAGACGGTGCCGAGCAGCGCCGCGACGGCGGTGCCGAGCAGGATGGCGAGCTCGGGCGTCAGGCCCCAGTTCTTGGCCGTATAGGCCGAGACATAGCTCGCCATGCCGAAATAGGCGGCATGTCCGAAGGAAAGCAGGCCGCCATAGCCGAGCAGAAGGTTGAAGGCGAGCGCGAACAGCGCGAAGCAGAGCACCTTCATCACGAAGACGGGATAGGCGACGAAGGGCGCGATCACCAGCAGCGCCGCAATGGCGACGAACAGGTTGCGGTGCAGCCTGGCGGTGCCGTCGTCGGTTTCGGCGAGCGCGGTACCCGCGGCGGCTTCGGTGGAGGCGAGATCGGTCATGTCCTTGTCCTTCTCGCGTCAGGCCGGGCGGCCGAACAGGCCGGCGGGCTTCACCAGCAGGACCAGCACCATGATGACGAAGATCACGGTCGAGGAGGCCTCCGGGTAGAAGACCTTGGTCAGGCCCTCGACCAGGCCGAGCCCGAAGCCGGTGACGATGGCGCCCATGATCGAGCCCATGCCGCCGATCACCACCACGGCGAAGACGACGATGATCAGGTCGCCGCCCATGTTGGGATTGACCGAGTAGACCGGTGCGGCGAGCACCCCGGCGAAGGCGGCGAGCGCCACGCCGAAGCCGTAGGTCAGCGTCACCAGCAGCGGCACGTTGATGCCGAAGGCCTGGGTCAGCGTCGGGTTCTCGGTCGCCGCGCGCAGATAGGCGCCGAGCTTGGTCTTCTCGATCAGGAACCAGGTCGCGAGGCAGACCACGACGGAGGCGACGATCACCCAGCCCCGATAGTTCGGCAGGAACATGAAGCCGAGGTTCTGGCCGCCGGCGAGCTGCGGCGGGATGCCGTAGGGCAGGCCCGACGAGCCGTACTGGTTGCGGAACAGGCCCTGGATGATCAGCGCCAGGCCGAAGGTCAGGAGCAGCCCGTAGAGATGGTCGAGATGGGCGATGCGCTTCAGCAGGAGCCGCTCGATCGCGATGCCGATGGCGCCGACCACGATCGGCGCCAGCACCAGCGCGACCCAGTAGTTCAGCCCGAGATAGTTCAGCGCCATCCAGGCGACGAAGGCGCCCATCATGTACTGGGCGCCATGGGTGAAGTTGATGATGTTGAGCAGCCCGAAGATCACGGCGAGGCCCAGCGACAGGATCGCGTAGAACGAGCCGTTGATCAGGCCGAGAAGGACCTGGCCGAACAGCGCCTGGGGCGGGATTCCGAGTAGCTCGAACATGCGTGGCTCAGATCGTCTCGACGTCGGGGTTTGCGGTGCCGGCTGTGCCGCCGGGCGCCGACGCAGCGTCGATCGCCGCGGCGGCTGGTCCGGACCGGGGCCGGAGTCGGGGGCCCGGCCTGGCCGGGCCCCGGCCGGTCACTTCTTGACGAGCGCGCAACCACTCTCGGCGAGCGGCTGGAAGGCGTCCTTGCCGGGCAGGGTCGAGATCAGCTTGTAGTAGTCCCACGGGCCCTTCGATTCCGACGGCTTCTTGACCTCGTAGAGATACATGTCGTGCAGCACGCGGCCGTTGACCTCGATCGAGCCCTTGCCGAAGAGCGCGTCGTCCGTCGGCATCTCCTTCATCTTCGCCACGACCGTCGCCGTGTCCTTGCTCTTGGTCGCCTCGACCGCCTTGAGATAGTGCAGCAGCCCGGCATAGACGCCCGCCTGGACCATGCTCGGCATCTTGCCGCCGTTGAGCTTGGCGAAGCGCTGCGACCAGGCGCGGGTCTGCTCGTTCTTGTCCCAGTAGAACGCCTCGGTCAGCACGAGGCCCTGCGCCGCCTGCAGGCCGAGCGCGTGCACGTCGGTAATGAAGGTGAGGAGGCCGGCGAGCTTCTGCCCGCCCTGGGTGATGCCGAACTCGCCTGCCTGCTTGATCGAGTTGATGGTATCGCCGCCGGCATTGGCAAGGCCGATGACCTTGGCCTTCGAGGCCTGCGCCTGCAGCAGGAAGGAGGAGAAATCGGTGCCCGGGAAGGGCGTCTTCACCGAGCCCAGAACCTTGCCGCCCGCCTTGGTGATGACCGCGGTGGCGTCGCGCTCCAGCGCATGGCCGAAGGCGTAGTCGGCGGTGAGGAAGAACCAGGTGTCGCCGCCGGCCTTGACCATGGCGCCGCCGGTGCCCTGCGCCAGCGCGTAGGTGTCGTAGGTCCAGTGGATCGTGTTCGGGGTGCAGGCCTTTCCGGTCAGATCGGAGGTGCCCGCCCCGGAGTTGATCATGATCTTGTTCTTTTCCTTGGTGATCTGGCTCACGGCCAGCGCCACCGAGGAGGTCGGCACGTCGAGGATGAGGTCGACGCCGTCCTGGTCGTACCACTGCCGGGCGATGGTCGAGCCGACATCCGGCTTGTTCTGGTGGTCGGCCGAGACGATCTCGACCTTGATGCCCTTGTCGGCCGCCTTGAAGTCCTCGACCGCCATCCGCGCGGCGATGACCGAGCCTTCTCCGGAGAGGTCCGCGTAGAGGCCGGAGCGGTCGTTGAGCACGCCGGCCTTGATCGAGATCTGTTGCGCGAAGGCCGGGCTCGCCAGCATGGCGGCGAGTGCGCTCGTCGCGAGGAACGTCGTGAGCTTCATCTTGGTTCTCCCTGCTGTGGATGCCGGCGTTTCCCGGCGTTTTCTGTTGCGGGGGTGAGCGGGTCAGACCCCGAGATAGCGGTGGAGCTTGTCGATGTTGGCGTCGAGCTCGGGATTGGGGATCATGTCGATGACCTTGCCTTGCTCGACGACGTAGTGCCGGTCCGCGACGGTCTGGGCGAAGCGGAAGTTCTGCTCGACCAGGATGATGGTGAAGCCTTCCTGCTTCAGCTCCGCGATGGTGCGGCCGATCTGCTCGATGATGACCGGGGCGAGGCCCTCGGTGGGCTCGTCGAGCAGGAGCAGATGCGCGCCGGTGCGCAGGATGCGCCCGATCGCCAGCATCTGCTGCTCGCCGCCGGAGAGCTTGGTGCCCTGGCTTCTCAGCCGTTCCTTGATGTTGGGGAACAGCGTGAAGATGCGCTCCAGCGAGAGCCCGCCGGGGCGCACCTGCGGCGGCAGCATCAGGTTCTCCTCGACCGAGAGCGAGGAATAGATGCCGCGCTCCTCCGGCACGAAGCCGATGCCGAGCCGGGCGATGGCGCGCGAGGGCAGGCCGATCGTTTCCGCGCCCTCCATCACGACCGAGCCCTTGCGCTTGCCGATCACGCCCATGATCGACTTCAGCGTCGTGGTCTTGCCGGCGCCGTTGCGCCCGAGCAGCGTCACCACCTCGCCGGGGGCGACGTCGAAATCGATGCCGTGCAGGACATGGGATTCCCCGTACCAGGCCTCGAGCCCGCGCACCTTCAACAGCGGCGCGCTGCCTGCCGCGGCCGCCGGGGCCGTCGCGGCTTCAGTGATGGCCATGGCCGCCTCCCGAGCCGATATAGGCCTCGACCACGCGCGGATCCTTGGAGACGGTGGCGTAGTCGCCTTCGGCCAGAACCTGGCCGCGGGCCAGGACGGTGATGCGGTCGCACAGCGAGGCGACGACCGAGAGATTGTGCTCGACCATCAGGATGGTGCGATCAGCCGAGACCTTGCGGATCAGCGCCTCGATGCGCTCGATATCCTCGCGCCCCATCCCGGCCATCGGCTCGTCGAGCAGCAGCATCTCGGGTTCGAGCGCCAGCGTCGTCGCGATCTCCAGCGCCCGTTTGCGGCCATAGGAGAGTTCGCCCGCGGTCAGATCGAGGAACGGCGTCAGCCCGACGGCCTCGACCAGATGCCTTGCCTCGGCGTCGAGAACTTTCAGGCTGCGTTCCGAGCGCCAGAAGTCGAAGGAATCGCCGCGCTTGCGCCGCTGCAGCGCGATGCGGACATTGGTCAGCACCGAGAGCTGGGGAAACACCGCAGAGATCTGGAACGAGCGGACCATGCCGAGCCTGGCGATCTCGGCCGGCTTCTCGCCGGTGATGTCGCGTCCGTTGTAGATGATCGTTCCTCGCGTCGGCGGCAGGAATTTCGTCAGCAGATTGAAGCAGGTCGTCTTGCCGGCCCCGTTCGGCCCGATCAGCGCATGGATCGAGCCGCGCTTCACCTTGAGGTCTACGCCGTTGACGGCGGTGAAGCCGGCGAATTCCTTGGTCAAACCTGAAGTCGACAAAATAATGTCTTCAGGCATGCCGGTTACAAGCCTTCATCAGCCCGGTCTTTCTTGATTTATCGTTTCCCCTTGCATGTCATGCTGCACCGCGCTCGCGGCATAAGTCAACGCTCCCCGGCGGCCCGAAGGCGGTTCGAAGGCCCTTCTCATCCCTTTGTCGTAGAGGGCCGCTCTCATGCGAATGGAGGATGCGCGGCGCGCACCCGCGCGCGCAACCTGCGCGCCGCTTTCCGGTGCCGCGCTGGCCATCCTTTGAACCCGTTGGCGGGGCGCTGCGACCAAGGGAAAGTCGGTTTACCGGTGGAAGCGATTGCGGTAGAAATGCGGCAGTCTTCGACCACCGCTATTTTGATATTTTAGTCGTGCCTGTCGCGCGAACGGCCGCCACCCGCCGCGTTCCGCGACTTGATTGAGCAGGGGAGGTTGTGGTGAGCTTCGCAACTCGGATTTCGGCGTTCCGTGCTCGAATGGCTGCGGCCTTTGCGCTGGTGCTCTGTGCTGTTGCGCTCGGTTCGCCCGCCCAGGCTGCCGTTCCCGAGCGCCGCGTGGCGCTCGTCATCGGCAACAGCGCCTATACGGCGGTGCCGCCCCTGGCCAATCCGATGCGGGACGCCCGAGGCATGTCGGCGGCGCTCAAGCGCCTCGGTTTCGATGTCGTCGAAGGCTACGACCTCAAGATGGACGACATGACCAATCTGGTGCGCCAGTTCGCCCAGAAGCTCGACGGCGCCAAGGCGGGCCTGGTCTACTATGCCGGGCATGGCATCGCCGTCGGCGACGAGAACTATCTCATCCCCGTCGACGCGACCCTGCGGTCCGAGGCCGATCTCGATTTCCGCGCCGTCAATGTGCAGCTCATCCTGCGCCAGATGCAGCGCGACGAGCGGGTCAACATCGTCATCCTCGACGCCTGCCGCGACAATCCCTTCGCCAGCCAGCTCGCTGCCCGCTCGCGCTCGGTCACCCGCGGCCTGCAGCCGATCGAGACCCAGTCCGCCTCCGGCATCCTGATCGCCTTTGCCACCGATCCCCGCGCGACGGCGCTCGACGGCGAGCGGGACGGCCACAGCCCCTTCACCGACGCGCTGCTGAAGCATATCGAGACGCCCGAGGTGTCGATCACCACGGTGATGGACCGCGTTCGCGCCGATGTATGGGAAGCGACCGGCAAGAAGCAGAAGCCCTGGACCAATTCCTCGATCATCGGCGAATTCAAGCTCAACCCGACGCTGAAGCTCGCCTCCGCCGATCCGACCGATGCCAGCACCGACGCCGCCAAGGCGATCAACGCGGCGGTCCCGACGCCCTCGATGCCGGCGGCGCCGGTCTTCGATCGCAGCCAGATCGACGTCAAGACCTGGGAGGCGGCCGAGCGCGGCAATTCGCCGGCCGACTACCGCGCCTATCTCGACGCTTTTCCTTCCGGCCAGTTCGCGACCTTCGCGCGCAATCGGCTGGCGAGCCTCGAATCGGCGGCTCCGCCGGCCAATGCGGCCAGCGCCGCCGCCGCCGCCGCTCCCGGCGTCACCGACGAGGCGTTGAAGAAGGAGACCGGAACGGCGCAGACCGAGACCGCGATGAAGCTCGACGCCAAGGGGCGCCGCGAGCTTCAGACCCGCCTTCGCGCCAGCGGCTTCCAGCCCGGCAAGCTCGCCGCCAAGTTCGGGCCGAGCCAGCGCCAGGCCATCCAATCCTGGCAGAAGTCGCGCGGCATTCCCGAGACCGGATTCCTCACCGCCTTGCAGGCGACCGCGCTGCGGGAGCAGAGCGAGCCGGCCTATCAGCGGCTGCTCGCCGATGAGGCCAAGGCCGCGGCGGAGAAGAAGACCAGGACGGTCGAGCGCAAGGGCTCCGCCACCCGCAAGGTCACCTATGAGGGCGACGAGATGTACCAGCGCGATGTCGCGCGCGAACGCGGTGTCGCCTATGAGGGATCCCCCGCCCGCCGCGGCACCACCAGCAGCGGCTATCAGGGCCGTGTCCGGACGCGCGGCGGCGATTCCGGCGACAGCACCGGTGCAGCGATTTTTGGCGGCATCGTCGGCGGCGTGTTCGGTGGCGCGATCGGCGGGGGCTTCCGTCGCTGACGGATCGTTATCCGTTCATATGATCCGGAAGGCCGGCCGTCGGGCCGGCCTTCTTCGTTTCTGCCGTTGCGCCGATACGCTTCGGCGCAGAGCCGGATCGCAACCGACTGATAGGTCGTGTTCATCTCCGCCAGCGCAGCTTGACGCTCAATCGCGCTCCCAGCCGGCCCTGACCAATTCGGGCACGTCGTTGTCCTCCTCCGGCCAGCCGATGCAGAGATAGGCGATCAGCTTCCAGTCCGGCGGCGGGCCGAGCGCCGCGGCGACCGCGCCGGGGTCGAGGATCGAGACCCAGCCGACGCCGAGCCCGTGCACGCGCGCCGCCAGCCAGAACTGCGTGATCGCCGCAACGACCGAGTAGTCCAGCATCTCCGGCATCGTCCGCCGGCCGAGCCCGTGCCCGCGCTCCGTGGCCTGGTCGCAGAATACGGCGAATTGCACCGGCGCCTCCCGCAAGCCTTCGAGCTTCAGGCGCGCATACAGCGCGGCCCGCTCGCCGGCATAGGAGGCGAGGGCATCGGCATGGCAGCGACGGAAGCTGTCCTGCACCGCCCTGCGCTGTTCCGGCGCCTCGACCGCAAGCCAGCGCCAGGGCTGCGAGTGCCCGACCGAGGGCGAAAGCTGCATCTGGGCCAGCAGCGCCTCGACCAGCCCGGCCGGGACCGGATCGCGCCGGAAGCGCCGGACATCGCGCCGCCAGCGCAGCAGTTCGGCGAATTGCCCGGCGAAGCCTGCGTCGAAGACCGGCGGCGCGCTCACCGCGGTTCCGCCACGGCGATGGCGTGGAAGAACGAGCCCGTCACCCGGCCGCGCCGGCTTCCTGCCGCCGCCGGAGGCGAGCCGTGCGGATCGCTGACAACGGCGAAGGGCGGGTCCTCACCTTGCGCGACGACGCTTGCGTAATGGAATTCATGGCCGGTCAGCACGGTGCCGGCGGCTCCGAGCGGGCCGTCCGCCTCCAGCACCGCGCGGCGATAGCCGAGATTCATCTTGCGCTTGGCGAAGGAGGTCTCGACCGAGAGCAGCCCCGCCATGGCATGGGCCAGGCCGTCCGCATCGGTGAGAGTCCGCCCGAGCACCATGTAGCCGCCGCACTCGCCATGGACCGGCCGGGACTGGGCGAAGCGGCGCAAGCCGTCGAGGAAGCAGCCGGCGGCCGCGATCGTGCCCGCATGCAGCTCGGGATAGCCACCCGGCAGCCAGCAGGCGTCGCAATCCTCCGGCGGGGCCTCGTCGGCGAGCGGCGAGAACGGCACCAGCACGGCGCCCGCCGAGCGCCAGCCGGACTCGACATGCGGATAGACGAAGGAGAAGGCGGCGTCGCGCGCGATCGCGATCCGCCGGCCAGGGGCCGGAAGCGGCGGGGTGTCGCGGCCGATGTTGGCCGGCAGCGTCGTTGCGCCGGTGGCTGCAATCACCGCATCGAGATCGACGGCCGCCGCGACGGCCTCTGCCAGCGCATCGAGCCTCGCATGCAGGTCGGCCGTCTCCCCGGCCTGCACGAGCCCGAGATGGCGCTCGGGCAGGATCAGGCCCGCCTCGCGCGGCAGCGCGCCGAGGACGGTGAGGCCGATGCGATCCATGCCCTGCCGCACGAGCCGCTCGTGGCGCGCGCTCGCGACCTTGTTGAGGATTACGCCGGCGATGCGGATGCGCGGGTCGTAGGCCTTGCAGCCGAGCGCGACGGCCGCTGCCGATTGTGCGGCCCCCGAGACGTCGATCACGAGGATCACCGGCCAGCCCGTCAGCGCGGCGATGTCGGCGCTGGCGCCGGTATGCCTGTCCGGCCCCGGCACGGCGTCGAACAGCCCCATCGAGCCTTCGGCGATGACGATGTCGGCAGCGCGCGCGGCCTCGCCGGCGATCCGCCCGAGCAGCCCGTCCGTCATCGCGTAGCTGTCGAGATTGGCGCTCGGTGCCCCGGTTGCGGCGGCATGGAAGGCTGGGTCGATATAGTCGGGCCCGCATTTCAGCCCGCGCACTGTCAGGCCGCGCCTGACCAGCGCACGCTGCAATCCGAGCGCGATCGTCGTCTTGCCGGAACCCGAACGCGGCGCTGCGATGAGAAGTCCGCGTCCGCTCATGCTCCGCCCCGCGGCCGGAAGCGGCGGTCGTAGTCGAGCGAATAGAGCGCGCTCTCGCCGAAATCCTCGGCCGCCAGTGCCGGCCCGACCAGGATCAGCGCCGTGCGTTCCAGCGCGCTCGCCCGGACCTGTTCGGCGATGCCGGTCAGGCTCCCGCGCAGAATGGTTTCGTCGGGCCAGCTCGCCCGGAACACCACGGCGACCGGGCAACCCGCGCCGTAGAAAGGCGTCAGCTCCGCCACGACCTGCTCGATCACATGGATCGAGAGATGGATGGCGAGCGTCGCGCCGGAGGCGGCGAAGGTTGCGAGCGTCTCCATCTCCGGCATCGCGGAGGCGCGGCCGGAGGTCCGCGTCAGGACCAGCGATTGCGCCACGCCCGGCAATGTCAGCTCGCGCTTCAGCGCGGCGGCGGCGGCGGCGAAGGCCGGCACGCCCGGTGTCACCGTATAGGGGATGCCGAGCGCGTCGAGCCGGCGCATCTGTTCGCCGCAGGCGCTCCAGATCGAGAGATCGCCAGAATGCAGCCGTGCCACATCCAGTCCGGCGCGGTGCGCCGCTTCCATCTCGGCGACGATGGCATCGAGCGCGAGCGGGGCCGTGTCGACGATGCGGGCGCCGGGCGGGCACCAGCCCAGCATCGCCTGCGGGATCAGCGAGCCGGCATAGAGGCAGACGGGCGCGGCTGCGATGAGATCGCGCCCGCGCAGGGTGATGAGATCGGGTGCGCCCGGGCCGGCGCCGATGAAATGGATGGTCATGCGCAGCGCTGTGTCACGTTGTTGTCCTGGCCAGCGCGCAGGTGACGCGCCCCGTCGCGATCCGCGGCTGCACCAGCTCGCCGCCGGGACCCGCCGCCGCGAGCGCTGCGGCTTCCGCCACCGAGCCGACGCCGTAGAGCGCGGCGATCCGGGTCGAACGGGTCGCGCAGGCGGCTTCGAAACCCTTCAGCGCCTCGTCCGGTACCGCGACGAGCTCTGCCGAACGGGCCGCCGCCGCCGCGACCATGCCGGCCTCCGCGGCGCGGCTCGCCAGCGTGGCGAAGCGTGGCGTGGCCGCGCCGGCGAGCCCCGCGATTGCCAGCGCCTCGTCGAGGCAGGCGAGGATGTCGGCGGCTTCGGTGCCGGGCCTGATGCCGATGCCGGCGACGAGGCGGCCGGTGCTCAAGGCTTCTCGACCCGCCACTGCGTCACCGGCATGGCCGGGCGCCAGCCATGCTTGCCGCCGACGGGTGCGAGGCGGTCGATCGAGATCCGGCGCAGCGAGCCGCCATGCGCGGCGTGCAGCGCCGCGAGCCTGGCCTCGCCCTCAATGGTGACGACATTGGCGACGAGCCGCCCGCCCGGCTTCAGCGCCGTCCAGGCGGCCTCGAACAGGCCGTCCTCCGTCAGTCCGCCGCCGATGAAGACGGCATCGGGCGCCTCGCATCCCGCGAAGCCGGCCGGCGCTGCACCCTGCACCTCGATCGCCAGCCCGCCGAGTTCCAGCGTGTTGCAGGCGATGCGCTCGGCCCGGTCGGCGCGCGCCTCGAAGGCGACGGCCCGGTTGCGGAGGTGGCGCTGGCACCATTCGACGGCGATGGAACCGGAGCCCGCCCCGACATCCCAGAGCAATTCGCCGGCGCGCGGGGCCAGAGCCGAGAGCGTGATGGCGCGGATTTCGGATTTGGTGATCTGCCCGTCATGGGCGAACCATTCCTCGTCGAGTCCCGGCGCCAGCGGCAGGACGCGCGAGTCGTGGGTGGCGGCGACCTCCACGGCGATCAGGTTGAGCGGGACGATGTCGTCGAGGGCGAAGGCGTCGGCGCGAGTCTCGCGGATGCGTTCCTGCGGCCCACCGAGCGATTCCATCACCACGATCCGGCTGGCACCCATGCCGCGTGCCGTCATCAGCTCGGCGACGGCGCGCGGCGTCGTCTCGTCCCAGGAGAGGGCAAGGATGCGCGCTTCCGGCTGGAGATGCGGCACGATGCGATAGAGCGTGCGGCCATGCAGCGAGACCAGCGCGCAGTCCTCCTGTGGCCAGCGCATCCGGGTGCAGGCCATCGAGAAGGAGGAGAGCTGCGGGATGATCCGCATCTCCGCGGACGGGATCGCCCGGCTCAGGCTGTTACCGATGCCGTAATGGAATGGGTCGCTGGTCGCGAGCACGCAGACCTTGCGGCCGCGCTCCCGGAGGATCTGCGGCAGGGCGTTGCGGAAGGGCTGCGGCCAGGGACGCAACTCGCCCGGCACGGAGCCGACCAGCGCGATATGCCGCTCGCCGCCGAAGACGATCTCAGCCTGCTCGAGCGCGACCAGCGCCTCGCGGCACAGGCCCGTCGCGCCGTCCTCGCCGAGGCCGACCAGCGTGAGCCAGGGCGCATCTTGCCGGCTCGACAGCGCATCCGATTCACGTAACATTGTCGTCATGACCGTCCTCATCCTTGGCGGAACGAGCGAAGCTGCTGCGCTTGACCAGCTTCTCGCTGAGCAGGCACCGGACATTCGCGCCATTATCTCGCTGGCGGGCCACACCGTCGATCCCCGCCCGACGAACCTGCCGGTGCGGATCGGCGGCTTCGGCGGCGTCGAGGGTCTCAGGCGCTATCTGGTCGAGGAGGGCATCGTCGCCGTCGTCGATGCGACGCATCCTTTCGCCGCCGTGATGCCCTTCAACGCCGAGCATGCCTGCAAGGCCGAAGGCGTGCCGCTGCTCGCCATCCGCCGCGACTCCTGGAAGCCGCGCGCCGGCGATCGCTGGAAGTCCGTGCCCGATATCGCGGGCGCCGTGCGGGCGCTGGGGGACGAGCCTCGCCGTGTCTTCCTGACCGTCGGCCGGCTCGAACTGCCGGCCTTCGCCGACGCGCCGCAGCATCGCTATCTGGTGCGCGCCATCGAGCCGATCGGCGACCGCCTGCCGGTGCCGCATGTCGACGTCATCCAGCAGCGCGGCCCCTTCGACGCCGACGACGAGGAGGACCTGATGCGCCGGGAGGGGGTCGAGATCCTGGTCAGCAAGAATTCGGGCGGGCCGGCGACGGTCGGCAAGCTGACGGCGGCGCGCCGGCTCTCGCTGCCGGTGGTGATGGTGGAGCGCCCGCCCAAGCCCGCTGTCGAGACCGTCGATCATATCGATCAGGTCCTGCCCTGGCTGGTGGCGCAGGGCATCTTCGCCACCGAACGCGGCGTGTAGACGTAAGGCGGCCGGCCCTCGCGCGCGATCAGGCGCGTGCTCGATGCCCCGATCATGACCAGCGTCGCCATGTCGGCCGTGCTCGCGGCCGTCACAGCTTCTGCCAGCGTCAGGATGCGCAGGCTTTCGTCCGGCCGGCCGACCGCGCGGGCGAAGAGCACCGGCGTCTCGGGTGAACGCTGTTCGGCCGCCAATTCCAATGCCTTGCCGAGCTGCCAGGGCCGCGCCTTCGAGATCGGGTTGTAGAGGCAGATCACCAGATCGGCCGCGAGCACGGCCCGGAGCCGCGTGGTCACGACCTCCCAGGGCTTCAGGTTGTCCGAGAGCGAGATCGCGCAGAAATCCCCGCCGAGCGGGGCGCCGGCCCGTGCCGCCGCCGCGAGCATGGCGGTGATGCCGGGCTCGACGGTGATCGGGATGTTCAGCCATTCCCGCGGTCCGGCTTCCAGCGCCTCGAACACCGCTGCGGCCATGGCGAAGACGCCGGGGTCTCCACCCGACACGACCGCGACCCGGCGGCCATCTGCTGCCAGATGCAGCGCATGGGCGGCCCGCTCGACCTCGACGCGGTTGTCGGAGGCGTGCTTCGTCAGCCCCACCCGCTCGGGCACCCGGTCGACATAGGGGCCATAGCCGACGATGTCGGTCGCGGCATCGAGCGCGGCCTGCGCAGCCGGCGTGATCCACTGCGCCGTGCCCGGCCCGAGCCCGACGACGATGAGCGAGCCGCTCACAGCCGCCGCCCTTCGCCAGGTACCAGCACCATGGCGAAATAGGGTGCCTCGTCATCGGCCTTGTCGGCGAGGCGGGCGACCAGCTGCCGCGCCATCGTCGCGCGCTCGACATAGATCGCCCGCTCTTCCAGCCCGGCGGCGATCAGCGCGCGGCGCACCTTCGGGAGGTTGCGGCCGAGCTTCATGATCACCGCTGCGTCGGTATCGGCGAGTCGTCGCGCGAGCTCGGCTTCCGGCAGCGTGCCGGGCAGAACGGTCATCACGTCATCGCCCCAGGTGATCGGTGCGCCGGCCTCGCCCCAGGCGCCGGTCATGCCGGTCACCCCGGGTACGACCTCGGTCGGAAAGCGATGGGCAAGCCGCCGCCACAGATGCATGAAGGAGCCGTAGAAGAACGGATCCCCGTCGCAGAGCACGGCCAGCGTTCGCCCGGCCTGCATCTCCACGGCCAGCCGCTCGGCGGCCTCTTCGTAGAACGCGGCGATCGGCCCGTCGTAATCGGGCTCGCCGACGCTGGCCTCGGTCGTCACCGGGAAGCCGAGTTCGATCTCGCGGGCCGGATCGGGCGCGATGATCGCGTCCGCCGTGCTGCGGGCATTGCCGCGCCGGCCGCGCTTGCAGAAATGCACCAGCCGGTCGGCCGTGGCGATGATCTCGCGTGCCCTGACCGTCATCAGGTCCGGCGCGCCCGGCCCGAGTCCGACGCCGTAGAGCAGGGTCCTGTTCGTCCCGCTCATGGTTTATTCCTTGTCCTGCGCCAGCGCGTTGACGGCTGCTGCCGCCATGGCCGAGCCGCCGCGGCGCCCATGCACGACGAGGAAGGGCACGCGCCCGTCCTGCGCCAGCGCCTGCTTCGATTCCGCCGCGCCGACGAAGCCGACGGGAATGCCGATCACGGCAGCCGGTTTCGGCGCGCCGGCATCGAGCATCTCGAGCAGGCGGAACAGCGAGGTCGGGGCATTGCCGATGACGACGACGGAGCCGGCGAGTCGGGGCTTCCACAATTCCATCGCGGCGGCCGAGCGGGTCGTGCCCATCTGCGCCGCGAGCGCCGGCACCTGCGGGTCGTCCAGCGTGCAGATCACCTCGTTCTCAGCCGGCAGGCGCGCGCGCGTCACGCCATTGGCGACCATTTTTGCGTCGCAGAGGATCGGCGCGCCGCCCTGCAGCGCGGCCCGTGCGGCTTCCGCGAAATCGGCCGACATCTCGACGTCCTTGGGCAGGTCGGTCATGCCGCAGGCATGGATCATGCGCACCACGACGCGCTCGGCCGCACCGCCGAAACGGGCGAGATCGGCCTCGGCGCGGATGATGGCGAAGGAGCGCTCGTAGATCGCCGCGCCATCCTGGATGTAGTCGTATGCCTTGCTCAATCCCGCGATCCCGTCGAACGCGCGGCCTTCAGCCGGGCGTGAATGTCCTGTCCGGGCTGCAATCGCGTGAGCAGCGTCGCGAGGTCAAGCGTCGCGACCGGCTTGTCCCGCGTGGTGCCGCCCAGAACGATGTCGTAGCCCCCGTCCCGCCCGACCAGCGTCAGGTCGGCCGCAGCGGGATGGGCGCAGGCCTTGATGCAGCCGGAGACATGCAGCCTCACGCCTTGCGCGATCAGTCCGGCGGCGGCGTCGGCAAGCCTGGCCGCATCCGTCATGGTCGGCGCCTCGGCGCGCGAGCACGCCGGGCTGCCGGCGCAGGCCTGCACGGAAAGGCGCGGATCGTCGTCGCGCGTGATCAGCCCGAGATCGTCGGCCAGTGCCAGCAGGTGTTCGGCCTCGGCGCGGTCGAGATCGCGGAAGGCGAGCCCGCGCCAGGGCGAAAGCCGGATTTCGGCAATGTCCTCGGCAGAACCCAGCCTGTCGAGCGTCGCTGCGTCGCAACGGCCGAAAGGCAGGCCGATGACCGCGGCGAAACGATCGCCTTCCGCTGCGAACAGCCCTGCGCGCCTGGGCGGCATCCGCGGCGCCGGAGCGGCGGCTTCAGGCAGAGAGCTCAGGCTCGCCAGGGCTTCGGGCGCGAGGTCGCGCAGGCGGCGGGGGCAATCGGGTGCGGCCCGGCGCAGCGCCGCGAAGTGGCGCAGGGCGGTTTCGACCGCTGGAGCGGCTTCCGCCTCGGCAATCGGGCCGCGCCAGAGGCGATCTCCGAGGCACAAGGCCGCGCGCCCGGCCGCGACGCCGACGAGCCGGATGTCGCAGGGGAATTCATCCAGCGCCTGCGCGCCGCCATCGTCGAGGACGACGCTAAGCTTGGCCGGCAAACCGGATACGGCACAGGCGCGTGGCTCGATCTGCGCAGCCAGCGCTGCGGCGTCGATGCGAGCGGTCGGGCTCCACCCTGCCAGCGGCGAAACCAGCGTCACGCGCTGCGGCCCGTCGCCCGCATGCTCCTCGACGAGATTCTCCGCCAGCAGGCGCTCGACCAGCAGCGGATGGCTTTCGGCCCTCACGCCGCGGATCTGCAGATTGGCGCGGGCCGAGATCTCGATGAGGCCGTTGCCGTGCTCGGCGGCCAGCGTCGCGATCCGCCGCAACTGCACAGGCGTCAGCCTCGCGCCGGGCGGATGCAGCCGCACCAGCCAGCCGTCGCCGGTCTCCATCGGCCTCAGCGTGCTCGGGCACCAGCCTCGCCGCAATGCGTCTTTGGGAAGCGCGCTCATTCCGCCGCCTCCCTTGCCAGGAAGGCGCCGACCGAATTGCGCCGGCTGGTCCAGAGACCGCGCCGCGCCGCTTCGGCCAGCCGCGAGCGGATCGAGGCGGCGGCCGGCGCGTTGGCCGCTTCCAGAGCCGCCCAGACCTGCGGATCGGCGCAATAGGCCTGGAACACCGCGTCGAACAGCCCGTCCGCGACGGCATCCGTGCTCGCGGCGAAGACGAAGAGCGTATCGACCGCCTCGGCCAGTTCCGCCGCGCCGCGCCAGCCATGAGCAAGTTGGGAGGCGATCCAACGCGGGTGTGTCAGGCGGCCATGGACGATGCGGGCGATGTCCTCCGCCAATGTGCGGGCCTTCGGTGCCTCCGGCTGCGAACTATCGAGGCTGTAGAGTGCCGGATCGGCGCCGAGCGCCTTCGCCGCCGCCGCGAGCCCGCCGATCACGTCGGCAGCGCTGGTCGCTTCGAGGATGTCGCGCCCGGCCGTGTCGCTGACATGGATGAAGGCGTCGGAAGCGCGGATGCGATCCGTGAAGCCGGCATCGGCGCTGCCAACGCCTTCGGTCCCGCTATAGGCGTGGTCGGAGGCGGCGAGGTAGGCGGCGCCCAGCTCCTCGCGTCGCGTCCAGTCGCCGTCGAGAGCGCGATCGGCCATGGCCGCGCCATAGCGGCCGGGCGCGGCTCCGAAGATGCGGGCGCCATGCTCACCGCGGCGGCGGGCGGCTGCCGGCTCGTTCCAGCCGTCCGGCTCGTCCAGCGCAGCCACTGCGCGCGCCGCCTGGTCGATGAGGGCGATCTGGCCGGGGAAGGTGTCGCGGAACGTGCCGGAGATGCGCACCGTCACGTCGAGCCGCGGATGGGAGAGCTTCGGCTGCGGGACGATGCTGAAGCCGGTGATGCGGGTCGAGGCACTGTCCCAAAGAGGCTCGACGCCCATCAGCGCCAGCGCATGGGCGATGTCCTCTCCGCCGGAACGCAGGGTCGGGGAGGCCCAGAGGTCCATCACGATCCGGCGGGGATAGTCGCCATGATCCTGAAGATGGCGCGACACCACCGCCTGCGCCGCCAGGCGGCCGAGCCGGGCGGCGGCCCGCGTCGGGATCGCGCGCGGATCGAGCGTCGAGAGATTGCGTCCGGTCGGCAGCACGTCGGGCCGGCCGCGATGCGGCGAACCGGCCGAACCGGGCGGGACGAAGCGGCCATCGAGCGCGGCAAGCAGGTTCTGGCGCTCGTTGCGGGCGGAGAACGGGTCGAGTTCGGACTGTCCGAAGATATGCAGCCCGTCGCGGAAGGGCAGTTCGGCGATGTCGCAGAGATGGGCGTCGAGACGCGTCAGGGCCTCGTTCATCTCGGTATCATCAGCGACGCCGCAGGAGGCGGCGAGCCCGCTCGCCTCGGCCCGCGCCCGGATCTCGGCCGCAACGATATCGGCGCGACGCGGATCGAGCACCTGCGCCTGTGAGAACTCCTCGACGAGGTCGCGCAGCAGGGCGGTTTCGCCGGCCGCTTCCGCCTCGGCCAGTGGTGGCGGCAGATGCCCGAGCGTGACGGCCGAGAGCCTTCGCTTGGCGGGCGCCGCCTCGCCGGGATCGTCGACGACATAAGGGTAGATCACCGGCAGCGCGCCGGTGGCGAGCCGCGGCCAGCAGCCGGCCGACAGCGCCACCGCCTTGCCCGGCAGCCATTCCATCGTGCCGTGCGTGCCGAGATGGATCAGCGCGTCGACGGCCTCCACCTGGCGCAGCGCGAGATAGAAGGCGAGGTAGCCGTGCCCCGGCGGGGCGTCCGGATCGTGATAGCGCGCCTTGCGGTTGGGGCTCGCATCGCGTGGCGGCTGCAGGGCGACGGTGAGGTTGCCGTGGCGGACGGCGCGGAAATGGAAGGCGCCGTCACGGTGGGCCGGGTCGGCTTCCGGCGCTCCGTGGCTGGCGACAAGCGTTTCGCGGGCGGCGGCGGGGATCGTATCGAGCCAGTTGCGATAGGCAGCGAGCGGAATGCTGAGGCTGACCGGACCAGTCGTCAGGGCAGCCATGAGAGCCTGACCATCGGGCCGAGCCTCACCGACCTCGTATCCCGCTTCCGCCAATAGCTCCCGGATCGCCGTCACGCTTGCCGGCGTGTCGAGCCCGACGGCGAAACCGGCCCGCCCGCCGCGCGCGGGGTAATCCGACATCACCAGCGCCAGCCGCCGTTCCGCGGCGGGCTTCCGAGCCAGCGCGATCCAATTGACCGCCAGATCTGCCAGGGCAGTGATGCCGTCAATATCGGGCACGAGCTGCCGAGTGGAGAGGCCGGTTGCCAGGTCGTTTTCTTCGGCCTTGAAGGCGACTGGAATAGCGCCGATGCGCCCGTCGAATTCCGGCAGGGCCACCTGCATGGCGAGATCGGTGGCCGACAGGCCGCGCGGGGACGCCTCCCAGGCTTCGCGCGGGCTGCCGACCGGTACTGCCTGCAGGATCGGGCAATCGGCACTGTCGAGTACGAAATCGGCGCCCTCGCGAGCCGAGAAGGCGGTGGTGGTGACGATCAGGGCCGGCTTACGTGTCGCGATCAGCGCGGCGAGTTCGGCCGTGACGACCGGGTCCTTCAGGCTGGTCAGCGCGAGTGGGAGCGGGGCGAGGCCGCGTGCGCTCAGCGCAGCGGCAATCGCCTCGCCCATGGCGGTGTCGCCGGCCGCAACGCCTGAACGGTAGAGCAGGATTGAAACAAGCGGTTGGTCATTGGGCGCCGCGGCAAGCGCCTCGCGCCAGGGCAGGGGCGTACCCTCTGGGCCGAGTGCGAAAAGGGATGGCAGCGGGAGCGGCGCCAGTTCTGCGACGTCGGCACTCTGCGCCAGGTAGCTGTCTATCCGCTCCAGCAACCGCCGCATGTTTTCGGCGCCACCGCCTGCCTGAAAATAAGCCAGCAACTCACTCGCGAACTCCGCCGCCACTGTCGCATGCTCGCCGAGCCGCGGGTCGTCGCGCTCGTCGCCCGGCAGGATCGCAAGCGGAAGGCCGCGCTCCCGGCAGGCCGCCCCGAGCTGCTCGATGCCGTAGCGCCAGTAGTCGAGCCCGCCGAGGCAGCGCACCAGCACGAAGCGGCAATGCGCGGCGGTCTTCTCGATCAGGAAATCGACCGAGAGCGGATGTTTCAGGCGTCGGAGTGGCGCGAGCCGCACCGACAGGCTGCTGCTGCCTGCCGCCACCGCCAGCGCCGAGAGGTCGCTGTCGGTGAAGGACAGGACGAGCACATCTCCCGGTGGCAGGGCGAGATCGACGGCGTCTTCGCCGTCGTCGAGCCTGATCTCGCTGGTCGGGAGAAGGTGCATCGGCCGATGTTACGCCCCCGCGAGAGCCGCTTCCACGGCCTTGAGGTCGAAGCCCTTGAGGCCGATCACGGTGAGGCGGCCGTCGCGCGCTTCGCTCGCGCCCCAGGCCCGGTCGAAATGATGCCCGACGCGTCGGCCGACGCCCTGCACCACGAGCCGCATCGGCTTGCCCGGCACGGCGGTGAAGCCCTTGAGGCGCAGCACACCCTCGGCCTCGGCCGCCCTGGCGACGCGCGCCGTGAGCTCTTCCGGTGTGAGTCCCGCCGGCAGCGGTACGGCGACCGAGTCGAAATCGTCATGATCGTGGTCGTGCTCGCCTTCGCCGTGATGCGAGGGGCGGGCGGCGAGATCGTTCTCGGCGGCGGCGCCGAGGCCGACGATCAGCGCCGGCTCGACCTTGCCATGGGAGGTCTCGACGATCTTGATCGCCTTGGGCAGGTGCTCGGCGATCTCGGCCTTGACCCGGGCGCGGCCGGCCTCGTCGACGAGGTCGCTCTTGTTGAGCAGGATCAGGTCGGCGCAGAGGATCTGGTCCTCGAACACCTCTTCCAGCGGGTTGTCGTGATCGACGGATGCGTCGCCCGCCTTTTGCGCCGCGAGCGCCTCCGGATCATCGGCGAACTGGCCCTCGGCGACGGCCGGGCCGTCGACCACCGCGATGACGCCGTCGACGGTGACGCGCGAGCGGATCGCCGGCCAGTTGAAGGCCGTGACGAGCGGCTTCGGCAGGGCGAGGCCGGAGGTCTCGATCAGGATGTGCTCGGGCGGGTTCGGCCGGTTGAGCAGCTTCTCCAGCGCCGGCACGAAATCATCGGCGACGGTGCAGCAGATGCAGCCATTCGGCAGCTCGACCACGTCCTCGTCGCTGCAGCCGGCGATGCCGCAGCCCTTGAGGAACTCGCCGTCGAAGCCGAGATCGCCGAATTCGTTGACGAGCACGGCGAGCTTCTTGCCCTGCGCGTTCTCAAGCAGATGGCGCACCAGCGTCGTCTTTCCGGCGCCGAGGAAGCCGGTGACGATGGTGCAGGGGGTTTTGCCCAGATGGGCGGTTTGCGGGGCGTTCATGATGTCATCCTTGCTGGCGCGCCGGCAAAGGCGGCACGCGCGCGACCACGCCCTTGCGGAAGGACTGCGGCCGCTCTTTCCAGGGAACGATGCCGTTGGCGCTGGCGGCATAGGCCTCCGCCGCGCCGACGATCTCGTCGAGATGGGTTTCTGTGTCGAGATCGCCGATCAGATAGGTCCATTTGCCGTCGGCCGCGAAGGCGACGGTGCAGGGCCGCTTGCAGACGGCGAGGCATTCGACGGGCAGCACGGGGATCGCGCTGCCCTTCGCTGCGAGCTGCGCGGTGAGACGCTCCGCGAGCGCCAGCCCCGGCTGGTCGTAGCCTTCCGGGAGATCGGCGCGCGCGCGGCGGCAGGCCGTGCAGACATGGATGGTGAGGTCGCCCTCGGACATGGCTTGCTTTCCGGGTGCGGTTTGGCCGCGCCCCTGCCTCAATGCGCAGCGGCGCGGCGGCTCATCCAAGGCCAGAGCGTGCCGACCGCGAAGGCGGTGACGAGCCAGAGCGCCGCCTGGATGCCGAGCGACAGCGCGGTGAAGTGCGCGGCGAGCTCGGCCGGCACCTTGCTCTCCGGTGTCGGTGCATGCGGCGCCCCGACGAGATGCGGCAGCAGGATCACGGCGATTGCCAGCAGCTTGAGCCAGGGCGCCTCGTAACGCAGGAACAGGAACAGCCCGATCGCCGTGGCGATCGCGGTCGCGAGCCACCAGAGCTGGCGCGCCTGCAGTGCGGCGGAAGCCGCGCCGGGCAGTTCCGGCGCGAGTCCCATGCCCGGCGCCAGCCCGAAGGCGAGGAAGCCGCAGGCGCCCCAGATCAGCGCGGTTCGCGGGTCGATCGTGTCGCCGGCGGCGAGCATGCCGGCGAGCAACAATGCGGCGAAGCCGATCGCGGTGCCGATCGTCGCGGCGCTGGTGAAGAGCAGGCGCTGGGCGCCGTCCTGCGGCTTCCATTCGTCATGCTCCGCGCCGGCGGCATGATCGTGGCCGCCATGGGCGAGGATGATCCGCGCCCCGCCGTCGAAGGCGGCATGCGCCGGCATCGGCGCGGCAAGAGCGCTTTCATAGGTTTCCGCCTTGAGGATCAGCGGAGTGGTGGTGAGGTGCTGGAGGGTGGCGACGATCAGCCCAGCCAGAAGCCCGGCCAGGATGCTGACCGTGAGAACACGCGTGACCATGATGGCTTTCCCTCAGTGGCAGGGAAAGGCGAGGCCGTGACGGGTGTCGTGCGCGGCGTTGTGGACGTTGGTCGAGGCCGCGAAGCCGGTGGTATAGACGAGCGCGATGCCGACGATCAGGGCCGCGGTGACGGCCTTGACGCGCTCCGAGACGCTGAGGGATGAGGTGGAAACCGAAGCGGTGTTCATTTGCGTTCTCCGTGGCCGCCCCGCCGGCAGCCGGTTGGATCGTTGCGGGTCGACGGCAGGTCTCCTGGCTCGCGGGTCCGATGTCTCGTGCCGCCTTCCCGGAGCGTTGGCTCCAGTGGCCGATGGCAAAAGACACCCGCTTACAGTTGCGGGGGCAGCCGCGGTCTCGCACCGCGTTCCCTTTTCACCTCCTCGCGGAGGCACCGTCGGGGAACATCATTAGCCATCGGCGCGTCGCTGTGCAATGCACGTTGGGCGTTCCTCGGGCGGAGCGATCGTGAAACCGACGGCGCATGCGATGCAGAGCGAAATGTCCCATCTCACCCTCGTTCTCGGCGGCGCCCGCTCCGGCAAGAGCCGCCATGCCGAGGCGCTGATCGAGGCGCTGCCGGCCCCTTGGAGCTATATCGCCACAGCGCAGGCCTATGACGATGAGATGCGCGAACGCATCGCCGGGCATCGCGCCCGCCGGCCGGATGGCTGGCAGACGGTCGATGCCCCGCTCGAACTGGCGGAGGCGCTCGCCGCCCAGCCGGCCGGCCGGCCGATCCTCGTCGATTGCCTGACGCTCTGGCTGACCAATCTCATCCTCGCCGAGCGGGATACCGCCGCCGCCTGCGAAGCCCTGGTCACCGCCTGCGAGCGCGTCTCGGCGCCGCTCGTGCTGGTCGGCAACGAGGTCGGGCTCGGCATCGTGCCGGACAACGCGCTCGCCCGCCGCTTCCGCGACGAGGCCGGGCGATTGCATCAGGCGCTTGCGGCGCGGGCCGCCAGCGTGGTCTTCATGGTCGCCGGATTGCCGATGCGAGTGAAGTGATGACCGAGACCGAAGACGCCGCCCGCCACAAGGCGAAGATGGAGAAGCGCAAGGCGGTGCAGGATGCCGAGGTCGCTTCGAAGACGCTGGAGAAGGGGCTTCTGATCGTCAATACCGGCCCTGGCAAGGGCAAGTCGACGGCGGCCTTCGGGCTGATCCTGCGGGCTCTCGGCCATGGCTGGCGCATCGGCGTGGTGCAGTTCATCAAGGGTGCCTGGTCGACCGGCGAGCGCAAGGCGCTCGAAGCCTTCGGCGATCAGGTGAGCTGGCACAGCATGGGCGAGGGCTTCACCTGGGAGACGCAGGACAAGGCCCGCGACATCGCCGCCGCCGAGCGTGCCTTCGCCAAGGCGAAGGAGGTGATGGCGGATCCGGAGATCAGGCTCTTGGTGCTCGACGAGCTCAACATCGCGCTGCGCTACGACTATCTGCCGCTCGCCGAGGTCGTGGCGACGCTGGCCGCCCGTCGCCCGGGCCTGCACGTCGTCGTCACCGGCCGCAACGCTAAGCCGGAGCTGATCGAGGCTGCCGACCTCGTCACCGAGATGACGCTGGTGAAGCACCACTTCGCCGCCGGCGTGAAGGCGCAGGAAGGCATCGAGTTCTAGCGCGGGCTTGGCTTACTCCCGGTTGCTCGCTTCCATCAGCTTGACGATCACGGTCAGCAGGCGGTTTGCCGGCGTCGCGATGCCGAGCCGTTCGCCGCTCGCGACGATATAGCCGTTGAGATGGCCGATCTCGGTCCGCTTGCCCTTGGCCAGGTCCTGAGCGGTCGAGGAGAGCTGATCGGGCATCGTCGCGGCCAGGCCGAGCACCTTCGCGAGAATGCCATCCGCGATCGGGACATGGCAGGCTCGCGCCACCGCGAGGCATTCCTCGACGATGTCCTTCATGGCGGCGGTCACGCCGTCCACGCCCATCATCCGGCCATAGGGCAGCTGGGGGATGGCGGAGAGCGCATTATAGGCGCAGTTCACGATCAGCTTGGTCCAGAGATCCTCGATGACGCGGTCGGAGACCTCGGCCTTGACGCCGGCCCGCCCGAACATGTCGGCAAGCGTCTGGCTCGTCGGGCCCGCGCCGATGACGAGTTCGCCCCGGCCGTGATGGCGGACATGCCCCGGCCGCGGCATCTCGGTCGCGACATAGACCGCCGTCGGCATCACAAGCCTGCCAAGGACCTCCTCCAGGCGCGCGGCATTGTCGACGCCGTTCTGCAGGCTCAGAATCGTCGCGCCCGGTCGCAGGTGAGGCGCCATCTCATGGCCGGCCGCGACGGTGTCGCCCGATTTGACGCAGAACAGGACCAGTTCCGCATCGTTGACCCCGGACGGCTCGGTGGTCGCCGTCACCGCGAGCGATTCGGTGAAGGCGGCCGTTTCCAGGACGAGGCCATGGTCCCGGACTGCGGCCACATGCTGAGGCCGCGCGATCAGCGTAACCGCGTGCCCGGCGCGCGCCAGCATGGCGCCATAGTAGCAACCGACCGCGCCGGCCCCCATCACAGCGATCTTCATCGGTTTCCTTCCCCGCTCACGAGACGCCAGTGTGGCATCCGCTCCGCCGCCACTCTATTCCATCGCCAGCCGTCGGCGGACGCATTATCCAGAGGCGGTGCGCGCGCCCGACAAGCGATGCGCGCAGTCTCGAGACCGAGCTGGCCGGGAGCTCCCGGCCAGCTCGGTCTCTCCGGCGGAGCCGCCGGCGCCGGCCACGGTCATTGTCCGCAGTACGCTTGACGGCCGCCGATTCTCTCCTCAGATTGAATTTGAATTCAGATTCAATCTTCGGGATGAGCCATGCCTGTTGCGGCACCGAGACAACTGCGCAAGCTCGGAAAGCGGGAGACGATCCTCTCCGCCGCCCGCGGCATCGTCTCGGAGGTCGGTTTTCAGGAGACGTCGATAGCGGCGGTCGCCACCGCCAGCGGCGTCTCGACCGGCAGCGTCTATTCCTATTTCGCCTCGAAGGCCGAGCTGATGGCGGAGATCGTCGCGGCGGTGTCGTCGCGCGAGCTTGCCGTGCTGCGCGAGATCGCCGCCAGCGATGCGCCCGTCGCCGGGCGCCTGACCGCCGCGGTCGAGGCCTTCGCCCGCCGCGCCTTTGCCAACCGCCGCCTCGCCTGGTCGATGATCGCGGAGCCCGCCGATCCGGCCGTCGACGCGACACGGCTCGACTATCGCCGCGAGATCGCCGGCATTTTTCGCGCGCTCGTCGTCGAAGGCGGAAGACAGGGCGTTTTCCGTACCGTCGATTCGGATGCCGCCGCGGCGATGATCGTCGGCGGCTTCATGGAGGCGCTGATCGGCCCGCTCTCGCCCGAGCGGCCGATCACCCCCGAGCGCGGCCGCGAGATCGCGACGGCCTTGGCCGATCTCTCCCTCGCCGCGCTGATCTCCCGCGAAGGACATACCGCATGACCACGCTCGATGCTTACGGCTACGACACCCATGAGGTGCTGAACCAGGCACCCGCGCTGGCGGATTACGACGCCTTCACCGCCGATCCGGCGCTCGGGTCGATCCTCGATACCTTCGGCGCCGGCTGGTTCCGCGAGCAGGCGAGCGTGGTCGGTGGTCATGTCGGCTCGCAAGCGGTGCAGGATCTGGCGCGGCAGGCCAATCGCAATCTGCCGGAGCTGCGCACCCATGATCGCTGGGGCCGGCGCGTCGACCAGATCGAGTTCCACCCCGCCTGGCACGGGTTGATGGGGCTAGCCATGCGCGACGAGTTCCATTCCTTGTGCTGGACTAGGCCGCGCCAAGGCGCGCAGGTGGCGCGTGCGGCCGTCTCCTATCTCTGGAATCAGGGCGAGAACGGCATCTGCTGCCCGCTCGGCATGACTTATTCGGCGATCCCCGTCCTGCAGCGCGATTCCGCGCGCTGGGCCGAGTTCGGCCGGCTGATTACCTCCACCGACTACGATGGGCGCCCGCTGCCGGCGGTGCAGAAGCGCGGCGGCACGGTCGGCATGGCGATGACCGAGAAGCAGGGTGGCTCGGACCTGCGCCAGACCCAGACAGTTGCCACCCGCAATGCCAATGGCACCTACTCCCTCACCGGCCACAAATGGTTCTTCTCCGTCCCGCATTCCGACGTGTTCCTGACGCTCGCGCGTACGGAGGAGGGGGTCTCCTGCTTCGTCGTGCCGGGCTGGCTGCCGGACGGCTCGCGCAACCGCCTGCAGATCCAGCGGCTCAAGGACAAATGCGGCAACAAGTCGAATGCCTCGTCCGAGGTCGAATTCCGCGGGGTGATCGCGCATCTGATCGGCGAGCCTGGTCACGGCATCCGCGCCGGGCTGGAGATGAACCACTATACAAGGCTCGATTTCGCCGTGGGTTCCGCCGGCTTGATGCGCCATGCGGTGGCACAGGCCGCGCATCACACGGCCCATCGCCGCGCTTTCCAGAAGGCGCTGATCGACCAGCCGATCATGACGAACGTGATCGCCGATCTCGCTCTTGAAGCCGAAGCTTCCGCCTGGCTCGCCTTCCGTTTCGTCCATGCGCTCGATCGCGAGGGCGGGAGCGAGGCCGAGAAGCTGATCGGCCGCATCGGCGCGCCCATCGCGAAGTACTGGAACTGCAAGCGCGCAACGCCGGTCGTGGTCGAGGCGCTCGAATGCCATGGCGGCAACGGCTTCATCGAGGACCATCTGATGGCGCGGCTCTATCGCGAGGCGCCGCTCAACGGCATCTGGGAGGGCACGGGCAATGTCGTCTGCCTCGACGTGCTCCGCTCGATCCGCCGCTATCCCGATTGCGTGCCGGCCCTGCTCGACGAGTTGCGCGCCGCCCGCGGCAGCGATCCGCGCTACGATGCCTTCCTCGCCGAGCTCGAGACCGATCTGGTCGATGTGCTCAGGCACGAGCATCTGGCCCGGCGCTTCGTCGAGCGCATGGCGCTTGGCCTGGCGGCCTCGCTCTTGATCCGCCACGCGCCGCCTGCGGTGGCTGACGCCTATGTCGCCTCGCGGCTGGCGGGCGGCTGGTCGGGGCATTTCGGCTCCCTGCCGCAGGGCACCGATCTGCAGGCGATCGCGCGACGTGCCGTGCCGGTGCCGGAATGAGACCGGCTCAGAGCAGCGTCACGGTCGTGAGCAGGGCTGCCAGAGCCCAGAGCAGCCCGCAGGAGCGCTTGTAGAGCGCGAGCGCCCGGCGGATATCGGCTGCATTGGCCTCGGTTCGGCCATCGCCCATCCAATGGTCCTCGATGCGGGTCTCGCCATAGACGCGCGGCCCGGCGAGCCTGAGGCCGAGCGCCCCCGCCATCGCCGCTTCCGGCCAGCCGGCATTGGGCGAGCGGTGCTTGCCGGCATCGCGCTTGACGGCCTGCCATGCGCCGGCCGCATCCGCCGATCGATCGAGCGCCGCCGAGGCGACGAGCAGCAGTGCCGTCAGTCGCGACGCCGGCAGATTGACGAGGTCGTCGAGACGCGCCGACGCCCAGCCGAAGGCGAGATGGCGTGGCGTGCGGTGGCCGATCATCGAATCGGCGGTATTGATCGCCTTGTAGGCGGCTATGCCCGGAAGCCCGCCGACGCCGAGCCAGAAGGCCGGCGCGACGATGCCGTCGGAGAAGTTCTCGGCGAGGCTTTCGATCGCCGCGCGCGACACGCCGGCCTCGTCCAGCGTCTGCGGGTTGCGGCCGACGATCATCGACACGGCCTTTCGACCGCCTTCGAGCCCCTCGCGCTCCAGTCCCTCGGCGACATCAGCGACATGCTCGTAGAGGCTGCGCTGGGCGATCAGCGTCGAGGCGGCGATCGCGAGCGGGAGAAGGCCGAGCGGACCGAAGGACAGGCACAGCTGCTGGGCGATAGCCGCCAGCGTGACCGTGACGGCCAGCAGCAGCGCCAGTGCGAGCACGCCCGCTGTTTTTCGGGTGAAGAAGGAGGCGGCCTCGCGGTTGAGCACACCGTCGAGCATGCCGATCAGCCTGCCGATCCAGGTGACGGGATGGCCGATTGCGGCATAGAAGCGCTGCGGATAGCCGAAGGCCGCCTCGATGGTCAGCGCGAGCACGAGCAGCGGCAGGCTGGCGGAGAGGTTCATGCGGGGCGCGGACGCGATCGTGGCTGATGACGGTATCTGGCATGGCGGCGATCTCGCCACGGCCCGCGCGCTCTTTCCGGAGGCGCCTCAGCCCTGGGTCGATCTCTCCACCGGGATCAACCCGATCCCCTATCCGCTTCCGGTGCTGCCGTTAAGTCTCTGGACGCGCCTGCCCGGCGCGGATGACGAGGCGGCGCTGATGGCCGCCGCCCGCGTGGCCTATCGCGTGCCGGACCACGCCGGCCTCGTCGCGGCCCCTGGCACACAGATCCTGATCGAGTTGCTGCCGAGGCTGGCCCCGTCCGGCCCCGTCGCCATCCTTGGTCCGACTTATGCTGAGCACGGCCACGCCTGGCGCAAGGCGGGCTTCGCCGTCAGCGAGACGGCCGTGCCGGGCGACGCCGCGACGATCGTCGTGGTCAATCCCAACAATCCCGACGGGCGCCTGTTGTCGCTGGCGGAACTCACCAGCTTCGCCGCGCAATGCGCCGCCCGGGGCGGCCTGCTCGTCGTCGACGAGGCCTTCGCCGATTTCACCCCCGAGACCAGCATCGTGCCGGATCTGCCGCCGGGAACGGTGGTGCTGCGGTCCTTCGGCAAGACCTATGGGTTGGCGGGCCTGCGGCTCGGCTTCGCCATCGGTGCGCCCGAACCGATGGTGCGATTGACGGCGGCGCTCGGCCCTTGGTCGGTCGCCGGGCCGGCCCTGCATGTCGGCGCGCAGGCGCTGGCCGATGCCGGCTGGCTGGCACGCGCCGGGCTGGAGCGTGCCCGCGACGCTGCTCGCCTCGACGCCCTGCTGGCGCCTCATGGCCGCATCGTCGGCGGCACCAGCCTGTTCCGGCTGCTGGAGACGCCGACCGCCGCGGCGCTCTTTGCCCGGCTCGGCCGCCAGGGCGTCTATGTTCGCCGCTTCCAGAACGCGCCGGACCGTCTGCGTTTCGGCCTGCCCGGCGACGCGGCCGGCTGGGTGCGCTTGCGGGAGGCGCTCGCCGCCGATGCGCCTGAGACATCGCCGTCAGCGTGAAGCTTGCATGCGGTGGACGCGGGGACAGCACCCGGCGCGCCGTCTAACGTCGCGAAAACACCGGATTCGGGAGGAACGGACGACATGACTTTCTTGCCAGCGGAGCGCGAGCTGACGATCGGCTTCGCCCATGCCGCCTATCAGATGCAGGACGAGTTCGGGACGCGCGGTCGCGCCGCGAGGAGCTTCGAGGTGCGCAGCCTGGACGAATTGCGCGAGCGCGCGCCGGAAGCCGATGTGCTGGTCGTCTCCGGCCTCTGGCGCAACGATCTGCTGCCGCGCCTGCCGAAGCTGCGCTTCATCCAGTCGATCAGCGCCGGCACAGACCAGTTCGACAAGGCGGCGCTGGCGCAGGCCGGCGTCCGGCTGGCGAGCGCGCAGGGCAGCAATGAACGGGCGGTGGCGGAGCACGCGATGTCGCTGATCCTGGCGCTGGCGCGGCAGCTGCATTTCGGCCGCGACAACCAGACCGCCCGGCACTGGCGCCCGATGATCGGCGACCGCGCCCGGCGCGAGGACGAGCTCGGCGGCAAGACGCTGGTCGTCGTCGGGCTCGGCCGCATCGGCCTGAGGCTGGCGAAGCTGGCTGGCGCCTTCGACATGCGCGTCATCGGCGTGCGCCGCAATCCGGAGGCGCACCCGCATGTCCAGGAGATCGTCAGGCCGGATCGCCTCGCCGAGGTTGTGGCGCAGGCCGATTTCGTCGCCCTGACCTGCCCGCTCACCCCCGAGACGGAAGGGTTGATTGACGCCCGCATCCTCGGCGCGATGAAGCCCTCCGCCTATCTCGTCAATGTCGCGCGCGGCAAGGTCGTCGACGAGGCGGCGCTGCTCGGCGCGCTGGCCGGCGGCGGCATCGCCGGAGCCGGGCTCGACTGCTTCCATGACGAGCCGCTGCCGCCGGATTCGTCGTTCTGGCGGATGCCGCAGGTGATCGTCACGCCGCACAGCGCCGGCGAGACGCGGCTCTACGAGCGCAACGTCGTCGATATTCTCCTCGAGAATCTCGACCGGTTGTCGCGTGGCGATGCCGACCTGCGCAACGGGCTCGTCTAGGGTCGTTTCGCAATTCCCTGAATCGCGAACGACCCTAGGCTCTTGTTTTATCGCATTGTCTTCACGCGAACCGGTTTTCACTTCGCTCGAAAATGCTCCATCAAAGGCCGACAGGCGTGCCGTCTTCTCATCTCTTCCGGCCGGGCGGGCCGCTGCTGATCCCGGCGCTCGGCGTGACGCAGATCTTCGGCTATGGCGCGCTCTACTACGCCTTCACCGTGCTGGCGCCGCGCATCACGGCCGAGTTCGGCTGGGCGCCGGAGTGGACCTTCGGCGGCTTCGCCGTCGGCCTGCTGCTCGGCGGGGCGGTCGCGCCCGTCACCGGCAGCCTGATCGACCGCTACGGCACGCGGCTGGTGATGACGCTGGGCTCGGGGCTGGCAGGCTTCTCCCTGCTGGCGCTGGCCGAGGCGCGCGGCCTCGCCAGCTACATCGCCGCGATGGTGGCGCTGCAGGCCGTCACCACCGCGGTCTTCTACGATGCCGCCTTTGCGGCGCTGACGCAGGCACGCGGCAGCGGGGCGCGCCGCGCCATCAGCCAGCTCACCCTGATCGGCGGATTCGCCTCGACCTTGTTCTGGCCGCTGACCAGCGCGCTTCTCGGCCTGCTCGACTGGCGCGGTGTCTATCGACTCTACGGTCTCTCGCAGATCCTCGTCTGCGTGCCGCTGCATCTGGCTTTCCTGCCGGGACGCGTGCGCCGGCCCGTGTCCGCCGAAGCCGCCGTGCAGGCCGTGACGGAACCGGTGCCGGAGGTCGCTTATCTGGCGGGCGCATCGCGCCGTCGCGCCTTCCTGCTGCTGGCGCTCGCCTTCTCGCTGCAGGGCTTCGTCGTCTCGGCCATGGCCGTGCACATGCTCACGCTGCTGCGCGGCTTCGGCCTCGCCGCCTCGGTCGCCGTCGGCATCGGCGCGATGCTGGGGCCCTCGCAGGTCGCGGGGCGGCTGGTCGAGATGCTGTTCGGCCGTGCCGTGCCGCCGGTCACCACGGCCTGGGTTTCCGCCTGCCTGATGCCGATCGGCCTGCTGCTTCTGCTGGCGGGCGGGGCGCTGCCCCTCGTCGCCGGCGCCTTCGCGCTGGCCTTCGGCATCAGCATGGGGCTGAGCTCGATCGTGCGCGGAACGGTGCCGCTGCAGCTCTTCGGTCCCGTCGGTTTCGGCGCGATGATGGGCCGGCTCTCGGCGCCCGGCCTCGTCATCAAGGCGGCGGCACCGCTGGTCTTCGCCGTGGCGCTGGAGCGCGGCGGCGTCGTGCTCTCGACGCTGGTGCTGGTCGGGTTTTCCGCGCTGGCGGCGGTCGCGCTCTTCGTGCTCGCCCGCAGCCGCCCCGCCTGAAAGTCGGATTCAGGCCAGCATGGTGCGCCACCAGCGCCGCGCCGCATCGCGCGCCCGCATGGCGAAGCCATAGGCCGGCGTCGCCCTGACCCAGCCGAGCACCTTGTCGCGCACCCGCACCACCTGCCCCATGATCCAGGCGAACCAGCGATAGCTCAGGAGCTTCTCGCGCCCGGCGTGGTAGATGCGCTCGACGAAGACGAAGCTCATCAGATGCGCGAAGGCCGTCACCACCAGCCCGGCCCAGAACCGTCCATCCGCGAACAGCAGCAGGCCGACGAGCTTCAGCGGTTCGGCGATGGCGAAGGGGATGGCCAGCGCCAGCAGCACCAGCGGCCGCGGCAGGCCGGCGACCGCTTCCTCCAGCCGGCGCATGACGCGCAGGCCCGCGAGTTTTCGGATCAGTGGCCGGTAGAGCGGCCGCAGCAATTCGTCGAGGACGATGAAGACGGCGAGGACGAAGCGCAGCACCGCAAGCAGACCGCGAATGAGCGGGCCGCGCTCCGGGGCGGGCGGGGGTGGAAGAGGGTCGGACATCGCAGGGCGATACATAGGCGCGGATCTGCGGCGTTTCAAAGCCGGCGGCGCGGCGCCGCGACGAGCCGGCCCGTCACTCCCGTGCATCCTCCAGCATCATCGCCACGCCCTTCTCCGCGATCATCATCGTCGGGTTGGCGGTGTTGCCGGAGGTGATGGTCGGCATCACCGAGGCGTCGATGACGCGCAGCCCGGCGACCCCGCGAACCCGCAACCGCCCGTCGAGCACGGCGCGCGGATCGTCGTCGCGGCCCATCTTCGCGGTGCCGACCGGGTGGAAGATCGTGGTGCCGAGCTGGCCCGCGGCCTCCAGCATCTGCGCATCCGACTGCGTGGCTTCGCCCGGCAGGTATTCCTCCGGCCGGTAGCGAGCGAGCGGCGCCTGCGCCACGATCCGCCGGGTCAGCTTCAGTGCGTCGACCGCGACCCGCTTGTCCTCCTCGGTGTCGAGATAGTTCGGCGCGATCACCGGCGTGTCGTAGGGGTCGGCGGAGCGCAGATGGATGCTGCCGCGGCTGGTCGGCCTGAGATTGCAGACGCTCGCCGTGAAGGCGTCGAAGGGGTGCAGCCCCGAGCCCCAGCTGTCCAGCGAGAGCGGCTGGAAGTGGTATTGGAGGTTCGCCGTGGCGTAGTCCGGCGAGGATTTCGCGAAGGCGCCGACCTGCGACGGTGCCATCGTCAGGGGGCCGGTGCGCAGGGCCGCCCATTCCAGCGCCATCAACGGCCGGCGCCAGAGCTTGGCGTAGTCGCTGTTCAGCGTCCTGATGCCGTGGACCTTGTAGACCGGCCGGATCTGCAGATGGTCCTGCAGGTTCTCGCCGACCCCGGGCGCATCGACCAATGTCGCGATGCCGAGGTCCTGCAGCCGCGCGCCGGCGCCGATGCCCGAGCGCTCCAGCAGCAGGGGCGAGGCGACGGCGCCCGCCGACAGCACGACCTCGCCGCGCACCTCGACCCTGAGCTTTTCCGTGCCATGGGTGAATTCGACCGCCTTCGCCCGCCCCTCGGCGAAGACGATGCGCTCGACATGGACGCGCGTCTCCAGCCTGAGATTGTCGCGCTTGTCGATGACCGGCTTGACGAAGGCGTTGAAGGCCGAGAGGCGCCGCCCGCGCCGCTGGTTGACCTGGAAATAGGAGGAGCCGGTGTTGTCGCCGGTGTTGAAGTCCGGGATCTTGGCGATGCCGGCGGCCTCGGCCGCGTCGCGGATGGCGTCGAGGATGGCCCAGCGCACGCGCGGATGCTCGACGCGCCATTCCCCGCCGGCCTGGTGCAGGCCGCCGGGCGGCGGCGCGATATGGTCCTCGTGCTTGAGGAAATAGGGCAGCACGTCGTCCCAGCCCCAGCCGGTGAGGCCAAGCTGGCGCCAGCCGTCGTAATCGGCCGCCTGGCCGCGCATATAGACCATGGCGTTGATCGCCGAGGAGCCGCCGACGACCTTGCCCCGCGGATAGGCTAGGGCGCGGCCGCCCAGCCCGGCCTGCGGCTCGGTCTGGAACATCCAGTCGGCGCGCGGATTGCCGATGGCGAAGAGATAGCCGACCGGAATGTGGAACCAGATCCAGTCGTCCCTGCCGCCGGCCTCCAGCAGCAGGACCTTCGTGTCGGGATCGGCCGAGAGCCGGTTGGCGACGACGCTGCCGGCCGAGCCCGCACCGATGACCACATAGTCGAAGGTGCCGATCAGGCGGCGGTCGGAGGCGTCGGACATGGCGTTTCCCGGATGCGGCGGCTGTCCCGCCTTGTCGCCCTTCGAGGGATACCGCCTGCCCGCCGGGCCGGCAATCGCCATGGATTGCGACCTTCGCCCATGCGCGGATGGGCGGAGTGCCCGAGTTCCGCCGCGGTGAAGCCCATGCTGCCGCGTCGGCGCGGCCCTGCCGCGGCTCTCCTTGCCTCGCCCTGCGCCTCTGCGCGATAAGCGGCGAGGGCGGCCGGCTGCTCGCCGCCCGACGGAGTGTCCATGAGCTTCCGCAACATCTACGCCCAGGGCTTGGTCCGCATCGCCTGCGCGGCGCCGCGGCTGAGGGTGGCCGATCCCGCCTTCAATCTCTCCGAGACCCTCGCATTGTTGCGCCGGGCCGACGAGGGCGGTGCCGCGCTCTGCCTCTTTCCCGAACTCGGCCTCAGCGCCTATGCCATCGACGACCTGCTGCAGCAGAATGCGCTGCTCGATGCGGTGCGCGAAGCGCTGGCCCGGCTCGTCGAGGAGACGCGGACACTCGGCTGCATTGCCGTGGTCGGGGCCCCGCTCAGGGTCGACGGGCGGTTGTTCAACTGCGCCGTCGCGGTCCATCGCGGCCGCATCCTCGCCGCGGTGCCGAAAACCTATCTGCCGAACTACCGCGAGTTCTACGAGCGCCGCCAGTTCGCCTCGGGCGAGCGCGCCGGCACGCTCTATGTCGAGCTTTGCGGGCAGGACGTCCTCTTCGGCACCGACATCCTGCTGGCGGCGACCGATATCCCCGATCTCACCGTCCATATGGAGATCTGCGAGGACGTCTGGACGCCGATCCCGCCCTCCTCCTATGCGGCGCTGGCCGGCGCGACGCTGCTGCTGAACCTCTCAGCCAGCAACGTCACCATCGGCAAGTCGGAATGGCGCCATGCGCTCTGCAAGGCGCATTCGGGGCGCTGCATCGCGGCCTATGCCTATTCGGCTGCCGGGACGGGCGAATCGACCACGGACCTCGCCTGGGACGGGCAGGCGATGATCTACGAGAATGGCGCGCTCCTGGCCGAGGCCGAGCGCTTCGCCGCCGAGCCGCAGCTCATCCTCGCCGATATCGACCTCGAGCGGCTGGCGATGGACCGCATCCGCCAGAATACCTTCGGCGACAGCGCCGACCTGCATCGCGACAGGCTGAGCTTCCGCCGCGTCGAGTTCGCGCTCGACCCCGACCGCAAGAGCGATCTCGGGCTGGCGCGGGCGGTCGAGCGCTTTCCCTTCGTGCCGAGCGACGATGCCCGGCTGAACGAGCTCTGCTTCGAGGCCTACAACATCCAGTCGCACGGCCTGCGCAAGCGGCTGGAAAGTACGCGGATCGACAAGGTCGTGATCGGCGTCTCCGGCGGCCTCGACTCGACGCAGGCCCTGATCGTCGCGGCGAATACCTTCGACGCGCTCGGGCTGCCGCGCGAAAACATCCTCGCCTATACGCTGCCGGCCTTCGCCACCAGCAAGGGCACCAAGGACAATGCCTGGCGCCTGATGCGGGCGCTCGGCGTCACGGCCGAGGAGATCGACATGACGCCGGCCTGCCGGCAGATGCTGGTCGATATCGGCCATCCCTTCGCGCAGGGCGAGCCCGTCTATGACATTACGTTCGAGAACGTGCAGGCCGGCGCCCGTACCTCGGTGCTCTTCCGCCTTGCCAACAAGCACAACGCGCTGGTGATGGGCACCGGCGATCTCTCCGAGCTGGCGCTCGGCTGGTGCACCTATGGCGTCGGCGATCACATGTCGCATTACAACGTCAACGGCTCGGTGCCGAAGACGCTGATCCAGCACCTGATCCGCTGGGTCGCCCAGTCCGGGCGCTTCGGCAAAGACGCCTCGGCGGTGATGCTCGACATCCTCGCGACCGAGATCTCGCCCGAACTGGTGCCGGGCGAGGGCGACAAGCCGGCGCAGAAGACCGAGGATTTCGTCGGACCCTACGCGCTGCAGGATTTCAACCTGTTCTACACGACCCGCTACGGCTTCCGGCCCAGCAAGATCGCCTTCCTCTCCGAGCACGCCTGGAGCGATGCGACGAAGGGCGCCTGGCCGCCGAATATCGAGGCGGGCAAGCGCGTCGCCTATGATCTGCCGGTGATCAAGCGCTGGCTCGGCGTCTTCATCCGCCGCTTCTTCGAGACCAGTCAGTTCAAGCGCTCGGCCGTGCCGAACGGCCCGAAGGTCTCCTCCGGCGGCTCGCTCTCGCCGCGCGGCGACTGGCGCGCGCCGAGCGATGCATCGGCCGCGCCCTGGCTCAGGGATTGGGAACGAATTCCGGGTTAGGGCCGGGGTTTCTGATCGCAGAGCGCTCAGGCGCCTGCATCGGTGCCCGCGACCTCCGCGCAGTGCCGCAGCACCTCCGCTCCGGTCTCGTTCCAGGTGGTGATGCCGCCGGCCATGATGACCTGGACGAGCCCTTCTGCCAGCTCGGGCAAGGTAAGGCCGGCGCGGATCGCATTGGCGGCATGGTTGCGCGCGCCGGTCTTCTGGCCGATCAAGGTGTCGAGCAGCGCGAAGATCAGCTCCTTGGTCTTGAGATCGAGCGCGCCGCCATCGGGCCGGTCCCGCATGATCGCGCTGCGGATCAGGCCGTAGCCGGCGAAGGCAGCCGGGGCGTGCTCGGCCAGAAGCCTGAAATTGTCGGGCACCCGGCCCGAAGTGGCTTCGAAATTGGCGATGCCGGCCCGTGTCGCCGCATCGATCAGATCATCCCGCATCGTCGCCATCCATCCTGCGCCGCGTTCGGGCGCTCTGTCGTCGGGGCATCATGCCCCTTGGCCGGTTTCCATCAAGCCGGGCGCGAGCGGGCCAGGCACGGATGGGATCTCCGGCTCGGGCGACCGCCTGCGGCCCGCCGCGCCCCTGACGCAGAGCGGCGGTGAGCGGAGCTTGAGCCCGAAACGGCCGCTGCCGGCGTTCGCCCCGTCAGGGCCAGACCGGCAGGCCGTCCAGCCCGGCGGTCTCCGGCAGGCCGCAGATCAGGTTGGCGTTCTGCACCGCCTGGCCGGCCGCGCCCTTGCCAAGATTGTCGACCACGCCCATCGCGATCACCAGGTTGCGCTCGGGGTCGGCGGCGTAGCTGACGAATGCGAGGTTGGAGCCGGTCGCCCATTTGGTCTGCGGCGGCTTGTCGGTGACGCGGACGAACGCTCGCCCGGCATAGAAGCGCCGGGCCGCGTCGAGGCATTGGCCGGTGCTGGCGCGGCCGCGGCAATAGATGGTGGCGAGGATGCCGCGGGTCATCGGCACCAGGTGCGGCGTGAATACCAGCCCGGCCGCGCTGCCGCCGCTCAGCTGCTCGATCGTCCTCGCGATCTCGGGCATGTGGGTGTGCCTGAGCAGCCCGTAAGGCACCAGGTTTTCGTTGCTCTCGGCATAACCGAACTTGCTGTCGCCGCCCCGGCCGGCGCCCGAGATGCCCGTCTTGACGTCGATCACGATGTTGCCGGGCTCGATCAGCTTGTCGGCGAGCAGCGGCGCCAGCGCGGTCAGCGTCGCGGCCGGGAAGCAGCCGGGATTGGCGACGCGGGTCCGGCCCTGGATCTCGGCGGGCCAGATGTCGGCGAGGCCATAGGCCCACCCCTCGACATAGCGGTGGTCGCCGCCGATATCGACGATCTTCACCTCCGACGGGACGCGGGCCAGCGCCTCGGCCGAGGCGCCCGTCGGGAGCGAGGCGAACAGCACGTCGAGCTTCGGCAAGGCCGCAGGGTCCCATTTTTCGATCACCAGCCCGGCCAGACGGGCCGGCACACCGGGAAAGCGATCCACCAGGCGGCTGCCGGCACTGCTCTCCCCGGCGGCATAGACGAGCTCGAAGGAGGGGTGGCCCGCGATCAGGCGCAGCGCTTCGCCGCCGCCGAAACCGCTGATGCCGACAATGCCGACGCGAATGCTCATGGTGATGTCCTTGCTGGGTGCGGGCAAAAGAAAACCCCCGGGAGCCGAGGGCTGCGGGGGTTCGGGACGGCGGGTCGGGGTGGCCCTGGCGGCGGAAGCCTACGAAGAGGCCGCCACCGCGGTGAAGGACGCCGATCGACGCGCAGCGCGAGAAGCCGCCGCTTCGGGGCAGCGACGTCGGCGTCGATCGCAGAGCTTCGGGGTCCTGATCATGGTCGGCGACAGTGTCGCCACGCCCCTTCGCCGTCAAGCGGCATTCTCAGGCCCCCGCTTTCGGTCCGGCGGGCGCCGGGCGGGACGATCGCGCGGACGCAGCGGGCGCCTTGGCCATATTGATACCGCAATCTGACCTGCTTTGATGAGGCTGGCGAGACCATGTGGACGCGATCGGCCCGGGGGACGGACGGGTCGCGCAGCGGACGTCGCGACCTTGCCAGCCTCGCCATCTGGCGGCAATCTGCCTTCCGCAAGGACGTCCAGCGGGTGTAAGCCGGGGTGCTCCCTCGTCGGGCAACAGGACATAGGAAACTGTCAATCATGATCATGGACGGTAGGATTGCCGGCGCCGGCACGGACCGGCCTCGGGCGGGGCTGATCAGCCGCCGCTCGTTTCTGGTGGGCTCGGCCGTCGGCGTCGGTGCGCTGGGTCTGGCCGGCTGCGCCGGCGACGGCATGAGCCTCGCCGAGGCGCAGAAGCTCTACGGGCCGATGCCCGACGAGAAGTTCCCGATCCCGGCGATCGACGTCAGCAAGGTCGATCCTAAATATTTCCGCCGCACCGTCGCCTATGACAGCAAGGAGGCGCCGGGCACGATCGTCGTCGATCCGGCGAACTACTACGTCTACCGCATCGAGGGCGATGGCACCGCGACCCGCTACGGCGCCAATGTCGGCCGCGACGGCTTCCGCTGGAACGGCGACGCCTATGTCGGGCGCAAATCCGAATGGGCGACCTGGACGCCGCCGCCGGAAATGATCAAGCGCCAGCCCGAGGCGGCGAAGTATGCGCGCGGCATGCCGGGCGGCCTCGACAATCCGCTGGGCGCCCGCACGCTGCATCTCTATCAGAACGGCCGCTACACGCTCTACACGATCTATGCGTCGCTCGACGCCGACTCGATCGGAAACGGCATCACCAGCGGCTGCATCGGCCTGCTGACCCAGGACATGATCCACCTCTACGACCAGACCCCGGTCAAGACGAAGGTGGTCGTCCTGCCGGCCTGAGCTGACGGGCGCCGGCCGCTTTCGATCCGATTGCGGCCCTTTTCGAGGTCTGACGAAAAAGCCCGCGGCTCGCGCCGCGGGCTGATTTTTTCGGGGTCTGCGTAGGCTCAGGCGGCGATCGCGGCCGGATCCTTCTTCTCCCATTCCTCGCCCCAGATCATCACGGCGTGGCCGGGCGAGACCTCGCGATACTGGCGCACCGGCGGCTCGTAGTCCGGCGCGCGCACCGGGCTCTTGATCTCGTCGTTCGAAACCGGCCTCTTCTCCAGGCGCCGGGCCGGGTCGGCGATCGGCACGGCCGCCAGCAGGCGCTTGGTGTAGGGATGCTGCGGGTTCTCGAAGATCGCCTCGCGCGGGCCGATCTCGACGATCTCGCCGAGATACATCACCGCGACGCGATGGCTGACGCGCTCGACCACGGCCATGTCGTGCGAGATGAAGAGATAGCCCAGCCCCATGCGCGCCTGCAGGTCGAGCATCAGGTTGACCACCTGCGCCTTGACCGAAACGTCGAGCGCGGAGACCGCCTCGTCCGCCACGATCAGCCGCGGTTCGACCGCGAGCGCCCGCGCGATGCAGATGCGCTGCCGCTGGCCGCCCGAGAACTCGTGCGGGAAGCGGTTCGCCATGTCGGGCGACAGGCCGACGCGCTTGAGCAGATCGGCGACCTTGTCGCGCGCTTCGGAACGGCTGGCGAGGTTGTTGATCAGCAGCGGCTCGGCGATCGCCGTGCCGACATTCATGCGCGGGTTGAGCGAGGCGAAGGGGTCCTGGAAGATCATCTGCATGCGCTTGCGCTGCTCGCGCAGGTCATGCTGGTTGAGCTTCAGCACATCGACGCCGTCGAGCAGCACCGAACCGGCGATCGGCTCGATCAGGCGCATCACCGAGCGCCCGGTGGTCGACTTGCCGCAGCCGGATTCGCCCACCAGCGCCAGCGTCTCGCCGGCCTTCAGGCTGAAGGAGACGTTCTCGACCGCATGCACGCGGCCGCGGACGGAGGAGAGCAGGCCGCCGCGGATCTCGAAGCGCGTGGTCAGGCCGGCGACCTCGAGCACGGGGCGCTCGGCCTCCTTGACGGTATCGGGAACCTCGACCGGCACGTCGCTCTCGCCGGTGGTCTTGTCGACGACGGGGAAGCGCATCGGCCGGGCCTTGCCGATCATCGAGCCGAGCTTCGGCACGGCCGAAAGCAGCGACTTGGTGTAGGGCTTCTGCGGGTTGCGGAAGATATCGTCGGTCGAGCCTGTCTCGACCTGCTCGCCATTGTACATCACGACGGTGCGGTCGGCGATCTCGGCGACCACGCCCATGTCGTGGGTGATGAACAGGACGGACATGCCCTCCTCGTCCTGGAGCTGCTTGATGAGCTCGAGGATCTGCGCCTGGATCGTCACGTCGAGCGCGGTGGTCGGCTCGTCGGCGATCAGCAGCTTGGGCTTGCAGGCCAGCGCCATCGCGATCATCACGCGCTGGCGCATGCCGCCCGAGAAGCGGTGCGGATATTCGTGGAAGCGCGACTTCGCGGCGGGGATGCGCACCTTCTCGAGCAGGCGGATCGTCTCGGCCTCGGCCTCGGAGCGCGACAGGCCGCGATGCAGGATCAGCGCCTCGGCGATCTGGAAGCCGATGGTGAGCACCGGGTTCAGCGAGGTCATCGGCTCCTGGAAGATCATCGCGATCTCGTTGCCGCGGATATGCCGCATCTCGGAATCCGGCAGGGTCAGCAGCTCCTTGCCGTTGAGCTTGATCGAGCCCTCGATCTTGCTCGACTGCGGCGGGTTGAGCCGCATGATCGAGAGCGCGGTCACGCTCTTGCCCGAGCCGGACTCGCCGACCACCGCCAGCGTCTCCTTCGGCATGATGTCGAACGAGACGTTGCGGACGACCGACTTCCACTTCCCTTCCACGCGGAAGGAGGTCGTGAGGTTCGAAACGGTCAGGATCGGTGAGGTCATGGCGGGTCCTTCTCTAGAGCGTCACCGAGCGAAGCGAGCACCGGTCAGCATGAAGAAAATGCGTCAAAACAACAATTTGGAGCACTTCCGCGGGTCCGGGAAACGCGGAAGTGCTCCATGATCAGATCACGCGGCGCGGATCGAGCGCGTCACGCAGGCCGTCGCCGATGAAGTTGATCGACAGGACGGTGAGGAAGATGGCGGCGCCGGGGAACAGCGCCCAGTGCGGAGCGGTGTCGAGCTGATCCTTGGCGTCGAACAGCAGGCGCCCCCAGGTCGGGATGTCCGGCGGGAAGCCGAGGCCGAGGAAGGAGAGCGTCGATTCGGCGATGATCGCCGAGGAGACCTCGATCGTCGCGGCGACGATGACGGGCCCCAGCGCATTCGGCAGGATGTGATTGACCATCTGCCGCACCGTCGTGGCGCCCTGGGCGCGCGCGGCCTCGACGAACTCCTTCTCGCGCAGCGACAGGAACTGCGCCCGCACCAGCCGCGCCACCGGCATCCAGCGCAGGCCGCCGATGACGATGACGATCAGGACGAAGACGCCGCCCTCGACGCCGAAGACCGCCTTCAGCTGCTCGCGGAAGAGGTAGATGACGAGCAGCAGCAGCGGCAGCTGCGGCAGCGACAGGAACAGGTCGGTCACCCACATCAGGAACGGGTCGACGATCTTGCGCGACATGCCGGCCAGCGCGCCGATGATGACGCCGACCGTGGTCGCGACGACCATCGCCGCGAGGCCGACCGAGAGCGAGATCCGCCCGCCATACATCATCCGCGCCAGGATATCCTGGCCGAGGTCGTCGGTGCCGAAGGGATGCGCCCAGGACGGGCCCTGCAGCTGTGCCGAGAAGTCGATGTCGTTGATCGCCACGGGCCACAGCCAGGGGCCGATGACGACGCCCAGGACCAGGAGGGCGAGCACGACGGTGCTGGCCATGGCGAGCTTGTGCCGGCGGAAGCGGCGCCAGGTCTCGCGCCCCGGCGAAACCGCAGTCGCGGAGGCGGATGCCGCCACGGCCGGTTCAGCTGAAGGAGATGCGAGGGTCGAGCCAGCCATAAAGGATATCCGCGATGAGATTGAACAGAACGACCAGGCAGGCGAAGACGAAGGTCACGGCCATGATAACCGGTGTGTCGTTGGCGAGGATCGCGTCGATCAGCAGCGAGCCGATGCCGGGGACGCGAAAGATCTGCTCGGTGACGAGCGCGCCGCCGAAGACGGCGGGCATTTGCAGGGCGACCAGCGTCACCACCGGGATCAGCGCATTGCGCGTGATGTGGCGCAGCGTGACCTTGCGCTCGCTGAGGCCCTTGGCGCGCGCCGTGGTGACGTAGTCGAGCCGGATCACGTCGAGCACCGAGGAGCGCACGTAGCGCGTGTAGGAGGCCGCCTGGAACAGGCCGAGCACGGTGATGGGCATGATCGCCTGGCGGAACATCTCCCAGTACCAGCGCCAGCCCTCGGCCGCGATGTCTGAGCGGTAGACGAAGGGGAACCAGTCCAGCGTTACCGAGAACAGCAGGATGAACAGCAGGCCGGTGAAGAAGGTCGGCAGCGAGAAGCCGACGAAGGCCAGCGTGTTGGCGATCTGGTCGAACACCGAATAGGGCCGCGTCGCCGCGTAGATGCCGACAGGCAACGCGACGCACAGCGCCAGGATCTGCGAGGAGCCGACGACGAACAGCGTGGTCGGCAGGCGCTGCAGGATGAGTTGGTCGACATTGATGCGGCTGGCGAAGGAGAAGCCCCAGTCGCCATGCGCCATCGCGCCGAGCCAGCGCAGATAGCGCACCATGATCGGGTCGTTGAGGCCGAAGCTGGCGCGGATGGCCTCGCGGACCTCCGGCGGCACGTTCGGATTCGTCGCCATTTCCGAGAAGGGGTCGCCCGGCGCCAGCGCCAGGATCGTGAACAGGATCACGCTGATGCCGAGCAGGCTTGGAATGGCGATGAGAAGCCGCCGTATCAGATATGTTGCCATGTAGTTGTCTCTATGCGTGCGCGGCGAGGCCGTTGACCAAACGCCGGTTGCGACCGGCTAGCCCAACTGCCCTTTTCGGGCAGCCGGGGCAAGCCGGTGCGGTCGCCCTTCACACAGGGAAAGACCCCGGTGAAGGGCGTTCGAGGCTCAGGTGCGGTACCAGGCCGCGAGGTTCCAGGTGTCGACGTCCCAGCCCGAATGATCGTGCATGATGTTGTTCGCCGCCGCGGCCACGCGGGTGCGCGAGAGCAGCGGCAGGAGGACGTGGGCCTCGCAGAAGATCTCGTTGACCTTGATCAGCAGCGCGGCGCGCTTGGCCGGATCGAGCTCCTTCTGGGCGGCCTTGTAGGCTTCGTCGGCGGCCGGGTCGGAGTAGCGCGAGATGTTACGGCCCAGCCACTTGTTCTCCTTGTTGGCGATTTCCCAGGAGACGCACTGGTTGAGGAAGCGCTCCGGGTCCGGCTGCGGCTGGGTGGTGGTGTACATCTCCATGTCGACATACAGCTTGGTGTAGGTGTCGGGGTTGGCGACATCCGACGAGAAGAACACCGAGGCGGTGACCGACTTCAGCTCGAGTTCGATGCCGGCGCGCTGGCAGGCCTGCTTGATGATGGCCTGGGTCTTCTGGCGCGGGGCGTTGATCGAGGTCTGGAAGACGTATTTGAGCTTCTTGCCGTCCTTCTCGCGGACGCCGTCGGAGCCCTTCTTCCAGCCGGCCTCGTCGAGGATCTTGTTGGCCTTCTCGATGTTGAACTCGTATTTCAGCTTGGTCGACTTGAAGCGCTTCGGCTCGTTGACGAAGCTCGCGGTCGCGGTGCCGCCGCGGCCGTAGATGAACTTCTGCACCGAATCACGGTCGATCAGGTAGTTCATCGCCTCGCGCACCTTGGGGTCGCTCAGCGTCGGGTGCTTGGTCTTGACGCTGGAGCGCTCGCCGTCGACCTCGGTCCACGGATCGGTCGTGTTCAGGATGATGAACTCGATGTCGCCCGCGGGAACGGCGCTGACCTTGCCGCGTCCGCCGGTCTCCATGCGCTTGAGGACCTCGTCCTCGACCTGGAGGTTCCAGGCGTAGTCGTATTCGCCGGTCTGCAGCACGGCGCGCGCCGCCGAGACCGCGTCACCGCCGCCCTTGACCTCGAGCGTGTCGAAGAAGGGCTGGTTCTTGATGTGGTAGTCGGTGTTGCGCTCGCCGGTCAGGACGTCGCCCGGCTTGAACTCGACGAACTTGTAGGGGCCCGTTCCGACCGGTTTCAGGTTGTCGGGCGCCTCGCGCGACTTGGCGCCGACATAGTCGGCGAAGCGATGCTTCGGCAGGATCTGGCCGACGGTGCCGACGAAGGGGTCGGCCCAGAACGGCGTCGGCTGGGCGAAGATCACCTTGATGGCGTGGTCGTTGACCTTCTCGACCTTGATGTCCTTGTAGGAGCCGGTCGTGTAGGCGGCCGTCGCCGGGTCCTTGGCGTATTCCCAGGTGAAGACGACGTCGTCGGCCGTGAACGGCTTGCCGTCATGCCACTTCACGCCCTGCTTCAGCTTCCAGGTGACGCTGAGGCCGTCGGCGGAAAGCCCGCCGTTCTCCTTGGTCGGAACCTCGGCAGCGAGACAGGGGATCAGGTTGCCTTCCTTGTCCCAGCCGGCGAGCGGCTCGTAGAAGATGCGCGAGGCGATCTGGTCCTTGGTGCCCGAGGCGAAATGCGGGTTCAGCAGGGTCGGCGCCTGCCAGAGCAGCACCTTCAGCGGGCCGCCGCCGCCGGCCTTGGTCGGCTTGTACGGCAGCGTGGCATTGGCCATCGCCACGTCGTTCCAGACCAGGATCTGGCTCGCGATCGGTGCAGCGATGCCGACTGCGGCCATCCGTTGGATGAAGGAACGTCGCGACAGCGTGCCGTCCTTCACATCCGCGACGAGACCGCGGATCTGCTGCTCATTCATCGATTGCCTCCACCTTCAAAAAAACAAAAAGCATCCCCAGCGCTGGGCGCGCCATTTCTTCTGGTTGCTGCCCCAGCAAGGCATGGGCCAACGAAGGCGTCAACTGTGCGCCGCACAGTTTCTAGGCAGCTTTGCCCCCGCCGGGGAGAGCAGGGGCCCCGTGCAATCCCGTGTTTTGCAAAGAATGCGCCAATTGCGCAATTTTTTGCGAATCAGCCGGTGAAGACGACGGTTTTCTGCCCATTGAGCAGCACGCGGTCCTCGAGATGGTGGAGCACGGCGCGCGCCAGCACGCGGCGTTCGATGTCGCGGCCCTTGCGGACCAGGTCCTCGGGCGTGTCGCGATGCGAGATGCGCTCGACGTCCTGCTCGATGATCGGGCCTTCGTCGAGATCGGGCGTCACATAATGCGCCGTCGCGCCGATCAGCTTGACCCCGCGCTCATGCGCCTGGTGATAGGGCTTGGCGCCCTTGAAGCCGGGCAGGAACGAGTGATGAATATTGATGCAGCGCCCGGCGAGCCTGGCTGAAAATCCATCGGACAGGATCTGCATGTAGCGGGCGAGGACGACGAGGTCGGTCCGCGTCTCCTCGATCAGCCGCCAGATCTGCGCCTCCTGATCCAGCTTGCTCTGGCGCGTCGTCGGCAGGTGGTGGAACGGCAGGCCGCCGAGATCGGTCGAGGCGATGTGCTCGCGCGCGTGGTTCGAGACGATGCCGGTGATCTCCATCGGCAATTCGCCGATCCGCCAGCGATAGATCAGGTCGGCGAGGCAGTGGTCGAACTTCGAGACCAGCAGCATCACGCGCTTCTTCCGCGCCACCTCGCGCAGGCTGAACGTCATGGCGAAGCGCTGGGCGAGCTCGGTGACCGCGGCGGCGATGGCGTCATGCTGCCTGCCGCCCTCCAGCCGGTTGAACAGGACGCGCATGAAGAAGCGGTCGGTCTCGGTGTCGTCGAACTGTTGGGCGTCGAGGATATTGCAGCCGGCCTCGAAGAGCAGCGTCGAGACGGCGGCGACGATGCCGGGACGGTTGGGGCAGGACAGGGTCAGGATGGCGCTGTGGTCGAGCATGGCTGATGCCGCCGTATCGGCGGCCCTTCGGCAGGAATGGGACATGACGGCGGGTCGGCGGCGCGCGGCGCGCTGCCGTCAACCTCGCCCGCTCTCGGGCGTTGCGCAGGCCGGGATAAGCAGCGTTGCGGCCGGTGCCGTCGGGGGCATCGCAGGGGCTCCAGCGCGGCCGGGCCGGGCCGCAATCCTGCAACACCGTGCGGGCGCCGGCTTGTCAAGCGCGGGAGGCCCGCCGTCCTGCGCGGAACGGCTTGACTTCGCGGGGGCGAAAACGGAATATTTATTCCAACAAGTGGGAAACTAAAAAATTCCTGCCATTTCAGGGGAGAGCCGGCAGGTGCCGCAGACCGCAACCTTCAACCGCGGACTCGATGCGCGGGTGGCGATCGTCACCGGCGGCAGCCAGGGGCTGGGCGAGGCGATCGCGCGCGAATTCGCCGCCCGCGGCCTGCGCGCCGTCCTGCTGACGGGGCGCAACCGCGAGCGCGGCGAGGCCGTCGCCGCGAGCCTGCGCGCCGAGGGCTGCGAGGCGCTGTTCCACCAGGTCGATCTCGCCGATCTCGATGCTGTCAGGCAGATCGTCCCGGCCGCTGCGGCGGCCTTCAACCATGTCGACATTCTCGTCAACGCGGCCGGCGACACCGACCGCGGCACCATCTTCGACACCACGCCGGCGCTTTACGAGCGCATCATGGCGGTCAACCTGCGCGCGCCCTTCTTCCTGACGCAGGACGTCGCCGACCTGATGCGCCGGCAGGACATCCCCGGGGCCATCGTCAACATCCAGTCGATGTCGGCCCATGGCGGCCAGCCTTTCCTCTCCGCCTACAGCGTCTCGAAGGCGGCGCTGGCCGCTTTGACGAAGAACGCGGCCTATGGGCTGCTCAAGCACCGCATCCGCGTCAACGGCCTCAATATCGGCTGGATGGCGACCCCGGGCGAGGATGCGATCATGAAGCTGCGCCACGATGCCAGGGATGGCTGGCTCGACGAGGCCAACGCCTCGCAGCCCTTCGGGCGCCTGATCGACCCGCGCGAGGTCGCCAAGGCCGTGGCCTATCTCGCGTCGGACGAATCCGGGCTGATGACCGGCAGCAACATCGATTTCGACCAGACGATTCTCGGCGCGCACGACTAGCGTGCCGAGGCGGATCGCGGCAGGACGGCCGGTAGGCAGATCACGGGATTGAAGACGACCATGAAGATCGGATTGCTGGGCGCCGGCCGCATCGGGCGCATCCACGGTTTGAACGTCGCCGCGCGCGGCGATGCCGCGCTCGCCGCCGTCACCGACGCCATGCCGGAGGCCGCCGCCGCGCTTGCCGCAGCGACCGGAGCCAAGGCGACCGGCGCGGAGGCGATCCTTGCCGATCCGGCGATCGACGCCGTGTTGATCTGCACCCCGACCGACACCCATGCCGATCTGATCGAGCAGGCCGTCTCCGCCGGCAAGGCCGTGTTCTGCGAGAAGCCGGTCGATCTCGACGCCGCCCGCATCCGCCGCTGCCTCGCCACCGTCGAGAAGTCCGGCAAGCCGCTGATGATCGGCTTCAACCGCCGCTTCGATCCCAATTTCGCTGCGCTGGAGAAGCGTCTGCGCGAAGGCGAGGCCGGCGCGATCGAGATCGTCACGGTGATCTCGCGCGATCCGACTCCGCCGCCCGTCGATTATGTGAAGCGCTCGGGCGGGCTCTTCCGCGACATGATGATCCATGATTTCGACATGGCGCGCTTCCTCCTGGCCGAGGAGCCGGTCGAGGTCTTCGCGCTCGGCTCGGCCCTCGTCGACAAGGCGATCGGCGAGGCCGGCGATGTCGACACCGCCGCCGTTGTGATGAAGACGGCCTCGGGCAGGATCGCGCAGATCTCCAATTCCCGCCGCGCCACCTATGGCTACGATCAGCGCATCGAGGTGCACGGCTCGAAGGGCATGCTGCGCGCCGGCAATATCCACGAGACCACCGTCGAGATCGCGACCGGGCAGGGCTTCCGCGCCGACCCCGTGCAGAACTTCTTCCTGGAGCGCTATGCCGCCGCCTACCGCGCCGAGCTCGACGCCTTCATCGCCGCCTGCAGCGGCAAGGCAGCGGCCTCGCCGACCGGGCTCGACGGGCTCAAGGCGCAGATCCTCGCCGATGCCGCGACCGAATCCGCCCGGACCGGCCAGCCCGTCCGCGTCGATCTGGGAGACAGGTGATGACCCCGGCGGAACGTGATCTGCGCTATTATGCGGCGCTCGGGCTCGCCACCGAGGCGAGCCATCTGGCGCTGGGATATTTCAACAAGCGCGAGTCCCTCGGCACCACCATGAAGGGCGCGCAGGACTGGCTGACCGTCGCCGATGGCAAGGTCGAGGAATTCCTGCGCCGGCGCCTCTCCGCGCTCTTCCCGAACGATTCCGTCATCGGCGAGGAAGGCGGCGGCAAGCCGTCCGATGCGGTCTGGATTCTCGATCCGATCGACGGCACCGCGAATTTCGCCCATGGCGACCGCAACTGGTGCATTTCGATCGGCTTCCTGGCGAATCGCACGCCCGAGATCGGCATCGTTGCGGCGCCGGCGCTCGGCGAGGTCTACGCCGCCCGCCGCGGGGCGGGCGCGACGCTGAACGGCGAGCCGATCAGGGTTTCCGGCGCCAGCGACGTCGCCCGCGCCGCCTTCGAACTCGGCTGGTCGACCCGCGTGCCGGCCGAGCGCTATCTCGAGGTGATCGGCCGCGGCTATGCGGCTGGCGCCGCCGTCAAGCGTGCCGGCTCCGGCACGCTCGGCCTCTGCCACACCGCCTGCGGCTGGAGCGAGGGCTATGCTGAGCTCCACATCAACGCCTGGGACGTCGCGGCGGGCATCGTCATCGCCAGCGAGGCCGGCGCATACGTGAACGATTTCTTCGCTGGCGAAGGAATCGCGAAGGGCAACCCGATCCTGTGCTGCACGCCGGCACTGGCCCCGGCGCTGAGGGAGATCACAGGAATCGCTTAGCCGGCGCGTTATTTCGTTGATCTTTTTCGCGTGGTCGTTTCACTTTCGCATCAACCAGCAGAACCGGACGACAGAAGCCGGTCCACTCGATCAGGGAGGTTACCATGCAGTCCAAATCCTGGCTCAGGGCGGGGCTCTTCGCCGCGCTCGCAACGGCGGCCTTCGCCGCCTCGCCGGCCCGCGCTCAAGGGTCGCTCGTCATGTATTGCGGCGTCCAGGAGGAATGGTGCCGCGCCATGTCGAACGCCTTCGAGAAGGAAACCGGCATCAAGGTCGCGATGACCCGCAAGTCGGCGGGCGAGATCTACGCCCAGCTCAAGGCGGAATCCTCCAACCCCCGCGGCGACATCTGGTGGGGCGGCACCGGCGACCCGCATCTGCAGGCGGCCGAGGAAGGGCTGACTACCGAATACGAATCGCCGATGAACAAGGAGCTGCACGGCTGGGCCATCGACCAGTGGAAGGCCGCCAAGCACCGCTCGGTCGGCATCTATGCGGGCGCGCTCGGCTTCGGTTTCAACACCGAGCAGATCAAGGCCAAGGGCATCCCCGAGCCGAAATGCTGGGCCGACCTGCTCAACCCGAAGCTCAAGGACGACGTGCAGGTCGCCGATCCGAACTCGTCGGGCACGGCCTATAACCTGCTTGCCACGGTCGTGCAGCTGATGGGCGAGGACAAGGGCTTCGACTATCTCAAGGCCCTGCACAAGAACGTCAGCCAGTACACCAAGTCGGGCGCCGCGCCGGCCAAGGCCGCGAGCCTCGGCGAGACCGCCGTCGGCATCGTCTTCATCCATGACGCGGTGGTCTTCGCCGTGCAGGGCGACCCGATCAAGCCGGTCGCGCCCTGCGAGGGCACGGGCTACGAGATCGGCTCGATGTCGATCGTCAAGGGCGCGCGCAATCTGGAGAACGCCAAGAAGTTCTACGACTGGGCCCTGACCCCGGCCGCCCAGGCGCTTGCCGCTCCCGCGAAGTCCTATCAGGTGCCGTCGAACAAGGCCGCACCGGTGCCGCCGCAGTCGCCCAAGATGGATCAGATGAAGCTGATCAACTACGACTTCGTGAAATACGGCTCCTCGGCCGAGCGCACCCGCCTGCTCGCCAAGTGGGACAAGGAAGTCAAGGCGCTGCCGAAGTAAGGCTGCGTCTCTCCGGCGTGTTTCAGGACGATCCCGGAAACACGCCGTCATCCCGGGCCTGACCCGGGGTCCATGCCCGGACCTCCGTCGGATGCGCTCCGGCGTGGTTCCCGGATTTCCGCGGAGTTCATCCTTGGGCCGATCGGGGATCGGACCCGAGGGCCGCGTTCGGGATGACGCTGGACGTTCGGGTGCAGCACCAAGGCCGGGCCATGAAAGCCGGGGCAACCGGTTCGGGCCGACAGGAAATGTGAGGACAGGGCGACCATGGCGCCAGCGACGCGACTCGTGCTGCTGATCGGCTGGCTCGGCTACGCGCTGATGCCCTGGTACCTCGTCGAGGGCATGGGGCTGGCGGATTGGGGCTGGCTCGCCGCATACCCGTTCGGCAAGGCCGGCACGGCCCTGGCGCTCGTGCTCTCGGGCCAGGCGCCCTGGCTGCTGCCGCCTGGCCTCGCGCTCGTCGCTGCGAGCCTGTTCTGGGGCAGCGGCGACCGTCGGCGCACGGCCCGCGTGCTGATCTGGGCCGGCGTGCTCGGCCTGCTGCTGTTCTTCGCCCAGGCCTTCGCCATCGTGCTGAAGGATCAGGGCATTCCCTGGCTGGCGGCCCTGCTCGGCGGCGCCGGCGCGACGCAGCGCGGCATCGGCGGCGGCGCCTTCCTGACGCTGCTCTGCCTGCTCTTCCTGCTTTGCCATGGCCTTGCCTATCGCGGCGCCTGCCGCGGCGATCTCTTCACCGTTTCGACGATCGGCCTGATCGTCCTGCTGATCGGCATCTTCATCTTCTTCCCGGTCGCGATCATCCTGAAAAGCGCGCTGGTCGACCAGAGCGGCGCCTTCGCGCCCGCCGCCTTCGTCGAGGCCTTCTTCGATCCCGCGATCTGGGGGCTGGGCTGCGTCACCAGCAATACCAATTGCGGCGTCGCCTGGAACACGCTGATCCTCGCCGTGCTCTGCGGCGTCATCACCACGCTGCTCGGCCTGGCCTGCGCGCTCCTGATCCTGCGCACCGGCATGCCGGGCAAACGCATCATGCGAGCGCTGACGGTGCTGCCGATCATCACCCCGCCCTTCGTCATCGGCCTGGCGCTGATCCTGCTGTTCGGGCGCGCCGGCGCGGTCTCGACCCTGCTCTACGAATGGTTCGACATCCCGCGCTCGCGCTGGCTTTACGGCCTGCCCGGCGTGCTCCTGGCGCAGGTGCTGGCCTTCGCGCCGATCGCCTTCCTCGTGCTGATCGGCGTGGTGCAGGGCATCTCGCCAAGCCTCGAGGAAGCCTCGCAGACGCTCGGCGCCAAGCGCTGGCAGACCTTCCGCACGGTGACCTGGCCGCTGCTGCGCCCCGGCATCGCCAATGCCTTCCTGCTCGGCTTCGTCGAGAGCATGGCCGACTTCGGCAACCCGCTGGTGCTCGCCGGCAATTTCGAGGTGCTCTCGACCAAGATCTTCTTCGCGGTGGTCGGCGCCTCCTACAACCAGGGTCAGGCAGCGGTGCTCGCCATCGTCCTTCTGGCCTTCACGCTCGGCGCCTTCTGGATCCAGCAGCGCTGGCTCGGCGGCAAGTCGTACACGACGGTCACCGGCAAGGGCGATGCCGGCCTCCCCGTCCCGCTGCCGCGCCGCGTCTCCTGGCTCGCGACGGCGGCGATCGTGCCCTGGGTGGCGCTGACTCTGGTCATCTACATCGTCATCTTCATCGGCGGCTTCGTCCGCAACATGGGCCGCGACTACAGGCCGACGCTGGAGCACTACCGCACCGGCTTCGCCATCGACTTCAGCCACGGCCTCTACTTCGAGGGCTCGGCCTGGTCCTCCTTCTTCACCACGATCAAGGTTGCCGCGATCTCGGCGCCGCTGACCGCGCTGATCGGCCTGCTGACGGCCTATCTGCTGACCCGCCAGCGCTTCCGCGGCCGCTCGACGCTGGAATTCGCGACGATGCTCTCCTTCGCCATCCCCGGCACGGTGCTCGGCGTCGCCTATATCCTCGCCTTCAACGTGCCGCCGGTCGAGATCACCGGCACCGGGCTGATCCTCGTCATCGCCTTCGTCTTCCGCAACATGCCGGTCGGCGTGCGCTCCGGCATCGCCGGCCTCTCGCAGATCGACAAGAGCCTGGACGAGGCCTCGACCACCTTGCGGGCCCGCAGCTTCACCACGCTCTGGCGGGTCGTGCTGCCGCTGCTCAAGCCCGCTTTGGTCTCGGCGCTGGTCTATTCCTTCGTGCGCTCGATGACGGCGGTCAGCGCTGTGATCTTCCTGGTCTCGGCCGAGTACAACCTCTCCACCGCCTATATCGTCGGGCGCGTCGAGGCCGGCGAGTTCGGTCTCGCCATCGCCTATTCCTCGGTGCTGATCGTGTTCATGGCGCTCGGTATCGCCCTCATCCAGTTCCTCGTCGGCGAGCGCAGGCTCGGCCGGCGCAAGACCGGGGCCGGGAATGCGGCCGGGAAGGTTGCATTGTCCGGCTCGGTCGCCGACCCGATCACCCAGGGAGCAGCAAGTTGACCAAGGCCGGATCCGCTTCCGTCGAATTCCGCAACGTCTCGATGCGCTACGGCACGGTGACGGCCGTCGACAATGTCAGCTTCACCATCGAGCCGGGCCAGCTCGTGACGCTGCTCGGCCCCTCCGGCTGCGGCAAGACCACGACCCTGCGCATGATCGCCGGGCTGGAAATCGCCAGCGAAGGGCAGATCCTGATCGGCGGCAAGGACGTGACCAAGCTCTCGGCGGCCGACCGCGACGTCTCGATGGTGTTCCAGTCCTATGCGCTGTTCCCGCATATGAGCGTGCTCGAGAACGCCGCCTACGGCCCGACCGTGAAGGGGGTCGGCAAGGAGCAGGCCAGGCAGATGGCGCTGGAGAAGCTGGCGCTGGTCGGCCTCAAGGGCTTCGAGAGCCGCTACCCTTCGGAGTTGTCCGGCGGCCAGCAGCAGCGCGTCGCCGTGGCCCGCGCACTGGTGCTGGAGCCGCAGGTGCTGCTCTTCGACGAGCCGCTCTCCAATCTCGATGCGAAACTCCGCCGCCGCGTCCGCGAGGAGATCCGCGAATTGCAGCAGGGCCTCGACCTGACCGTGGCCTATGTCACCCACGATCAGGAGGAGGCGCTCGCCGTCTCCGACCGCATCATCGTGATGTCGAATGCGCGGATCGCCCAGCAGGGCGCCCCGCGCGAGCTCTACGAGCAGCCCGCCAACGCCTTCGTCGCCGACTTCATCGGCGACGCCAACCTGGTCGACGTCACGGTGAGGTCCGTTGCCGACGGCCGCGCCGAGGTCGGCATCGGCCCGGCCGTGCTCTCGTTGCCGGCGCGCGGCCTCGGCCCCGGCCCGGCGCGGGTCGCGATCCGGCCGGAGGCGCTGCTGCTCGGGCCGGCCGGCGAGGCTGGCGCCCTGCCTGGCACGATCCGCAAATGCGCCTATCTCGGCAACCACCTCGACATCCTGGTGGAGACCGAGGTCGGCGAGCTTTTCGTGGTGCAATATGGCGCCCGCGACCTGCTGGAACCGGGGTCTCCCGTGGCGGTTTCCTTCGCGACGTCGGGCGTGACGCTGATTCCGCCCGCCTGAGCCCGATCGAACGGCAAAACAGCGCGTGGGAACGCGGCAAATGCAGAAATTCTGCCGCATTCTCAGCACTTTCACTCTATATAGCTGTTGAGTTGGCTAATCAAAAATTGATAGATTTCGCCTAGCCTCACTCTCTGAATCGGGGAAAGACCGCACGGAAATGGCCACCAGCGAGAGCGCAACCAATATCCTGATCCATCTGGCCGGCGGCGTCGCGCTGCTGATCTGGGCGGTCAGGCTGGTGCGAACGGGGGCGATGCGCGCCTTCGGCTCGCAGCTTCGCCATGCCCTGCAGAGCTTCACCCGCAACCGTTTCGCCGCCTTCGGCAGCGGCGTCGTGGTGACCATGGTGCTGCAGAGCTCGACGGCGACGACGCTGCTGGTCTCCTCCTTCGCCGGTCAGGCCCTGATCGGCTCGGCCATGGCGCTCGCGGTACTGCTCGGCGCCAATCTCGGCACCGCGCTCGCCGCCTTCGTCATCTCGATGGATCTCGGCTGGGTCTGGGGCCTGTGCGTCGCCATCGGCGTCGCGATGTATCTGTCGAGCGAGGCGATGGAGCGGCCGCGCAACATCGGCCGCGTGCTGGTCGGCATCGGCCTGATCCTGCTCGCACTGATCGAGCTCAACACGGCTGCCGCGCCGCTGGCGCAGTCGCAGACCTTCCGCGTCATCCTCGGCGCCATCGGCTCCGAGCCGCTGCTGGCCGTGCTCGTCGCCATCGCCGCGACCTGGATGGTGCATTCCAGCATCGCGGTGATCCTGCTGGTCGCGACCTTCGCCGCCTCCGGGCTGTTCCCGCCCGCGACGGCGCTGACGCTGGTGATCGGCGCCAATCTCGGCAATGCGCTGATCCCGGTGCTGGACCAGCTCGGCGCGCCCGCCTCCCAGCGCCGCGCCGCCGTCGGCAATCTGCTGACGCGCCTGCTGCTGGCGCTCGCGGTCATGCCCTTCGTCGGCCCGCTCGCCGACTGGCTGACCAGCTTGCCGACGGCCGGCCCGCGCTTCGCCATCGAGTTCCATGTCGCGTTGAATCTCGTCGGCGCGCTGGTCTTCCTGCCCTTCGTCAGGCCGATCGCGCGGCTGGTCGAGCGCTTCATGCCGGGCCGGGAGGAGAAATCCGAGGCGGTGACGCCGCGCTATCTCGATCCCAACGCCCTCGACAGCCCGACCGAGGCGCTCGCCGGTGCGATGCGTGAGGCGCTCAGGCTCGGCGACCGCGTCGAGGTCATGCTGCGCGACACCATGACCCTGCTGGAGAAGGACGAGCTCAAGCTCTCCCGCGCCATCGCCCAGGCCGATGACGGGGTCGACACCATCCACGAGTCGATCAAGCTCTATCTCGTCAAGGTCTCGCGCAACGAGTTGACCGAGGAGGAGAGCCGCCGCCTGTTCGAGATCATCACCCTGATCACCAATCTCGAGCATATCGGCGACATCATCGACAAGAACCTGCGCGAGCTCGCCGAGAAGAAGATCCGCAAGCGCTACACCTTCTCGCCGGAGGGCCTGGCCGAGATCCGTGACTTCCACCATCGCGTCGCCTCGGCGCTGGCGCTGGCGCTCAACGTCTTCGCGACGCGCGACATCGTGCTTGCCCGCCAGCTCTTCGCCGACAAGGCCGCGATGCGTGAGGCCGAGCGCCAGGCCGCCGACAGCCATTTCCAGCGCCTGCGCTCGGGGCGGCCGGAATCGATCGAGACCAGTGCCATCCATCTCGACATCATCCGCGATCTCAAGCGCATCCACGGCCACATCGTCTCGATCGCCTATCCGATCCTGGAAAGCGCCAACGAATTGCGCGAAAGCCGCCTGCGCGACACCAAGGCGGCGGCCGAGCAGCGCGAGATGCCTGCCGTCCTGATCCCGGCCCCGCATTCGGGCGGATGAGGCCCGTTCGCCGCGGCGCCGATGGAAGCGGCGATGGCGGGCCTCTTCCCGCCGGACTTTCCCAGGATGAGAGGCCGGTCTAAAGCCAAGCCCTGCGGAAACGACATCGTCGCCAGAGGCCAGCGGAAAACATGCCCGACATCGCCATCATCGGCGCCGGCCCCGCAGGCCTCTTCGCCGCCGAGCGACTGGCCGCCGACGGGCATCGCGTCACGATCCACGAACGCATGGCCTCGCCGGCCCGCAAATTCCTGCTCGCGGGCCGCGGCGGGCTGAACCTCACCCATTCCGAACCGTTCGATGCCTTCCTGGCGCGCTATCGCGAGGCCGCCGGCTGGCTCGAGCCGGCGCTGCGCGCCTTCCCGCCGCAGGCCCTGCGCGACTGGGCCGACGGGCTCGGTGCCGAGACCTTTGTCGGCTCCAGCGGCCGCGTGTTTCCGCGCGCGATGAAGGCCTCGCCGCTGCTGCGGGCCTGGCTGCGCCGGCTCGAGGGCCTGGGGGTCAGGCTGGAGACCGGCCGGCTCTGGACCGGCTGGGACGAGACGGGCGCCCTGACCTTCAGGCTCGCCTCCGGCGAAACCGAAAGCATCCGCCCCGATGCGAGCTTGCTGGCGCTCGGCGGTGCGAGCTGGCCGCGGCTCGGCTCCGACGGCGGCTGGGTGCCGTTGCTGGCGCGGCGCGGCGTCGCGATCTCGCCACTGGCATCCGCCAATGCGGGCTTCACCGTCGCCTGGTCGCCGCTGATGCGGGAGCGCTTCGCCGGCCAGCCGCTCAAGCGCATCGTCGCCCGCTTCGCCGATGAGACAGCAGCCGGCGAAGCCATGATCGACGCGGGCGGCATCGAGGGCGGCGCGATCTATGCCCTGTCCGGCCCGCTGCGCGACGCCGTGCTGCACGAGGGCTTTGCAACGCTGCACCTCGATCTGCGGCCCGATCTCGCCGCCGAGGCGCTCGCCGCCCGGCTGGAGCGGCGCCGCAAGGGCGAGACGCTGAGCAATCATCTGCGCAAGGCGGCAGGGCTTTCCCCCGTAGCCGTGGCGGTGCTGCGCGAGGCGGCGGGAGCCGCTCTGCCGGCCGATCCACCGGCGCTCGCGGCGCTGGTGAAGGCGGTGCCGCTCCGCCTCGGCGCGCCGATGCCGCTGGAGCGCGCCATTTCCACCGCCGGTGGTGTCGCGGGTCAGGCGATCGATGCCGGCTTGATGTTGAAGAGCCTGCCCGGCGTCTTCGTCGCCGGAGAGATGCTGGATTGGGAGGCGCCGACCGGTGGCTATCTGCTGCAGGCGAGTTTCGCCACCGGCATGGCGGCCGCGAGCGGCATCGCGCTCTGGCTCGGCGGGAACCGGAGAGCAGGCGCGGTCCGGGCGTCTGCCGCCGAACCGCGGGCGAACTGACGCGTTACCGGCACGGCGGCATGGCGGAGCAAGGGATGAGCGAGCCTTTCGAGCCGGGGATCGAGGTGACGTGGCGCTGGGGCGCGCACCGCGCCTACGGGCGTGTGGAGCAGGTTTTCACCCGCCCGGTCAGCCGCACCATCAAGGGCGCGCGCGTGCGCCGCAATGCCTCGGACGAGAACCCGGCCTATCTGGTGACGCAGCCGAAGGGCGGCTACGCCCTGAAGTCGCATAGCGAGCTGGAAAGGCGCGGCTGAGGCCGGTCGCCGGCGCGGCCCCGCTCGCTTGGCCGGCTCTTGCGTAAGACGCGACCTGCCTCAGCCGGCGGCGCTGATCCTGCGGGCGAAGCGCCGGCCGGTTTCGACGGCGGAAATCTCACCGACGCGGGCCAGCGAGATCAGGATGTCGCGCACGGCACGCTCGACCTTTCGCCCCTGACGGAAATGCAGCGCGACGCTGCCGGCGTCGAGCGGAGCGGTTGCTCCGGCCAGCGCGCCGAGCACCGCGGCGACGCGGTCCACGGCATCCTGAGGAAAGGCGGGCTTGGCAGCAGCCTGCAGGACCGCCGGCAGGATCTCCGCCTCGACCTGTTCATGCTCGCCGCTCCTCGTCGCGTTGTCGTGGCGCGGGCGCTGGTAGTCGGGCCGCAGCCAGCGGACCTGCCTGCGCTCCTCGTCCTGCCGGCGCTGGCGATTGAGGGTCACGAGACGTGCCAGCACCTCTTCGTCGGGCAGCCCGGCCGGCCAGCCATAGGCGTCGGCGACGGCGTCGTCGATGGCCTGGTGATGCTCGTCCAGGATGAGGGCGAGCCCGCGGTCCCGGACACTCGCCTCGCGCGCGCTCAGGCTGCCGCGGGAGCGGATCGCCGCGCGCACATTGTAGAGCTTGGTGAGCGTGAGGTCGGGATGCCCGGCCAGCACCTGCTTGCGCAGCGCATCCAGCGCCTCCGCCGGCCGCCGGATCGCCTGCTTCTGAGCCTCGCTGGCCTCCGGAAAGGGAAAGGGGTCGAAGCAGCGGGATTTCGAGTAGCGGGGATCGTTGCCGATGCCGAGGCGGCCACCGGCGCGCAAGGCCCAGGCGACGTGGAACCGCGAGGAGAGAACGCCGAGATGGAACGCGTCCGACAGGGCGACGGCGACCAGCATGTTGTCGGGCAGGATCGAGGCGTCGAGGAACTGGAAGACGCGATGCTTCGCCGTCTCGACGGTGACGATGTAGCGCTGGAGATGGGCCAGGGCAGGCCGCAATGCCTGCCTCGGCTTGCCGAACAGCCACCAGCCCGCGCGGTACGCGGCCGCATCCTTCGTCGGCGAACGCCGGAACTGGGCTTCGCGCTCGCCTTGGACCGTTAGCATGAGATGCTGGTAGATCTCCGGAAAGCGCTCGCGCACGGCCTCGGCCGGGAGGTCGAAGAGATCGATGGCCAGGGCACCGCGGGGGCGTTCGGTCAGGTCGCGCCCGTTGCGATAGGGCCGGATATGGGCTTCCAGTCCCGGTCGTCGGCCGAGCCCGAGAGTCTCGGCTTCGGCAGGCGTCACGATGAAGCCGGCGCCGTGCAGCTTGACGCCCGGCGAACACAGCCCGGCATTGGCGCGCAGCGCCGCCGCGCGGGTGGCGTCGACGCCGACGGTCAGATCGGCATGGATGCGTCCGGCTCGCTCGGCAAGCCCGATCTGCGGCTGATCGCCGTCGAGCTCGGCTTCCGAGACGACCTCCAGCAGCTTGCCGTCATGGCTTCCGGCCTGCGCGACCGTCATGGCGATGCGTACGGCGGCGGCGTCCTTTCCGGTCTTCGTCCAGGGGTGGTCGGGAATCGCCAGCACCAGCGAGAGCGGTCGCTCGCCTTCAAGATGCCGCTCGACCGTCCGCCGCTGGAAGACCTGCGTGATCGAATTGGTGGTGACGAAGCCGAAGCGCCGCAGCTTTGTGCCCGGCCGTGTCAGAATGTCCGCGGCGCGGTCCCACCAGTACATCACGAAATCGGCGCTTTCGTTCATCTGCGGATGCGCCGCCCGAAGCGCTTCGGCATAGGAAGCGCCCAGCCGGGCGCGCAGATCCTTGCCGCCGATGAAGGGCGGGTTGCCGACGATGAACTCCGCCACCGGCCAGTCCGGCCGGCGCGGGTTGGGCCTGACCTCCCGGCCGTTGCGGACGCCGTAGAAGGGCCACTCATCCCATGTCAGCACCGCGTCGCGCTTGTGGATGTGGTCGAGCTTCTCGAGGATCGGTTCCCTGGGCGCGAAGCCGCGAGTTCGGAAATGCCATTGCAGATGCCCGATCCAGAGCACGAGATCGGCGATGGCGACCGCTCTGCGATTGGTCTCCATGCCGAGGAATTGCTGCGGCCCCACCGCGTGCCGGGCGAAGCCGCCGAGCGTCTCGGCGCTGCCGAGCTCGCTCGCCGCATCGAGTACCTCGCCCTCCAGCTTCTTCATGAGCTCCTGCGAGACATGGAGGAAATTCCCGGTGCCGCAGGCCGGGTCGAGCACACGCGTCGCGCACAGCGTCCGGTGAAAGCCCTCGACCAGCGCCAGCGCCTTCTTCGCGTCGCCGCCGTCGCGCGCCTGCTGCGCGGCGCCGAGCACCGCCCGCCAGTCCTCTCGCAGCGGCCCGATCACCGTCTCGACGACCAGCCGCTCGACATAGGCGCGCGGCGTGTAATGGGCACCGAGCCTGGCCCGCTCCTGCGGGTCGAGCGCCTGTTCCAGCAGCGTGCCGAAGATCGCAGGCTCGACCTCCTTCCAGTCGTGCTCCGCGGCGGCGAGCAATTCGCCGATCTCCGCGCGGCCGAGCGGATAGACCTTGGCCCCCTCGTAGAGCTTGCCGTTGAAGCGCTTCATGCGCTCGCGCACCGTGGTCGAGTAGGTTCCCTTGTCCATCGCCTGCCACAGCTCCGAGACCAGCGGCAGGAAGGAGTCGGGATCGTCGCGGCAGTCGCGCAGCAGCGTCTTGAAGGCATCCTTGCGGATCAGCCCGACATCCTCGGCGAACATCGTGAACAGGCAGCGCATCAGGAACAGCGCCACCTCCTCGGGATCATGGTCGCGTTCCAGCGCCTTCGACACCGCCGCCAGCCGTTCGGCAATGGCGCGGGTGACGCGCGCGGCATGGCGCGCCGGATCGAGCGCGAGCGGATCGCTCCAGATCGCGGCGAGGCGCTGGCGCACGGCCTCGTCGCGCAGATCGTCGAGATGGACGCGGTAGCTCTGCCGGTCGGGGAACTGGACGTAGTTCTTACCCTGCCCGGTGAAGTCGGCGTAGAATTCGAAGCAGTGGCCGACATCGCAGACGATCAGGAAGGGCGGCCAGCCATGCGAAGGCGGCAGCGCCTTGGCATAGTCCTCGGCCTGGCGCCGGGCGTTGAGCATCAGCACGTCCCAGGCGCGGTCGGCGCCGCGCCGTCCGCGCGGCCCGGCCGGCTCGGCGAAGGGCGGGGCGCCCCGGGCGGGCAGCAATTCCTTCGCCTGCCCCTTCCAGCGGCTCTGCTTCGCCTCCAGCACGAAGGCGCCCTTCTTGTAGAGGTCGATCCGTCCGGCGGTGTGCCCGCCCGCACCGTCGGGAAAGCGCACCGGGTACTCGAAGCGATAGCTGACCGCGGCGCCATCGCTGGTCGGCGGCTGCGGCGCCTCGACGCCGATCAGCCGGCACAGTTCGGTCAGGAACTGGGCATAGGCGGCGCGCTCCGCTCCCTCCGATACGCGCCAGCGGCCGATGAACGCCTCGACGTCATCCTCCGCCGGCGCAGGCATGCCCCCCGACATGGAACGGCTCCAGAGTTGTGGCAGCCGCATCTATGCAACTATAGGTTGTGAATTTCAATCCTGTCAACTCCTGTCATCATTCGCGCCGGCTCGCCGGCCTGCCCCCTCGCATCTCCGGCGGTTCCGCCCCATATTGCGGCCATGCCGAAAAGCTCCGACACCACCGCGACCAGGCCGAAGGCTGCCAAATCCCCGGCGAAGAAGCCGTCCTCGGCCCGCACCCCGAATTCCAAGGCGAGCAAGCCCGAGCTGAAGCCGCTCGAAGGCTATCTCGCCGATCTGCTGAACCCGGCGATCAACCGCGGCACGGCGGTGCCGGGTGGCGCCTCCGGCTTCAAGGACACGCCGCAGGCCGGCTACGAATCGAAGCCGAGCTATGCGCTGGAACGGCCGGGCGGCGAGGAGAGGCCCAAGCGCAAGCTCTCCAAGAAGGCGGATGGCGCCTTCATCGGCGCCGAGGGCGCGGCGGCCGCGACGGCGAGCTCGCTGCAGCATCTGCTGGAGACCGGCAGCCCCTTCATCCAGCCCGGCAAGCCCTGGACGCCGCACCGGCCGGAGCGCCCCGAGAAATCGGAAGGCGGCATCCGCTTTCAGATGAAGTCGGAGTTCTCCCCCTCGGGCGACCAGCCCACCGCGATCGCCGATCTCGTCGACGGCATCCGCCGGCAGGAGCGCGATCAGGTGCTGCTCGGCGTCACCGGCTCCGGAAAAACTTTCACCATGGCCAAGGTGATCGAGGAGACGCAGCGCCCGGCGCTGATCCTCGCGCCGAACAAGACGCTGGCGGCGCAGCTCTACGGGGAGTTCAAGAGCTTCTTCCCCGACAACGCGGTCGAGTATTTCGTCTCCTATTACGACTATTACCAGCCGGAGGCCTATGTCCCGCGCTCGGACACCTATATCGAGAAGGAATCCTCGATCAACGAGCAGATCGACCGCATGCGCCACTCGGCGACGCGCTCCCTGCTCGAACGCGACGACGTGATCATCGTCGCCTCGGTCTCCTGCATCTACGGTATCGGCTCGGTCGAGACCTATACGGCGATGACCTTCTCGGTGAAGCTCGGCGAGCGCATCGAGCAGCGCCAGCTCATCGCCGATCTCGTCGCGCTCCAGTACAAGCGCACCCAGCACGATTTCGCCCGCGGCACGTTTCGCGTCCGCGGCGACGTCATCGAGCTCTACCCGGCGCACTATGAGGACCGGGCCTGGCGCATCGGCCTGTTCGGCGACGAGGTCGAGTCGATCTCCGAGTTCGACCCGCTGACCGGCCAGAAGACCGGCGAGCTCGAATTCATCAAGGTCTACGGCAATTCGCACTACACCACGCCGCGCCCGACGCTGACGCAGGCGGTGAAGTCGATCAAGGAGGAGCTCAAGGCCCGCCTCGACGAGCTCAACCGAATGGGCCGCTTCCTGGAGGCGCAGCGGCTCGACCAGCGCTGCACCTTCGACATCGAGATGATCGAGGCCACCGGCTCCTGCAACGGCATCGAGAACTATTCGCGCTATCTCACCGGCCGCAAGCCGGGCGAGCCGCCGCCGACGCTGTTCGAATACCTGCCCGACAACGCCCTGGTCTTCACCGACGAGAGCCATGTCACCGTGCCGCAGATCGGCGGCATGTACCGGGGCGACTTCCGCCGCAAGGCGACTTTGGCCGAATACGGCTTCCGCCTGCCCTCCTGCATGGACAACCGGCCGCTGCGCTTCGAGGAATGGGACGCGATGCGGCCCCAGTCGGTGCATGTCTCGGCCACGCCCGGCGGCTGGGAGATGGAGCAGACCGGCGGCGTCTTCACCGAGCAGGTCATCCGCCCGACCGGGCTGATCGACCCGCCGGTCGAGATCCGCCCCGCCAAGCATCAGGTCGCGGACCTGCTGGACGAGGTCAAGGAGGTCACCGAGAAGGGCTATCGCACCCTTGTCACCGTGCTGACCAAGCGCATGGCCGAGGACCTGACCGAATACCTGCACGAGAACGGCGTGCGCGTGCGCTACATGCACTCGGACATCGACACGATCGAGCGCATCGAGATCCTCCGGGACCTGCGCCTCGGCGCCTTCGACGTGCTGGTCGGCATCAACCTGCTGCGCGAGGGCCTCGACATCCCCGAATGCGGCTTCGTTGCCATCCTGGACGCCGACAAGGAGGGCTTCCTGCGCTCCGAGACCTCGCTGATCCAGACCATCGGCCGCGCCGCCCGTAACGTCGACGGCAAGGTCATCCTCTATGCCGACCACGTCACCGGCTCGATGGAGCGGGCGCTGGCCGAGACCAACCGCCGCCGCGAGAAGCAGCTCGCCTACAATGCCGAGCACGGCATCACGCCGCAGACGATCAAGCGCGCCATCGGCGACATCCTCGGCTCGGTCTATGAGCGCGACCATGTCACGGTCGACAAGGGGCTGGTGGCGCCGGCCTCGGGCCACAACCTCAAGGCCGCGATCGCCGATCTCGAGAAGCGCATGCGCGAGGCCGCGGCCGATCTCGAATTCGAGACGGCGGCCCGCCTGCGCGACGAGATCAAGCGCCTGCAGGCGACGGAGCTGGCGATCTCGGACGATCCGCTCGCCCGGCAGGGCGATGTCGAGGCCTCCGCCGGCAAGTACAAGGGCGAGCGCAGCTACGGCTCCAGCGCCAACCTGCCGCCGACCCGCGCCCGCAAACCGACGGACGAGGACATGGGCCCGCATAACTGGGGCGGCGGCGAGGCCAAGCCGAAAGCCGGCGAGAAGCCGAACCCGCTGCTGACGGGCACCTCACGGGTGCGCAAGCCGACACTCGACGAGATGGGCCCGGTGCCGGAATCGCGGCCGAAGGGGGCGGGGGAGAGACGGCGGCGGAGGTAGCTGAATAAGTTCGGACCCCGTTGCTCTCTTCTAGTGCACGCGATCCGTAGGTTCGGACTCCTGCGCTGCCCGTTTTCTGATCTTCTCCAACAGAAATGCTGCGATTAAGCCGGGGGCCTTTCCTTCTTTTATGTCTTTAGATGGAATCAGCTTATCTGTTGGATTAAACGCCAGCTGTTCGAGTACAAGTGCTGCAATTTCCTGTTCGTATTCAGGTGCTTGCTTCTTGAAGCCTTCGACCGCAACGGCCATCGAGTATTTGTAGGCGTAGTGCTCTCTTAGACGAAATAATGACGAGTGGCGGATCGCCGCAAAAGACACTAGCCATGCCGCGGGAATAAGTATGGCGATTCGGGAAAATATTTGAGAGAGATACTGCCAGACATTTTGTGGAATTGGTTGGGCCTGTTGCAATGCGTCTGCAATTGATGGATATTGAATCTTTAGGAATGGTACTGCAATAGGAACCGTAACCGATGCAATAAGTGGTATTGATGATATTATTAGTATTAATATTCCGGCATAGAATGCTGACCTAGCCCAGAATAATTCCGAGGTCAGTTTGCGCTGCATTTTATCAAAATTCGAGGCGAGACCCGAAACCGTCGCGGACGACAACATCTGTGTCGATTTTTCGATCAGATTATCGACAGACATATCTTTGGCTTCGAGGGCTGAAATGAGGGCTCTAAGGCGGGTTTCTCCGTCGGCCGCGGCCTGATTTCTGCTATCTAGCTTTTTTTGAAACTCGACAAATTGCTCCGTGTAAGACGCTATATCACGGTCAAATCTCTTCGCTGACTCGACTATAGGGTCAATTTCGGAAATATGATTCGTTATTTTCCCTAGATAAGATGAAATTTCTGCCTCAGAAGAACGAGACTTATCCTTGAGTTCAATTATATCCGCGAGAGCAGATTCGGCGGCGGATTGTTTTTCGGATATATTTCGCTCTTGAGTGATTGCCTGTTTTTGCAAATTTCGCGCGTCTTTTAGAGTGTCGCTCGCCTCAGTGACGATGGTAGTTATCGCGGAGGAAGCGGATTGGAAGCTATAGCCAGACTTTGGCCTCAAAACAAATATAGCTCTATATGTTCTTTCAAGTAGAAGCTCTGTTCGATCAAAAATTGACTGAAACAAAGAAAGAAACTCTATGCTGTTCCCGTTTGTTGAAGAGGCATAAAAATTATCATAATTGAACGTGTTCAAGCCGCCGTTGCTCTTCACGTTATCGACAGCGGAGAGGATGTTATTAGCAGAAGATATCAATTCGGCGATCGAGGCATTTAACTCGACGAGGAAATGAAGCGGTGTTGTGTCAACATTCTGAGATTTCTCAACTTGATTAACGAGGCCGATGGCGGAAAATATCCGAGAAATTACGTCCGCGGTAGAGCTGTCTTTGTTTGGAATGATTTTCTTGAGGTTAAATGGAGAAGACGAGGCGTCAGTGAAATTATTAAGAGATTGAAGAAGTCTATTGTTAATTTCTCCCAATGCAGATGCAGTTTTTGTTATAGTCTGAAGCGATTGTTGCCTCACCTTAGTGACTCCCCAGTGCTGAAATTTTACTACTTATCACGCCTTCGGACGATTTGAGCAAGAATCCGATACGCTTAAGGCGCTCCCGCCTTTGAGTTGGGCTCGCGATCTCGATCTCTTTCTGCTTAACGCGGAGAATGAAAGTCAATCTGGAGAACCCCTCTCCCGGATGGGAGAGGGGTTGTCCTCGCGGTTCGGGAGGTTTGGAATCCCGGGCTCAGGCTCCGTCGAAAGCCGCGTGATAGCGCACCGTGCCGGCCGGCAGCTCCGCGCCGAAACCGAGGCGCATGAAGTACTCGGGCGGCACGCCCTCCAGCACCAGCGCCGGATCGTTGGCGAAGCCGAAGCGGCCGTAATAGGCGGGGTCGCCGAGCAGGACGCAGCCAGCGGCGCCCATTTCGCGCAGGCGCCGCAGGCCCTCGCGGATCAGCTCCGAGCCGATGCCGCCGCGCTGCCGGCCCGGCCGCACCGAGACCGGCCCGAGCCCGAACCAGCCGCGCTCCGCCCCGTCGATCGTCACCGGCGAGAAGGCGACATGGCCGACGATCCCTCCGTTTTCGACCGCGACGAGCGAGAGCGTCAGCGCCCCGGCCGCGCGCAGGCCGTCGACGATCGCCGCTTCGGTGCCGCTGCTATGCGGCGCCGTCGCGAAGGCCTCCGTGGTCAGGGCGCGGATGGCGTCGGAATCGGCGGGCTGCTCGGGGCGGATTTGCATGCGGTCTCCTGAACCGGCGCGATGCCATGCCGCCGGCCCGGCCGCACCGCCTGCGGCAGCCCGCGCGCAAGCCATTGCGCAGGATCGGCCTGCCGGGATTGTCGGGGAGGGCGGCACGGTCGGTCCCTGCCACCATCATCGTCTAACCCGGGACGGGGCTTGCGGCAAGCCGGGGGGGCTGGTCCATGAAGGCTGCCCCCGATTCGACCCAAGGGAGCAAGCCCATGTCGACCGTTGAAACCACCCTGCCGCAGCGCTTCTACCACGGCACCCGCGCCGACCTAAAAACCGGAGACCTGATCGTCGTCGGCCATGGCTCGAATTTCCGGGAGGGCCGGCCGCTCTCCTGGGTCTATTTCACCGCCACGCTCGATGCCGCGATCTGGGGCGCGGAGCTCGCCCGCGGCGCCGGGCAGCAGCGCATCTACATCGTCGAGCCGACCGGGGCCTTCGTCGACGATCCCAACCTGACCGACAAGAAGTTTCCCGGCAATCCGACGCGCTCCTATCGCTCGCAGCAGCCGCTGCGGGTCGTCGGCGAGGTGACGGACTGGCAGGGCCATCCGCCGGAGCAGCTGCGGCAGATGCGGGAGAACGTCGCCCGGCTGATCGCCGAAGGCGCCGAGATCATCGACTGAGAAACTTGTCCCCGCTCCTTCCGCCGCGCCTATGATCGCCGCACCTCGTCCCCGAGGGGCAGCCATCCGGAGGTATGCCGTTGGTGGGGGCGGGGGCGGCGCCTGCGGGTGGGGTTACGACCCACTCCCGGGAGGCTTCGGGGCACCGCCCTGGGGACATTACGATCCCTGTGCGAGGAGCTCGCTGGAAGGCTCGGCCGTGACGGATTGCGTAAGCGAGGGCGCGACAACCCGATGAGGGGAACTGGCGCCCGGACCCGCAGCTCCCGACCGGCCCGGCCGTATAAGCGCGGCCCGAAGACTTAAGAACGCCGGCAGGCGGAGCGCCACGGGGCGTGCGGAGGGTGGCTCAATCCTTCCGCGCCGCATCCTGGCTCAATGGAAGCGGCCCTAGACCCTTGCGCCTCGCGGCGCTCCGCTGCCCCTCATGACAGCCGAACGCGCCCCGGCGCGGGCGGGCGAAGGCGCTTGCGGCAAGGAAATGTCGTCCGGGCGCCGCGCCGCTCAGGCCGCGAGCGAGACCCGGCCTTCGAGCTTGCGCAGGGCGGTGCTGAGCTCGGGCTCGTCGACGATGTCGGCGGCGTCGGCGAGCTTGAACCAGTGCAGGTCGCGCTGGTGCTGTTCGCGGAAGGCGTCGAGCTGCTTCTCGACCTCGAGCAGGTAGAGCTTCACCTCGCACAGGGTGAAATGGTCGCTCATCCGCTTCCAGTAGCTGTAGCGCCCGGCCGGCTTCTCGCTGACGCGGCCGACCACGCCGGCCTCCTCATAGGCCTCGCGCGCGGCGGCGTCGCGGTCCTTGACGCCCTTCATCGGCCAGCCCTTGGGCACGATCCAGCGGCGCGTCGTCCGCGAGGTCACCAGCAGGATCTCCGTCGAGCCGTCGGCAGCGCGGCGGATCGGCATCGCAGCGATCTGCGACCGCTTCTCTCCCGTTTTCCGCTTGGCCTTCTTCATCGGCGCTGGGTGGTCCTTTCCGGGCGGCAGCTTCGTCCGGCGCCGAATCAGTCCGGCCGCCGGAACGAATAAATATTGCATCGGATCGCAAAAATGGAAGATGTGTTCTGCGAAATCACATCAGCTTTTCGATTCGTGCATCACGCGGTTGCGGACATCTTCCGGTTGCGCCAGCCGCAGCAGCAGCCAGCCGCCGACGCCGGAGAGCAATGAGCCGGCGAGCACGCCGATCTTGGTCTGGTCCTGCAGCGCGGCCGAGTCCGGGAAGGCGAGCAGCCCGATGAACAGGCTCATGGTGAAGCCGATGCCGCAGAGCAGGGCGATGCCGTAGAACTGCGCCCAGGAGGCCTTCGCGGGGAGGTCGGCGAGCCCAGCGCGGATCGCCAGCCAGCCGAAGCCGAAGACGCCGATCTGCTTGCCGAGGAACAGCCCGAGCATGATGCCGAGCGGCACGGCCTGGCCGAGCGTCGACAATCCGAGCCCGGCAAAGGAGACGCCGGCATTGGCGAAGCCGAAGATCGGGATGATCAGGAAGGCGACCCACGGATGCAGGCCGTGCTCCAGCCGGTGCAGCGGCGAGGAGGCGCTGTCGGGCTTGGCGGGCGAGGGTGTGAGCGGGATGGTCAGCGCCAGCGCGACGCCGGCCAGCGTCGCATGCACCCCGGATTTCAGGGTGAAGTACCAGAGCGCCGCCCCGAGCAGCAGATAGGGCGCGAGCCGGGCCACGCCGAGCCGGTTCAGCGCGACGAGTGCGACGAGCGTCGCAGCCGCGAGTCCGAGATAAAGGCCCGAGAGATCGGCAGTGTAGAAGATCGCGATGATGATGACCGCGCCGAGATCGTCGAGGATCGCCAGCGCCGTCAGGAAGATCTTGAGCGAGGCCGGCACGCGCGAGCCCAGCAGCGAGAGCACCCCGAGCGCGAAGGCGATGTCGGTTGCCGCGGGAATGGCCCAGCCGCGCAGCGTCTCGGGCGAGCCGAGATTGAAGCCGACATAGACCAGGGCCGGCGCGATCATGCCGCCCAGCGCGGCGAATCCGGGTAGAACGCGGCGGCTCCAGCTCGAGAGCTGTCCGTCCAGCATCTCGCGCTTGATCTCGAGGCCGACGAGCAGGAAGAACACCGCCATCAGCGCATCGTTGATCCAGTGCAGGACCGACAGCCCGAGCACATAGCTCTTCAGCACGCCGAAATAGAATGGCGCAGCCGGCGAGTTGGCGACGACGAGGGCGAGCGCGGCGACGACCATCAGGACGATGCCGCCGGCCGCTTCGCCATGCAGGAAGTCCCGCAAGGCGGAAAGGGGTTTCGTCCGGGTCGCGGGCGCGGCCATCAAGCTCTCCTTCGTCGATCAGACGTGGAGAGATACGACAGACGGCCGCGGATGACCAAGTTTGCCGATGCCGCAGCCGGATTCAGAGCTTCTTGCCGTCCTTGTCGAACTGCTTGAGGAAGGCGGTCAGATCCGCGATCTCCTTGTCGCTCTTGATGCCGGCGAAGATCATCTTGGTGCCGGGAATCTTGGCCTTCGGGTCCTTGATGTACTCGGCGAAGGTCGCCTCGTCCCAGGTCAGGCCGGAGGCCTTGTTGGCGCTGGAATAGCTGTAGCCGGCGACGGCGCCGGAATGCCGGCCGATCAGGCCGTTGAGCTCGGGGCCGACCAGGTTGCGCGCGCCCTCGCCGATCTGGTGGCAGGCGCGGCACTTGTTGAAGGCGCGCTGCCCGGCCTCGAGGTCCTGCGCCGCGGCGGGGCAGGCGGCGAGCGGCATGGCGAGCAGCGCCAGTGCAAGAAGGCTGAGGGGGGCTGCACGCATGGTCTCGTCCTCGGGCTCGTTCGGGTCGCGCTTCCCGCGGCCGCGGCGGCCCAGTCAGGAAGCCTTCTCGTTTAGGCCGCGCCGGCGCCGCTTGGACAGGGGGCCTTTCGCCGCGGGCGCCGGGCTCAGAGGTCGCCGATCCACTCCGCCACCGCGGCGGTGAAGATGTCCGGCCGCGACACCGGGAAGAGATGCCCGCCGGTCTCCATGATCGAGCGGCGGGCGCCGGGCAGCGCCGCGATCAGCGCCTCCTGGTGGTAGACCGGCACGACCATGTCGTCGCGCGCCCCCATCACCATGGTCGGCATCGGCAGGGCCTCGATCTCCGCCGTGCCGTCGAAGCCGAGCAGCGCGTCGATACGCTCGCGCATCACGGTCTGGGCCTGCTCGCTCGTCGGGGCGGCCTCGATGGCGTCGTCGTAGATGTGCCAGTTCGCCTCGATCCAGCGCGGTTGGTAGGCGCTGAGGATGGAGAGCGCCGCGAAGGCCTGCGGGTCGCAGCCGAGGATGGCGCGCCGCGCGCCGAACAGCGCGGTCATGTAACGGCAGGCCTTGAGCCAGCTGCCGCTGAGGATCAGGCCGTCGAGCCGGCCGGGCGCGAGCTTCGCCATCGCCTGGGCGATGCAGCCGCCCGTCGAATGGCCGAGCACCACGGCCCGGTCGAGCCCGGCCGCGTCGAGCACGTCCAGCCCGTCGCGGGCCAGCCGCTCGATGTCGCAGGGCGCCGCGCCGCGGCTGCTGCCGCCGATGCCGCGCTGGTCGAAGCGGATGATCTGGAAGGAGCGCCCGAGCGTCGCGGCGATGTCGGCCCAGAAGCCGGCGGTGCCGCTGAGGCCGCTGACCAGCAGCAGCGGCCGGCCATGGCCTTCGCGGAAGCCGTGGAGCGTGGCCCCGTCATCCGTCTCGGTGCGGAAGTCGATGATATCGGTGGTCGTCGTCATGTTTCACCCAACGGCCTGCGCCGCCCGTCGCGCGTTGCCCGCGCGTTCGAGAGCCCTGGACCGTCCTTCCCCCTCTTGCGGCGGGCAAGCCGCCCCGCTGTTCTCCGGCCCCGCTCCGCGGAGCGCTGCCGTCAGGTAAGGATGGCCCATGCGGCCCCCAGGGACCATGGCCTGAGCGGGAGGGGCGGGATGCTTTGGACGCAAGGCGGAAAGGGACTGGACTAACCGTTACGCATCCGTTGCATGCAGGGCGGTGTCCTGGCGGGCCTTGAGCCCGTCAGCGGCGGCGATTGGCGGCATCCGGGTCGGCGCGCCAGGTCGCGAGCGGCATGGTCGGCAGGTCGAAATAGTCACGCGTGGTCGCGTAGCCGTGGCCGCCCATCCGGCCGACGGCATCGAGCGCGGCGGGGTCGACATGCAGGCGCTCGTCGACGGTGTCGCCGCGGAAATGGGCATAGACGATCTCGCCGAGGATGATCTCGCGGGAGCTGCCGATGCCGAGCGTGGTGTGGTGGCGGCATTCGAAGGCGGCGGGCGCCTGGCCGATCCACGGGCACGGCACCTTCGCGCCCGGCATCGCGGTGAGCCCCGCCTCGGCGAGTTCGTCCGTGCCGGGCTCGAACGGCACGGCGCAGACGTTCATGCCGGCGACCAGCGCGTCCGAGACGATGTTGACGGTGAAGGCCAGCGTCTCGCGGATGTTGCGGCCGGTATCCTTCTGTGCGCCGGTCGGGCGGTATTCGACGCCGAGCGCGAGGATCGCCGGATCGGCGGAGAGGCAGTTGAAGAAGGAGAAGGGTGCGGCATTGACCTTGCCCTGGGCATCGACCGTCGTCACCAGCGCGATCGGCCGCGGCACGACGGCGCCGATCAGCAGCTTGTAGCGCTCGCGCGGCGAAAGCGCCGCGAAGTCGAAGGTGACGATGCCGGGGGCTTCCTCGGCGCGCGGCGTCTCGATCGTCTGCGCTGTCATGACGGGTTCAGTCCTTCGCTGAGGGCATAGGGCGCGAGCACGGCCCGGATGTCCGGCTCGACGCGGGGGGTGAGCAGCGCGCGCGTCACCACGGAGCGCAGATGGTGGTCCATCAGCTCGGCGGCGCGGGCGGCATCCCCGGCACGCAGGGCCTCGATAAGCTGGCGGTGTTCGGAGACGGCGCATTCGGAGGAGTGCGGCCGCCCGTAGATCGCCAGGATCAGCGAGCAGCGCGACGAGGATTCCTGGACATAGCGCAGCAGCAGGGCGTTGCCGGTCATCTCGGCGAGCTTGATGTGGAACTCGCCGGACAGCCGGATCGATTCCGGTCCGTCCTGCCCATGCGCCTTTTCCTCCTGGCGGACATGCGCCTCGAGTTCCGCCGCCTGTGCCGCGGTGAGGCGCCCGGCGAGATTTTCCGCGACCAGCCGCTCGAGCCCACGCCGGACTTCGAAGACGTCGCGCGCCTCCTCCAGCGTCGGATAGGCGACGGAGGCGCCCCGGTTCGGCTTGAGCTCGACCAGTCCCTCGACGGCCAGGCGGTTGAAGGCCTCGCGCACCAGGGTGCGGCTGACGCCGAGCTGCTCGCCGATCGAATCCTCCGGCAGCTTCATGCCGGGTTTGAGCGCCTGCTCGATGATCGCGCGCCGGAGCGCTCTGTATGCGGATTGCGCGCGCAATCCCGGAGTCCGCTGCTCACCCATGACGGCCTTTCCTCTTCGCGACGGGTCCTTGCCGGGGACCGTCAATGTCACGAGCCGTGGCTCCATTCCAGTTTCCGCTTGTGTTCAATAATCGTATACAATACGATCATCACATCGCATGCAAGATTGAACATTAATCGCACACGAGATGGCGCCTAAAGCGCCACGATGCGCAAAGAGGTGGCAGTGACGACCGTGCGGCTCGCTTCCGGGCCGCGCCGACAAGAAGGGGAGAGTTCCGATGAGAAAGGCCTGGTTGCTGGCGGCCGTAGCTGCCTTCGCGCTGAGCGGCGCAGCCGAAGCGAAGACGTTGAAATGGGGGGCCGGCCGCGAGATTGCGTCGCTCGATCCCTATTCCTACGGCGAGACCTTCACGCTGTCCGTGCTGAACCACGTCTATGAAGGTCTGGTGCGCTATACCGGCGACCTCAAGATCGAGCCCGCGCTGGCGCAATCCTGGGAGACGGTGACGCCGACGACCTGGCGCTTCCACCTGCGCAAGGGCGTCACCTTCCACAATGGCGACCCCTTCACGGCCGACGACGTGCTCGCCTCGCTCGCGCGCGTCTCCGACGATGCCTCGCCGCTGAAAGGCAACCTGCCGGCCTATAAATCCTCGCGCAAGATCGATGACTATACCGTCGAGATCGAGGTCAATGGCCCCTATCCGCTGCTGCTCAACGACCTCACCAACATCTTCATCTTCGACAAGAAGTGGCTGGAGGCGAACAACGCCCTGAAGCCGACCGATGTCGGCAAGGGCGTCACCGGCTATCCGACGGACCATGCCAACGGCACGGGGCCGTTCATGGTCGAGAGCCGCCAGCCCGACGCCAGGACGGTGTTCGTCAAGAACCCCGGCTGGTGGGACAAGCCGCAGCACAACATCGACCGCATCGAATTCATGCCGATCGCGTCGTCCTCGACGCGGGTCGCCGCGCTGCTGTCCGGGGAGATCGACTACACCAATGTCGCGCCGCTGCAGGACCTGCCGCGCCTGAAGGCCTCGCCGGAGGTCAAGGTGCTGCAGACCAACGAATTGCGCTCGGTCTTCTTCGCCCTGAACCTTCGGGACAAGCTGTTCGAAAGCGACGTCAAGGACAAGAACCCCTTCAAGGACATTCGCGTGCGCGAGGCGCTCTACCGCGCCATCGACATCGACGCCGTCCAGAAGCGCGCCATGCGCGGCCTCTCGCGCAACACCGGCGCGCTCGTCGCGCCGGCCATCCCCGGCTATGATCCGTCGCAGGACGCGCGCCCGTCCTTCGATCTCGGTGCCGCCAAGAAGCTGCTCGCCGAGGCCGGCTATCCGAACGGCTTCAGCTTCCAGATGAACTGCCAGAGCGACGCGCTGGTCAACGAGGAGGAGTTCTGCCAGGCGGTGGCCTCGATGTGGGCGCGAGCCGGGCTGAAGCCCAATCTCAGCATGGCGCCGCGCGCCCAGCAGACGCCGAAGCGCACCCGGGGCGATTTCGACGTCATCTCCTTCGGCTGGGCCAACGAGCCGATGATCGACGCCTATTCGCTGCTGGTGCAGGTCATCCATTCGAAGTCCGGCACGGCCGGCGTCTTCAACTGGGGCAACTGGGGCGATCCGAAGGTCGACGCGCTGATCGACCAGGCCGGCGTCGAGCTCGACACGCCCAAGCGCGTCGCGCTGATGAAGCAGGCGCTCAAGCTGGTGAAGGACGAGACCCTGTTCATCCCGCTGCACCAGCAGCCGATGGCCTGGGCCATGCGTGCCAATGTCGAGACGATGGTGCAGGCCTCCGACAACAAGCCCCGACTGTGGCTGACCAGGCTGAAGTGAGCGGCTGACGCACGTAACGTCTCTCAGTCCTCATCCTTCGAGCCGCAGGCACGATGGCCTGCTCCTCACGATGAGGGCTGAGAAACACTGGCTGAATCGGAGTTGTCCAGATGCCGGCCTTCCTCCTCAAGCGCTTCCTGAACGCCGCCGGCGTCATGCTTGCCGTGGCCTTCCTCGCCTTTCTGAGCTTCCGCTTCGTCGGCGACCCCGTCGACCTCATGCTGAACGAGCAGGCGAGCCAGCAGCAGCGCGACGAATTGCGGGCCCACCTCGGTCTCGACAAGGGCTTCGCGCTGCAATTCGCAACCTTCGTCAAAAACGCCGCCCAGGGCGATTTCGGCATCTCCTACCGCAATCAGCAGGATGTCTTCGCCCTGATCTCGGAGCGCTTCCCGGCGACCTTCGAGCTCGTCCTGGTCGCGACCTTCCTGTCGCTCGCCATCGGTATCCCGCTCGGGGTCTACACCGCGATCCGACGAGAGAGCCTGCTCGCCAAGGCCTTGCAGTTCGGCTCGGTGCTCGGTGTCTCGCTGCCGAGCTTCGCGCTGGGCATCATGCTGATCCTGGTCTTCTCGGTGACGCTGCAATGGCTGCCGGCCTTCGGCCGGGGCGAGGTGGTGAAGCTCGGCTGGTGGAGCACCGGCTTCCTGACGCCGTCCGGCCGCGCCGCGCTGATCCTGCCCGGCATTACCCTTTCGGTCTTCCAGGTCACGCTGGTGATGCGGCTGGTGCGGGCAGAGATGCTCGAGACCATGCGCACCGATTTCATCCGCTTCGCCCGGGCGCGCGGCCTGCCGGCCCGCTCGATCCATTTCGGCCATGCCCTGCGCAACTGCCTGATGCCGGTCATCACCGTCACCGGCCTGCAGATCGGCAATCTCATCGCCTTCGCGCTGGTCACCGAGACGGTGTTCCAGTGGCCGGGCATGGGCATGCTCTTCGTCCAGGCCGTGACCTTCGTCGATATCCCGGTGATGGCGGCCTATCTGATCATCGTCTCCTTCATCTTCGTCGCGCTCAACACCCTGGTCGACCTGACCTATGCCTGGGTCGATCCGCGCCTGCGCGAGGACGCGCTCTCGGGAGCCGCCAATGCCCGCTGACACCGCCACGACCGTCACCGCAGATGCGGCTCCGGCATCCGGGCGCATCCGGCGCTTCCTCGACAGCGATATCGGCTGGAGCTTCCGCAAGACGCCGGCCGCCTGGATCTCGGCGCTGGTGTTGACCCTGCTGATCGTCACGGCCTTCCTCGCCCCGCTGATCGCGGCGCAGAACCCCTACGATCTCTCGCAGATCTTCATCGACAAGGCCGAGATTCCGCCGATCTGGCAGGAGGGCGGGGAATGGCCCTTCCTGCTCGGCACCGACCCGCAGGGCCGCGACGTGCTGTCCGCCATCCTCTATGGCTCGCGCATCTCGCTCATCATCGGTTTCGCGGCGGTGCTCGTCTCGATGCTGATCGGCGTCGGCGTCGGCCTGCTCGCCGGCTTCCACGGCGGGCGCATCGACAACCTGCTGATGCGGCTCGGCGACACCGTTCTCTCGATCCCGACCCTGCTGATGGCGATCCTGGTCTCGGCCGTGTTCCGCGGGCTGCTGCCGCCGGAGCTGCGCGATCCCTTCGCGGCGATGGTGCTCGTGCTCGCGATCTCCCTGACCAACTGGGTGCAATATGCCCGCGTGGTCCGCGCGCTGACGATGGTCGAGCGGCGCAAGGAATACGTCCTCGCCGCGCGCATCATCCATGTTCCGGCGGCCCGGATCATGCTGCGCCACATCCTGCCCAATACGCTGACGCCGGTGCTGGTCTCGGCGACGCTCAATCTCGGCCTCGCCATCCTCTCGGAGGCGACGCTCTCCTTCCTCGGCGTCGGCATGCCGATCACGCAGCCTTCGCTGGGCACGCTGATCCGCATCGGCAACCAGTATCTGTTCTCGGGCTCCTGGTGGCTCGTCGTGTTCCCCTCGCTGCAGCTCGGGCTGATCGTGCTCTCGGTCAACCTGCTCGGCGACTGGCTGCGCGACGCGCTCAATCCGAAGCTGCGCTGACCATCACAAGAAACCACGAGGATACGCCTGCGATGACCGCCTCCCTGCTGATCCGCAATGTCCGCCCGAATGCCGGCACAGCCCTCGACATTCTCGTCGAGGATGGCCGCATCGCCCGAATGGCGAAGGACATCGCCGCGCCGGCCGGCGTGCCCGTCGAGGACGGGCGTGGCGAGATCGTCATCCCCGGCCTGGTCGAGGCCCACACCCATCTCGACAAGAGCCTCTGGGGCCTGCCCTGGTACGTCAACGAGGTCGGCCCGAAGCTGCTCGACAAGATCGACAACGAGCGCGAGAGCAAGAAGCGCCTCGACATCGACCCGGCCCGCCAATCGGCCCGGCAGTCGGTCCAGTCCTCGCTGATGGGCACGACCCATATCCGCAGCCATGTCGACGTCGACACCGAGCACGGGCTCTGGGGCGTCGAGGGCGTGATGGCGACCCGCGACGAATACCGCGACATCGTCGACATCGAGCTCGTCGCCTTCCCGCAATCGGGCCTGCTGCGCCGGCCCGGCACGCTGGAATTGATGGACCAGGCGATGAAGGCGGGTTGCGAGATCGTCGGCGGCCTCGATCCCTGCGGCATCGACCGCGACCCCAAGGGCCATCTCGACGCGGTCTTCGGCCTCTGCCAGAAATACGGCAAGCCGCTCGACATCCATCTGCACGAGCCCGGCGAGATGGGTGCATTCTCGACCGAGCTGATCATCGAGCGCACCCGCGCGCTCGGCATGCACGGCAAGGTCACGATCAGCCACGCCTTCTGCCTCGGCTCGCCCGACATGGCGCTGGTCGATCCGCTGATCGGCGAGCTCGCGGCGCTGGACATCGCGATCATGACCACGGCGCCGTCGCGCAGCGCCGCCCCGCCGGTCAGGAAGCTGGTCGATGCCGGGGTGCGCGTCTGCTCCGGCTCGGACGGCATCCGCGACACCTGGGGCCCCTATGGCAATGCCGACATGGTCGAGCGGGCGATGTTCGTCGGCCTGCGCAACAATTTCCGCCGCGACGACGAACTGAAGATCGCCCTCGACGTCTGCACGCAGGGCGGCGCGCAGGTGATGGAAATCGCCGATTACGGCCTCGCCGAAGGCAAGGCCGCCGATCTCGTCATCATGCCCGGCGAGACGCTGGCGGAGCTGATCGTCACCCGTTCTCCCAAGCGCCGCGTCGTCAAGCGCGGGCGCATCGTCGCGCGCGACGGCGTCTCCGTCAGGGCCGCGCCGTGAGCCTCGAGCCGGCAAAGCGCCCCGAAGGCCGCATCCTGATGACGGCGCGCTGGGTCGTCGGCCACAAGGACGGGCGCCACCGCCTCTACGAGAACGGCGAGGTCGTCTTCGAGGATGGCCGGATCGTTTTCGTCGGGCATGGCTTTGCCGGCGAGGTCGCCCGCCGCCTCGACTACGGCAACGCCCTGATCGGTCCGGGCTTCGTCGATTGCGACGCGCTTTCCGACCTCGACACGACAATCCTCGGCTATGACAACCAGCCGGCCTGGAAGAAGGGCAGGGTCTGGCCGCGCAGCTATCTCGCGGCCGGCCCCTACGAGATGTACACGCGGGACGAGCTGGCCTTCCAGAAGAAGCATGCCTTCGCCTCGCTGATCCGCAACGGCATCACCACGGCGCTGCCGATCGCCTCGCTGTTCTACCGCGCCTGGGGGGAAACGGTGCAGGAGTTCGAGGATGCGGCCGAGGCGGCGGCCGCGCTGGGCCTGCGCGCTTATCTCGGCCCGGCCTATCGCACCGGCAACCAGCTGGTCGAGGCCGATGGCCGGATCACCACCCATTACGACGAGGCGCGTGGCCTCGCCGAGCTCGATGCCGCGATCGATTTCGCCAAGCGTCATGAAGGCGCGGCCGGCGGCCTGATCCGGGCCATGTTCGCGCCCGACCGCATCGAAACCTCGACGGCCGAGCTGCTGCGCCGCACGGCGGCGGTCTCGCGCGAGCTCGATATCCCCGTCCGGCTGCATTGCTGCCAGTCGAAGATCGAGTACGACCTCGTCCTCGCCCAGCACGGCATGAGCCCGCCGGAATGGCTGGAGAGCCTCGGCTTCCTCGACAATCGCTGCCTGCTGCCGCATGGCACCGTCGTCTCCGGCAGCCGCCTGATCGACCGCCCCGGCCGCGATCTCGAGATCATCCGCGATTCCGGCGCGAGCATCGTGCACTGCCCGCTCGTCTCGGGCCGGCACGGCAATGCCATCGACCATTTCGGCCGATATCGCGCCATGGGGCTCAACATCGCCATGGGCACCGATACGAGCCCGCCCGACATGGTGATGAACATGCAGACCGGCATGATCCTCGCCCGCACCATGGCCGGCAATGCCGCCGCCGTGCGCTCGGAGGACTACTACGACGCGGCGACCATCGGCGGCGCCGATGCGTTGCAGCGGCCCGATCTCGGCCGCCTCCAGCCGGACGCCCGCGCCGACATCACGGTTTTCGAGCTCGACCGGCCGCATAGCGGGCAGGTCATCGACCCCATCCAGACGATGATGCTGACCGGCCATGGCCGCGACTTTTCGACCGTGGTGATCGACGGCCGCTTCGTCATGGCGGACCGCGTCATCCCCGGCATCGACGAGGCCGCCGACAACGCCCGCGCCCAGGCCCAGTTCGCAGGCCTGATGGCGCGCTATCCCGAGCGCACGCTCGGTCACCCGCCGGTGAGCGAGATCTTCTCGTCGAGCTATCCGGTCGAACGCAGCGAGGCCACCGCATGACCGCATCCGCCGCGCCTCTTCTGTCCGTGCGCGACCTGCGCATCGTCTTCGACGGCCGCCGCGGCCCACTGACCGCGCTGGACGGCGTCTCGTTCGATATCCAGCCGGGCGAGATCCTCGGCATGGTCGGCGAATCCGGAGCCGGCAAGTCCCTCACCGGTACGGCGGTGATCGGCCTGCTCGATCCGCCCGGCCGCATCGCCGGCGGCGAGATCAGGCTCGAAGGCCAGCGCATCGACAATCTGCCGGCGGAGAAGATGCGCCGCCTGCGCGGCCGGCGCATCGGCGCGATCTTCCAGGACCCGCTGACCTCGCTGCATCCCTTGCTCACGGTCGGCGACCAGCTCGTCGAGACCATCACCACCCATCTCCCGGTCGGCAGGGCCGAGGCGCGCGGGCGCGCACTCGACCTGCTCAGGGAGGTCGGCATCCCCGCTGCCGAGACGCGCATCGACCATTACCCGCATCAGTTCTCCGGCGGCATGCGCCAACGCGTCGTCATTGCGCTGGCGCTCTGTGCCGAGCCCACGCTGATCATCGCCGACGAGCCGACGACGGCGCTCGACGTCTCGATCCAGGCGCAGATCACCACGCTGCTGAAGCGGCTTTGCCGCGAGCACGGAACCTCGATCATGCTGGTGACCCACGATATGGGCGTCATCGCGGAGACGGCCGACAGGGTCGCGGTGATGTATGCCGGCCGCATCGTGGAGATCGGCCCGGTCGAGGACGTCGTGCGCCGGCCGCGCCATCCCTACACGGCCGGGCTGATGGCCTCGATCCCGAGCGTCCATGCCCGCCACGCCCATCTCAACCAGATCGACGGCGCCATGCCGCGCCTCGGCGCGATCCCGCCGGGCTGCGCCTTCAATCCGCGTTGCGGCCGGGCCGAAGCCTTCTGCCGCGACCACAGGCCCGGCCTCGCGCCGGCCGCCCACGCGGCCGCCTGCCACTTCCCGCTGCAGGAGCTGGCCGATGCATGATATTCTGACCCCGCCCGCAAGGGAGCTGGCCATGCCGAAGACGGCGACCATCGCGGCGGAGGCCGCCGCCGACGTCATCCTCGACGTCGCCGCCGCTTCCTGCCGCTTCGATGTTTCCGCGCCGACGCTTTCGCGCCTGTTCTCGCACGAGCCGCGCCGCATCCTGCGCGCCGTCGACAATGTCTCCTTCAGCGTCCGGCGCGGCTCCACCTTCAGCATCGTCGGCGAATCCGGTTGCGGAAAATCGACGCTGGCGCGCATGGTCGTCGGGCTGCAGCGGCCGAGCGCGGGCAGCCTCGATTTCCGCGACGGGCGCCGCGCCGACGGCTCGTTCGGCCCGCCGCGCGTGCAGATGATCTTCCAGGACCCCTACGCCTCGCTGAATCCGCGCTGGCGTGTCGGCGACATCATCGCCGAGCCGATTCGCGAACTGAAGCTGCGACCCGACGCCGCGAGCACGCGGCAGCGCGTCGGCGACCTGCTCGAGACCGTCGGGCTGTCGCGCACCGATGCGAGCCGCTACCCGCACGCCTTCTCGGGAGGCCAGCGCCAGCGCATCTCGATTGCCCGCGCGCTCGCGACCGAGGCGGATTTCCTGGTCTGCGACGAGCCGACCTCGGCACTCGACGTCTCCGTGCAGGCGCAGATCCTCAACCTGATGGTCCGGCTGCAGAAGGAACTCGGGCTGACCTATCTCTTCATCAGCCACAATCTCTCGGTCGTCCGGCACATGTCGGACGATCTCGCGATCATGTATCTCGGCCGCTTCGTCGAGACCGGGCCGGCCGAGGCGATCTTCAACGCGCCGCGCCACCCCTATACGCGCCTGCTGCTCGACACCATTCCCGATGTCGAGCGCCCAGATCGCGAGCGCAGGCCGATGTCGGGCGAGGTGCCGAGCCCGATCAGCCCGCCGCCTGGCTGCAGCTTCAACCCGCGCTGCACGCTTGCCGCCGATCGCTGCCGTGTCGAGCGGCCGGAGCTGCGGCCGCTGGACGATGTCGCGGTATCCTGCCACCTGGCTTGAAACGCGCCGCTTTCGTCATGGTCGGGCTTGTCCGGCCATCCACGTCTTCGCTGGTCCGGGGCGCGCCGAAGATGTCGATGCCGCCGCCAGGTCGAGCACGACCATACCCGGCATGTCAGCTCAGCAGCGTCGCTTCCAGCGTGATCGGCGCCTTGAACAGCTTCGAGACCGGGCAGCCGGCCTTGGCCTTGTCCGCCAGAGACTGGAAGGTCGTCTGGTCGGCACCGGGAACCTTGCCTTTGAGGGTGAGGTGGATCGCGGTGATGGCGTAGCCCTCGCCCTGCTTGTCGAGCGTCACGCGGGCCGTGGTATCGAGCGCATCGGCCTTGAGATCGGCCTCGCCAAGGATCAGCGAGAGCGCCATGGTGAAGCAGGCGGCATGCGCCGCGCCGATCAGCTCCTCGGGGTTGCTGCCGGGCCTGCCCTCGAAGCGGCTGGAGAAGCCGTAGGGATAGGCATTGAGTGCACCGCTTTCGGTCGAGATCGCACCCTTGCCGTCCTTGATCCCGCCTTCCCAATGGGCCGAGCCCGTCTTGTTGATCGCCATGGTGTGGTCTCCTCTGCCGAGTGGAGTGGGCCGTGCCCGGAGGCCGGTCCTTGGATAACGGGCGAAGGCCCATAGGGTTCGCTCGTTGCGAGCGGACGGAAGCGCGTCAGCAGGGCTATAGAAGAAAACAGCGCGGGGCGTGTCGACCTGACGGCGGTTTCGTCGGGTCCCGTCCCGAGGCGGAGGTGCAGCGAATCGCCGAACCCCATCCGGGGTGGCCCAGATGATATCCTGGTCCCGGTTCGAGGGCCTCGGATCTTCAACGACACCATGTTAGGAACCAATGGCATGGCCACCTTTATCCTTATTCCAGGAGGCTGGCAGGGCGGCTGGGTCTACGACTCCGTAGCAGAAATGCTCAATGCCCGAGGACACAACGCATTACCGATCACCTTGGCCGGGCTCGGTGATGCCCCGGCCCCAACCGCAAATCTCGATACCCACATCGGCGAGGTTCTTGATGCCGCGGAGCGGTGTGACGGTGAATTGGTGATCGTTGGACATTCATACGCCGGGATGGTCGTAAGCGGCGTTGCCGACGCGGTTCCGTCACGAATCAGGGCGTTGGTCTATGTCGACGCGTATGTGCCCGATTCCGGGGACTCGATGTGGTCGCTGACCACGCCGCGTTTTCGCGAACTCATCATCGCTGGCGCGCAGGCCGACGGCCTCACCAGCGCACCGCCTGCCAATAGCGACCCGCGTTTCCGGCCGCACCCCCTGGGGGCGTTTCTCCAGTCCATCAGACTCAGCGGGCGTTGGCGCGACGTGCCGCGCAAGATTCACATCGGCGCATTTGGATGGGATGGCAGTCCCTTCCTGGATCTCCATCAACGCCTGAGCGCCGACCCGGAATGGTCGACATTTGCTTTGGATTGCGGACACAACGTCGCGCGGCTGAAACCCGAGGTGCTGACCGATATCCTGCTGGCGCAGGCTTGAGCGCCGGACGTCCATTTCCTGGGGGAGGCGTTCGTCGCGGCGAAGCATCTCCCAAGGGAAAAACCCGCACCGGTCTCCCGATGCGGGCTTCCTGCCTTGGCCGGGCTCAGCTTCGGGTCACTTGAACAGCGTCAGCGACTTCGACAGCGTGATCCAGATGCCCCAAGCGAGCGGTATGCCGACCACCGCCCAGGCCAGCGCAGCGGTGGCGTCGAAGCCGCCCTTGCCGATGCCGAAGGAGCCGGTCGTCTCGCGGGCGGCGGCAGCCCTGCTCGCCGCCTGCAGCTTCGCGACCTCCTCCTCCTTCATGAACCATTGCGGGCCGAGCGGCCTGACCAGCGCATTGGCGACGAGGCCCGCCGCCAGCATGCCGGCGAGGATGTACATCGTGCCGCTGTACAGGCTGGCGCCGGTGACGCCGGCCGAGACCTGCGCCTCGCGGATATAGTTCACCACCACCGGGCCGATGATGCCCGCCGTCGACCAGGCCGTCAGCAGCCGGCCGTGGATGGCGCCGACGAACTGCGTGCCGAAGACGTCGGCGAGATAGGCGGGCACGGTGGCGAAGCCGCCGCCATACATCGACAGGATGATGCAGAAGGCGGTGACGAACAGCACCTTGGACTGGATGCCCGCCGCCCAGGGCGCCATGGCATAGAGCGCGATGCCGAGGATGAAGAAGGTGTAGTAGGTGTTCTTGCGGCCGATCCTGTCCGACAGCGAGGCCCAGAAGAAGCGGCCGACGATGTTGAACAGCGAGAGCAGGCCGACGAAGCCCGCCGCGATCGCGGCGACCGAAGTCTTCTGGCCGGCATCGAGCGCCGAGAAGGCGGTGCCGGGCTGGCCGATCAGCGCGCCGCCGAAGATCTCCTGAAGCATCGGCGAGGCGATGCCGAGCACGCCGATGCCGGCCGAGACGTTCAGCGTCAGAACGGCCCAGATCAGCCAGAACTGCGGCGTCTTGTGCGCGTCGCGCAGGTGGACATGGCCGGAGGTGATCATCTTGTTCTGCGTGGCCGGGGGCGTCCAGCCCTCGGGGCGCCAGCCGGCCGGCGGGATGCGGTAGCCGAAGGCGCCGGCCATCATGAAGACGAAATAGATCGCCGCCATGACCAGGAAGGTCTGGAACACGCCGACCGAGCTCGGGGTCCTGAAACCGTTCATCAGCATGTCCGCCAATGGCGAGCCGATCATCGCCCCGCCGCCGAAGCCCATGATCGCCATGCCCGTCGCCATGCCGCGCCGGTCCGGGAACCATTTGATCAGGGTCGAGACCGGCGAGATGTAGCCGAGGCCAAGACCGATGCCGCCGATCACGCCGGAGCCCAGCCACATCATCCAGAGCTGGTGCCAGTAGACGCCCAGCGCCGAGATGACCATGCCGCCGCACCAGCAGACCGCCGCCGCGACGCCGGCCTTGCGCGGCCCGGCCTTCTCCAGCCAGCCTCCGAACAGCGCCGCCGCCGCTCCGAGGAAGACGAAGAACAGCGTGTACATCCAGCCGAGATCCGCCACGCGCCAGTCGCAGGTGGTGGTGAAGAGCGCCGTGGCCAGTGTCATGTCCGGGCAGGCCTTAGGCGCAGTGACGCCGATGGCGCGCGAGAGCGGCAGCCAGAACACCGAGAAGCCATAGGCCATGCCGATGCACAGGTGGATGCACAATGCGGCGGGCGGCACGAGCCAGCGGTTGAAGCCGGCCTTGGCGATGATCCTTTCGCGGTCGAGCAGGCCCGAGCCTCCTCCGACCTGTCCGATATCCTGTGCGACGCTCATTCCCCGTTTCCTTTCCCCAAAGCTTCGCCGTTCGGCCGGGTACACTCCCGGCTCGTTGAAACCCGTGACGCGTTCCCCGGGGAACGCCTGCTGCGCTAGCTTCCGCGCGCCGGCCTGATCCGCGGCAGGGCGCGGCGCAGGAGCGGTGGAAGGTCTTCCGGGCGGGCTGAGAAGGCGGCGAGGAAATCCTCGCGCATTCGCCCGGTCCAGAACTGGTTGATGTGGTCGGCGATGGCGGGCACCGCCTCGGCCTCGGGATAGGCCTTGAAGAAATCGGTGATCTGCCCGGCCATGCGCCGCAGTTTCTCGACGTTCTCGGCGTGGTGATCGGCCGCGTTCTGCCCGGTGGTCAGCGCATCCTCCGTCATCGGGCGATGGCCTCGGGTTCCGGCGCGAGCGCGCCGGTGAAGACGATGCAGCCGTCGCGCCGCGCCACGGCGGCGAGCGTCAGGCCGAGATGCCGGGCGCGCTCGATCGCGAGCGAGGTCGGCGCGGAGATCGCAACCAGCGTTCCCGCGCCGAAGATCGCGGCCTTCTCGACCATCTCGAAGGAGGCGCGGCTGGTGACGAGCAGGAAGCCGTCGTGGGCATTTGCCCCGGCCCGGAGCCGCGCGCCGATCAGCTTGTCGAGGGCGTTGTGGCGACCGACATCCTCGCGCACCGCCAGGATCGCGCCGGAGGCATCGCACCAGGCGGCGCCATGGACGGCGCGGGTCAGCTGATTCAGCGGCTGGTGCTTGTCAAGCACTGCGAGCGCGGCCTCGATCGCCGCGGCCGATACGGCGCGTGAAGCCCGCGTCGCCGCATCGGCCATCGGAATCTCCTCGATGGTCTCGACCCCGCAGAGCCCGCAGGAGGTCCGGCCCGAGAGATTGCGCCGCCGCGCCAGATGCTCGCGGAAGCGGCCGGGCGCGAGCTCGACGGTGACGATCACGCCTTCGTCCTTCGGCTCGACCGCGATGCTGCGGATCTCATCCGCGCCGCGCACGATGCCCTCGGTCAGGCTGAAACCGGTGACGAAATCCTCGAGGTCCGACGGGCTCGCCATCATCACCGCATAGGGCATGTTGCCATAGACGATGTTGATGGGGGTCTCCACCGCGACCTCGATCTCGCGTGCATCCGCCCGCTCCGCGCCGAAGCGCAGCGGCTCAGCCGTGACGGCGGCCGAGGCCGGCGGCTGGGCGGACGGATTATTCCGCGGCATCGGGCAGGCGCTCCGCGATCCGGCGCAAGGTCACGTCCTCCTCGAAATTCTTCTCCTGCCACTGCGAGTAATGGTTGGTGCGCCTGACCTCCACCGCCGTCACCTTGTATTCCGGGCAGTTCGTCGCCCAGTCCGAATAGTCGGTGGTGATGACGTTGGCGCCGGTCTTGGCATGGTGGAAGGTGGTGTAGACCACGCCCGGCTGCATCCGCTCGGAAATCACGGCCCGGAGCGCGATATCGCCCGAGCGGCTGGCGAGCGCGACGAGGTCGCCGTCGCGGACGCCGCGGCTTTCGGCGTCGAAGGGGTGGATTTCCAGCACGTCCTCGTCATGCCAGGCGCCGTTCTCGGTGCGCCTTGTCTGCGCGCCGACATTGTATTGCGAGAGGATGCGGCCCGTGGTGAGCAGCAGCGGGAAGCGCGGCCCCGTCCGCTCGTCGGTCGGGACATATTCGGTGATCATGAACTTGCCCTTGCCGCGCACGAAGCGGTCGACATGCATCAGGGGCGTCCCGGTCGGCGCCTTGTCGTTGCAGGGCCACTGCACCGAGCCGAGCTTGTCGAGCTTGTCGTAGGAGACGCCGGCGAAGCTCGGCGTCAATCGCGCGATCTCATCCATGATCTCGCTGGGATGGCCATAGGCCATCTCGTAGCCGAGTGCGCGGGCCAGATCGATCGTGACCTGCCACTCGTCCTTGCCGGCAAGCGGCGCCATCACCTGCCGCACGCGGTTGATGCGCCGCTCGGCATTGGTGAAAGTGCCGTCCTTCTCCAGGAAGGAGGCGCCCGGCAGGAAGACATGGGCGTATTTCGCCGTCTCGTTCAGGAAGATGTCCTGGATGACGACGCATTCCATCGAGGCCAATCCTGCCGTGACATGCTTGGTGTTGGGGTCCGACTGGGCGATGTCCTCGCCCTGGACGTAGAGCCCCTTGAAGGTGCCCTCGACCGCCTCGTCCAGCATGTTGTTGATGCGCAGGCCCTGTTCGGGATCGAGCGGCACGCCCCAGAGCATCTCGAAGACCTGCCGTGTCGAATCGTCGGAGACGTGGCGGTAGCCCGAGAATTCGTGCGGGAAGGAGCCCATGTCGCAGGAGCCCTGCACGTTGTTCTGCCCGCGCAGCGGATTGATGCCGACGCCGTCGCGCCCGATATTGCCGGTCGCCATGGCGAGGTTCGCCATCGCCATCACCGTGGTCGAGCCCTGGCTGTGCTCGGTGACGCCGAGCCCGTAATAGATCGCGCCATTGCCGCCGGTGGCGTAGAGCCGCGCCGCGGCGCGTACATCGGCCGCCGGCACGCCGGTATAGGTCTCGCTCGCTTCCGGCGAGTTCTCCTCGCGGGCGACGAAGCGGGCCCAATGCTCGAAATCGCCGAGATCGCAGCGCTCGCGCACATAAGCCTCGTCGATCAGCCCCTCGGTCACGACGACATGGCTCAGCGCATTGAGCAGCGCGACATTGGTGCCGGGGCGCAGCGGCAGGTGGTAATCCGCCTTCACATGCGGGGACTGCACCATGTCGATCCGGCGGGGATCGGCGACGATCAGCTTGGCGCCCTGGCGGATGCGCTTCTTCATCCGCGATGCGAAGACCGGGTGGCCGTCAGTCGGGTTGGCGCCGATGACGAGGATGACGTCGGACTTGGCGACGGACTTGAAGTCCTGCGTGCCGGCCGAGGTGCCGAGCGTCGTGCGCAGCCCATAGCCGGTCGGCGAGTGGCAGACGCGGGCGCAGGTATCGACATTGTTGTTGCGGAAGGCGGCGCGCACCAGCTTCTGGACGAGGAAGACCTCCTCGTTGGTGCAGCGCGACGAGGTGATGGCGCCGACCGATTCACGGCCGTACTTGGCCTGGATGCGCTTGAACTCGCTGGCCGCGTAGTTGATCGCCTCTTCCCATGACACTTCGCGCCATGGGTCGGTGATCTTCGCCCGGATCATCGGCTTGGTGATGCGGTCGGTATGGGTCGCATAGCCCCAGGCGAAGCGGCCCTTCACGCAGGAATGGCCCTCGTTCGCCTTGCCGTCCTTGTAGGGCACCATGCGGATGACGCGGTCACCCTGCATCTCCGCCTTGAACGAGCAGCCGACGCCGCAATAGGCGCAGGTCGTCACCACCGAATGCTCGGGCTGGCCATGCTCGATGACCTTGTTCTCCATCAGCGTCGCTGTCGGGCAGGCCTGCACGCAGGCGCCGCAGGAGACGCATTCCGAACCCAGGAAATCGGTCGGCCCCGCCGCGACGCGCGAGTCGAAGCCGCGGCCCGTAATCGTCAGCGCGAAGGTGCCCTGCACCTCCTCGCAGGCCCGCACGCAGCGATTGCAGACGATGCATTTCGACGGGTCGTAGGTGAAATAGGGGTTGGAGGTGTCCTTCGCGAGCCAGTTCTCGTTGGCGAGGCCGTCCTGGCCCTTGGCGAAGACGTGGTTCTCGCCCTCATAGCCGTAGCGCACTTCGCGCAGGCCGACGGCGCCGGCCATGTCCTGCAATTCGCAATCGCCATTGGCCGAGCAGGTCAGGCAATCCAGCGGATGGTCGGAGATGTAGAGCTCCATCACGCCCTTGCGCAGGCCGGAGAGGTTCTCCGACTGGGTGCGCACAATCATTCCGTCTTCTGCCGGAGTCGTGCATGACGCGGGCGTGCCGCGCCGCCCCTCGATCTCGACGAGGCAGAGCCGGCAGGAGCCGAAGGGTTCGAGCGAGTCGGTGGCGCAGAGCTTGGGGATCTTGGTGCCGAGGCTCATCGCCGCCGCCATCACCGAAGTGCCGGCCGGCACCGTGACGCTCTGGCCGTCGATGGTCAGCGTCACCGTCTTCTCGGAGAGCCGGATCGGCGTGCCGTAGTCGATTTCCTTGATCAGACTCATTCTGGCCTCCTCACTCGGCCGCCAGTGGCAGCGGAGGACGGTCGAAATCCTCGGGGAAATGGTTGAGCGCGCTCAGCACCGGCATGGGGGTCAGGCCGCCCATGGCGCAGAGCGAGGCATCGGTCATCAGCTTGGAGAGATCGCGCAGCACGGCGATGTTCTTGGGAACCTCAGTGCCGGCGATGATGCGGTTCATCGTCTCGACCCCGCGCGTCGCCCCGATGCGGCAGGGCGTGCACTTGCCGCAGCTTTCCTTGGCGCAGAATTCGAAGGCGAAGCGGGCCTGCTTGGCCATATCGACGCTGTCGTCGAACACCACGATGCCGCCATGGCCGAGCATCGCGCGCATCGCCGCGAGTGCCTCGTAATCCATCTGTACGTCGAGCTGTTCAGCCGTGAGATAGGCGCCGAGCGGCCCGCCGACCTGCACGGCCCGGATCGGCCGGCCCGAGAGCGTGCCGCCGCCCATATCCTCGATGATCTCGCGCAAGCTGATGCCGAAGGCGAGTTCGATCAGCCCGCCGCGCCTGACGTTGCCGCCGAGCTGGATCGGCAGCGTGCCGCGCGAGCGACCCATGCCGTAATCGGCATAGGTCTGTGCGCCATGGTCCATGATCCAGGGCACGGCGGCGAAGGAGAGCACGTTGTTGACGACGGTCGGCTTGCCGAACAGGCCCTGCAGCGCCGGCAGCGGCGGCTTGGCCCGGACGATGGCGCGCTTGCCTTCTAGGCTTTCCAGCAGCGAGGTCTCCTCGCCACAGATATAGGCGCCGGCCCCGAGCCGCACTTCCAGATGGAAGGCATGCTCCGAGCCCAACACCGAAGCGCCGATCATTCCGGCGGCTTCCGCCTTCAGGATCGCGCGCTGCAATGTGCGGTGGGCATGCGGATATTCGGAGCGCAGGTAGATGTAGCCGCGCGTCGCCCCGACCGCGATCGCGGCGATCACCATGCCCTCGATAACCAGATAGGGGTCGCCTTCGAACAGCATCCGGTCGGCGAAGGTGCCGCTGTCGCCCTCGTCGGCATTGCAGACGATGTATTTCTGCTCCGCCTTCGCGTCGTGAACGGTCTTCCACTTGATGCCGGTCGGGAAGCCGGCGCCGCCGCGGCCGCGCAGGCCCGATGCCTTTACCGCATCGACGATCTCGCCGCCGGTGAGCGCCAGCGCCTTCTCCAGCCCCTTGAAGCCGCCATAGGCGCGGTAATCCGCGATCGAGAGCGGGTCGATGACGCCGACGCGCTCGAAAGTGAGGCGCTGCTGGCGCTTCATCCAATCGAGTTCTTCGGTCTTGCCGAGGCGCAAGGCATGCGCGCCGCCCGAGACGAAGCCGGCATCGAAAAGCGCAGCGACGTCCTTCGCCGTGACCGGCCCGTAGGCGATGCGTCCCTCAGTCGTCTCGACCTCGACCAGCGGCTCCAGCCAGAGCATGCCGCGCGAGCCGTTGCGGACGATCTCGACGGAAAGCCCGCGCGTCGTCGCTTCGCTGGCGATGGCCTGCGCGACAGCTTCCGCGCCGACCGACAGGGCAGCGGCGTCGATGGGGACGAAGATGCGGACCGGTGCGGCGCTCATGAATGCGCCTTTCCGTGCTGGCAGAGCCCGGCGATGCGGGCGGCATCGACGCGCCCGATCAGTTCGCCATCGACCAGGGCCGAGGGCCCGAGCGCGCAATTGCCGAGACAATACACCGTTTCGACGATGGCGTCGCCGGCATGGTGGTCGTCGACCGCGATGCCGTGGTTGCGGGAAAGCTCGTCGACGACGCTTTCGCAGCCGAGCGCCTGGCAGGCTTCGGCCCGGCAGAGCTTGACGATGCGGGCCGGCTGCGGGGCGGTCTTGAAGTCGTGATAGAAGGAGATCGCGCCATGGACCTCGGCGCGCGACAGGTTAAGCGCTTCCGCGATCAGCGGCACGGCCTGCGGGTCGACATAGCCGAACTCGTCCTGCAGGGCATGCAGCATCGGCAACGTGGCGCCTTCCAGATGCGCCAGCCCCGCCACGATCATGCGTGCGCTGTCCTGATCCCAGGCCGGATAACCCGCCATCTTTCCTCCGCAGGCCCGCTTTGCGCGGCATATCTTTCAGCGAAAAATGGGCGTTCTTGGAATGATTTCAAATCGTTTCTTTCGAATGCGTGATAGTTTATAGCTATCAATATGCGCGATATAGGCGTGCGTCCGCCATGCGGCGGGTTTGGGCGGCTCCTAAAATTCTCCCGGAGGGCCATTTTGCGCTGCACAATGCTGCGCTGCTTCTAAGACGATAGGCGAAGGCTATCGAATGATGGGGCGGCGAGGCAGCCCGGCATCGGTGACCGGCTTCGTCATCATCAGGAGGTTGCGCGCGAGCGGCGCCACCGGCTGCCGGTCCGCCACGATCAGCCCGATCGTGCGCTGCGCCTCCGGCTCGACCAGCGACAGCGCTTTCGTGCCGAGGGGCACGCCGAAGAACTCCAGCAATTGCAGCGAGACGATGCTGGCGATGCCCTCGATGCCGGCATGCGACACCAGGTTGAAGATCGAGTTGGTCTCGATGACCGGGCGCGGGGAGGCACCGACCGAGCGGAAGATGCCGTCGATGATGCGCCGGTTCTGCATGTCTCCGGTCAGCAGGCACAGCTTCAGCTCGGCCGCTTCCGACCAGCCGATGGTCTCGCGCGCGCCGAAAGGTCCGTCCTCGCGCGTCAGCAGCACATAGGATTCCTGGTAGATCGGCTTGGAGATCACCCGGTCGAGCGGTTCGTTGTCGAGATAGGTCAGGCCGACATCGAGCTCGAAATTGTCGATGCGTTCCTGGATTTCCTGCGAAGTCAGCGACAGCACCGTCAGCGAGACTGCCGGGTAGCGCGCCGAGAAAGGCGCGGTGATGTGCGCGATCATCGGCAGCGCGGTCGGGATCGCGCCGAGCCTGATCCGGCCGGAGACGCCCTCGCGCAGTTCGGCGATCGAATCCTTCATCACCTCGGCCTCGGCCAGGATGCGCCTGGCATGGGCGAGCACGACCTCGCCCTCCTTGGTGAAGCCCTGGAAGCGCCGCCCGCGCTCGACGATCATCACGCCGAGCTCCTCCTCGAGCTGCACGATCGCGGCCGAAAGCGTCGGCTGCGAAACGTGGCAGGCCTCGGCGGCGCGGCGGAAATGCTTCTCGCGCGCCAGGGCATCGAGATAGAGGAGCTGGCGGATGATCATGAAATCGGCTCGGGAGCGGCTGACGTCGCCGCATGTCGAGCATCGGCATAGCGCGCCCGGCTTGCAAGCCGGGCAGTTGCATCGCTGCAAACAGGCTGTTGCCCCCGCGGCAACGCCCTGACGATTGCGCGCAGGGAGCCCCGCCCCTAACTGCGAGGGGCCGGGACGACCGGCAGGCAAACGGGCCGGGTGCGGCCCCGGGGCAAGTCATGGCGCAGGAACTCGAATTCGGGCTCGACACCTTCGGCGATGTCACCAACGGGGCGGATGGCAAGCCGCTGCCGCATGCGCAGGTGATCCGCAACCTCGTCGCGGAGGCCGAGCTGGCTGACAGCGTCGGCATCGACTTCATCGGCGTCGGCGAGCATCATCGTGCCGATTTCGCAGTGTCGGCGCCCGAAACCGTACTGGCCGGCATGGCCACGCGCACCAGCCGGATCAAGCTGGGCTCGGCGGTCACGGTGCTGAGCTCGGACGATCCGATCCGCGTCTTCCAGCGCTTCGCGACGGTCGATGCGCTCTCGAACGGCCGCGCCGAGGTCATCCTGGGCCGCGGCTCCTTCACCGAATCCTTCCCGCTCTTCGGCTTCGACCTGCGCGACTACGAGAAGCTCTTCGAGGAGAAGCTCGACCTGTTCGCGGCGCTGTTGCCGCAGGAGCCGGTGAGCTGGCAGGGCTCGATCCGCCCACCGCTCAAGGACCAGCTCATCTATCCGCCGGTCGAACATGGCCCGCTCAAGACCTGGATCGGCGTCGGCGGCAGCCCGGAATCGGTGGTGCGCGCGGTGCGCTACGACCTGCCGATGATGCTCGCCATCATCGGCGGCGACCCGCTGCGCTTCAAACCCTATGTCGATCTCTACCACCGCGCCTACGCGCAGCTCGACAGGCCGGCGAAACCGATCGGCGTCCATTCGCCGGGCTATGTCGCCGCGACCGACGAGCAGGCGAAGGAGGAGTTCTTCCCGGCCTTCAAGCAGATGCGCGACCGCATCGGCGCCGAGCGCGGTTGGCCGCCGATGGGCCGCGCCGAGTTCGAGCAGGAGGTCGCGCGCGGCTCGCTCTATCTCGGCTCGCCCGAGACGGTGGCGCGCAAGATCGCCTCAACGGCCAAGGGGCTGGGCATCGCCCGCTTCCAGCTCAAGTACAGCGCCGGCCCGCTGGCGCATGAGAAGCTGATGGCGTGCATCCGGCTCTATGGCGAGCAGGTCATCCCGCTGGTGCGGGAGATGCTGGCTTAAGGAGCTGCTCGGTCTCTGGAGCCGCGACGCGATTTCCTTCTCCCGGATGGGAAAAGGTGCCCCGGAGGGCCGGATGAGGGCCCGCCCTCACCACTAAAGGGCGCGCCGGCGCAGCCCCGTTTCAACGATCAGCGGCAGGCTCTCACCCCTGCCCCTCTCCCATCCGGGAGAGGGGGGTCCCTACGCCTGTCATCGACGCCACCGCTCATCCCACGACCTTCAGCGGATCGACCGATAGCGTCCGCTTCAGCGCTCGGAGCCCGAAGGTCGTGCGGGTCTGGCGCACGCCGGGGATGCGGTAGATCGTTCCGCGCAGGAAACGCTCGTAATGATCGGTGCCGCTAACGACGACCTTGGCGAGATAATCGTATTCGCCGGTCACCAGATGCGCCTCGACCACCTCGGGTGCCCGCGTCAGCGCCTCGGCGAACTGGTCGAGCACCTTGTCGTCATGCTTGTCGAGGGTGATCTCGACGAAGACGACATTGTTGTAGCCGAGCGCCTGATGGTCGAGCAGCGCGACATATTTCTCGATCACACCCGCCTCTTCCAGCCGCTTCACCCGGGTCCAGCAGGGAGAGGGCGAAAGGCCGACCTTTTCGGCCAGGGCTTGGGTCGTGAGCCGGCCGTCCTCCCGGAGTTCCGCCAGGATCTTCCGGTCGATCGCGTCGAGAGCAGGGTTCTTCTGGCTCTTCTTGTTCATCGGAATGGCATTCTGCAGTTTCGAAGAAAGGCAGAAGGATCATCTGCCATGACTGGAAGGCGCAGGCAAATTCGAAAGGAACCACCGGCGCTTCGGGCCTAGCTTGGTTGCAGGGGAAACGATCGTCCTGCCGGCCGCAGCCGCCGTGCGGGACGATGCCGCTGACGAGATGCCTTGCCGGAGGCCGGTAAAGGCGGAATGCTGGCGGCGCCAGGGATGGAGGCGCTCATGAGCAGCGACAAGGCCGGCAGCGCGCCGGCAGCGGTCCAGCCACTGCAGTTCCATGTGCCGAAGCCGGCCAGTCGACCGGGCGAGAAACCCGATTTCTCCGATGTCGTGATCCCCAAGGCCGGCTCCGTCGCGCGTCCGCCGGTCGATGTCGACCCCAAGGACATCCGCGACCTCGCCTATTCGATCATCCGCGTCCTCAACCGCGAGGGCGAGGCGGTCGGTCCCTGGGTGCCCGATCTCTCGCAGGAGGAGCTGATCCGGGGTCTGCGTCACATGATGACGCTGCGCGCCTTCGACGGGCGCATGCAGATGGCGCAGCGCCAGGGCAAGACCTCGTTCTACATGCAGCACACCGGCGAGGAGGCAGTGAGCTGCGCCTTCCGCATCGCGCTCCAGCCCGGCGACATGAACTTCCCGACCTATCGCCAGGCCGGCCTGCTGATCGCGCACGATTACCCGCTCGTCGACATGATGTGCCAGATCTATTCGAACGAGCGCGACCCGATGAAGGGCCGGCAATTGCCGGTGATGTACTCCTCAAAGGAGCACGGCTTCTTCTCGATCTCCGGCAATCTCGCCACCCAGTTCGTCCAGGCCGTCGGCTGGGCGATGGCCTCGGCGATCAAGCAGGACACCCGCATCGCCGCCGCCTGGATCGGCGACGGCTCGACGGCGGAATCGGACTTCCACGCCGCGCTCGTCTTCGCCTCGACCTACAAGGCGCCGGTCGTGCTGAACGTCGTCAACAACCAGTGGGCGATCTCGACTTTCCAGGGCATCGCGCGCGGCGGCTCCGGCACCTTCGCGGCAAGGGGGCTCGGCTTCGGCATCCCGGCCCTGCGCGTCGACGGCAACGACTACCTCGCCGTCTATGCGGTCGCGCAATGGGCGGTCGAGCGTGCCCGCCGCAATCTCGGGCCGACGCTGATCGAATACGTCACCTATCGCGCCGGCGCGCATTCGACCTCGGACGACCCCTCCGCCTATCGTCCCAAGCACGAATCCGACGACTGGCCGCTGGGCGACCCGCTCGTCCGGCTGAAGCAGCACCTGATCGCTGTCGGCGCCTGGTCGGAAGAGCGGCACAAGCAGGCCGAGGCCGAGATCCTCGCCAGCGTCATCGCCGCGCAGAAGGAGGCGGAAAGCTTCGGCACGCTGCACTCCGGCGGCAAGCCCTCGGCGCGCGACATCTTCGAGGATGTCTATGCCGAGCTGCCGCCGCATCTGCGCCGCCAGCGCCAGCAGATCGGAGTCTGACGCGATGGCACGCATGACGATGATCGAGGCGATCCGCTCCGCCATGGACGTCTCGATGGGGCGCGACGACGATGTCGTGGTCTTCGGCGAGGATGTCGGCTTCTTCGGCGGCGTCTTCCGCTGCACCCATGGGCTCCAGCAGAAATACGGCGTCTCGCGCTGTTTCGACGCGCCGATCAGCGAGGCCGGCATCGTCGGCACCGCGATCGGCATGGCGGCCTATGGCCTGAAACCCTGCGTCGAGATCCAGTTCGCCGACTACATGTACCCGGCCTATGACCAGATCGTCTCTGAGGCCGCCCGCCTGCGCTATCGCTCGGCCGGCGACTTCACCTGCCCACTGGTGATCCGCATGCCGACCGGCGGCGGCATCTTCGGCGGCCAGACCCACAGCCAGAGCCCGGAAGCGCTCTTTACCCATGTCTCGGGGCTGAAGACGATCGTCCCGTCCAACCCCTATGATGCCAAGGGCCTGCTGATCGCGGCGATCGAGGACCCCGACCCGGTGATCTTCCTCGAGCCGAAGCGGCTCTATAACGGCCCATTCGACGGTCATTACGACCGGCCGGTCACGGCCTGGTCGAAGCATGAGCTCTCCGAGGTCCCGGAAGGCCATTACACCGTGCCGCTCGGCAAGGCGGTGACGCGGCGCGAGGGCTCCGCCGTCACCATCCTTGCCTATGGCACCATGGTCCATGTCGCGCTGGCGGCAGCCGAGGACACCGGCATCGATGCCGAGGTCATCGACCTGCGCACGCTGGTCCCGCTTGATCTCGATGCGATCATCGCCTCGGTCCAGAAGACCGGCCGTTGCATCGTGCTGCACGAGGCGACGCTGACCTCCGGCTTCGGCGGCGAGCTCGCCGCGCTGGTGCAGGAACACTGCTTCTATCATCTGGAGGCGCCGGTGATGCGCGTCACCGGTTGGGACACGCCCTATCCACATGCGCAGGAATGGGACTATTTCCCCGGCCCCGCCCGCCTCGGACAGGCGCTGCGCGACATCATGGAGGCACGCTGATGGCCGAGCGCATCATCAAGCTGCCGGATGTCGGCGAGGGCATTGCGGAAGCCGAGCTCGTCGAGTGGCACGTCAAAATCGGCGATATCGTCCGCGAGGACGACCTGCTCGCCGCCGTGATGACCGACAAGGCGACGGTCGAGATTCCCTCACCGGTCGAGGGCGAGGTCACCTGGGTCGGCGCCGAGGTCGGCGACACCGTCGCGATCGGCTCGGCCATCGTGAAGTTGAAGGTTGCAGGGGAGGGCGGCGCGGCGGCGGAGCAATCCGTCGCGGAAGAGGGCGCGCAAGAAGCCCCGGCCGAGAAGCCAGCCGCGCCGCCGGCCCCGCCCAAGGCCGAAAAGCCCGCCGCACCCGCTGCTCCCGCCAAGGCGGCCGCTCCGCCTCCACCGCCGCCGAAAGCCGCGCGCGCCGACGCCGCCCCCGCCCAGCGCCGCGCGCCGGGCGAGAAGCCGCTCGCCTCGCCGGCCGTGCGCTTGAAGGCCCGCGAGGCCGGGGTCGATCTGCGCCAGGTCCAGGGCACGGGCCCCGCCGGCCGCATCACCCATCAGGACATCGATGCCTTCCTGCTGCGCGGTCCGGAGCCGGTCCGCGGTGGCGGGCTCGTCGAACAGAACGCCGTCACCGAGGTCAAAGTCGTCGGCCTGCGCCGCCGCATCGCCGAGAAGATGGCGCTGTCGAAGGCGCGCATCCCGCACATCACCATCGTCGAGGAGATCAATGTCTCGCCGCTGGAGGACCTGCGCGCGACGCTGAACAAGAAGCCGACGCCGGAGCGGCCGAAGCTGACGATCTTGCCCTTCCTGATGCGCGCCATGGTCAAGGCGCTCGCCGAGCAGCCGGCGCTGAACGCGCTCTATGACGACGAGGCGGGGATCGTGCGCCAGCACGCCGCGATCAATATCGGCATCGCCACGCAGACGCCGACCGGCCTGATCGTGCCGGTGGTCAAGCATGCCGAGGCGCGCGATCTCTGGGGCTGCGGCATTGAGCTCAATCGCCTCGCCGAGCGCGGCCGCGACGGCACCGCGACGCGCGACGAACTGACCGGCTCGACCATCACCATCACCTCGCTCGGCGCGCTCGGTGGCATCGCGACGACCCCGGTGATCAACCACCCGGAAGTCGCCATCGTCGGCGTCAACAAGATGGTGGTCAGGCCCGTCTGGGACGGCACCACCTTCGTGCCGCGCAAGATGATGAATCTCTCCTGCAGCTTCGATCACCGCGTCATCGACGGCTGGGACGCCGCTGTCTTCGTGCAGCGGCTGAAGGAGCTGCTGGAGAACCCGGCCACGCTCTTCGTGGACATCTGAGGAGCGTGCCATGACGGACATCACCTGCAAGCTGCTCGTCATCGGTGCCGGCCCGGGCGGCTATGTCTGCGCCATCCGCGCCGGCCAGCTCGGCATCGACACGGTCATCGTCGAGAGCACCAAGCTCGGCGGTTCCTGCCTCAATGTCGGCTGCATCCCCTCCAAGGCGATGATCCATGTCGCCGAGGAATTCGAGAAGGCGGCGGAAGCCGCCGCTGGCAAGACGCCCTTCGGCCTGACGGTCTCCCAGCCCGCGCTCGACCTCAGGCAGGCCGTGGCCTGGAAGGACGGCATCGTCCAGCGCCTCAACAACGGCGTCGCCGGCCTGCTGCGCAAGGCCAAGGTCAACAAGATCCTTCATGGCCGCGCCCGCTTCCGCGACGGCAAGACCGTCGTGGTCGAGACCGAGACCGGGCCGAAGACGGTTCATGCCGAGGCCATCGTCATCGCCACCGGTTCCGCTCCGGTGGAGCTGCCCTTCCTGCCCTTCGGCGGCAATGTCATCTCCTCGACCGGCGCACTGGCGCTGACCGAAGTGCCGAAGCGGCTCGTCGTGGTCGGCGGCGGCTATATCGGGCTGGAACTCGGCACCGCCTTCGCCAAGCTCGGAGCCAAGGTCACGGTGGTGGAGGCGCAGGACCGTATCCTGCCGCTCTACGATGCTGAATTGACCGGACCCATCTCCAAGCGCTTGACCGCGCTCGGCGTCGAGGTGCTGACGGGCGCCAAGGCGCTCGGGCCTACGCCCAAGGGCGGTGCGCAGAAGGGCGACGGCCTGCGTATCGAGACGGCAGACGGCAAGGAGCGCGCGCTGTCGGCCGACAAGATTTTGGTCACGGTCGGCCGCAAGCCGTTCACTGACGGACTCGGCCTCGAAAACCTCGTGCTCGAGATGGATGGCCGCTTCATCCGTATCGGCGAGCGTTGCGAGACAGCGATGCGCGGCATCTACGCCATCGGCGACGTCACCGGCGAGCCGATGCTGGCCCATCGCGCCATGGCGCAGGGCGAGATGGTGGCGGAGATCGTCGCCGGGCTGCCGCGTGCCTGGGACAAGCGCTGCATCCCGGCGATCTGCTTCACCGATCCCGAGATCGTCTCGGTCGGCCTCTCGCCGGAGGAGGCGAAGCGCGCCGGCCACGAGCTCAAGATCGGCCAGTTCCCCTTCGCCGCAAATGGCCGCGCCATGACCCGCCATGGCGAGGCCGGCTTCGTCCGCGTGGTCGCGGAGGAACGCAGCGACCTCGTGCTCGGCATCCAGGCGGTGGGCTCAGGCGTCTCGGAACTCTCGGCCGCCTTCGGGCTGGCGATCGAGATGGGCGCGACGCTGCAGGATATCGCCGGCACGATCCACGCCCATCCGACGCTCGGCGAGGCCCTCCCGGAGGCCGCGATGAAGGCGCTCGGCCACGCGCTGCATATCTAGCCGGCGCGGCGTTTCGGCGCAGCGACAGCATGGCGCCTTGATGGGCGGTTCCGGCGGCGCGATCTGAAGCACGCCGCCAGCAAGGGCGGCGCTTTGCGAGTTCCCATCATGCCTGCCGAGACCGACTGGCCGACCCTGTCCCCGCTCCAGACCGGCCTGCGCGGCCGCTGCCCGCGCTGCGGCCAGGGCCGCATGTTCGAGGGTTTCCTCAAGATCAAGCCGAAATGCGAGGCTTGCGGGCTCGACTATTCCTTCGCCGATCCGGCGGATGGCCCGGCCTTCTTCGTGATGATGTTCGTCTGCATCCCGGCGGTCGCCTTCCCGCTCTGGCTGGAGCTGACCTACAGCCCGCCGACATGGGTGCATCTGGTCACGACGCTGCCGCTGATCCTGCTGACCTGCATCCCGCCGCTGCAGCCGCTCAAGGGCTGGCTCGTGGCTTCGCAATATGTCCACAAGGCCGAGGAAGGCCGTCTCGCGAGCCCGGCGGCAGGCTCGGGCCCCTCCGGGGGCTGAGCCGGCGCGAAGGCCGGCGCGCTATTCGCGCGCGCCCGCTTTGACGAAGCCCTGCAATTCCGGCGTCCGCGGGTTGGCGAAGAGTTCCTTCGAGGGGCCTTCTTCCCAGATCTTGCCCTGATGCATGAAGATGGTGTTGTTCGCGACATTGCGCGCGAAAGCCATCTCATGCGTCACCAGGATCATGGTCATGCCGCCCTTGGCAAGCTTCTCCATGACCAGCAGCACCTCGCCCGTCAGCTCGGGGTCGAGCGCCGAGGTCACCTCGTCGAACAGCATGACCTTGGGCTTCATCGCCAGCGAGCGGGCGATGGCGACGCGCTGCTGCTGCCCGCCCGAGAGATTGTCGGGGTAGCTGTCGAACTTCTCGGAGAGGCCGACCTGCGCCAGCACCTCCTTGGCGAGTGCCAGCGCCTCCGCCTGCGGCACCTTCTTGGTGATGCGCGGCGAGAGCATGATGTTCTGCCCGACCGTCAGATGCGGGAAGAGATTGTAGCTCTGGAAGACGATGCCGACATCCTTGCGCAGGTCGCGCAGGCGTTTCGGGTCCTGGTCGACGACATGGCCGGCCACCTCGATGCGGCCGGACTGGAAGGCCTCGAGCCCGTTGATGCAGCGCAGCATGGTGGATTTGCCCGAGCCCGAGCGGCCGATCAGCGCCACGACCTGTCCGGTCTCGACCGAGAGCGAGACGCCCTTCAGGACCTCGAGCGGGCCGTAGCTCTTGTGGACGTCTTCAATGAGGACGGCTGGCATTCATCACCTTTTCGAGATGGCGGCTGAGCCGGGAGAGGGGGAAGCAGATCGCGAAATAGATCAGCGCGACCAGCCCGAAGACCCGGAAGGAATCGAAGGTTGCGTTGTTGACGAGCTGCCCGGCGCGCGCGAGCTCGACGAAGCCGACGACCGAGACGATCGAGGTGTTCTTCACGAGCTGGACGAGGAAGCCGACCGTCGGCGGCAGCGAGATGCGGATCGCCTGCGGCAGGATGACGTAGCGGTAGGTCTGCGCCGGCGAATGGGCCAACGAGGCCGAGGCCTCCCATTGCTGGAACGGCACGGACTCGATCGAGCCGCGCCAGATCTCGGCGAGATAGGCGCTGACATAGATCGCCAGCGAGGCAGACGCCGCCAGGAAGGGCGGCAGCTCGACGCCGAAAAGCGACAGCCCGTAATAGCTCATGAACAGCACCATGAGCACGGGGATCGACTGGATGACGAGGATGTAGGTCGCGGCGATGCGGCGCAGCAGCTTGATCCGCGACAGGCGCATGATCGCGAAGACGCCGCCGATCAGGCTGCCGATCAGGAAGGCGATCGCGGTGAGCAGCAGCGTCCAGCCGGCTGCGCGCAGGAGGAAGAGGGCCTCGGGCCAACCGAAGGTCGTCATCAGGCGGCCTCCGCCCTGGCATCGAGCCGGTCGACGCTGGAAACCCGCGGGAAAACCGCCCGGCCGAGCCAGTTGAGCGCGACCTTCAGCGTCAGCGCCAGCGCCAGATAGATGATGGTGACGACGATATAGGTCTCGAAGCTGCGGAAGGTGTTCTGCTCGATGATCGCGGCGGTGCCCGAAAGCTCGGGGACGGCGATGAAGGAGCAGATTGAGGAGGCGAGCAGCATCAGCACGAATTGCGAGGACAGCGCCGGCCACACCCGGGCGAGCGCCGGCATCAGCACGACATGCTGGAAGACCTGGCGCTTGGTCATGGCCAGCGACAGGCCGGCCTCGAGCTGCGAGCGGTGGATCGAGTCGACGCCGGCGCGGATGATCTCCGTCGCATAGGCGCCGAGATTGAGCGTCATGGCGAGCAGGGCGGCTTCCGTGCCCGGCAGGCGGATGCCGATCAGCGGCAGGCCGAAGAACAGCATGAAGAGCTGCACCAGGAAGGGGGTATTGCGCATCAGCTCGACGTAGGCGTCGACGAGCAGCCCGACCCAGCGCCCGAGCAGGCTCTTGGCCGCGACGAGCAGCACCGCGAGGACCAGCCCGAGCACGATTGCGCCGAAGGACAGGCCGAGCGTCAGCAGGACGCCGTCGATGATCCGGTCCGACTCCGCGAAGATCGGCTCGAATTGAAATTGAATCGGCATGGATCTCCTGCCTGGCAGAGCGCCGTGGCCGACGGGGCGAGCCCCGTCGGCGGTCGGTGGTCAGATGTCAGATCGGAAGGCGGATGCTCAGAAGGTCGGGAGCTGCGGCAGCGGGCCGCCGACCCACTTCTCGGAGACCGCGTTCAGCTCGCCGTTCTGCTTGATGTAGTAGATCAGGTTGTTGAGCCACTGCTTCAGCTCGTAGGCGTCCTTGCGGACGGTCATCGAGTTCGGCTGCATGCCGAAGAAGAACTTGAGCTCGGTCTCGGTCTCGCCGCGCGCCTTGATGGCTGCGTTGGCCTGGGCGTCCGGCCCCGCGATGGCCTCGACCTGGCCGGAGAACAGCGCCTGCATGGTGGTGGCGTCGTCCTCGAAGCGCAGGATCTTGAGGTTGAGCTCCTTCTCGCGGTTGGTGAACTCGCGCTCGACGCTGGAGCCGCGGTTGACGCCGACGGTGCGGTTGCGCAGGTCTTCCCAGGTTTTGATCGGGGTGTTCTTCTTGGCGTAGATGCCGGTCTGGAAGGCGCTGTAGGGGATGGTGAACATCACCGCCTTGGCGCGCTCGGGCGTCGGCGCCAGCGTCGCCACCAGGAAATCGACCTTGCCCGCTTCCAGCGCGGGGATGCGGGCGGGCGGCGTCAGCTGCACCACCTCGACCGGGACGCCGAGATATTTGCCGACCAGCGCGGTCACGTCCGCGTCGTAGCCGATGGCGTTGCCCTGCGCGTCGACCGAGCCGTAGGGCGGGGCGCCGATCAGCACGCCGACCTTGACCTTGCCGCGCTTGACGATGTCGTTGATCGTCTGCGCCGAGGCGTGGCTCGCCGCGAGCATGCCGGCGCCGAGCGCGAGAGCCATGCCGGCGATCTTGATATGCTTGAGGATATTCACTGGACGTCTCCCGTTATGCTGCATTCGCGCGATTGATCCCCGGCTTCTGATGGCCGGTTGGAGGCAAGGCTCAGTTTCCCTTTCGGACGACGTTCTCCAAGGGCTCGCCGGAGAAGCGCCGCCTGATGTTACCAGCTATGACTGCTTGGCGCCGCCGGATCGTTCCGTTGGTCCAGCCGGACATATGAGGGGTCATTAAAACGTTTGAAAGATCCTGGAAAGGCAGTTTCGACGGCAAGGGCGCTGCGTCGCCGGCCTGTGGATAACGGTACCAGGTGTCGATGATCGCCCCGCCGATGCGCCGGCTCCTCAGCGCCTCGTACAGGGCCTCCTCGTCGACCGTCGGTCCGCGCCCGACATTGACGAGGACGGCGTCGGGGCGCATCGCCGCGAAGGCGGCGGCGCCGACGATGCCCTTGGTCTCCTCCGTCAGCGGCACGGAGACGACGACGACATCGACCGAGCCGAGGAATGCGGCGAGCTGGTCGAGGGTGAAGGCCCGGTCGACCAGCGGCGACGTCGCGACGGGGCTGCGGTTGGCGACATGCACCTGCATCTCGAACGCCTTGGCGCGGGCCGCGATCGCCTTGCCGATATGGCCGAAGCCGAGGAGCCCGATGGTGCGTCCGGCGATCTCGTCATGCACGCGCTCCGGCGCCCCCGCCCACCAGGCCCAGTCGCCCTGGCGCAGCCGCCGGTCGGCATCGGCGAGCGGGATCGCGCGGGCCAGCAGCGCGCTCATCACATATTCCGCGATCGCCTGCTCGTGCCCGAAGCAGTTGCACACGGCGGCAGAAGCCGGCAGCAGCTCGAGATCGACCGCGTCGTAGCCGGCTCCGGGAACGTGGAACAGCCGCAGCCCCGCGGGCGTCGGCAGGCTCGCATCGAACTTCACCCCGATGATCGCCTCGGCCTGCGCATAGGCCGCCCTGTGCTCATCGCTCGCCAGCACGTCCGGCAGCATGCGGATCTCGGCTCCGGGGCCGAGCAGCTCGGCGAAACCCTGGGAGAAGCTGGCGGCATTCTCGCCGTGGAAGATGATGCGCATGGTTTTGGACGTCCGGCAGGTCGATAGGGCGGAAGCTCAATGGGACAGCAGCGGTTCGACGCTGCTGTCGAGCAGGGACGGGTCGATGGTCTCTTCCATCTCGTCGAACATGCGCTCGACGAAGGCGATCAGCCCGTCGGAGGCCGCGATGGCGCGCTCGGGCTGAGACGAGGCGATGCCATTCAGCAAGGCGAGATGCGCGTCGACCGTGCCGTCCAGGCTATGCTGGCCCGGCATGTGGCTATGATAGATCGAGCCGATGCGGCGGAAGATGGTGTGCAGCGGTCGCAGCGTGTGCTCGAGGAACGGCTCGCCCGCGGTCGACAGGATCATCTGGTCGATCCGCCGGTCGAGACCGTTGAATTCGGCCAGGGTCAGGCTCTCGCGGCGGTCGCGCAGCAGGCGAGCCATATGCAGCATCTGGTTTCGGTGCATGGGCCCGGCGCGCTCGGCCGCGAGCCGTGCGACGAAGCGCTCCAGGTCGCGGCGGAGTTTCAGCAGCACGCGCTCGCGCGCCAGATCGATCGGCGCGATCTGCAGCCCGTGCCGGGGGCGGATGGTGATCAGCGTGTCGGCCGACAGGCGGTTCACGGCGTGGTGGATCGGCGTGCGGCCGAAGCCGGTCATGTCCTGCAGATCCTGCATCGTCAGCAGGCGGCCGGGCTTCAGCGTGCAGTCGATCAGCATCGCCTCGATGCGTTCATAGGCGAGTTCGAAGAAGTTCAGGCGGTTGCGGCGCGGCGGCGGCTCGAGGGCATCGAGCGCGGCAAGCTTCGGCTTCTCTTTGCGTGCTGCCATGGTTCCCTCCGCAGGGGCTCTTGCCGGCCCGTTTTGCCGGTACGATAAACATGTTGTGATATTTTACAAGCTCTCTTATGGTCGGCGCATCTCGGCACCAGCTTAGGCCGGTCGAGGCGCAGGCAAAAGGATGGGCCCGGCCCGACGAAAGTCGCAAAGCCGGCCCTCGCCAGGGGAGGCGACAGTGAAGATCACCGCGATCGAGACCTTGCGGACGGACGAATTCGCCAATGTCCTGTGGGTCCGGGTCCACACCGATGCGGGGCCGATCGGCCTGGGCGAGACCTTCTACGGCGCCGCTTCGGTGGAAGCGCATCTGCACGACACGCTCGCCATGCGGCTGCTCGGCAAGAATCCGCTGCATATCGAGGCGCTGCACAAGGAGATGACCAACCTGCCGATGGCGCAGGCCTCGACCGGCGCCGAGTCGCGCGCGACCTCGGCCGTCGACATCGCTCTCTGGGACATCTTCGGCAAGGTCTGCGGCCAGCCGGTGCATCAGATGCTCGGAGGCCTGTGTCGCGACAAGCAGCGCATCTATAACACCTGCGCCGGCTACAAATATGTCCGTTCGCACAACATCAAGCCGGTCTCGACCTGGAATCTCGGCGAGGTTGCCGGGCCCTACGAGGATCTCGACGGCTTCATGAACCGCGCCGACGCGGTGGCCGAGAGCCTGCTGGAGCAGGGCATCACCGCCATGAAGATCTGGCCCTTCGATCCGCCGGCGATCGAGAACCAGGGGCTGTTCATCACGCCCGAGCAGATGCGCAAGGCCTGCGAGCCCTTCGAGAAGATCCGCAAGGCCGTCGGTGACAAGATCGAGATCATGGTCGAGTTCCACTCGCTCTGGAACCTGCCGACCGCGATCAAGATCGCCCGCGTGCTTGAGCAGTACGAGCCGAGCTGGTACGAGGACCCGATCCGGATGAATTCGCCGCAGGCGCTGGCCGAATTCGCGCGCTCGACCAAGGTGTCGGTGACGGCGAGCGAGACGCTGGGCTCGCGCTTCCCCTACAAGGACATGCTCGACCGCGACGCGATGCATGTCGTGATGGCCGATCTGTGCTGGACCGGCGGCCTGACCGAGGGCCGCAAGATCGCGTCCATGGCCGAGACCTATCACCGCCCCTTTGCGCCGCATGACTGCATCGGCCCGGTCGGCTTCATCGCGGCGATCCACGCCTCCTTCAGCCAGCCCAACACGCTGATCCAGGAATCGGTGCGCGCCTTCTACACCGGCTGGTACAAGGAGCTGGTTACCGAGATGCCGCGGATCGAGGGCGGCTATGTCTATCCGATGGAGGCGCCCGGCCTCGGCGTCGAGTTGCTGCCGGCGGTGTTCGAGCGCCCGGACCTGACGGTCCGCCGTTCCGACCTGTGAGGGCACCCATGAGCAATCCTCTCTTCGATCTCACCGGCCGCACGGCTCTCGTCACCGGCTCGTCGCGCGGTCTCGGCCGCGCGATGGCGGAAGGGCTCGCGGCGGCGGGAGCACGCATTCTCGTCAACGGCACCGATGCCGAGCGTGTCGCCACCGCGGTGAAGGAGATGCGTCAGGCCGGCTACGAGGCCGACGCAGCGCCCTTCGACGTCACCTCCGAAGATGCCGTCGCGAAAGCCTTCGCCGGCTTCGACGCGGCCGGCGTCGCCGTCGACATCCTCGTCAACAATGCCGGCATCCAGTTCCGCAAGCCGATGGTCGAGCTCGCCACGGCCGACTGGCAGCGGGTCATCGACACCAACCTGACCTCGGCCTTCGTCATCGGCCGGGAAGCGGCGAAGCGCATGATCACCCGCGGCCACGGCAAGATCATCAATATCGGCTCGCTGACCTCGGCGCTCGCCCGCGCGACGGTCGCGCCCTATACGGTCGCCAAGGGCGGCATCAAGATGCTGACCCAGGCGATGGCGGCCGAATGGGCCGAACACGGCATCCAGGCCAACGCCATCGGCCCCGGCTACATGTTGACCGACATGAACCAGGCGCTGATCGAGAACCCGACCTTCGACGCCTGGGTGAAGGGCCGCACGCCGGCGAAGCGCTGGGGCAAGCCGGGGGAGCTGATCGGCGCCGCCGTGTTCCTCGCCGCGCCGGCCTCCGACTACGTCAACGGCCAGATCATCTATGTCGATGGCGGGATGCTCGCGGTCCTGTAAAAGAGCCGGGCCGATGCATCGGCCAGTGAAGCCGATGCGCGCCGGAGGAAACGGATGGCCCGCCCGCGCCTTGACGCGCTCGACCGCAAGATCATCGCCGAGCTGCAGATCAACTCGCGCCTCTCGGTGCAGGATCTCGCCGAGCGCGTCGGTCTCTCCGCTTCGCCCTGCGCCCGGCGCATCCGCATCCTGGAGGAGGCCGGCGTCATCCAGGGCTATGCCGCGATCATCGACCAGACCAAGGTCGGCCTGCCGATCAGCGTCTTCGTCTCGATCAAGCTGGAGCGCCAGCGCGAGGACGAGCTCGACCGCTTCTCGCAGGCCGTGGCGCGCTGGCCCGAGGTGGTCGACTGCTACCTGATGACCGGCCAGCGCGACTATCTCCTGCGCATCGTCGTGCGCGACCTGCCGGCCTATGAGCGCTTCCTCAAGGACAAGCTCACCCGCCTCGACGGCGTCGCCTCGATCGAGTCGAGTTTTGCGCTGGGGCAGGTGAAGCGCTCCAGCGCGCTTCCGATCGCGGCGGCGCCTGAGGAGGAGTGACGGCGACGGAGCGGTCTATCGCTCTGCCGAAGCCGCCCAGATATTGATGCCGCCATCGACCGCATGCTTGTCGATCGCCGCCAGCTCCTCGGCCGAAAACTCCGTGTTCTTCAGCGCCGCGACGCAGTCCGTCACCTGCTCCGGCCGGCTCGCCCCGATCAGGGCGGATGTCACGCGCCCGTCGCGCAGAACCCAGGCGATCGCCATCTGCGCGAGGCTCTGGCCGCGCGCCCTGGCGATCTCGTTCAGCGCCGCGATGTGGCTGATGTTGTCTTCGCTGAGGAAGCCCTCGCGGAAGGAGGGGGCCTTCTTGTCGGCGCGGCTGCCGGCCGGGACGCCCTTGAGGTACTTGTCGGTCAGCATGCCCTGCGCCAGCGGCGAGAACACGATCGAGCCGATGCCCTCGGCATCGAGCGTGTCGAGCAGCTTGTCCTCCTCGATCCAGCGGTTGAGCATCGAGTAGCTCGGCTGGTGGATCAGGCACGGCGTGCCGAGCCGGCGCAGGATCGCGACGGCCTCCTGCGTGCGCTTCGAATTATAGGAGGACAGGCCGACATAGAGCGCCTTGCCCTGCCGCACGATGGCGTCGAGCGCGCCCATCGTCTCCTCCAGCGGTGTGTTCGGGTCGAAGCGGTGCGAATAGAAGATGTCGACATAGTCGAGCTTCATCCGCTTCAGGCTCTGGTCGAGGCTGGAGATCAGGTATTTGCGGCTGCCCCATTCGCCATAGGGGCCGGGCCACATCCGGTAGCCGGCCTTGGTCGAGATGACGAGCTCGTCGCGATAGCCGGCGAAATCCTGCTGGAGGATTTCGCCGAAAGCGGTCTCGGCCGAGCCGGGCGGCGGGCCGTAGTTGTTGGCGAGGTCGAAATGGGTGATGCCGAGATCGAAGGCGGTGCGGCAGATATCACGCATGTTGGAGCGCGAGCCGGTCTCGCCGAAATTCTGCCAGAGGCCGAGCGAGAGCGCCGGGAGCTGCAGGCCGCTGCGGCCGCAGCGGTTGTAGCGCATCGCGTCGTAGCGGTTGGGATTGGCCATGGCTGAAGCCTCTCAATCGATTGAAGCGGATATAAAATGAAGGCCCGGTGGCGTTTGGTCCACCGGGCCTCGCTGTCGTCAGATCGCTATCCGATCAGGCGGCGGCGTAGCCGACCGTGCCCTTGATCTCGAGGAACTCCTCGAGGCCGAAATCGGCGTATTCGCGGCCGTTGCCGGACTGCTTGTAGCCGCCGAAGGGCGCGCCGGCGTCCCAGGCCGGGTAGTTGATGTAGACATTGCCCGCGCGCATCTGCGCCGCGACCTTGCGGGCGCGCTCCTGCGAGCCGGACTGGACATAGGCCGCCAGGCCATAGGGCGTGTCGTTCGCGCGCTCCACCACCTCGTCGTCGCTCTTGTAGGGCAGGATCGAGAGCACGGGGCCGAAGATCTCCTCGCGGGCGATGGTCATCTCGTCGGTGACGCCGCCGAACACGGTCGGGCGGACATAATAGCCGCGATTGAGGCCTTCCGGACGGCCCGCGCCGCCGGTGACCAGCGTCGCGCCTTCCTTGATGCCGGCCTCGATCAGGCGCTGTACCTTCTCGTATTGCGCCTCGCTGACGACCGGGCCGAGGAAGACGCCGTCAGCGGAGGGAGCGCCGACCTTGAGCGGCTCGGCCACCTGCTTGGCAATGGCGAGCGCCTCTTCATGCAGCTTCTCCGGCACGAACATCCGGGTCGGCGCGTTGCAGGACTGGCCGGAATTGCGCATCACGCTCTCGACGCCGAGCTTCACCGACTTCCTGAGGTCGGCATCGTCCAGGATGATGTTGGCCGACTTGCCGCCGAGCTCCTGATGCACGCGCTTGACCGTATCCGCCGCCGCCTTGGCGACGAGAATACCGGCCCGCGTCGAGCCAGTGAAGGAGACCATGTCGACGCCCGGATGGCGCGAGATCGCTTCGCCGACCGTCGGCCCGTCGCCGTTGACGAGGTTGAACACGCCCTTCGGCACGCCGGCCTCGTCCATCGCCTCGGCGAAGATGATGGCGTTGAGCGGGGCGATCTCGGAGGGCTTCAGCACCATGGTGCAGCCGGCGGCGAGCGCGGGCGCGACCTTGCACATGATCTGGTTGAGCGGCCAGTTCCACGGGGTGATCATGCCGACGACGCCGATCGGCTCCTTGGCGATCAGGGTGGTGCCGCGCAGCTCCTCGAACTCGAAGTTCTCGAGCGTCTCGATCATCTTGGCGAGATGGGCGGTGCCCATCGCGGCCTGCGCCCGGTGTGCCAGTTCCTTCGGCGCGCCCATCTCGCGCGAGAGGATGTTGGCGATGTCGTCGTAGCGCTTCCTGTAGGCCTCGGCGAGGCGGCGCATCAGCGCCAGGCGCTCGGCCTTGGAGGTCGCGGCGAAAGCCGGGAAGGCGGCCCGGGCCGCGGCGACGGCCTTGTCGACATCCGCCTGCTCGCCGAGCGCGATCGTGGCGAAGACCTCTTCGTTCGACGGATCGATCACGCCCAGCGTGCGGTTGCCCGACGGCTTCACCCACTGGCCGTCGATATAGAATTCGAGCTCATGCGCCATGGTCTGGTCTCCTGCCTTGGTCTTGGCTCGTGGCGCGGACAGCCTGCCGGAAGCGGCCGGATATCGATGCCCCGAGTGGGAACTGTGGGCGTCAGACGCGAACGGGCGGCCTTGCGCGATCATGCATCGCCGGCCGCCACCAACGCTGTATCTGACGAGGCATAACGTTAGGGGGCGAAGGCGCGCCTGTCACGGGGCGCCGCGCCGCGTTTGCGGATGGCCGCCATGCAGCGGTACTCGTTGCGGCGAACCCGGCTAGAGTCTCGCCTTGACGCTGCGCGGCGTCGCCAGGAGCAGGCTGGTCTCGCTGTTGGTGACACCGGGGATCATGCGGATGCGCCGGAGCACCTGGTCGAAGGCGATCAGGTCGGAGGTGCCGAGTTCCACGACGAGGTCCCAGTTGCCGTTGGTGGTATGGATGCTGGAGACCTCGCTGAATCCGCTCAGCGAGGCGATGACGGCATCGGCCGCCTGGCCGGCGATCTCGATCATGGTAATGCCGCGTACGGGCAGGTCGATCGCGTCCGAACGCAGGATCACGGTGAAGCCGATGATCTCGCCGGACTGCTCCAGCTTCTCCAGCCGCGCACGCACCGTCGCCCGCGTCAGGCCGAGATCGATGGCGAGGTCAGAGATGCTGCGGCGCCCATCATGGCGCAGCAGGGTGATCAGCTTGCGGTCGAGATCGTCCATCGTCCGAAATGGATAGATCGCTTTATCGTTTCGATCAATCTCAGCGCCGATCTGGTCGTTTTGGCTTCTTTCGCCTGCCGCCGAAAACAGGGACAATCGTTCCTTCAACGAGAACAGCGCGGGGACCCATGATTCAGCAGCTCAACGTCGTGCCTTTCGTCAGCGTCGACCACATGATGAAGCTGGTCCATGCGATCGGTATCGAGCGGATGCTGTCCGATATCGCTGCTTATATCGAGGACGACTTCCGGCGCTGGGAGATCTTCGACAAGACGCCGCGCATCGCCTCGCACAGCCTCGAAGGCGTGATCGAGCTGATGCCGACCAGCGACGGCAAGCTCTATGGCTTCAAATACGTCAACGGCCACCCCAAGAATATGAAGGCCGGCCTGCAGACGGTCACAGCCTTCGGCCTGCTCTCGGACGTCGCGACCGGTTATCCCGTCCTGCTCTCGGAGATGACCATCCTGACGGCTTTGCGTACCGCAGCTATGTCGGCGGTGGCGGCCAGGCATCTCGCGCCGAAGAACGCCGCGACCATGGCGATCATCGGCAACGGCGCGCAGTCCGAATTCCAGGCCTTCGCCTTCCGCGCGATCCTCGGCATCGAGAACCTCCGGCTTTACGACGTCGATCCCGCTGCAACCGAGAAATGCGCCCGCAACCTCGCCCGCCACGGCTTCAGGATCACGCGTTGCGCCACCGCGATGGAAGCGGTCGAGGGTGCCGAGATCGTCACCACCGTCACCGCCGACAAGCAGTATGCGACCATCCTGACCGACAACATGGTCGGCGCCGGCATCCATATCAACGCGGTCGGGGGCGACTGCCCCGGCAAGACCGAAATCCATCGCGACGTGCTGCTGCGTTCCTCGATCTTCGTCGAGTATCCCCCGCAGACCCGCATCGAAGGCGATATCCAGCAGCTCGACCCCGACCATCCGGTCGAGGAACTCTGGAAGGTCATCACCGGGGCGGCGCCGGGCCGCACCGACGCTCGGCAGATCACGCTGTTCGACTCGGTCGGCTTCGCGATCGAGGATTTTTCGGCGCTGCGCTATGTCCATGAACGCATCCGCGAGGCCGGCACCTATGTCGATCTCGACCTGATCGCGGACCCCGATGATCCGCGCGATCTCTTCGGCATGCTGATGCGCGCGGCACCGGAGACCGCGGCGGCGGCCTGAGCCTCAGGCGGCGTCGCGCTCCCAGCGCGGGAAGGGATCTTCCAGGCCGAGCAACGCCTGCGTCAGCCCGGTCGCCGGGCTGCCGGCCAGGCAGGCGTCGAGTGCGGCGCGGATCGCCGCCTCGTCCATCTCCGGCCCGCCGATGAACACCATCTCCTGGCGCCGGTCGCCCCAGGTCGGTGACCAGTGCCTGTGCATCAGCGACTGAAATTCCGCGGAGCGCGGCCAGCGCTCCTTCGGCACCGCCGCCCACCAGCGCCCCATGCCTTCGGTGCGGGTGATCCGCCCGGCGAGCGAGTACTCACCGACCCAATGCGGTCGGGTCGCCAGCCAGAAATGGCCTTTGGCCCGGACGACGCCGGGCAGGCGCCGGTCCATGAATGCGTGCAGCTTCGCTGGATGAAACGGCCGCCGCGCCCGGTAGACGAAGGAACGGATGCCGTATTCCTCCGTTTCCGGCACATGGTCGCGGAAGCCGTAGAGTTCCTTGTGCCAAAGCGGATGGGTCTGGGCCTTCTCCTCGCTGTAAAGCTTCGTATCCAGCACTTGATCGAGCGACACGCGCCCGAAATCGGCGTCGACGATGCGGGCATCGGCATTGAGTCCGCGCACCACCTGCCGGACCTTCTCCAGTTCCTCGGCCGGGACCTCGCCCGCCTTGTTGATCACCACCACATCGGCGAACTCGATCTGCTCGACGAGAAGATCGACCAGCGTGCGCTCGTCGCCCTCGCCGGCGGTCTCGCCGCGATCGCCGAGGAAGTCGCGGCTGTCATAGTCCTTCAGCAGGTTGAGCGCGTCGACCACCGTCGCCATCGTGTCGAGCCGGGCGACATCGTCGAGCGCGCGATCCTCCTCGTCGCGGAAGGAGAAGGTCGCCGCGATGGGCAGCGGTTCCGCGATGCCGGTGCCCTCGATCAGCAGGTAGTCGAATTTCCCCTCCTCGGCGAGGCGCCGTACTTCCAGGAGCAGGTCGTCGCGCAATGTGCAGCAGATGCAGCCATTGCTCATCTCGACCAGGCTCTCCTCGGTCTTGGAGAGGTTGGCGCCGCCCTCGCGCACGAGATCGGCGTCGATGTTCACCTCGCTCATGTCGTTGACGATGACGGCGACGCGCCGGCCCTCGCGATTGTTCAGGATATGGTTCAGCAGCGTGGTCTTGCCGGCGCCGAGGAAGCCGGAGAGGACCGTGACCGGCAGCCGCCGGTCGATGAGGAGGGAAGACGCAGCCATCGGAGAGCCCCGGTTCGGACAGAAGATAATTTGTTACAGTATAACATATCATCAATGTCAACCGTCCCATCGCCGTCCCATCGCCGTCCCGTGGCTGGCCGACGTCAGCGCCCGCCGTTGCTTGCCAAGGCCAGGAAGGCTGCGGCCGCCTTCGCGAGATAGCGTTCCTTGTGTCTGAGGGCGAGAAAGCGGCGCTTCGGCAGGGGCAGGTCGACGGTCGCGAGGCGCCCTGCCGCGATGGCGTTCGCCGCCACGAGCCGGGAGATCGCCGTCGCGCCCGCACCGGCGGCGACAGCTGCGCAGATCGCCTCGTTGGACGGCAGCTCGAGTGCGATCGCGAGGTCCCCCGAGGCGAGGCCGAGGCCAGGCAGCGCCGCCTCGAACATGGCGCGTGTGCCCGAGCCCGGCTCGCGCAGGACCCAGGCGCCGCGCCGCAGCTCGGAAGCTGGCGGGCGGGCCCGGGCCCAGCCATGACCGGCGGGCACGACGATGACGAGCTCGTCCTCGGCGACGGCGGTCATGGCGAGGGCCGGGTCGTCGACCTCGCCCTCGATGAAGCCGAGATCGGCCTCGCCGTCGCGGATGGCGGCGCTCACCGTCTCGGTATTGGCGATCGCCAGGGATACGGTGATGCCCGGATGGTCCTGGCGAAAGCGCTGGATCAGCGGCGGCAGCCAGTAGTTGGCGACCGTCTGGCTCGCCGTCAGGGCGAGCGATCCGCGCGCCAGCCCGGAGAGATCGGAGAGGACGGTTTCGGCAGCCGCCGCCCGCGCCAGCACGGCGCGGGCCTCGACGAGAAAGAGCCGGCCGGCCTCGGTCAGCACGATGCGGCGGCCGATGCGGTCGAACAGCCGCGTCGCGTAGCGCGCCTCCAGCGTCGCCACCGCCGAGCTGACCGCCGATTGGGTCAGGTTGAGGGCCCGCGCCCCTTGCGTGAGGTGTTCCCGTTCCGCGACGGCGACGAAGATGCGGAGCTGTTCGAGCGTCATGCCTCGCTCTTATAGAGCGTTTTCGCGCGAAGCGGGCGCCTCAGGCGAGGTCGGCGGCCGGCTCGTTCCGGCGCCCTCGCCTTGCTCTCTGCTCCCAGGTGAACAGCATGAGCATGACGAGGCCGAGCGCCATGCCGCTCAGCGCCGTGAGGTTCCAGCCGCCCGCATGATAGGTGACGGTGCCGAGGATCGAGCCGATGGCGCCGCCCAGGAAGGTGATCGTCATGTAGATCGCATTGGCCCGTCCGCGCAGCGCCGCGGGCACCGAGAAGATCGCGCGCTGGCTGACGACCTGGTTGATCTGCACGGCCGAGTCGATCAGCACGACCAGCACGACCAGGGCAGCCATCGCCATCGCCGCCACTGCCCAGTCGGAGCCGAGAAAGCAGAGGCCGAGGGCCAGCATGGCGCCCGCCGTCGCCAGCCGCGAATGGCCGCGGTCGGCCATGTGGCCGGCCAGCGGCGCGGCGAGCGCGCCGCCCGCGCCGGCCAGGGCGAAGAGACCGATGCCGCGTTCGCTCAGGCCGAAGCGCTCGGCCAGCATCAGCGGCGCCGCCGTCCAGAGCATGTTGAAGGCGGCGAACATCAGGGCCTGATAGGCGGCGCGCCAGCGCAGCACGGGGACGTCTCGCAGGAGCCCGGCCATCGAGGCAAGGACCTGCCCGTAGTGCAGCCCGCCATGGGGGCGGTATCTCGGCATCAGCCGCCACAGCGAGATCCCGATCACGACCATCAGCCCGGCCGAGACGATGAAGACCGCCCGCCAGCCGTAGCTCGCCGCGATGAACAGGGCCGCCGGCCGCGCCAGCATGATGCCGGTGAGGAGCCCGGCCATCACCTTGCCGACGACGCGTCCGCGCCGCTCGTCCGGCGCCAGATGGGCCATGAACGGGATCAGCACCTGCGCCCCGGTCGAGGAAACGCCGATGAGGAAGCAGGCGACCAGCAGCGGCATGGCCGAATCCGCCAGAGACACGGCGATCAGCCCGAGCGTGGTGAACAGAACCGTCGACAGCACGAGCAGCTTGCTCTCGACGAGATCGGCCAGCGACACGAGGAAGAACAGTCCGGCGCCGTAGCCGATCTGGGTCGTGCTCACGATGATCCCGGCGAAATCGGGCGAGACCCCGATCTCGGGGCCGATCGCGGCGAGCAGCGGTTGCGCGTAATAGAGATTGGCGACGAAAGCTCCCGTCGCGATCGCGACCACGATGATGAGCGTCGACGACAGAGCGGGAGTGTCCGGCGGGGCGGCGGACTGGCCGGTGGCGGATTGGCTTGCGGACGAGGTCATGGCTGGCTTGGGCGATCCGAGGGCGCGCCGCCTGGGATCGGCGCGCCGTTGATGTGCTCGGCCTGTGGCGATGCGGCAAGGTCGGCCGGCGCTGTTCTGCTATGCACGCATGACGCTTCACAAGGATGTGTTGCGTCATGCGTTTTGAGAAAAGCTGCGGCCGAAGGATCCCTGCGGCCGCGGCGGGCACGTGCCTGCCGGCCATGCGTCGCGCGGGATTGTCAGCCCTGGCCCGACGCGCCAAAGCGGGACCGGAGAATTGAGCGCGCAGCGCCGAAACCGGGATGGAGCGGGATATGAGCTGGGGTGATCGCGATTTCATGGTGCCGGGCCGTTCGGTGGCGGTCGGCGAGCGCGGCATGGCCGCGACGTCGCATCCGGCGGCGACGCTGGCGGCCGTCGATATCCTGCGCGCCGGCGGCAATGCGGTGGATGCCGCCCTTGCGGCGGTTGCGGTTCAGGCGGTGGTCGATCCGCACATGACCGGCATCGGCGGCGACTGCTTCGCGATCTACGCCCCCGCCGGCGGCAAGATGGTCGCCATCAATGGCTCGGGGCGCGCGCCCGCCAAGGCCGAGCTCGGCCGGCTCCTCGGCCAAGGCCTGACGGCGATCGCGCCGGATTCGCCCCATGCCGTCACCGTCCCCGGAGCGATCGATGCCTGGTGCCGACTCAATGCCGACCATGGCCGCAAGAGCCTGGACGAAATCTTCTCGGCCGCAATCCGCGCCGCGGAAGAGGGTTTCGTGGTGACGCCGCGCGTCGCGCTCGACTGGAACCGCTATCGCGGCCGCATCGAGAAGCACGGCCTCGGCAACGCCGTCTACCTGCCCGGCGGCAAGGCGCCGGTGGCGGGTGACAGGATGGTGCATCCTGCGTTGGGCCGCATGCTGCGCCGCGTTGCCCGCGATGGCCGCGCCGCCTTTTACGAGGGCGAGGCGGCCGAGGAGATGGTCGCCGTCCTGAACAAGGCCGGCAGCCTGATGGCGGTCGAGGACTTCGCGAGCGCGAAGCCCGACTATGTCGAGCCGATGGGTGCCGACTATCGCGACCACCGCCTCTGGGAATGCCCGCCGAACGGTCAGGGCATCGCGGCGCTGCTGATCGCGCGCATCCTCGACGGCTTCGACCTCAAGGACGGCAAGCTGAGCGAGGCCGATCGCATCCATCTCCTCGCGGAAGCCAGCAAGGCGGCCTATCGCCAGCGCGACGCGCTGGTCGCCGATCCGGCTGTCAGCCCCTTCGACACCGAGGCTTTCCTGTCGGATCAGTTCGTCGGCCGGCTGCGGGCACAGATCAGCCTCGAGAAGGCGTCGGCGCCGCAGGCCTTCGACATGCCCTTGCACAAGGACACGATCTATCTTTGCGTCGTCGACGGCGACGGCAACATGATCTCCTTCATCAACTCGCTGTTCTCGGCCTTCGGCAGCGGCATCTATGCCGAGAAATCCGGCGTCATGCTGCAGAACCGCGGCTCCGGCTTCCGCCTGATCGAGGGGCATCCGAACGCCATCGCGCCGCGCAAGCGCCCCTTCCACACCATCATCCCCGGCATGCTCGCCAGGAACGGCCGCGCCGTGATGCCGTTCGGCGTGATGGGCGGCCAGTACCAGTCCACCGGCCATGCCCATTTCATCTCCGGCATCCTCGACCGTGGGCTCGATCCGCAGCAGGCGAGCGATGCGCCGCGCAGCTTCGCCTTCGACGGCAAGCTTTCGCTCGAGCCGACGATCCCCGAGAGCGTCGCGGCCGATCTCAAGGCGCGCGGCCATGACGTGGTCCGGGCCGACGAGCCGCTCGGCGGCTGCCAGGCGATCTGGGTCGACCACGCGCGCGGCGTGATGTTCGGCGCCTCCGACCATCGCAAGGACGGCATCGCGCTCGCCGTCTGAGGAACGCGCCCTTAACGCGCTGCCGCTATCGCTGGCGGCAGCGACGGAGGGCGCGTGGCGCGGGAACGGTCATTCGGCTGGGGGATCATGGGCACCGGCGCCATCGCCGGGCTCTTTGCCGCCGATCTCGGCCTGTTGCCGCAGGCGCGGATCGTCGCCGTCCATTCGCGTTCGTTCCAGAAGGCGCAAGGCTTCGCCGCCCGCTTCGGCGCGGCCGCCTATATGGACGAAGCTGCCTTTCTCGCCGATCCGGCGGTCGAGGCGGTCTACGTCGCGACCCCGAACCATCTCCATGCCGTGCAGGCGCTGAGGGCGATCGCCGCCGGCAAGCCGGTCCTGATCGAGAAGCCGGTCGCGTTGAGCAGCGATGATGTCGATGCGATCGCGCAGGCAGCGCGGGAGCGCGATGTCTTCGCCATGGAGGCGCTGTGGAGCCGCTTCCTGCCGGCGGTCGATGCGGCAAGCGAGCAGATCGCGGCGGGGCGGATCGGGGCGCTGCGGCGCATCCGCGCCGACCTGTCCTACCGGCATCCCGAGGAAGCCGGCAGCCGCTTCTTCGATCCGACACTGGGCGGCGGCGCTGCCTTCGACCTCGGCGTCTATCCGCTGTCGCTGACGTTGCATCTGCTGGGGGAGCCACGATCGGTCGGCGGGCGCTGGTTCGCGGCGGCGAGCGGCGTCGACCTGCGCAGCGAATTCCGGCTGACCTATCCGGAGGCCATCGCCGAACTCTCCTGCGGTTTCGACCGGGACGGCAGCAATCGCTTCCTGATCGAAGGCACGAACGGGGCGCTGCTGCTCGAGGCGCCGTTCCTCAAGGTGCAGCGGCTGCGCTTCGACGCCGATCCGGCGCGCGCCCTGGCGGCCTATGAGCGTGGGCAGGGGCTTGCAGCGCGCCTCCTCGATCGCATTCTGAAACCCGCGCGCAGCACCGAAGCCTTCGCCTTTCCGGGCAATGGCCTGCAGTTTCAGGCGCAGGCCGTGATGGCGACGGTTCGCGCCGGTGAGACCCACTGCGTGACGATGCCGCTCTCCGACAGCGCCGCCGTGCTGCGCATCATCGAGAGCGTGCTGGCCCGGCCGCCGCACGGGCAGGGCTGATCAGAAGCCCGAGCGCGGACGATAAGGCTGCGGCAGGTCGCGGGCGTTGCTCAAGGCCAATGCCAGTTCCGTGATGTGCAGCGCCAGCGCGCCGGAGAAGCGCGGCGCCTCGCGGCGTGCGATCGCCTCGGCCTGATCGGCGACGCCGCGCATGAAGTCGATCTGCGAGGGATAGTTCGGCAGGCCCTTGCTCGCGGGCTGCGCCGGATAGGGCAGGCGGCGGCCCGGCGTCGGCTTCCACGGCAGGGCGCGGCCGAGCTTCGCCTCGGCGCGGGTCAAGAGCCGCCCCAGCAGCGGCCGTGGCGCATCGACCTCTTCGATATGGATCGCCGAGCGGTTGTCCCAGAGGTCGCGCACGGTGAGCGAACCCTTCTCGGCGAAGACCTGCAGCGAGCGGTCGCGTGGCGCGGCGAGGCCGCTGGTCAGCCGGGCCACAACGCCGGAACGGAAATTCAGGCAGCCGACCGAGAAATCCGGCGCCATCGTGATGTGCCCGGTGCCCGGCCCCTTGTCCGGGAAAGTCACGGCCGAGAAGGCGGTCAGGCTCTCGACCGGGCCGAACAGCGTGACCAGCCAGGAGAGAGCGTAGCCGGCATGCTCCAGCGTGCAGCCGATCTCGAATTCGTGCAGCCCCGGCCAGGGCGCGCCCGAACGCGAACGCCAGCTCGCCCATCTCTCGCGAAAGACCGGGCCGTCCTCCATCGCGGCATAGACCAGCCGCGGCGTCCCGATCCGCGCCGCGCGCAGGGTGTCCTCGACGAGGCGATGTGCATCGCTGAGCCCGTTGGCCGGCGCCGTCGCCAGCGTCAGCCCGCAGGCGTGCGCCTGCGCGATCAGCGCCTCGGCCTGTGCCAGCTCCATCGCGAGCGGCTTCTCGCAATAGACATGCTTGCCGGCGGCGAGCGCGCGGCTGGTGATCTCGTAATGGCTTTCCGGCGTCGTCAGGTTGACGACGATGCCGACGGTCGGATCGGCGAGAAGCGCGTCGAGATCGGGATAGGCCGGGACATTGTGGAAGCCGCTGAAGCCTTCGAGGCGTGCGGCGTCACGGTCCCAGGCACCCGCCAGCGACAGGGCCGGGTGGTTCGCCAGCGTCGTCATGTAGTAGTCGGCGACGAAGCCCGTGCCGACGAGCGCGATCTTCATGATCCGGTTCCGTTGCGCCGGCAGGCAGCCGACGCAACAGCCTATCTCAGGCAAGAATGAAGATCGGCTTTCGCGAAGCCGAGGCTCAGGCCGCGCCGATCGCGTTCGACGGCGTCTGGCGGTCGGTGATCTGCTGGCCGAACAGGCTGCCGGCGAGCTCCACCGCGAGCCGGGCCGTCTGGCCGCGATCGTCGAGGAAGGGATTGAGCTCGACGATATCCATCGAGCGCACCAGCCCGGAATCGTGCAGCAGCTCCATCACAAGATGCGCCTCGCGATAGGTCGCGCCGCCCGGAACGGTGGTGCCGACGCCAGGCGCCAGCGGAGGGTCGATGAAATCCACGTCGAAGGAGACGTGCAGCACGCCATCGGCCGCGCGCACCTTCTCGATGACCTGACGGATCAGCACGCCGACGCCATGCTCGTCGATGGCGCGCATGTCGGCGACATCGACGCCGCGCGCCTTCACGGCCGCCTTCTCGAGCGGGTCGACCGAGCGGATGCCGAACAGGCTGAGCTGCGCCGGCGTGATCGAGGCGCGGGGCTCGCTGCCGAGCAGGTCATCGAGCCCGGCCTCGCCGCAGAGGAAGGCCGAGGACATGCCGTGCATGTTCCCCGAGGGCGAGATCGCCGGCATGTTGAAATCGGCATGGGCGTCGAGCCAGAGCACGAAGAGCTTGCGGCCCTGCTCCTGCCAGTGGCGGGCGACGCCGTTGACCGAACCCATCGACAGGCTGTGGTCGCCGCCGAGGAAGATCGGCGTGGCGCCGGTGCGGGCAAGCGCGTAGGCGCGGGCGCTGAGCGCACGCATCCAGGCGGCGATCTCGTTGTAGAAGCGGGCGTTCTCCGGCGCGGGCCCGCCCACGGGGGCCAGGTCGCGCGGTAGGATGTCGCCATGGTCCTCGACCGCGTAGCCGAGGCTTTCCAGCACGCCGACGAGACCGGCGGTGCGCAGGCCGGCCGGACCCATCAGCGCGCCGCGGCGCGAGGCGCCGACCTCGATCGGCGCGCCGAGCAGGGCGATACGGCCCTGGGAAGCGGGAGCGTTCGTGGGATTCGCGGTCATGCTGGCAGTCCGTTGATGCGATTTGACGGGCGCGTTGCGCCGATGCGCCGTGCATGGCGCATCGGTTTCCGCCTGTCGAGTGCCGTGCCGGCGTGACCGTTTCGTGTCAGCCCAGGCCGAGCACGCCGCGCAGCTTGGAAAGGTCCTCGGCCAGCGTGGTGATCATCGCGGCGAGCGCCTTGCGGTCGGCCTCGCTCAGCTTGTCGTAGGTCTCGAAGCCGCCATCCTTGAGCTTGTACTTGGCCAGCGTCTGGTCGACGGTCGCGAAATTGGCGTCGATCTTCTCGGCCAGCGCCTTGTCTTCCTTGACGACGAGCGGCCGCAGCAGGTCGACGATCTTCTTGGCGCCGTCGACATTGGCCTGGAAATCCCAGAGATCGGTGTGGCTGTAGCGATCCTCCTCGCCGGAGACCTTGGTCGCTGCGACCTCCTCGATCAGCGCCGCCGCGCCGCCGACCATCTTGTCCGGCGGAACCGTCAGACCCTTGATGCGGCCCTGCAGTTCGGAGACGTCGGCCATCAGCCCGTCGGCGAAGGGGGCCAGACCCTCGGTGCTGTTCTTGGCGAAGAGCCCGTATTCGATGCGGTGGAAACCGGTGAACTCCGGGTCCTTCTCGGCCTTCTCGTGATCGTCGGCCCGCGAATCGATCTTGCCGTCGAGATCGCTGAACAGTTCCGCGACCGGTTCGATCATCTCGTAGGAGAAGCGTGTCGGCGCGTAGAGCGCCTTCGCCTTGGCGAGGTCGCCGGCCTTGACCGCATCGGTGAAGGCCTTGGTGTCCTTGACCAGCTTGTCGACGCCCTGCGAGACATAGAGCTTGTATTCGGCGACCGGGGCCACGAGGTCGAGCGGCGAGGCGGCCTGTGCCGGTCCGGCGAGGGCGGCGATCAGGCCGGCCCCGGCCAGCCATGCGAAACGCAAGCGCATATCAGTCTCCTGTCTTGCGGGGGGAAGTCGCGGTCGAGGCCGGCGCGATGCCGCGCGCGGCCCGGATCAGCCCCGCGCCGAGATAGCTTCCGGCATCGGGCACCCCGGGCAGGGCGAAGAAATAGCCGCCGCCGACGGGCTTGATGTATTCCTCCAGCGGCTCGCCATCGAGCCGCTTCTGCACGGCGATGAAGCTGCGCTCGAGATCCTGCTGGAAGCAGATGAAGAGCAGCCCCATGTCGAGCTGGCCGGCCCGGGTGACGCCGTTGGAATAGTTGAACGGCCGGCGCAGCATGCGGCTGGCTTCCGTCTCCGGCCGGCGCGGGTTGGCAAGCCGGATATGGGCGTCGAGCCTGGTGCGCTTGCCTTCGGGGTCGTCGGCGTAGCCCGGCGCGTCATATTCGCGATGGCCGCCGATTGGCGCGCCGCTCGCCTTCTCGCGGCCCATGATGTCCTGCTGCTCGCCGAGCGGCGTGCGGTCCCAGCGCTCGACGAAGTTGCGGATGATCCGGACCACCTGATAGCTGCCCTGTGCCGCCCATTCCGGCTCGTCCGAGCCGGGCTGGACCCAGACCAGCCCGTTCATCAGCGTCGCGTCGGCAGCGTCGGGATTGGCCGTGCCGTCTCGGAAGCCGAGCAGGTTGCGGGCGCTCTGCGCCGGCTCGCCCGGCTTCGGCTTCAGCACCGGCACCGTGCCCTCCTGCTTCCAGCGCAGCACCAGCAGGTCGGGCGCGTTCTTCAGGATGTCCCGCAATGCGTGGATGTTCGTATCGGCGGTGTTGGAGCAGATCTGCAGGAGCAGGTCGCCATGGCAGAGCGCTCCGTCCAGCGCATCATTGGGGAAGCGCCGCATCCGCTGCAGGCGCTTCGGCTTGTGCGAGGCCAGCCCGAAGCGCTCGTCGAAGAGCGACGCGCCGAGTGCGACGGTGATCGTGAGATTGTCGGGCGCGATGACGGGGCCGAGGATGCCGCTGTCCGGCGGCGGGAAGCCTGGGTCGGCGGTCGGCGCGGGCCCGCCCTCGGTCAGGAAGGCGATGCGCTCGGTCAGCAGGCGGAAGAGCCGTTCGAGTTCGCCGGGCGAGGTCGCGGTGACGTCGAAGGCGGCGACGAGGCCGGTGGCCGGGCGCGGCGTGACGATGCCGGATTGATGGAGGCCGTAAAAGGGCTGGCGCTCGGCGGTCGTGTCGCTTTCGGGCGCCGCCGCTGGATTCTGTGTCGGCTCGCTGGCTGCCTTGGCGAGCGAGGCGCCGCCGAGGGCTGCTGCGCCGCCGGTCAGGAGCGAGCGGCGTGAGGGCGAGAAGGTCTGGCCGGTGCGGGTCATGATTTGCGCTCCGCCTCGGGCAAGGCGAGCGCCCTGCGCATGGCCGAAAGGTCTTCGCGCAGCGCGCGGATCGCGCCGCCCGGCTTGGCATCATGGGGCAGGGAGATGAGCACCGCTCTGGTCCGCGTCGCCAGATCGGGGTCGATGCGTGCCGTCAGCGGCAACAGCAGCTGCGCGATATGGCTCGCGGCCGCCACAGCCTCGGGGGAGACCGTCTCGCCGTCCTGGGAGGAGAGAAGCATGGCAGCGCCAGCCAGCATGGTGTCGGGCAGGACGGTGCGCTGGCTCAGAGCCGTGCGAAAAGCCTCGGCCGTGGGGCTGAGCTCGCCGGACGGTCCGCTCTCGTTGCCGGTCAGCGCGGCCTCGACCTTGCCGAACGACGCCTCGAGCTCGCCATCACCGGCCGTTGCCGGGCGCAAGGCGAGCAGGAGGGTAGCAGCGTCATGGCGGGCCTTGTCGGCAGCCGCCGCGTCGCCGGCGCCGCTGGCCTGCGCGAAAGCATCGAGTGCGGCGCCGAAGGCGGCGGAGCGCTCGCTCAGGAAGGCGCGATATTCGGCTGCCGGGCCGACCATGTCCATCAGCGTCAGGGCCGGGCGCGGCTGCCCCGTCGAGGCCTCGACGATCAACCGCCCGCGCGGGGCGCCGAGCAATCCGCAGGTGATGGCGTATTCGCCGGGATGGAGCTGCGTCGTCAGCCGCCGCGACTGGCCTGGCGCGATGTTCTCGCGCTCCTCCAGCACCATCACGCCGTCGAGGATTTCCCATTCCAGCACGCGCTCGCCGCGGTTGCTGACGACGAAGCTGGCCTTGCCCGCGGGAACCGTCAGCGTCGCGGGCTCGCAGGTCCGGTCGGTGATCGCGATGGCGATGTCGCTCTTGCCCGGCTCGACGGCACGCCGGTTGCCGGCGGCGTAGACGAAGGCGCCGATGCCACCGCAGACCAGCAGCAGCGTGGCGATGCCGGCGAGCTTCAGCCGCGGCGAGCGGCGGACTCCGGTCCGGGGCGCGATCGTCTGGGCCTGCTCGCCTCGACCTGAGGAGAGGAACAGCACGAGCATCGGGATCAGGAAGGCGAGATAGGCGATGACCTCGCCCAGCGCCGCCCGCTCCTGGTAGCCGAAGAAGCCGGAGAGGATTGCGCCCAGTGCGCTGTCGGCCGGCAGCACCGTGCCGAGATCGTAGACGCCCTGCTGGAGATGGTTCCAGAGCCCGGCCTCATGCAGCGAGCGCACAGCGTTGGCGACCAGTCCGGCCGCGACGAACAGGATCAGGACGCCGGTCCAGCGGAAGAAGACGCGCAGGTTGAGCTTCACGCCGAGCGCATAGATGGCATAGCCGATGACGGCGGCTAGCAGGAGGCCGAGCCCGGCGCCGAGCGGAGGTGCCCAGCCGGCGTTCTGCTGGAAGATGGCGAGCAGGAAGAACACCGATTCCAGCCCCTCGCGCACCACGGCGAGGAAGGCGAGGCCGACGAGCGCGAAGCCCTGGTGCTCCCCGGCCAGCGCCGCATCGACGCCGGCCTGCAGCTCGCCCTTGATCGAGCGCGCCGCCCTGCGCATCCAGAACACCATCGAGGTCAGCATCGCGGCGGCGACAAGCCCGATGACGGCCTCGAACAGCTCCTGCCCGCGCTGCGGGAGTTCGCCGGCGACGATGTCGAGCGCGGCACCCGCCACAAGGCTGACGGCGCAGGCGAGGGCGACGCCGATCCACAGCGCCGGCAGCCATTCGCGCCGCCCGCTCCTGACCAGATAGCTCGCGACGATGCCGACGATCAGCGCGGCCTCGACGCCTTCGCGCAGCATGATGAGGAAAGGTACGATCACGGCGAACCAGCTACGATGCGCGTCGCGGGCGCTGCCGTCCGCGGCACAGATGCCCCGTGCCTAGGCATCCGGGGCGCGCAGGTCAACCGAAACCGTTCACTTTAGAACGATGATAAACTACTGAAATCGCTGATGTTCTTGCCTCGGTGCCTCGCGAATTCTACCGCCCGCGAGGCAGCGCGCCCTCATGGCCGCTTCAGCAGAATCATCTTGTCCTGCGTCATGTCGTGCATGGTGTAGGGGATGCCGCCGGTGCCGTAGCCCGAGACGCGCCGCCCGGCAAACGGCATCCAGTCGACGCGGAAGCTGGTCGGGTCATTGATCATCACCGCCGAGGCCTCCAGCCGGTTCGCGGCCCGGAGCGCGACATCGATGTCCTGCGCGAAGATGCTCGACTGGAACGAGACCGGCAGCGAATTCGCACGGGCGATGGCGTCGTCGAGCTCGCGAAAGCGGTAGATCGCGACGGCCGGTCCGAAGATCTCCTCCCGCGAGATGCGGGCTTCCGGCGCGGGATCGACCAGCACGGCGGGCTCCAGCGTCGTCTCGGACAGGCGCCTGCCACCGGTCAGCAGCTTCGCGCCGCCCTTGACCGCCTCGTCGATCCAGGAGGCGACGCGGTCGGCCTCCTTCGGCGTGATCAGCGGCCCCACCTCCGTGTCCTTCAGCGTCGGGTCGCCGGTGCGCAGCGACTTCACCCGGGCGACCAGCCGCTCGGTGAAGTCGTTGACGATGGAGTCGTGCACGTAGATGCGCTGCGTCGACACGCAGACCTGCCCGGCATGGTAGTAGCCGCCCTTCACCAGCGGTTCGATGATCGCGTCGAGCTTGGCGCTCTTGTCGACGATCGCCGGGGCGACGCCGCCATGCTCCAGCGCCGAGCGCGCGCCGGGCGCAAGCTTCGAATGCAGATACCAGCCGACCTTGGCCGAGCCGATGAAGCTGAGGAATGCGATGCGCGGATCGGTAGCGAGCTTTTCGGCCAGCGCGGTCTCGGCGGGCACGAAGCTCTGGCACCAGGCCTCGGGCAGCCCCGCCTCATGCACCAGCTTGACGAAGTCGAGGCAGGAGAGCGGCGTCGTGCCGGCCGGCTTGACGATGACCGGGCAGCCGGTGGCGATCGCCGGCGCGACCTGATGGACGATCAGGTTGAGCGGGTGGTTGAAGGCCGAGATCGCGGCGACGATGCCGATCGGCTCCTTGGTTGTGAAGGCCCAGCGTCCGTCCGCTGCGGCCGAGAGCCCCATCGGGATCTCGCGGCCGGCGAGGTTGCGCAGTTCGTCGGCGGCGTTGTGGACGCCGTCGATGGCGCGGTTCGTCTCGACGATCGCATCCGGCAGGGGCTTGCCGCCTTCGCGTGCGATCTGCATGGCGAAATGGTCGCGCCTGGCCTCCATCAGCCCGGCGAGCTTGCGCAGGATCGCGATGCGCTGATGCGGCTTCAGCCAGGCGTCGCGGTTCGCGAAGACCTGCTGCGCCGCCTGCAGCTTGCGTTCGAGTGCGGCCTCGTCGTCGGTCTCGATCTCGGTGATCGGCGCGCGGTCATAGGCCTGAACAACCTGGAGCATGGTCGTCTCCTTCGGGGAATGCGGTGAGCGCGAGGGTCAAGCCAGATCGACGTCCGGCACCTTGTTCCTGAGTTCCTCGACGAGGACGCGCGTATTCTCGGAATAATCGATCGGGCAGTCGACGAGATGGACGCCGCCGCCCTTGAAGGCCGCTTCCAGCGTCGGCGCCAGCGCTTCGGCAGAAGTCACGCGCGAGCCCTTGGCGCCATAGGCCTCGGCATAGCGCACGAAGTCGGGATTGCCGAAGGTCATGCCGAAATCGGGGAAGCTGTCGACGGCCTGCTTCCAGCGGATCATGCCGTAGGCGCCGTCGTTGAGCACGAGCACGACGAGGTCGAGCTTGAGCCTGACCGCGGTCTCCAGCTCCTGCGAGTTCATCATGAAACCGCCGTCGCCGCACACCGCCATGACGCGCCGCTTCGGATGCAGCATGGCCGCCATCATCGCCGAGGGCAGCCCGGCCCCCATCGTCGCCAGCGCATTGTCGAGCAGCAGCGTGTTGGCGACATGGGTGCGGTAGTTCCGCGCGAACCAGATCTTGTACATGCCGTTGTCGAGGCAGACCATGCCGTCCTCAGGCATCACCGCGCGCACGTCGTGGACGAGCCGCTGCGGCGTCACCGGGAAGCGGTCTTCCTCGGCGCGGTCGTTGATCTTCGCCAGGATGCGCTGGCGCAGCTCGAGCGTCTTCGTCTGCTCGGGCAGCTTGCCGCCGAGCCGCTCCGCCAGCGCCGTCACGCTCGCGCCGATATCGCCGACCACCTCGGCATCCGGATGGTAGACCTGTTCGACGGTGGCCGACTGGTAGCCGACATGGATCACCTTCGGCCCGCCGGCCGAGCGCATCAGGAAGGGCGGCTTCTCGACCGTGTCGTGGCCGATGGCGATGATCAGATCCGCCGCGGCGACGGCCTCGTGGACATAGTCCCCCTCCGAAAGGGCGGCGGTGCCCAGATAGAGGTTCGAGCCGCCCGTGACGGCGCCCTTGCCCATCTGCGTGTTGAAGAACGGCACGCCGAGCCGGCGCACGAAGGCCGAGAGCGGCTCGACCAGGCGCGGCCGGTTGCCGGCGGCGCCGATCATCACCAGCGGGCGCTTCGCGGCGAGGATCATCTGCGCCGCGCGGTCGAGCGCGCTCCCCGGCGCGACCGGCTGGTCGAGCGGATGGACCGGGATCACCGGGACATCCTCGATCTCCTCGGCGGCGACGTCCTCCGGCAATTCGAGATGGACCGGCCCCGGTCTCTCCTCCATGGCGACGCGGAAGGCATCGCGCACCGTCGCGGGAATGCTGGCCGGGCTGACGATCTGGCGGGTCATCTTGGTCAGCGGCCGCATCGAGGCGACGACGTCGACGATCTGGAAGCGCGCCTGCTTGGCGGTCATGATCGCCTTCTGCCCGGTGATCAGGATCATCGGCATCGCGCCGAGATGGGCATAGGCCGCGCCGGTCGAGAAATTGAGCGCGCCGGGGCCGAGCGTCGCCAGGCAGACGCCGGGCTTGCCGGTGAGCCGGCCATGGGTCGCGGCCATGAAGGCGGCGGCCTGCTCGTGCCGGGTCAGCACCAGCTCGATCTTCGAGCGCCGCAGGGATTCGAGCACGTCGAGGTTTTCCTCGCCCGGAACCCCGAAGACGCGCTCGACGCCCTCGTTCTCCAGTGCCTCGACCAGAAGATCCGAACCCTTCTTCATCGCCAGCAGCCTTTCATGGAGCCCCGTCCGCCGGACCAAGGCTAGGCGCTGGACCTAGGAAGGCAACCGTCGAGTTGCGAGCGGCGGCAACGCATGGCGGCCGCGCCCGGGGCGCAGCGGCGTGATGCGCGACGACGGGCCCCTCCGCTCAGGCGGCCTGCGAGAGCCCGATCTCGAAGGGGCTGAATTCGACCGCGCCGCCCTTCACCGTGACCAGCGTGTTGCAGGGCAGGGCCTGCCAGCATTCCCGCGCCGCGTCGACCGGCTCGGAGGCGATGACGACGCTGTCCGGCTTCGCGCAGACATAGAGGCTCGGCGGGCGGGCGTCGGACGACCAGCGCACGGCATGGATCGTCTCGCCATCCGCCAGGGCCGCCGCGCAGCGCAGCGGCTCGCGCGTGCCGGCCTCCTGCATCAGCGCGAGCGCGTCGGACAGCGCCGCGGCGAGGGCGGCGCCGGCCGAAAGCCCGTGCGCCAGATGCGCGATCGCGAGCAGGAAGATCGCCTCGGAATCCGTCGTGCCCGCCCTCATGCCATAGAGCGAATCCGGGATCAGGCCCTCCAGCTTGCGGCGGATCGCGCCATAGCCGCCGATCTGGCCGTTATGCATGAAAAGGTAGCGGCCATGGACGAAGGGGTGGCAGTTGGCCCGCGTCGTCGCCGTGCCGGTCGCCGCCCGGACATGGGCGAAAAACAGATGCGAGCGCACCTGCCTCGCGATCGAGAGCAGGTTCTCGTCGGACCAGGCGGGCCGGACCTCGCGATACTGCCCCGGCTCCGAGCGCTCGCCATACCAGCCGACGCCGAAGCCGTCGCCGTTGGTACCGGTCTTGGCCTCCTCGGCATGCAGCGACTGGTGGATCAGCGAATGGCAGGGCGAGGCGACGAAATCCTCGAGGAAGACCGGGACGCCTGAATAGGCGAGGAAGCGGCACATGCAGGGCTCGAATCAGTCGCGCGCAAGGGCTGTTGGCGGGGAATAATATTCTGCAGAAATGAATGGCGACATAATGATCGATCCCCGTCGCCGATCGTCGCTGTCGCGGCCGGCCGCGCCGTTCCGGCTCTTTCGCCCCGCAGGATGCGTCTTTCGTCCAATGGATGAGGCGCTACCCGTCTTGCGCCCCGGCATGCGCTCCTATACCGATCCACCCCACCAACAGCGCATAACCGGCAGACGGGCGAAGCATGACCGGGCCATGGCGCAACGCACTGGGAGCGGGACTGTGAAGGGCCTCCTTGCAATCAGCCGGGTCATCGACGCGGTCAATGGCTTCATCGGCAGGAAGATTGCCTGGCTGATTCTGGTCGCCGTGCTCGTGGCGGCGGTGAACGCGATCATCCGCAAGGTCTTCAACGTCTCGTCCAACGCCTGGCTCGAGCTGCAGTGGATGCTGTTCGGCGCCGTCTTCCTGATGTGCGCATCCTGGACGATGCAGGTGAAGGAGCACATCCGCATCGACATCGTGAACAACCTGCTGCCGCGGCGCCTGCGGCACTGGATCGAGCTGCTCGGGCACCTGATCTTCCTGATGCCGTTCTGCGTGCTGATCGTCTACCATTCCTGGCCGTTCTTCCTGCGCTCCTACGAGATCAACGAGCAATCGCTCTCGGCCGGCGGCCTGCCGCAATGGCCGGCGAAGGGTCTCGTCGTGGTCGGCTTCCTGATGCTAACCTTCCAGGGCATCTCCGAGATCATCAAGCAGATCGCGATCATGCGCGGGGACCTGGCCGACGACGACGTCCATGGCGGCCATGCCGCCGCGGAAGCGGAAGCCCAGCGCCTGCTTGATCAAGCCAAGGAACAGGGCCTCGCCTCGTGAGCGGCCCGCAAGAAGTCCGGAAATCTCCCATGCACGCTCCTCGCTTCCCGCGCGCCGCCGGCTTGCTGCTGGCCCTCACCGTCCTCGCCTTCTTCGGCCTCCACACCGGCGATGCCTTTGCAGCGGGTGGCGGCGTCGGCGACTTCCTGCGCGTCAACATGGCGCCGGTGATGTTCGCGACCCTGGTGGTCTTCCTGCTGCTCGGCTATCCCGTCGCCTTCGCACTCGCCGCCAACGGCCTGCTCTTCGCGATCATCGGCATCGATCTCGGCCTGTTCCAGGAGAATTTCCTGCAGGCGCTGCCGGAACGCATCTACGGCACGATGAACAACGACGTGCTGCTGGCCGTGCCGTTCTTCACCTTCATGGGTCTTGTCCTCGAGCGCTCCGGCATGGCGGAGGACCTGCTCGACACCATCGGCCAGCTCTTCGGGCCGGTGCGCGGCGGCCTTGCCTATGCCGTGGTCTTCGTGGGCGCGCTGCTCGCGGCCACCACCGGCGTGGTTGCGGCCTCGGTCATCTCGATGGGGCTGATCTCGCTGCCGATCATGCTGCGCTACGGCTATGACCGGCGGCTCGCCTCCGGCATCATCGCCGCGTCCGGGACGCTGGCGCAGATCATCCCGCCCTCGCTCGTCCTGATCGTGCTCGCCGACCAGCTCGGCCGCTCGGTCGGCGACATGTACGAGGGTGCCTTCATTCCGGGCCTCGTGCTGTCGGCGATGTATGCCGGCTATGTCTTCCTCGTCACCATCGTCTGGCCCCAGCGCGCGCCGGGCCTGCCGCCCGAGGCGCAGACGCTGCAAGACGCCGACGGCAAGACCCGCCGCTTCTCGCTGCTGGTCGTCGCGATCATCGCCTTCGCGTTGGCCTATACCTATATGAAGACGTTCACCCAGGTGAAGGCCGGCTCCGATTTCGTCGTGCTGACGATGTCGCTGATGGTCGCGATCGCCTTCGTGATCGCGCTGCTGAACAAGCTGCTGCGCCTCAACCTGCTCTCGCGCATGACCGAGCAGGTGATTTTCGTCATGGTGCCGCCGCTGGCGCTGATCTTCCTGGTGCTCGGCACCATCTTCATCGGCGTCGCGACGCCGACCGAGGGCGGCGCCATGGGCGCCACCGGCGCGATCCTGCTGGCGCTGATGAAGCGCCGCATGACCTTCGAGCTGCTGCGGCAAGCCACGGAATCGACCGCCAAGCTCTCGGCCTTCGTGCTCTTCATCCTGGTCGGCGCACGCGTCTTCTCGCTGACCTTCTACGGCGTCAACGGCCATGTCTGGGTCGAGCACCTGCTCATCGGCCTGCCGGGCGGGGCGACGGGCTTCCTGATCGTCGTCAACATCCTCGTCTTCGTGCTGGCCTTCTTCCTCGACTTCTTCGAGCTCGCCTTCATCATCGTGCCGCTGCTCGGGCCGGCCGCCGAGAAGCTCGGAATCGACCTGATCTGGTTCGGCATCATCCTGGGCGTGAACATGCAGACCTCGTTCATGCATCCGCCCTTCGGCTTCGCGCTGTTCTTCTTGCGCTCGGTCGCGCCCAAGACTGCCTACAAGGACCGCGTCACCGGCCGGATGATGGAGCCGGTCACCACCGGCCAGATCTACTGGGGCGCGGTGCCCTTCGTGATCATCCAGTGCATCATGGTCGCGCTCGTCGTGCTGTTCCCGCAGATGGTGATGCACTACAAGGCTTCGGCCGTGCAGCTCGACCAGAAGGCGATCGACAAGCAGTTCGACTCGATCCAGGTTCCGAGCATCGGCGGGCCGGGGGGCTTCGACTTCAGCGCGCCGCCCAAGATCGATTTGCCCAAACCTTGAGCTGAGGGGAGACGTATGGCGATAGGATGGAAGGCGCTCGCCGGCGCCGGACTGGCAAGCCTTGTGCCCGGAGCTGCGCTTGCTGCCGGTGACATCGGCGGTGCGACGATGGGCCCGCTCTGGGCGCTGCCCTTCGCCGGGATGCTGCTTTCGATCGCGCTCGGGCCGATCCTCTTCCACCATCTGTGGGAGCTGCACTACGGCAAGTTCGCCGCCTTCTGGGCGCTGCTGCTGCTGGTCCCGCTGGTCGCGCTGCGCGGCTTCGAGGCCTCGCTGGGCGCCGTCCTGCATACGGCTCTGCTCGAATACCTGCCCTTCATCATCCTGCTGTTCTCGCTCTTCACCATCGCCGGCGGCATCCTGATCACCGGCAACCTGCACGGTTCACCGGCGACCAACACGGTCATCCTCGCCATCGGCACCGTGATGGCCAGCATCGTCGGCACGACCGGCGCCTCGATGATCCTGATCCGGCCGCTGCTGCGTGCCAACGACAACCGGCGCCACAACGTCCATGTCGTGGTCTTCTTCATCTTCCTGGTCTCGAATATCGGCGGATCGCTCACTCCGCTCGGCGATCCGCCGCTCTTCCTCGGCTTCCTGCGCGGCGTCGACTTCTTCTGGACGACCGAGCACCTGCTGCCGGAGACCGGCTTTGCCGTGGTGGTGCTGCTGGCGCTGTTCTATGCGCTCGACAGCTTCCTCTACCATCGCGACGACAGCCTGCCGCCGCTCAAGGATCCGACGCCCGACCGCGACTTGAAGCTGTGGGGCAAGGTCAACCTCCCGCTGCTGGCCGGCGTCATCGGCGCCATCCTGCTCTCCGCCAACTGGAAGCCGGGCGTGGTCTTCGAGCTCCACGGCGTGCATGTGGAGCTGCAGAACCTGGTGCGCGACCTCATCCTGATCGGGCTCGCCGGCCTGTCGCTCTGGCTGACGCCGAAGCAGGTGCGAGCCGGCAACGAGTTCTCCTGGGGGCCGATCCTCGAGGTCGCCAAGCTCTTCGCCGGCATCTTCGTCTGCATCATTCCGGTGCTGGCGATGCTGCAGGCCGGGCGCGAAGGCGCGTTCTCGGCGCTGGTCGGCCTGGTCAACCATCCCGACGGCAGCCACAACGCCGTCGCCTATTTCTGGCTGACCGGCATCCTGTCCTCCTTCCTCGACAATGCGCCGACCTATCTCGTCTTCTTCGAGCTGGCGGGCGGCAACGCCAAGGAACTGATGACCACGGGGGCCCTGACGCTGGCGGCGATCTCGGGCGGCGCCGTCTTCATGGGCGCCAACACCTATATCGGCAACGCCCCGAACTTCATGGTCTATGCCATCGCCAAGGACCGCAAGGTCGCGATGCCGAGCTTCTTCGGCTACATGCTCTGGTCCGGCGCGATCCTGATCCCGGTGTTCATCGTGCAGACGGTACTGTTCTTCGGATAGGCGCTTTTACGGGTCGGTCCGGGACGGCGCGCTGCGCCGGTCCCGGGCCTTTCACCGTCGTCGCACCCGTGCCGAGGGTCGGCGTTCACGGCCGTCCGGCCGGCACCCCTTCCCGGATCTTTTCCGAGAAGTCTGGATCGTCGAGCGAGAGCGTGCGTGCCTTGTCGCCGATCCGGGCGCGCCGGATCAGTTCGTCGAGCGGGATGTCCTGGCGGATCGCGCCGATGCGCTGGAGATAGCCCGGCAGATAGCCCGACAGCAGCACGCGCGGGTCCAGCGGCAGCGAGAACTTCCACGCCGGCGCCACGGTACCGACCAGATGGTAGACGACCGTGGTGCAGTTGGTCGTCAGCGTGTTGTACCAGCGCGGCTTCGCGGCGAGGTCGTTGATGTCGCCGGCATAGGCCAGCAGCAGGTCGCGCGCCTGCCGGGGCGAGGCGCTGAGCCGGAACAGCCGCGCATCCTCCTTCCGGGCATGGGTTCGCAGGCCGACGATGTCGCGCTCGTCGGCGGCGACATAGGCCATCTCGTAGCTGCGGAAGAAGCCGGCCAGCGCCGACCAGTCCTCGCCCTTCTCGCGCCGGACCTCGATCGAGAAGGTCAGCGGCACCGAATCCGAGAAGGTGAAGCTGACCAGGAGATGCGCGATCGCCTCGCCCGACCAGTAGCTCAGGAAGATATCGGCTCCGGTGACCTTCGCCAGGTCGTAGCGTCGCGTCTCCCAGTGCTGGTCGTAATCTTCTTCCGTGCGCCAGCGGAAATTGCGCAGGTTCGAGACGGTGAGGACGTCGCCCTCCTGCGCGATCGCCGGCAGGCGGGCGAGCTCGGGGATCCAGTCTCGGTCATGCGAGGGGTGAAAGCTGCTCCACCAGCCGAGCAGGCTCACGAACAGCACGGCGAAGCCGAGCGGCAGCCGCGCTTCGCCGCTCCAGACACCGACGAGACCGGCCAGCGCCGCGACGCCGAAGCCGATCGCGGCCAGGCCGGCCATGGTGCCGGGCAGGCGGAAGTACAGGAAGCCCGCGCCCCAGAGCGCGGTGCCGAGGATCAGGAGCGTGAGGGCGAGCTTGAGCACGATGACGGAGAGACGGCGCATGGCCGCCTCTCCTTAGCATGGACGCCGTCGCCTGGTCTCAGGCGGCGAGCGAATTGCTGGGCGCCGCCGCCTTCACGGCGTCGTCGACATGGGCCTCGAACTTGGCGAAGTTCTTGGCGAACATCTCCGTCAGGTTCTTCGCGGTCTCGGCGAAGGCGGCTTTGTCGGCCCAGGTCTTCACCGGATAGAGGATGTGCGGCTCGACGCCGGGCACCGAAGTGGGAACGGCAAAACCGAAATAGGGATCGCGGCGGAAATCGGCGCGGTTGAGAGAGCCGTCGAGCGCCGCCGAAAGCAGGCGGCGGGTGACGCGGATCGGCATGCGCCGGCCGGTGCCGTACTGCCCGCCCGTCCAGCCGGTGTTGACCAGCCAGCAATCGACATGGTGCTTGGCGATGAAGTCGCGCAGCAGGTTGGCGTATTCCGACGGATGCCGCGGCAGGAAGGGCGAACCGAAGCAGGTCGAGAACTCCGGCTGCACGCCGGTCAGGCCGCGCTCGGTGCCGGCGACCTTGGCGGTGTAGCCCGAGAGGAAGTGGTACATCGCCTCTGCCGGGGTCAGCTTGGCGATCGGCGGCATCACGCCGAAGGCGTCGGCGGTCAGCATCACGATGTTCTTCGGGATGCCGGCGCGGCCGGTGCGCGAGGCGTTGGGGATGAAGTCGAGCGGATAGGCCGAGCGGGTATTCTCGGTCTTGCTCTCGTCGTCGAAATCGACCTCCCGCGTGATCGGATCCCTCACGGTGTTCTCGAGCACGGTGCCGAAGCGCAGCGAGGCGGCGTAGATCTCCGGCTCGGCCTCCGCCGAGAGGCGGATGGTCTTGGCGTAGCAGCCGCCCTCGAAGTTGAAGATGCCTTCCTTCGACCAGCCATGCTCGTCATCGCCGATCAGCGTGCGCTCGGGATCGGCCGAGAGCGTGGTCTTGCCGGTGCCGGACAGGCCGAAGAAGATCGCCGGATCGTCCTTCGGCCCGACATTCGCCGAGCAGTGCATCGGCACCACGCCCTTGGTCGGCAGCACGAAGTTCAGATAGGTGAAGACCGACTTCTTCATCTCGCCGGCATAGGCCGAGCCGCCGATCAGCACGATCTTGCGGCTGAAGTCGATGGCGATCACGGTCTCGCTGCGGCAGCCGTGCCGGGCCGGGTCGGCCTTGAAGCTCGGCAGGTCGACGATGGTCATCTCGGGGACGTAAGCGTCGATCTCGGATCGCGCGGGGCGGATCAGCAGGTTGCGGATGAACAGCGAGTGCCAGGCCATCTCGGTGTAGACGCGCGCCTTGACGCGATGCGCCGGGTCGGCACCGCCGTAGAGATCCTGCGCGAAGAGCTCGCGGCCCTCGGCATGGGCGATGAAGTCGCCGAGCAGCGCCTCGAAATGCTCCGGCGTCATCGCCTGGTTGTTGTCCCACCAGACCGTTTTCTCGGTCAGCGCGTCGCGCACCGTGAACTTGTCCTTCGGCGAGCGGCCGGTATGGGTGCCGGTATCGGCGCAGAGCGCGCCACCCCGCGCGAGCTCGGACTCGCCGCGGCGCAGCGACTCCTCGTAGAGCTGCGGCGCTTCCAGGTTCCAGTACACGGCCTTGAGCTTGCGGAAGCCGAAACCCTCGGCACCCTGGGCGGCGTTGAACTGACCGATCGTGTCCACTGAAATCCTCCGGCGGCCGCGTTGTGCTGCAGCCTGTTGTCGAACGAAGACGCGCGAACCCTCGAAAAGGTCCGTCGCCCGGCGGGGGCCCTGCGGCCTTGCCCGGTCTTTAAGCCCGCGCGGCACCGCACTCAAGTCGCTGAAATCGCAAAAGACCCGGCCATTTCGGCTAAATCGTTTGAAATCAGGCGGCATGGTGAGCGAGGATGGTGAACGCCCGGCGCGGCTGCAAACCGGCCTTCAGCCCTGGCCGCGCGCCTGCTGCGCGAGCGCGACCAGGACGCGGCGCAAGCCCGCGGGATCGGTGACGCGCTCCGGAAAGACGAGCCGGCCGCTCTCGTCGCCGCAGACGAGGTCGAGGCCCTCCGGGTCGAGCCCCGTCGCCTTCCAGCGCCCCTCGGGCAGGCCGAGCTGGTGCGTGGCATAAAGGTTCAGCGCTTCGGCATGATCCGCGTTGAGATGGGCGACCGCATCGTCCTCGGCCGCGATCAGCGTCTCGCAGCCCGCGAGATCGAGCAGAACCGCGCCGACCGCGATCTCGCCCGCGCGTGCGAAGCCGCCATTGGGATGAAAGCCGAGGACGGCGAGGCGGAACAGCGAGAAGTCGGGAAAATCGGCGTAGAGCTTCGCCTTGGGATGGCGGGCGAGGAAGCGGCGCCTGGCGTTGGCGTCCGTGCAGCGCTCCGCCCGTCCGACGACGCTGAGCCGTGCGGAATTGGCGAGCGGGTCGCCCTTGCCGAGCGAGGAGACGAGCACGGAGACGCGCGGATCGGCCTCGATGTTGCGCGTGTGGAGCGAAAGCTTCGAGGCCAGGAACAGCGGCGAGCCGTCGACATCCGTGGCGAGGTTGACCAGCGTAGCCAGCGGAAAGCCGCTCGCCGGGTCGAGCGTCGCCAGCGCCGCGATGCGGGCGGTGCGCAGCGTCGCGCGCGCCATGGCGACGGGATCGAAGTCATCAGGGGCGGAACCGCCGAGCTCGAGGCCGCGCGGCGTGATGGCGGCGGGGGCGGCTTCGGTCATCTCCGTCGGTTCCTTGTCGGTCCGATTCCGCGGGCGCGCCGAACCGTTGCGGTATTCGAGCGTTGCGCCATAGCGAATCCGCCTCCGAGCCGCTAGATTGCTGCCATGCTTTGGCCGCTCTCGCAGGGGAGTGGACCCCTTTATTGCAACAAGAGCAAGAGACGAAAGCCTTATGCCAACGATTGCGCTGGTCGATGACGACCGTAACATCCTGACGTCGGTATCCATCGCGCTCGAAGCCGAGGGCTACCGCATCATGACTTACACGGACGGTGCCTCGGCTCTCGACGGGCTGAAGCAGAACCCACCCGACCTCGCGATCTTCGACATCAAGATGCCGCGCATGGACGGCATGGAGCTGCTGCGCCGGCTGCGCCAGAAGTCAGACCTGCCGGTGATCTTCCTGACCTCGAAGGACGAGGAGATCGACGAGCTCTTCGGGCTCAAGATGGGCGCCGACGACTTCATCCGGAAGCCCTTCTCGCAGCGCCTGCTGGTCGAGCGCGTCAAGGCGATCCTGCGCCGGGCCGGCGCCAAGGACACCACCGCCGCAACCCGTGCCGAGGACGCCAAGGCGCTGGAGCGCGGCCTGCTGCGCATGGACCCCGAGCGGCACACCTGCACCTGGAAGGGCGAACCGGTGACGCTGACCGTCACCGAGTTCCTGATCCTGCAGTCGCTGGCGCAGCGCCCAGGTGTGGTCAAAAGCCGCAACGCCCTGATGGATGCGGCCTACGACGACGAGGTGTATGTCGACGACCGCACCATCGACAGCCACATCAAGCGGCTGCGCAAGAAGTTCAATCAGGTCGATGCCGATTTCGACATGATCGAGACACTCTACGGCGTGGGCTACCGCTTCAAGGAAACCTGAGGCCGCCCGCGGCGATGCCAACCCAGACCGGCGCGCCGCAGCGCCGGAGGAGCGGACGTAAAGCCTGAGCATGGCAACGGTCGACAACGAAATCTCCGCGTCGTCGGCGAGAAGCCGCTGGAGCGCCGCCCTGAGACGGCGGCTCGGCCTTGTCTGGCGCCGCACGGCGCGCGCGGTCTCGTCGCGTGCAGCGTCCAGCCTGACCCGGCGTATCGTCGTGCTCAACCTCGGCGGCCTCGTCGCTCTGCTGCTCGGCTTCCTCTACCTCAACCAGTTTCGCGAGGGCCTGATCGAAGCCCGCGTCCAGAGCCTGCTGACGCAGGGCGAGATCATCGCCGGCGCGATTGCCGCCTCGGCCACGGTCGAGACCGATACGATCACGATCGATCCGGACAAGCTGCTGCAGCTCCAGGCCGGCGAGAGCGCCGGCATCGCCGACGATCCGCTCGATTTCTCGATCAATCCGGAGAAGGTCGCGCCGTTGCTGCGCCGCCTCGTGACGCCGACCAAGACGCGGGCGCGGGTCTACGACAAGGACGGCCTGCTCACCATCGACTCACGCAACCTCTATTCGCGCGGCGACATCCTGCGGCTCGACCTGCCGCGCGTCGGCGAGCCGGACGAACCCCCGCTGCTCGAGCGCACCTGGAACATGCTGCGCAACAAGCTCGGCCGTGCCGACGTGCCGGCCTATGATGATTTCGAGAACGCCAACGGCAAGTCCTATCCGGAGGTCGCGCGGGCGCTGAACGGCGTCCCGGCGAGCGTCGTGCGCGTCAACACTCGCGGCCAGACGATCGTCTCTGTGGCGGTGCCGGTGCAGCGCTTCCGCACGGTCAAGGGAGCCCTGCTGCTCTCGACCCAAGGCGGCGATATCGACGCCGTGATCGGCGCCGAGCGCTTCGCCATCTTCCAGGTCTTCGCTGTGGCGGCGGCGGTGATGATCGTGCTGTCCGTCCTGCTCGCCGGCACGATCGCCGAGCCGATCCGCAAGCTCGCCGACGCCGCCCAGCGGGTGCGCCGCGGGGTCAAGTCGCGCGAGCAGATCCCGGATTTCGGCAACCGGCACGACGAGATCGGCCACCTCTCCGGCTCGCTGCGCGACATGACCAAGGCGCTCTACAGCCGCATCGAGGCGATCGAGAGCTTCGCCGCCGACGTCGCCCACGAGCTCAAGAACCCGCTGACGTCGCTGCGCAGCGCCGTCGAGACGCTGCCGCGCGCCAGGAGCGACGAGTCCCGCGGGCGCCTGCTGTCGGTCATCCAGCACGACGTGCGCCGCCTCGATCGCCTGATCTCGGACATCTCCGACGCCTCCCGCCTCGATGCCGAGCTGGCGCGCAACGATTCCGCCCCGGTCGACGTCGCGCAGGTGCTCGAGGCGGTGGTCACGATCCAGAACGAGACGCGCCGCGACGGCCAGGCGGCGATCGCGTTCTCGGCCGACCGGCGCAGCCAGAAGCTCGGCAACGACGCTTTCCTCGTCATCGGCCACGACTCGCGGATCGGCCAGGTCATGGTCAATCTGATCGACAATGCCCGCTCGTTCTCCCCCGCGGAGGGCACGGTGCGCGTCATGCTGTCCCGCATCGCCAACGATGTGCTGGTGACCGTCGAGGACGAGGGGCCGGGCATCGAGCCGCATGCGCTGGAGCGCATCTTCGAGCGCTTCTACACCGACCGTCCGAACGAGGGCTTCGGCCAGAATTCCGGTCTTGGCCTGTCGATCTCCCGGCAGATCGTCGAGGCACATCGCGGCTCGATCCGGGCCGAGAACCGGCTTGGCCCCGCCGACGCCGCGGGCGAGGCCAAGCGGCTCGGCGCCCGCTTCATCGTCCGGCTGCCGGCCGCACATCAGCATGCTGCCTGACCTGCGAGGACGGCCGGCGCCGCGACAGCCCGGCGAGGAGCGCATCCACGGAACCACGATCGCCGTCGGCGAGGCCGGCATCTTGCTGCGCGGTGCCTCCGGCGCGGGCAAGTCGCTGCTGGCGCTCGCCATCATCGCGCTTGCCGGCCAGGCGGGCCGCTTCGGACGGCTCGTCGCCGACGACCGGACGGCCCTGGCCGCGCGCGGCGACCGGCTGATCGCCCGCCCGGTTCCGCCGCTGGAAGGCATCGTCGAGCGCCGCGGGCTCGGCCTCACGCCGGAGCCGGCGACCCCCGCCGCAGTGGTGCGGCTGGTCGTCGATCTCATCGGCGAGGAGCCGCCGCGCATGCCGGAGCCGGAGGAGCTGGTCGACAACCTCTGCGGGATCGACCTGCCGCGCCTGCGCGTGACGGGACGTGCCGGCGACGAGCGGCTCGTGCTCGCGGCGCTCGACTTGTTCACAGGCCACGGCTGAAGGCCATGATTCCGGCGCCTTTGGCCGCAAGTGACTTGCGATTATCTCGCACCTGCCGCATAAACCGCCACCTTGTCCGGGCGCCGCTGCGCGCTCTCCGGTGCTGGATTGAATGATCGGACTGGTCCTCGTGACTCATGGGCATCTGGCGACGGAGTTCCGCGCGGCCCTCGAACATGTCGTCGGCCCGCAGGCCAACCTCGCCACCATCGCCATCGCGCCCGATGACGACATGGAAAGCCGTCGCCGCGACATCATCGCCGCCGTCGAGCAGGTCGAGAGCGGCCGCGGCGTCGTCATCCTGACCGACATGTTCGGCGGCACGCCCTCCAACCTCGCCATCTCCGTGATGGAGCCGGGCCGTGTCGACGTCGTCGCCGGCGTCAACCTGCCGATGCTGATCAAGCTCGCCAGCGTGCGCGAGGAAAAGACGCTCGACGAGGCCGTGACGAGCGCGCAGGATGCCGGGCGCAAATACATCACCGTCGCCAGCCGCGTGCTGGCCGGCAAATAAGGGACAGGCGGAAGGCCGGGATGGACGAAGACTGCGACTGCCCCGAAACCGAAATCCCGCCCGGTGCCCTTTACGGCGAATTCCAGATCATCAACAAGAAGGGGCTGCACGCCCGCGCCACGGCGAAATTCGTGCAATGCGCCGCCCGTTTCGATGCCGACCTCACGGTCAGCCGCTGCGGCGAGACGGTCGGTGCCACCTCGATCATGGGCGTGCTGACGCTCGGCGCCGGCATCGGCTCGACCATCACCATCGTCGCCAGGGGGCCTGAGGCCGGCGAGGCGCTGAAGGCGCTGGGCGAGCTGATCGCCGACCGCTTCGGCGAAGGCGAATAAGACCGAGCCGGGTTTAGCGCGCCTCGCCGGGTGCCTCGAACAGCTTCGGCATATGCGCCTGGTACCAGGCCTTGAGCTCTGCCAGGGCGGGATGCTCGAGATTGCGGCGCAGATAGGCCTCGATCCGCGGCAGGTGCTTGAGATAGCCCGGCTTGCCGTCGCGCTTGTCGAGCCGGGCGAAGATGCCGGCGATCTTCGTGTTACGCTGCGCGCCGAGGATCGCATAGGCGCGGGCGAAGCCGGCGAGGTCGAAATCCGGCGTCTCGGCCCGGCGGGCTGAGCCATAGGCGGCGAGCAGCCGGAGCTCCAGCGCGGCCGGCACGTCGACGCGCGCATCCTGTCCGAGCGCGGCGAGGTCGTAGGCCGGGTGGCCCAGCACCGCGTCCTGGAAGTCGATCACGCCCACCTTGGCGAGGCCGTCCCGCCCGGCGAGCCAGATCAGGTTCGGCGAGTGGATGTCCCGCAGCGTCCAGGTGGCCGGCGCGGCCAGGATCTCGTCGAAGAGCTTCCCCCAGATGCGGCCGAACTCGGCCTGCGTCACCGCCGGCAGCGTCACCCCGGCGATGTGCGGCCCGTACCAGTCGAGGATCAGCTCGGTCTCGATGGCGAGAGCCTGCCGATCGTATTCGGGGATGATGTGGTCGCGCCCCTCCGCCACCGGCAGGATCGCCGGCAGGGTGTGGCGATGCAGGTCGGCGAGCAGCAGGGCCGTCGCCTCGTAGCGCTCGGCGATCGGCTGGCCGTCCTCGTCGAGCACGCCTTCGCTGCCGAGGTCCTCCAGCAGCAGCAGCCCCGTCGCAAGATCCTCGGCCAGGATGTCGGGCGCGGAATAGCCGAGCGAGCGCAGGCCCCGGTCCATCGCGACGAAGGCGTCGACGGTCTCGGCAAGATGGGCGATGGCGCTGTAGGGCTTGCCCATGCGGATCGGCGGCCCGTCCGGGCGCGGCGGCGAGATCATCAGCACCGCCGTCTCGCCCGTGGGGCGGGTCAGGCGCTCATAGGCCCGCGTCGAGGCGTCACCCAGCATGAAGTCGCGCCGCGCCTCGCCCCAGCCGGCCCTGTCGATGAGCCGCCGCGAAGCGACCGCGATCGCAAGGCGCTGCTTCCACAGCACGCCGCCGGCCAGGTCGGCGATACGGCCGGTCTCCGGATTGTCGGGGTCGACGTCGAGCACGATGTCGAGGCGCCGCCCGGCCGGCAGGCGCTCGCCGGCGCGGTCGGGCCATTCCACCAGCATGACCGCCTGGTCGACATCCTCGACGAGGCCGAGATCGTCGAGCTCCTCCGGCGAGCGGACCCGGTAGAGATCGGCATGCAGCACCGGTCCGCGCGGCGTCTCGTAGCTCTGAACGAGGGTGAAGGTCGGGCTCGGCGCCTCCAGCTCCGGATCGCCGGCGAGCTCGCGCAGGATGGCCCGGGCGAGCAGCGACTTGCCGGAGCCGAGATGGCCCGACAGCGCGACGATGTCGCCGGGCTTGAGGATCGCGGCGATGTCCGCGGCGAGGCGCGCCGTCGCCGCCTCGTCCGCCAGCAGGAGCCGGTGCGTGCCGGCCGCGCGGGCTTCGTCCGTCATTCGGCGGCGTCCGAGAGCGGCAGGCCCTGCGCCGGGAAGATCGCGGTGACGCGCGTGCCCTGTCCCGGCGTCGAATCGAGCTCGACATGGCCGCCGTGCAGGGCGACGATCGAGCGCACGATCGAGAGGCCCAGGCCGACGCCGCGATGGCTGGAGCCGAGCGAATGGCTCTCGAAGCGTTCGAAGACCTTCTCCTTGACCTCGGCCGGGATGCCGCGGCCCTGATCGGCGACGGTGAGGCGGATGTCGCTGCCCTGCCGCGTCGCGGTGACGCGGACGGTCTGGCCGGGCGAGGAGAAGCCGATCGCGTTGGAAAGCAGGTTGAACAGCACCTGCCGCAGCCGCTTGCCGTCGGCCCTCAGCGAGCCGGTGCGCGGGTCGATCTCGACCTTCAGCGCCAGTTTGCTGTCGGTCAGCCGGTCCTGCAGCCCCGCCGCCGCCTGGGCGATGGTGTCGGCGACGTCGACATCCTGGATGTCGAGCGTCAGCGCGCCGTTGTCGATCGTGGCGAGGTCGAGGATGTCGTTGATGATGGCGAGCAGGGCGCCGGACGAACGCACGATATGGGAGGTGTAGTCGCGCTGCTTCTCGTTGAGCGCGCCCACCGTCTCGGTGCCGAGGAGCTGCGCGAAACCGATGATGTTGGTCAGCGGCGAGCGCAATTCGTAGGAGACGTGGTGGACGAAGTCCTCGCGCAGCCGCGAGACCTTTTCCAGCGCCTCGTTCTTTTCGGTCAGCGCCCGCTCGACGTTCACGCTGGCCGTGACGTCGGCGAAGGAGAGCAGCGTCGCACCGTCCGGCAGGGGCGCGGCGGCGATGTCGAGCACCACGCCGTCGCGGCGTTCGATGCGGCAGCGATAGTCCTCGCGCGCGTCACGCACGCCGGTGACGGTGCTCAGCAGTTCGCGCCAGACCTCGTCCTGCGGGAAGAGCGGCCGGCAGAGCCTGACCACCTCGTCGATATGCGGCGCGCTGGCGAGCATCTCCGCGTCGATGCGCCAGGATTGCGCGAAGGCCGGGTTGGAGAGCCTGAGCCGCCCGTCCGAGCCGAACACGGCGACGCCCTCGCGCAGCGAATCCAGCGTCTCGCGCTGGGTCCGGGTCAGCGCGTTGAAGCGCGATTCCAGCGTGAAGCGCTCGGTGACGTCGTCATAGAGATAGGTGACGCCGCCCTGCGGATTGGGGCTGGAGACGACATGGATCGTGCGCCCGTCCGGCAGGTACCACCAGTCCTCGGCGGCACGCGTCGCGGTGTAGGCCGCATGCACGCCGGTCTTCCAGCTCCGGTAGTCGCCGAGCTCCGGCAGGCGCCGTTCCGAGCGCAGCCGGTCGAGGATCTCGCCGTCGCTGGGCAGGCCGTCGAGGAAGGACGGATCGAGCGACCAGAGCGCGTCGAAGCCGGAATTGCGATAGAGCAGGCGCTGCGAGCCGTCGAAGACCGCGACGGCCGTCTTCAGCCGGTCGAGCGTGCGGACATGGGCGTCCATCTGGCGCTGCAGATCGGCGCGGACCGACTCGAGTTCGCTCATATCGGTGGCGAAACCGGCAAAGCCCGTCGGCGTCGGCAGTTCGACGACGTCGAGGGTCCGGCGCTGGCCGGCGACCACGGCGGGCGCGCGGATCGTGAAGGGGTTGCCCTCGCGCCGGGCCCGCGCCGCGGCTTCGCGTTCGTTGCGGTCGAGCAGCTCCAGCCCGCCCTTCACGGCGGTGCCGGCATCCGAGGCTTCCACCGCGCCGACATAGGCGGCATTCACCCAGGCGAGGCGGCCATCGGCATCGCGCATCCAGGCCGGGTGCGGCAGCCCGGCCAGCAGGCTCGCCAGCGCCGCGTGATCGGCGGTGACCCGCTCAAGCTCGCTGCGCAGCGTCATCACCTGCGCGCGCTCGCCGGTGACCTCGCGGAAGCGGATGACAGCCCGCCCGGCAACAGGTCGGCCTTCGATGTCGACGAAGGGGCCTGATTTGCTGCGGATCGTGAAGGCGAAGGCCTCGCCATGCTCCTTCAGCGCGTCGGTCGCGAGTTCGAGCCGCTTGGCGTCGGTCGGCGCGGCCCAGCTGCCATAGGCCAGGGCGAGAGCCGCTCCGGGTGCGCCGAGGAAGCCGCTGTCGCCTTCGAAGACCGGCTGCGCGTCGCGTCCGTTCCAGCTCGCGATCACCTGCGGGTCGGCCGCGAGCAGGATGGAGAGACGCTCCTGGTGCCCGCGCGCCGCTTCGAGCTCGCTTGCCAGCCTCGCCTCGCGCCGCTGCCAGCGCGAGCGCTCGCGGACGTAGACGAGGGAGGTGGTGGTGGCGAAGACGGTGAGGCCGGCGAGGATGATCGAGAGCGCGCCGGTGCTCATCAGGTCGAGCTTGGCCGGGGCGAACCACTCGCTCTGGGCGAAGGCCGGTACGGGCAGCAGGGCGAGTGCGGGCACATATCCGGCGGACAGCATCCTGCGCGCACGCCCGCCGCCACCTCGCCCCTGTCTCCCCGCGCTTCTCATGCCGCGTCCGTCGCCTCTCGGGCGGCCTGGGCCGCCAATATCGCAGGTCTCGCCGGAATCGGTCTCGCGGAGCCGGGCTTCGCACCCTCTCCGGCGGCCGATACACGCGCGCCACCACGCCAATCACATCAGAGCTTGAACCGGGCCGCGCCGTCTCGGCACCCCCGAATCAGTTCCACTGTAATCACCGCTCGACTCCGTCAGGAAGTGCTTAATCGCCGGTAAACGGGGAGTTTTTCGAAGTGGGCGGAAAGTGAATCCGCCGCTAACAAGGTCTAGTGATTTGCAGGATTCAGAATACCATTAGTTGGGTTCTCGTGTTGTTCCGGGCCGACCTGTCCGACAAAAAAGGCCCGGCTTGCGCCGGGCCTGCTGGTTCTTGCCGCTGCCAGGATGTCAGTAGCGGTAGTGCTCCGGCTTGAACGGGCCCGCCTGCGGCACGCCGATATATTTCGCCTGGGCGTCGTTGAGCTTGGTGAGCTTGGCGCCGACCTTGGCGAGGTGGAGCGCGGCGACCTTCTCGTCGAGATGCTTCGGCAGGGTGTAGACGTTGTTCTGGTAGTTGGCGTGATGGTTCCAGAGCTCGATCTGGGCGAGCGTCTGGTTCGAGAACGAGCAGGACATCACGAAGGACGGGTGGCCCGTGGCGTTGCCGAGGTTCACCAGGCGGCCTTCCGAGAGCAGGATGATGCGCTTGCCGTCGGGGAACTCGATCTCGTCGACCTGCGGCTTGACGTTGTCCCACTTGAAGTTCTTCAGGCCGGCGACCTGAATCTCCGAGTCGAAATGGCCGATATTGCAGACGATCGCGCGGTGCTTCATCGCGCGCATGTGGTCGACCGTGATGACGTCGAGATTGCCCGTCGCCGTGCAGAAGATGTCGCCGCGCGGGGCTGCGTCTTCCATCGTCACGACCTCGTAGCCTTCCATCGCCGCCTGCAGGGCGCAGATCGGGTCGACCTCGGTGACGAGCACGCGGCAGCCGGCCTGGCGCAGCGAGGCGGCCGAGCCCTTGCCGACGTCGCCATAGCCGGCGACAACCGCGACCTTGCCCGACATCATCACGTCGGTGCCGCGGCGGATGGCGTCGACCAGCGACTCGCGGCAGCCATAGAGGTTGTCGAACTTCGACTTGGTGACGCTGTCGTTGACGTTGATCGCCGGGAACGGCAGGCGGTTGGCCTTGGCCAGCTCGTAGAGGCGGTGCACGCCGGTGGTGGTCTCCTCGGAGACGCCCTTGATCGCGGCGCGGGTCTTGGTGAACCAGCCCGGATTGGCCTTGAGCTGACGCTTGATCAGCGCGAAGAAGATCGTCTCTTCCTCATTGCCCGGCTTGTCGAGGAAGGCGGCATTGCCGGCCTCGGCCTCGGCGCCGAGGATGATCAGCATGGTCAGGTCGCCGCCGTCGTCGAGGATCATGTTCGGCGTCCCGCCGTCGCCCCAGGTCGCGGTCTTCAGCACGTATTCCCAGTACTCCTCCAGCGTCTCGCCCTTGATGGCGAAGACCGGGGTGCCGGTCGCGGCGATCGCGGCGGCGGCGTGGTCCTGGGTCGAGAAGATGTTGCAGGACGACCAGCGCACATCGGCGCCGAGTTCCTTCAGCGTCTCGATCAGCACGGCGGTCTGGATGGTCATGTGCAGGCAGCCGGCGATGCGGGCGCCCTTGAGCGGGGCCTTGCCCTTGTATTCCTCGCGGATCGCCATCAGGCCCGGCATCTCGTCCTGGGCCATGTTGATTTCCTTGCGGCCGTAATCCGCAAGCGCGATGTCCTTGACGATGTAATCCGACACGGGGGCGCTCCAATCGCTCGATCTGAATCTGGCCGGCTCTCTAGCAGCCCTCTCGAGCGAAGGCAATCAAAGATATAAAGATGTCTTTATATGGACTGGTCGAGCAGCGATCCGCGATGCACGCGGAAGCTGGACGATGCCGTCGGCGGGCTTGTCTGCTAGCCTCCGGCGACCGACAGGGAGATTCGCGTGACCACATCCGCCTCGCCGCCAATCCGCCGCGCCATGGTGCTTGCGGCCGGGCTCGGCCAGCGCATGCGCCCGATCACCGACACGCTGCCGAAGCCGCTGGTGAAGATCGGCGGGCGGAGCATGCTGGATCATATGCTCGACCGGCTGGCGGATGCCGGCGTCGAGGAGGCGGTGGTCAACGTCCATCACCTTGCCGGTCAGGTCGAGACCCATCTTGCCGGCCGGCTGCGCCCGCACATCACTGTCTCCGACGAACGCGCCGAGCTGCTCGAGACCGGAGGCGGCGTGAAGAAGGCGCTGCCCCTGCTGGGGACGGCGCCGTTCTTCCACACCAATTCCGATGCGCTCTGGAGCGAGACCGGCAAGCCGGCCTTGCCGGCCATGGCGCAGCGCTGGGAGCCGGAGCGCATGGATATCCTGCTTCTGCTCGCGGATATGGAGACCAGTCTCGGCTTCGACGGTGCCGGCGACTTCTTTTGCGACGGCGATGGCCGCCTGGCGCGCCGCGGTGCGGCTGCGCGCGCGCCCTGGGCCTATGCCGGCGTCGCCATCCTGAAGCCCGGGCTCTTCGCGGATACGCCCGAGGGGCCGTTCTCGCTCAACCTGCTCTTCGACCGTGCCATCGCGCAGGGGCGGCTCTTCGGCGAGGTGCTGGAAGGGCGCTGGCTGCATGTCGGCACGCCCGAGGCGATCGCCCCGGCCGAGGCCGCGCTCGCCGCCGCACAGCCGGTCCATGCCTGAGCTCAACCTGTTCAGCATTCCGGCCGGCGCGCCCTTCCTGGAAGTGCTGGCGCAGGCGATGCTGGATGGCCGCTTCGGTCCGGTCCATGACCCGGCCGATCCTGCCGCCATGGCCCGCGCCACCCTTTATCTGCCGACGCGCCGCGCCGCTCGCGCCTTCACCGCGATTCTGGCGGACAGGCTCGGCGGCAAGCCGTTGCTGCTGCCGCGCATCGTCCCGCTCGGCGATGTCGACGAGGCCGAGACCGCTCTGATCGGTTCCGGCGCCTGGGCAGGCGAGCGTGTCGTGCCGATCGAGCCGCTGGCGCGGCGCATGCTGCTGACCCGGCTGGTCGATGCCTGGGGCCGCAGCGCCAATCGCAGCCATCTCCGCCTCGATCCGTCGGAGCCCTCGCTGGTGCCGGCGACGCTCGCCGAGGCCTATGGGCTCGCGGGCGACCTCGCCGCATTGCTCGACCAGATGCAGACCGAGCGCGTCCCGGTCGAAAGGCTGGGCCACCTCGATGCGGTGCGCTTCGACAAGGTCTGGCAGCTCAATGCCGGCTTCCTCGGCATTCTCGGCGAGGCCTGGCCGCAGATCCTCGCCGATCTCGGCGCCTGCGATCCCGCCGCCTTCCGCAATCGCATGCTGGCGGCCGAGCGCGAGCGCCTGCTCGCCGACGGGGCGAGGGGGCCGATCATCGCCGCCGGCTCGACCGGCACGGTGCCGGCCACCGCGGAATTGCTCGCGGCCATCGCCCGCCTGCCGAACGGGGCGGTGGTGCTGCCCGGCATCGACCTTGCCCTGCCGGAGCGAGCCTGGGCCGCGATCAAGGACGAGCCCGCTCCCTCGCATCCGCAGGCGGCCCTGCACCACCTGCTGGAGGTGCTGCAGGCGACGCGCGACGATGTGCGCGAGCTCGCCGCGCCGGATGCGCCGCGCACGGCCCGCGCCGACCTCGCCCGCGAGGCGATGCTGCCGGCCTCCGTCACCGAGCTCTGGTCGGATCTCGGCCAGCGCGTGCCGCACGCGGCCGCCGAGACCGCCTTCGCCGGTCTGCGCATCGTCGAGGCGGCCGATGAGCGCGAGGAGGCCCTGCTCGTCGCTCTGGCGCTGCGCGAGGCGCTGGAGCAGCCCGGCCACCACGCCGCGCTGGTGACGCCGGACCGCGGCCTCGCGGAGCGCGTCGCGGTCGAGCTCAGGCGCTGGGATGTCGAGGTCGACGATTCCGCCGGCCTGCCGCTCGGCCGCTGGCCGGCCGGCTCGCTGCTGCGATTGATCCTGGAAGCCGCATTGGCGCGGATGACGCCGACGACGCTGGTGCCGCTGCTCGCTCATCCCCTCTGCCGGCTGGAGTTGAGCCGCGAAGCGCTGGCGCGCGGTGCGTCGGCGTTGGAAATCGGCGTCTGGCGCGGCAATGCGGTCGGGAAAGGGCTCGCCGGCCTGCATGTCGCGCTCGATCAGTGGGACGCGCTGCGCGAAGGGCGGCATGTGCCCGGCCCGCGCGAGCGCCTGACGAGCGAGGATCGCGCCGCTGCGGTGGAATTGCTGCGCGCCATCGAGCGGGCGAGCGCCTCCTTGCTCGAAGCGCTCTTCCTCGAAAAGCCGTCGCTGGCGGCGGTCGTGGCGGCGGCGCGCGCCGCGGTCACTGCGTTCAGCGCGGGCGAAGCCGGCCAGCCGCTCGCCTTCGTCGGGCCTGACGGCGAGGCGCTGTCGGGCCTGTTCGACGAATTGGCCGCAGCGGAAGCCGTGATGCCGCCCGGTGGCCGGGCGCAGGATTTCGTCGCGATCCTCGACGGCTTGCTCGGCGAGCGCGCCGTGACGCGCAAGGTGCCCGGCCATCCGCGCGTCGCGATCTGGGGGCTCCTCGAAGCGCGCCTGCTCGAAGCCGACCACATCGTGCTCGGTGGCCTCAACGAAACCGTCTGGCCGCCGCAGACCACGACCGATTCCTTCATCAACCGGCCGATGCGCGCCGAGCTTGGCCTGACGCCGCCGGAGCGGCGCATCGGCCAGACCGCGCATGATTTCGTCCAGGCGCTGATGGCGCGCTCGGTCACGCTGACCCGTCCGCGCAAGGCCGGCGAGGCGGAGACCATCGCCTCGCGCTTCTGGCAGCGCCTGCAGGCGGTGACGCCGGCGCCGGTCTGGCAGGGGGCGTTGGTGAAAGGCGAGAAGCTGCGTAGCCTCGCCGCTTTGCTCAGCGCTCCCGCCGCTGCGAAGCCGGTGGGGCGCCCGGCGCCGCGCCCGCCGCGCGATCTACAGCCGCTCTCGCTCAGCGTCACCGAGGTCGAGACGCTCTATCGCGATCCCTACCAGATCCATGCCCGCAAGATCCTCGGGCTCGATGCGCTCGACGACCTGATCGAGGACCCGAGCGCGCAGGATCGCGGCAAGCTGCTGCACGGCATCGTCGAGGGCTTCACCAGAACCTATCCCGAGCAGTTGCCCGCCGATGCGCTGGCGCAGGTCGTCGCCATCGGCAACCGCCTGTTCCACGACTATGACGACGTGCCGGAGGTGCGCGCCTTCTGGTGGCCGCGCTTCCTGCTGACGGCAGGCCATTTCATTCGCTGGGAGGAGCGCCGCCGCGGCGACATCGCCCGCATCGGCGTCGAGCTCGGCACCGGCGCGAGCTTCAGGCTGGCCGATGGCAGCGAGTTCCGCCTGCACGGCCGCGCCGACCGCATCGAGCTGACCCGAGAGCCCAGCCTGCGCATCGTCGATTTCAAGACCGGCGCGCCGCCGAGCAAGGCGCAGGTCGAGAAAGGCTTCGCCCCTCAGCTCACGCTCGAAGCCGAACTCGCCGCCCGCTCCGGCTTCAAGGGGCTCGCCGGGCCGACGCCGGTCTCAAGCCTGCTTTACATGAAATTGCATCACGATCCGAAGGGCTGGGCCAAGGACAAACCGCTCGACTTCGACGGCGAGCCGCTGGCCGATGTAGCTGCCCGCCATCTCGACAACCTGCTCAAGCATCTCGACGCACTGCGTTCCGGCCGCGAGCCCTACGTCTCGCGCCGCGCCCCCGACTACATCCGCTACGCCAGCCCCTACGACCATCTCGCCCGGGTCAAGGAATGGTCGGCCGCTCCCGGTGGCGGCGACGAGGGAGGCGAGCCGTGAAGCCGGGCTGGATCGTCCCGCCGCTGACCAATCAGCGCCAGGCGTTGGCCGCCGACCCCGGCCTCTCCGCCTGGGTCTCGGCCAACGCTGGCTCGGGCAAGACCCATGTGCTGGTCAACCGCGTGCTGAGGCTCCTGCTGGACGGCGTCCCGCCCGGCCGGATGCTCTGCATCACCTATACCAAGGCGGCCGCCGCCAACATGGCGAACCGCATCTTCAAGGCGCTCGGCAACTGGGCGACGCTCGACGCCGAGAGCCTGCGCCGCGCGTTGACGCAACTGACCGGCCGGGCGCCGACCCTGGCCGAGCAGGCGAAGGCCCGCCGCCTTTTCGCGGAATCGCTCGAGACGCCGGGCGGCCTCAGGATCGAGACGATCCACGCCTTCTGCACGCGCGTACTGCAGGCTGCCCCGTTCGAGGCCAATGTGCCGCCGCGCTTCGAGGTCGCGGACGATCTGGCCCAGGCCGAGATGCTGCGCGAGGCGCGGCGTGAACTGCTCGCTCTCGTCGCCGCCGACCCGCAAGGTGCCGAAGCCAGGGCGCTCGACTTGCTGGCAAGGCTGGCGGCGCAGGATTCCTTCGAGACCATGGTGCAGGAGGCGCTGCGCCAGCGCGCCCTGTTCAGCGACGAGAACGGTCGCGCCCGTGATGCCGAAGGAATGCGCGCCGGTATCGCCGCCTTCCTCGGCATCGCGCCCGATCTCGACGCCGGCACGGTCAAGGCCGCTTTTCGCGCCGAGCTGGCGGCGCTTCCCGGTCTTTCCGGGCTGATCGAGACGCTCGGCGCCGGCAGCACGACGCGCCAGACCTGCGCTGCCAATCTCCGCGCGCTGCTGGCGGGGCAGGACGATGGCGACCCGGTCGCCTTCTGCCGCCGCGGCCTGATCACCGCTGAGGGCACGGTCAACGCCAACATTCGCGGCAAGGGGAAATCCGAGCTGGACGGTGCGCCGCTCGCCGCCCTGGAGGCGCTTGCGGCACTGGTGCTGGCTGCGGGCGAGCGGCTGAATGCCGTCGCCATTCGTGATCGCAGCGCAGCGCTGGCGCTGCTGGTGACGCGGATGCTCGCCTCCTATCAGCGCCAGAAGAGCCTGCGCTCGCTGCTCGACTATGACGACTTGATCGCGCGCACACGCTCGCTGCTGGAGCGGGTCGAGGCGGCCTGGGTGCTTTACAAGCTCGACGCCGGCATCGACCACATCCTGCTCGACGAGGCGCAGGACACCGGCGAGGCGCAATGGGCGATCCTGCGCAAGCTCGCCGAGGAGTTCACCAGCGGCGGCGATCTCCGCGTGAAGCCGCGCACCATCTTCGTCGTCGGCGACGAGAAGCAGTCGATCTACGGGTTTCAAGGAGCGGCACCGGCCGCGTTCGGCGAGGAGCGACGCGCGCTCGCCCAGCGGATCGAGGCGGCTGAACTCGCCTTCGAGGCGATCAGCCTCAACACCTCCTTCCGCTCGGCGCCGGACATCATGCAGGCGGTCGATGCCGTCTTCGCCCTGCGCGAGCACGCACGCGGCCTCGTCTTCGACGGCGCGCCGCGGCCGGAGACGCACGATACGGTCCGCCGCAGCGTGCCCGGCACGGTCGACCTCTGGCCGCTGGCCGCCAACGATACCGGCGAGCCGCCCGATGCCTGGACCACGCCGGTCGACGCGCCCGAGCGCCGCAGCGGCACGATCAAGCTCGCCGGACGCATCGCGGCGACCCTGCAGCGTTGGCATCGCGATCGCCGCGACGATCGCGGCAACCCCTTCGCGGCCGGCGACGTCATGATCCTGCTGCGCCAGCGCGGCGCGCTGTTCGAGGCGATCGTCAAGGCACTGAAGGACGCCGGTGTCCCCGTCGCAGGCCGCGACCGCCTGACGCTCGCCGAGCATCCGGCTGTGGAGGATCTCGTCGTGCTCGGCCGGGCACTCCTGCTGCCCGACGACGACCTGACGCTGGCGACGGCGCTCAAGACGCCGCTGATCGACTTCGACGATGACGACCTCCTGCGCCTCGCGCCCGGCCGCAGCGGCTCGCTGCGCGCGGCCTTGCAGGAGGCGGCGGAAGGCGAGCCGCGCTATGCCGCCGCCGAGGCGAAACTCGTGCATTGGACGCGCGAAGCGGGGCGTTGCGGGCCGTTCCGCTTCTTCGCCGACCTGCTCGGCCCCGGCGGCGGGCGCAACCTCGCCCTGGCGCGGCTCGGCGCCGAGGCGGGCGACGCGCTCGACGCCTTCCTCAATGCCGCGCTCGAGCATGAGCGGCGCTACGGCCCCTCGCTCGCTGGCTTCCTCCAGCACGTCACCGGCAGCGCGACCGATGTGAAGCGCGACCTTTCGGCCAGCGCCGGCGAGGTCCGCGTCATGACCGTCCACGGCTCGAAGGGGCTCGAGGCGAAGATCGTCATCCTCGCCGATCTCGGCCCCGAGCCGGGTGCGAAACGCCTGCCCAAGATCCTCGCCGTGCCGGCTCCCAGAGGCGAGATCGTGCCGATCTGGCCACCGGCCAGCGCCGAGGACACGGCGGCGACGGCTGGCGCCAAGGCAAAGGTCGTCGAGCAGATGGTCGAGGAGCATCACCGGCTGCTCTACGTCGCCATGACCCGGGCCGAGGACCGGCTGATCATCTGCGCGGCGCAGCCCAAGGGCGAGGCGCCGCAGGGCAGCTGGTACGCGATGATCGCAGAGGGGCTTGCCGCCTCCGAAGCCGGCTTGCAGGAGATCGGGGAGGGCGAGGCGGCGATCCTGCGCTTCAGCGTGACGCCGCCTGCGCCGCCCGCCGAGAGCAAGCCGACACTCGCAGACGCGGCGAAACCCGTGGCGCCCGCCTGGCTCGCCCGCCCCGTCCCGCGCGAGGCCGAGCCGCTGCCGCCGCTGAAGCCCTCGGGTGCGCTCGCCGCCGCCGATGGCGAGGAGCGGCCGGGCGATGGGCCGTTCCTCGCCGAGGCGGCGGCGGCCGGCCGGCTCGCGCATCTCCTGCTGCAGATCCTGCCCGAGGTGCCCGTGGAGCGCCGTGCCGGGACGGCGCTGGCCCTGGTCGCGGCTCGTGGGGGTGCCCTGCCGCAGGCCCGGCGGCAGGAGATCGCGGCGAAGGTGACTGCCTTGCTGCATGCGCCGGAGCTGGCCGGGCTGTTCGCCGGCGATTCGCTGGCCGAGACGCCGGTATCGGGAACCGTCCGGCTGCCGGACGGCACGGTGCGCACCATCTCCGGGCGGATCGACCGGCTCGCGATCACGCCGGGGGCCGTCATCGTCGCCGATTTCAAGACCACGGCGCGCCCGCCTGTCGGCCTCGACGCGGTTCCGATGGCGACGATGGCGCAGCTTGCCGCCTACGCCGCGCTGCTGCGCGACATCTATCCCGGACGTAGCATCAGGGCCCTGCTGGTCTACACGGCGAACCTGGCCTGTCTGGAGATCGGGGCCGACCGGCTTGCAGCCGCGCTGGCGGCCCTGGCCGGTCGCGCGCCCGGCGCCGGCGCGGCGGAACTAGGATAGGCTCGATCATGCGAATCCTGCCCTCCCTGATGCTGCGCCCCCGGTTGCTGGTGGCGCTGGCCGCCGGTGTGGGAGCGGCGGCGCTGCTCCCAGGCGATTGGCGTTGGGCGACGCGGCTCCTGCTCGCATGGGACGCCGGCGCGATCCTCTACCTCGCGCTGCTGGTGTCGACGATGTTCACGGAGACGGTCGACCAGATCAGGGCGCGGGCCGAGCGGCAGGACGAGGGAGCGCTGGCGATCCTCGTCATCGCCTGCCTGGCGGTGAGCGCGAGCCTGATCGCGATCGTGGTCCAGCTGGTCGGGCTGGGGAATATCCCGGCTGCCGAGCGGGGTGCCCATCTCGGGCTCGGAGGCTTCACGATCCTGTGCTCGTGGACGCTGCTGCACGCCTTCTTCACGCTGCACTACGCCGGCATCTACTATCGCGCCGGAAAGGTCGACCGCTGCCTCGATTTTCCGGGCAAATCCGATCCGGACTACATCGATTTCCTGTATTTCTCCTACACGATCGGCTGCACGTCGCAGACATCCGACATCGCCGTGACGACGCGCCACGCGCGCGGCATCGTCCTGCTCCATTCGATTCTGACCTTCGTCTTCAACACCTCGATCCTGGCCATGGCGATCAATGTCGGCGCGAGCCTGGTGTCGGGCGGGCAATAGGCGGCGCGCGCGGCTCGTCCCTGCGGCGGCCGCGCCTTGACCGGAAGGGCGGGCGTTCATAGCTTCGCTGGCGAAGGGTGGCCCCGGCCTCCCGCTGTAACCGAAAGGCGGCCAGTCATGGCGACGAACAAGGTAACCGACCAGAGCTTCGAGGCCGACGTCCTGAAGTCCTCCGAGCCGGTCGTTGTGGACTTCTGGGCGGAATGGTGCGGCCCTTGCCGCATGATCGGCCCGGCGCTTGAGGAGATCGCGACCGAGCTCCAGGGCAAGGTCAAGATCGTGAAGATGAACGTCGACGAGAATCAGCAGATCCCGGCCCAGTTCGGCATCCGCTCGATTCCGACCCTGATGCTGTTCAAGGACGGCAAGCTTGCCTCCCAGAAGGTTGGCGCCGCCCCCAAGAGCGATCTTTCGCGCTGGATTTCGGCGGCCGTCTGATTCGCAGCCGGCCGGGAACGAAAAAGGCCCGCCCCTGTCGGAGGGGCGGGCCTCGCCGTTTCAGGGCCAGGAGCTTCTTCAGGGCCAGGACTTCGCCTCAGCCCCGGCTGTTCTTGTCGATCGCGAACGCGCCCGCGCCGGCGAAGACGAGATAGAGGAAGACGAAGCAGTAGAGGATCGCGGCGTCGCCGCCGTTCAGCGCCGGATAGAGGCTCCTGGGCGCATGGGCCATCCAGTAGGCGAAGGCCATCTGGCCGCACAGGATGAAGGCGACGATCCGGGTCTGGAAGCCGACGAGCAGCAGCAGGCCGCCGACGAATTCGAGCACGCCGGCGAACCAGTAGAGCGTGAAGGCCGCCGGCAGGGCGCCGCCGGCGGGCGGTGCCGGAAAGCCGAACAGCTTCTGGGTGCCGTGCAGGATGAAGATCAGCGCGGTGACGATGCGCAGCAGCCCGAGACAATAGGGCGCGTAGCGATTGAGCGAGTTCATCGGTATCCTCTGTCGAAGCAGTGAGCGGGTTTTGAACGGTCCTGCGCGTTTCCTGCCGGCTTTTAGGCAGGGCTCTCGACTTTGCGCAATATCCCGATGGACGTGATTTCTGCTTGCGCTTTTGCAAATTTGATCACGTTCGCGCGACGGTTGTGTTATTCGTGCCGCAGCGCACGCTTTACGAACCCTTAAAAGCGCCATGTTTGAATCCTGTTACACCTGATCGCTTGATGGGCGGGATTTCGGCCGAACGGGACAGGATGAACGACCGGTTTTCACGAGGCGAGCGGCGCGAGCCCTCCTTTGGCTACGAGCGCGGCGAGAGCCGCGATGACGGTGACATGCGCCTTTCTCCCGACGATCGTCCGACCCGCTTCCAGAGGGCCGCGGCTCCGGCGGAACCGGAGCGGCAACTGCGCAACCCGCCGCGCCGCGACAAGCGCCCGGCCGGCGGCGGCGGTGGCGGCGGCAAGAAGCGGGGGCGCCGACGGCGACGCTCGCTCTTCGGCGGGCTGATCTACTGGAGCATGGTTCTCGGTCTGTGGTGCGTCATCGGCGTCGGCGGCGTCGTGGCTTACTACGCCTCGCAGCTGCCGCCCATCGACCAGCTGACCGTGCCGCGCCGGCCGCCCAATATCGCGATCCTGGCGGCTGATGGCTCGCTGCTTGCCAACCGGGGCGAGACCGGCGGGCGCACCATCACGCTCGGCGAGGTGCCGCCTTATCTGCCGAAGGCCTTCGTCGCCATCGAGGACAGGCGTTTCTACGACCATTTCGGCGTCGATCCGGTCGGCATCACCCGCGCCGTCGTCAACAATCTGCGCGGCCATGGCGGCATGCAGGGCGGCTCGACCCTGACCCAGCAGCTCGCCAAGAACCTGTTCCTGACGCAGGAGCGCACGGCCGCCCGCAAGATCCAGGAAGCGATCCTGGCGCTCTGGCTGGAACGCACCTACACCAAGGACCAGATCCTCGAGCTCTATCTCAACCGCGTCTATTTCGGCTCGGGCGCCTATGGCGTCGAGGCGGCGGCGCAGCGCTACTTCAACAAGTCGGCGCGCTCGGTGACGATCGCGGAGGCGGCGATGCTGGCGGGCCTCGTCCAGGCGCCGTCGCGGCTGGCGCCCAACCGCAATCCCGACCTCGCCGAGAAGCGGGCGAAGCTGGTGATCGCCGCGATGGCCGACCAGGGCTTCATCTCGCAGGAGGCAGCCAAGACCGCGATGACGGCCCCGGCCGAGGTGCCCGAGCGCACGGGCGCGGGCTCCGTGAACTACGCCGCCGACTACGTCATGGACGTGCTCGACGACTTCATCGGCGCCGTCGACGGCGACGTCACCGTGCTGACGACGATCGACACGAAGCTGCAGAGCTCGGCCGAGACCATCCTGGTCGATGCGCTTTCTGCCCAGGGGACCAAGCTGCACGCCTCGCAGGGCGCGGTGGTCTCGCTGGCGCCGGACGGGGCCATCCGCGCCCTGATCGGCGGGCGGGACTATACCAAGAGCCAGTTCAACCGCGCCACCGCGGCCCGCCGCCAGCCCGGCTCCTCCTTCAAGCCCTTCGTCTATCTGACGGCGATGGAGAAGGGGCTCACGCCGGACACGATCCGCGACGACGCGCCCTTCTCGATCAAGGGCTGGGAGCCGGAGAACTATTCGCGCACCTATCGCGGCCCGGTGACGCTGCGAACCGCGATGCAGCATTCGCTCAACACCATCGCGGCGCGGCTGATCCAGGAAGTGACCCCGCGCGAGGTCGTGCGCACGGCGCAGCGCCTGGGCATCACCTCCGCGATCCAGCCGAACCTGTCGCTGGCGCTCGGCACCTCGGAGGTGACGCCGCTCGAGATGACGGCCGCCTATGCCACCTTCGCCAATGGCGGCCAGTCGGTGCTTCCCTATGTCATCCGCGAGGTCCGGCAGACCAACGGCAAGGTCGTCTACGCCCGCAAGGCCAACAATCTCGGCACGGTCATCCAGCCGCAACCGCTGGCGATGATGGACACGCTGTTCAACGCGGTGATGAACGGCGGCACCGGCAGCAAGTTCAACATTCCCGGCTGGGAGGTCGGCGGCAAATCGGGCACGACGCAGGACTACCGCGACGCCTGGTTCGTCGGCTTCACCGCCCGGCTGGTCACGGCCGTCTGGGTCGGCAATGACGACAATTCGCCGATGCGGCGCGTCACCGGCAGCGGCCTGCCCGGCGAGATCTGGGGCAAGTACATGAAGCTCGCCCATGCCGGCGCCCAGCCGATGCCGTTGCCCGGCGGCTTCTGGCAGGGCGCGCCGACGCCGGTCGAGGCGCCGGTCGCCCAGGCCGGGCCGCCGCAGGGCGTTCCGCAGCAGGCGCCGCTCGGCGGCGACCGGGCCTGGGTGCCGCCGCAGCCGCAGGAAAAGAACTTCTTCGAGCGCCTCTTCGGCGGCTGATGCCGGCTTCCGGCCGTCAGCTCCTGCCGGTCCGCTCCCTGGCGGCGCGGACCGGGCCGCTGAGCTTGAACAGCAGAAAGGCGGCGATCCCCAAAGCCGACATCACCAGCGGCAGCGGCAGCGCCGAGCTCTTCAGGAGATGGCCGACCAGCAGCCCGACGCAGGCCGAAAGCAGCATCTGGCAGAGCCCGTTGAAGGACGACGCCGCCCCGGCGCGATCCGGGAACGGCATCATCGCCGAGGCCTGGGCCTGCGGCATGGTCAACCCGACGCCGCAGGCATAGACGGCCCAGGACAGCGCGACGCCGGGCGCACCGCCCGCCCCGGTCGCGACGGCGCCGAGCATCATCAGCCCCCCGAGCGCGAGGCAGAGCACGCCGAGCGCGATCACCCCGTCCATGCCGCGCGGCCCGACCAGGCGCTGCGCCAGGATGGTCCCTCCGATATAGCCGCTGACGCCGAAGGCGAAGGCGAAGCCGTATTGCACCGGCGAGAGCCCGTAGACGCCGGTCAGCACGAAGGACGAGCCCGAGATGAAGGCGAAGAGCCCGGCATAGGCCAGCGCCGTCAGCCCGACATAGACGCGGAAGGCGCGGTTCTGCAGCAGCGAGCCGAAGCCGCGGAAGATCGCGAGCGGCGAGAGCGGCTGCGGCGAGCGCCGGCGCAGCGTCTCCGGCATCACCCCGACGATCACGGCGGCGAGGGCCAGCGCGAAGAGGAGCGAGGCGATGAAGGTCGATCGCCAGCCGAAGGCGACCTGCAGCACGCCGCCGATCACCGGTGCGACCGCCGGCACCAGCCCCATGATCATGCCCATCCGGGCCAGCTCCTTGCCGGCGCGCGGCCCGTCGTAGAGGTCGCGAACCATGGCCCGCCCGAGCACGATCGGCCCGGAGGCGCCGAGGGCCTGCAGCGCCCGCGCCGCGGTCAACGCCTCGATCGAGGGTGAGGCCGCGCAGGCGAGCGTCGCGACGGCGAAGAGGCCCAGCCCGGCTAGCAGGACGGGCTTGCGCCCCAGCTTGTCGGAGAGCGGGCCCCACAGGATCTGGCCGGCGGCGAAGCCGAAGAGGAAGGAGGACAGCGTCGCCTGCGCACCGGCGACGTCCGTGTCCATGACGTGGACGATCTCCGGAAGCGAAGGCAGGTAGAAGTCGGTCGAGAGCGGGCCCAGCGCCGTCAGCATGGCGAGGACGGCCGTCATCGCCAGCGTATCGGGACGAAGCTTCATCGGGGGCCTCCGGCACGCGGCCGGGTGGCGGGCCGCGTGCCCCTGCTACGACGCCGGCCGGTCATCCGGCAATGGGGAGGATGCGGCCGCTAGGCCGGCCTGCTCTTGCTCACCTCGTCCGGCGAGAGGCCGACGAGCTCGGCATAGCGCGCCGGGTCCGTGGCGCCCTCGGTGTTGACCAGGAGAACCCGCGACCGATCGTCGAGCCTAAGCGCCGCGCGTGCCTCCGGCGAACGCAGCGCCGCCAGCAGTCCCGCCAGCCCTGCCGCACCGCTTTCGCCGGCGACGATCGCGGGATCGCTTCCGACCGGGCGGGCGAGCCGGTTCATCGCTTCGACGGCGTCGGAATCGGCTGCCGTGAGGAAGGCGTCGGCGGCGCGATAGAGCACGCGCAGCGCCAGCGGCGAGGGGTCGTAGCATTCGAGCATCGCCATCACGGTCGGCGCGCCATGGGCGATCTTCACCGGTCGGCCCTGCCGCGCGGCTGCGAAGATGCAGGCGGCGAGTTCCGGCTCGACGACGGTGAAGAACGGGCGGTCCGCACCGAACCGCGTCTGCATCTGCGCCGCCAGCGCCGCGGCGATGCCGCCGACCCCGGCCTGCACGAAGACATGGGTCGGTCGCTCCGGAAGCTGGGCGAAGGCTTCCTGCGCGATCGCCGTGTAGCCCTGCATCACCAGTCCGGGGATTCGCTCGTAGCCCTCCCACGAGGTGTCGGATACCACGGTCCAGCCTTTCGAGCCGGCGACCCGGGCGGCCTCGACGATCGAATCGTCATAGGTGCCGGCGACCCGCACCATCTCGGCGCCGAAGCGCGCGATCGCGGCGACGCGCTCGTCGCTGACGCCGCCATGGACGAAGACGACGGAGCGGGCGCCGACGAGTTGCGCGCCCTGGGCGACCGAGCGGCCATGGTTGCCGTCGGTGGCGCAGGCGAAGGTCATGCCCGCCGCGATCGCCCGCACGGCGGCATCGTCGATCTCGCCGTCGTCCAGTGTCCGGCCGAGCCTCGCCGCCGCCTCTTCCAGGACCAGCCGGATCACGGCATAGGCGCCGCCCAGCGCCTTGAAGCTGCCGAGGCCGAGACGCTGGCCCTCGTCCTTGATCGAGAGACCGCCGATCCCAAGCGCGCCGGCCAGGCCCGGCAGCGCGTGAAGCGGGGTCGGCGCATGGCCGGGCCGCCGGGCGAGGTGACGGGCGATCGCCGCCGCCCCAGCCGGGCCGAGCGTCGCGGCATCGGCGGGGTCGAGATCGCGCCCGTAGTCGCGATGGGTATTGAGCAGCAGCATGGTCGCCTCGTCAGCGTGCGGGACGACGAATGGATATTGCAATCCAGGCGAGGATTGCGCTGAGATTGGGCAGGGTAGACGAAAATTTGTTTCGCGGAGCGAGCGCTATGGAGCGGGATGTCCAACTCGATGCTTTCGACCGGGCGATCCTGGCCATCCTGCAGCAGGACAATACGACGCCGCAGCGGGTGATCGGCGAACGGGTCAACCTGTCGGCGCCGGCCGTGCAGCGGCGCATTCGCCGGATGGAGGCGCGCGGCGTCATCCGGGCCAATGTCGCGGTGGTCGATCCGGCGGCGCTCGGCCATCCGATCACGCTTTTCGTCGAGATCGAGCTGGTCAGCGAGACGGCTGTTGAGATCGACGCGGCCAAGACCGCCTTCCTCGCCGCGCCGGAGGTGCAGCAATGCTACTACGTCACCGGCGAAGTCGATTTCATGCTGGTCGTGCTGGTGCCGAGCATGGCCGGCTACGAGGCGCTGACGCGCCGGCTCTTCTTCGCCAATCCCAACATCCGCAAATTTCGTTCCTTCGTCGCCATGGACCGGGTCAAGACGGGGCTGGCGGTGCCGATCTGAACGCTAGCGGGCCAACGTCGCCCGCAGGTCCTTGACCTGCCCGGCCGTCACCGGCGGGGCGGCGTTGCCCCAGCTGTTGCGGACATAGGTCAGCACGTTGGCGACATCGCTGTCGCTGAGGTTCCAGCCGAAGGACGGCATGGCCGGCGTCGTCGGCTTGGCGGTGGTGCCCGCGGCCTGGCTGCCTTCCAGCACCACCCGGATCAGCGAGGTCGGGTCGCTGCTGTTGACGACCGGGGCCTTGGCGAGCGTCGGGAACAGCGAGGCCTGGCCCTGGCCGGTCGAGACATGGCAGGCGGAGCAGCGGTCGAGATAGATCGCCTTGCCGGCGCTCAGCGCAGGGTCGTTGGCCGCGAGCGGGGCGGGCACCGCCGCACCGTCGCCCTTGACGTCCTTGAGATAGGTCGCAACCGCCTTGAGGTCGGCATCGTCCCACAGGCTGGTCGAATGGCTGACGGCCTCCGCCATCGGCCCGGACGCGATCTCGAAGCGGTTCGCGCCGGTCTTGAGATAGGCCACGACGTCGTCGATCGACCAGCTTCCGATGCCTTTGTGGGTGTCGCTCGTGATGTTCGGCGCGTACCAGCTCTGCAGATTGCCGCCGCGCAGCGCCTCGTCGCCCTTGTCCGCGCCCGTCAGGCTTTTCGGGGTGTGGCAGGTGCCGCAATGGCCGGCGCCGTTGACGAGATAGGCGCCGCGGTTCCATTCCGCCGTCTTGTTCGGATCGGGTCGGAACTCCCTGGGCGAGAAATTGAGCCAGTTCCAGCCCAGCATCGACAGGCGGATGCTGAACGGAAACGGGAGCTGGTTGGAGACGACGCGGTTCGACACCGGCTCGACCTTCTGGAAATAGGCCCAGAGATCGGCCACGTCGGAGTCCTTCATCGACGCATAGGCCGGGTAGGGCATGGCCGGATAGAGCCGCTTGCCGTCCTTGCCGATGCCGGTCTTCACCGCGCTGCGGAAATCCTCGTAGGTCCAGGAGCCGATGCCGGTTTCGGGGTCCGGCGTGATGTTGGAGGGTACCAGGGCGCCGAACGGCGTCTGCAGCGGCGCGCCGCCGGCGAAGGGCTTGCCGCCCGGCTTGGTGTGGCAGGCGGCGCAGTCGGCCAGGATCGCCTGGTAGCGGCCGGCATTGATGCGGTCGAACAGGTCGGAGGCGAAACCTTGCGTCGCGAAGATGGCCGAGGCCGCGAGGCCGGCGAGGAGCGCTGCCGTCTTCATGCTTCCACCAGCTTGCCGGGGTTCTTGAGATAGTGGTTGCGGATGGCGTCGGCGGCCCAGAAGGCGAGTGCTCCGACCGGGCCGGTCGGGTTCTTGCCGGCGTTCTGCGGAAAGGCGGAGGCGCCGATGACGAAGACGTTGGGCACGTCCCAGCTCTGCAGGTGGCGGTTGACGGCGCTGGTCTTCGGATCCGTGCCCATGATCGCGCCGCCGGTATTGTGCGTGCTCTGGTAAGGCACCGAGTTCCAGCCCTTGCGCAGCTTGGCGACGACGGACTGCTTGCCGCCGAGCGCATTGGCGATTTCCTGCATCCGGTCGCTGATCCAGTTCGACATGCGGACGTCGTTGTCGGGGAAGTCGAAGGTGACACGCAGCAGCGGCCGTCCGAAGCGGTCCTTGTAGGTCGGGTCCAGGTCGAGATAATTGCCGCGCGTCGCGTAGGACGAGCCCTGCGACGAGAAGGTCAGGGTGTTGTTGTAATACTGCTTGGTCGCCTTCTTCCAGGCCGCGCCCCAGCGCGGCGTGCCCGGCGGCACCGGCCGGTACTGGATCGGCCGCCCGTTCGTCGGGATACAGTTGAGCCCGGCGCCGCCGACGAAGTCCAGCGGGCCGTGGTCGAAGGCGTCGCCGTTGTAGTCGTCCACCGTCTGGCCGAGCGCGCCAGCCGCGATGAACGGGTTCATGTGCTTGCCTTCGAAGAAGACCTGCGTTCCCGCATTGGTCTGGTAGCAGTAGTTGCGCCCGACCACGCCTTCGCCGCTCGACGGATCATAGGGCTTGCCGATGCCGGAGAGCAGCATCAGCCGGACGTTGAACAGCCCGTAGGCGTTGAGCAGGACGAGGTCCGCCGGCTGCTCGAAGGCCTCGCCGTTGACATCGACGTAGGTGACGCCGGTCGCGGTCTTGCCGTCCGCGGACAGGTTGATCTTCAAAACCTCGCATTCGGTGCGCGCCTCGAAGTTCGACTTGCGCATCAGCACCGGCAGCACGGTCGTATGCGCGCTCGACTTCGAGTAGTTGGCGCAGCCGAAGCGTTCGCAGAAGCCGCAGGCGGTGCACTGGCCCATGGCGATGCCCAGCGGGTTCACATAAGGACCGGAGAGGTTGGCCGAGGGCGTCGGGAACGGGTGGAGCCCCTTGGAGCGCGCCGCTTCCGCGAACAGCGTCGGCGCATAGGTCATCTGCATCGGCGGCAGCGGGTAGTCGCGCTTGCGCGGCCCTTCGAACGGGTTGCCGCCCTGCTGGATCGCGCCGTTGAGGTTGCCCGCCTTGCCGGAGATGCCGCAGAGATATTCGAAGCGGTCGAAGGCGCTCTCCATCTCGTCATAGGTGACGCCCCAGTCCTGGATCTGGAGGTCGGAGATCCGCTCGGCGCCGTAGCGCTCGGTCAGGTGCGTCTTCAGCACGAAGTCGCTGGGAAAGAAGCGCCAGGTATGGCCGTTCCAGTGCGTGCCGGCGCCGCCGACGCCGGTGCCGGGCAGGAAGGAGCCGTAATCGCGCATCGGCAGCGCCGTCTGCGAGACGTTGTTGCGCATCGTCATCGCTTCCTGCGCCGGCTGCAGGAACAGGTCTTTGCGCACCGCGTAGCGCAGCTCGTCCGGCGCGTAGGCGAGGTTGAAATCGGTGGCGGTGTCGCGCCAGGGGCCGCGTTCGATCGCGACGACGTCGAGGCCGGCATCGGTCAGCTCATGCGCCAGGATCGAGCCGGTCCAGCCGAGCCCGACGATGACGACATCCTTGCGGGGCAGTTTGCGTGCCATCTGTGTCTGCTCCCGGCCTTACTTGTCGCCCGTCTTCCATTCCGGCCGCCCGGCGATCGACAGGGGCGGCAGGGGGAAGGGCTTGTTGTGAGCCGTGACATAGTCGCGGTAATCGTAGCGGGCGCCGGGGAAGCCGATGAACTTCCAGCCGGCCATGTCCTTGTTGCCGCCATAGATCGGGTCGGCGAAGAAGCCTTCCATCGTGTTCTGCAGCACCAGGTTGAAGAAGCCGGCGGCCGGCTTGTACTCGACCTTTCCGGCCTCGAAATCCTGCAGGACCTTGTCCTGCTCCGCCGGCGCGAGCTCGAAGAAGGCCTTGCCGCCGAGCGTGGCGCGGGCGTGCTTGTTCAGGGCGGCGAGGCCCTCGCGGTAGCGGCCGGCCGGCGTCGCGCTGCCCTGATAGCCCTGGGTGGGGAGTCCGGCGGCGAAGGGACCTTGCATGTACAGCCGATCGGACGAGCCGTAGCTGCCGGCGAGCTGGCGGTCGATGAAGCTGGCGCAGCCCGCTTCCTTGCCGCCGATGCTGAGTTCGTCGGCCGGAATCAACCGGTCGACCACGGCCTCGACGGTCCGGGCTTCCTCGGGAGTGAACACGTACCAGCGTCCGCCCGGAGGCGGGTCCGGTGGCAGGGCGGCGAAGGGCTTCCACGGCAGTGCGCCGGCATACTCGGCGGCGCGTGCGCCGGGCGCCGAGGCGATCAGCAGCATCATGCCCGTCGAGGACAGGAACCGGCGCCGGCTGAGGAAGGATGACGGCATGAAGGGCCTCGCTGCGCTGGCCCGCCACACAGAGCCTCAGGCCGTAACGGCGAAACTTCACCTTGGAATCATGACAATCAATGCGGCATTGAGCGCGGCAGTCATGCTTGAGGAGCATGGAACCGGATAACTTTTGCGAAACATGCCCCGTGCGAACATGCCCCCGGCATCTGCGACGGGCTTGCCCTTGTTCTCGCCATCGCGATATGCGACCGCCGGCCAACGCAAACCTCCTGCCTGACGGGCCCACGCCTTGATCACCGTCAAAGCTCCCGCTCCCGACGCGTCCCCCGCCGACACGCAGCAGGGCCTGCGCGCCTTCATCCGCTCCAGCGAGATCGGCATCGTCGTTCTCGCCTCGGCGATCGGGGTGCTGGCCGGCATCGTCGTGGTCGCCATGTCGGTAGCGACGCAGTTCATGCACGAACTGGTCTTCGGCATCGACAGTGGCCAGCGCCTCTCGGTCGTGACCGGGATTCCGCCCCTGCGTGCCATTGCCGGGCCCGTGCTCGGTGGCCTGGCGGTCGGCTTCGTCTCCTGGTTCTTCTTCCGCCGGCGCAGCCAGCCCGTCGACCCGATCGAGGCGAATGCGCTGCACGGCGGGCGCATGTCGATGCGCGACAGCATCATCGTCGCCCTGCAGACCATCGGTTCGAGCGGCTCCGGTGCCTCCGTCGGCCTCGAAGCCGGCTACACACAGGCGGCCAGCGGGCTCGCCTCACATATCGGCCGGCGCCTGCGGCTGCGCCGCGCGGATATGCGGCTGATCGTCGGCTGTGCGGCGGGCGGCGCGATCGGCGCGGCGTTCGATGCGCCCCTGACGGGCGCCTTCTACGCCTTCGAACTCATTCTCGGCAGCTACTCCATCGCGGTCTTCGTGCCCGTCATGGCGGCCACCTTCATGGCGACCGTGACGCACGATCTGCTGGCGCCCGCGCTGCTGTCGGTCGAGGTGCCGGCGATCGGGACGATCACGATCTCGGATCTGCCGCTCGTCGTGCTGCTCGGCTCCGCCTGCGGCCTCGTCGGCATCGTCGTCATGCGCGCCGCCGCCTTCGTCGAGGCCGGGTTCCGGCGCTCGCGGATCCCGGCCTATCTGCGCCCGGCCTTCGGCGGGCTGGTGGTCGGCGGCCTCGCAATCTGGATCCCGTCGGTCTTCTCGGCCGGGCACGGCGCGATCAACCTCTACCTCGGCATGGACACGAGTCTCGGCCTGCTGGCGGTCGTGCTCGTCGCCAAGGCGCTGGCTTCCTCGGTCTCGATCGGCTCCGGCTTCCGCGGCGGCCTGTTCTTCGCCTCGCTGCTGCTCGGCGTCTTGACCGGGCGCCTTTTCATCGGCCTTCTCACGCCGTTCTTTCCCAATCTCGTCGGCCACGAGACGCTGTTCGCGCTGGTCGGCATGAGCTCGCTCGCGGTCTCGATCGTCGGAGGGCCGATGACGATGGCGCTGCTGGCGCTGGAGATGACGGGCAACCTCAAGCTCACCCTGGCGGTGATGGGTGCGGCCGGCGCCGCCTCGCTTGTGACGCGCCGGCTCTTCGGCTTCTCCTTCGCCACCTGGCGCTTCCACCTGCGCGGCGAGAGCATCCGCGGCGCCTATGACGTCGGCTGGATCCGCGATCTGACGGCCGGCAGCATGATGCGCCTGGAAGTGCCGAAGATCGAGGCCGACGCCCCGATCGCCGAGGCCCGGCTGAAATATCCGCCGGGATCGACCAATTATCTCGTCGCCGTCGGGCCCAACGAGGCCTATGCCGGCATGGTGCCGCCGGGTGCGCTCTACGAGCCCGATCCGGGACTCGACGAGCAGGCGGTGGCCGAGCCCGCGCCGCGCACGGTGCGGCATCTGTTGCGCAACGCCGACAAGATGCTGCTGTCGAACATGTCGGTGCGCGACACGCTCAAGCTCTTCGACGAAGCCGAGAGCGAGGCTTTGCCCGTCGTCGCCGACCGCGAGAGCCGGCGCCTCGTCGGCATCCTCAGCGAGGCGCATGCGATCAAGCGCTACAGCGAGGAAGTCAGCCGGCGCAACCGGGAACTGACCGGCGAATAGCGTCGCGCTTCGGCCTACGCCGCGCGCAGGGGCACGCTGGCGACCACCCGCCATTCCGCGATCGGGATGTCCTGACCCGAGGTCACCACGCCGATCCGCTCGAAGCGGATGTGGCGGCCGGCGAACTGCGCGTTGACCTCCGCGATCGCCGCCGCCTTCGCCACGGGCTCGACCGGGCCGTAGAGCAGCGACACATGCGGCATGAAGCTCCCCAGCCCCTCGGGATCGAGCGTCCGTTTCAGTGCCGCCAGCGACGGCGATACGGCGAAGCGCGCGTAGAAGGACCGGAAGAAGGTTTCGCCACCTTCGATCAGCGCCACCGGTTCGGCGAAGGCCGCAACCGTCCCGGCCGCAGCTTCCGCGGCGCGCGCGAGCTCGGCGGGCGGCATCGTCGTGTCACCTTGCAATGTCAGATGAGGCGTGAAGGGGGGCGTGCCGAAGCGCTGCGACAAGGCGCCGACCAGCGATGCCAGCATCGCCTCGTCGGCAGGCGAGGCCATGAGCCAGAGAGAATGGATCTGCTGTGTCATCTGAGTTTCATAAAGCTCTTGCATAGACTGCGCCCCGTACGTAATGTTTATTTCAATAATGCCAGACAATGGAAGGAAAATTCCATTTCCTGGCAACAAGAGCAAAGGTGGGGAGCAGGCCTTGCAGCCGGAAACGCAAGCCAGAGCGGGCAGTGGCGCTGCCATCGCCGTGCGTGGCCTCGAGGTCGCCTATGGCGGCACGCGGGTGCTGCATGGCATCGACCTGGACTTCGCGCCCGGCAGCTTCACCGCGTTGCTCGGCTCCTCCGGCTGCGGCAAGACCACGCTGCTGCGCTCGCTCTCCGGCTTCGTGCCGGTCGAAGCAGGCTCGATCGTCGTCGGCGGCAAGGACATCGCCGCCCTGCCGCCGGAAAAGCGCGGCATGGCGATGGTCTTCCAGTCCTACGCGCTCTGGCCGCACATGACGGTGCTGCAGAATATCGGCTACGGTCTCAAGCTGCGCGGCAGGTCGAAGGCGCAGATCGCCGCCAAGGTCAGCGAGATGCTGGGTTTGCTCGGCCTCGCCGGCTACGAGAACCGCAAGGTCACGGCCTTGTCCGGCGGGCAGCGCCAGCGCGTCGCGCTCGGCCGTGCGCTCGCCATCGACCCTGGCATCCTGCTGCTCGACGAGCCGCTGTCGAACCTCGACGCCAAGATCCGCATGGTGATGCGACACGAGATCCGCTCCATCCAGCAGCGGCTCGGCCTCACCGCCGTCCACGTCACGCATGACCGCGAGGAGGCCATGACCATGGCCGACCGGCTCGTCATCATGCAGGCGGGCCGCATTGCCCAGGTCGGCACGCCGGAGGAGGTCTACGATCGCCCGGCGAGCGCCTTCGTCGCCAACTTCATGGGCGCGGAGAACGTCCTGCCGTTGCGCATCGAGCGCGACGAGGCACAGGCTTCCGTCGCCGCCGGCGCTGCCCGCGCGATGCTCGCGGGGGCAGGCGCTGCCGCGCTTCCGGCGGGCGAGGCGCTGGCCTATTTCCGCGATGATGTCGCGAGCCTGGGCGCGCTTGATGCGCCGGCCTCGGGTGGCGACCTCATCGTCCCCGGCACCATCGCCGCGCGCGCCTATCCCGGCGGCATCTACCGCTACAAGGTCGAGGCCGCCGGTCGCCAGATCACGGTCGACGATGCCGGCCGTCACGAACTCGGAACGAAGGTCGGGCTGCGCATTCCGCTGCAGCGCCTTCACATCTTCCCGGCGACCGAGGCCGGGATCGCCGCCTGACAGGAGTCGAACACATGCGCATCCTCACGCTTGCCTGCTCGCTCGCAGCGCTGATCGCGGCCTCGCCGCTGTCGGCCCAGACCCTCAACGTCGCCTCGGCCGGCGACCAGAACATGGTCGACTACGTCAAGGACTATCTCGGGCCGATGTTCGAGAAGGCCCATCCGGGCGTGAAGGTCGTTTCGGTCGGCACCGGCCCCGGCGATTCCGGCTCGCAGAAGATCATGGAGAAGCTCGACGCCCAGAAGAGCGCGGCGGCCGCGGATTTCGACGTCGTCGTCATCCACCAGAAGGCGGCCGGCCAGATGGTCAAGGACGGCCTGCTGGCGAAGTACACCGACAAGGTCGACACGGCGAAGCTGGTTTCCAGCGCGACCGCGAAGAACTCTCTCGGCGCGGATGTCTCCGGCTACGTCATGCCGATGTTCCAGTCGCAGACGGCGCTCGCCTACAACGCCGACATGCTGAAGAACCCGCCCGCCAACTTCACCGAGCTGAAGGAGTGGGTGAAGAAGAACCCGAAGCAGTTCGGCTACAACGGCATCAAGGGTGGCATGTCCGGCGTCGCCTTCGTCGCCGGCTGGGTCTATGCCTTCGGCGGCGACGCCGACAAGCTGATCCAGGGCCCTTATGACGCGGCCGAGAAGGCCAAGTGGGACAAGGCTTTCGCCGAGCTCAAGGACTTCAACCAGAACGTCGTCATCACCCCCGGCAATGCCGGCACGCTCGACATGCTCAACCGCGGCGAGATCGCGATGGGGCCGGTCTGGGTCGACATGTTCTATTCCTGGCAGGCCGACGGCAAGCTGCCGCCGAACATGAAGCTGAAGCTCGCCGCGCCCGGCATGCCCGGCCAGCCGATGTATTACGCCGTGCCCGAGAAGTCGGCGCAGAAGAAGCTGGCGGAGGAGTTCATCGCGCTCGCCACCAGCCCCCAGGTCCAGGCCGACGGCATCGTCAAGAAGTTCAACTGGTATCCGGGCATCGACGCGAAGAACCTCGAAGGCAAGCTCGACAAGGCCGCCTGGGACAAGCTCTTCACCGACATCACCCCGGCCGACCTGTCGAAGAACGCCAAGCCCTTCCCGATCGCGCCCTACTTCAACGACATCCTCGAGGGCTACGAGAAGAAGGTCGCGAACTGAGCTTCGCCTGCCGGGATGGCGCAGAAACCGCGTCATCCCGGACAAGTCGCGTCAGCGACGCTGATCCGGGATCCATTCCTGAACCGTTCCGGCATGGATCCCGGATCTCCGCTTCGCTGCGTCCGGGATGACACCCGCCTTTCTCGAAAAGCCGCGCAGAATGTCCCTCTCCCAACGCCAGCTCGCCTTGCTGCTGATCGCGCCCGGCCTCGCGCTCGTCGCGGGGCTGTTCATCTATCCGCTCAGCTTCTCGTTGATCTCGGCCTTCACCGGGCCTGAGGGCGGCTTCTCGCTGCAGTCCTTCGGCAAGGCCTGGGAACTCTATTCCGGCGACGTCCTCTTCACCGTCGTCATCGTGTTCTCGTCATGCGTCTTCACCGGGCTCGCCGCGATCGTCATCGCCGGCACGCTGACGCTGGGCGAAAACCGCTATATCGTCGGCACGCTGAAGGCGCTCTATCGCTGGCCGCTCTTCATCCCCTTCATCGTGGCGGCGCAGTGCATGCGCACCTTCCTCGCCAAGAACGGGCTGATGAACAACACCTTCGTCTCGCTCGGCCTGATGGAGCCGCTGCAGGCGGTGAGCTTCCTCGACTGGCGCGGCATCATCGCCACCTTCGTCTGGAAGCAGACGCCCTTTGTCGCGCTCTTGCTCGCCGGCGCGCTGGCGGCCATCGACCGCGCCACGCTCGAAGCCGGCCGCAATCTCGGCGCCTCGCGCATCCGCGTGCTTATCGAGCTCGCCTTGCCGCAGGTGATGCCGACGCTGCTCGTCGCGCTCGTGCTCTCCTTCGTGACGATGCTCTCGGTGCTCTCGGTGCCGATGATGGTGGCGGGTTCCCAGCCGACTATGCTGACCGTCGACATGGCCTTCCGCATCAACGCCTATGGCGACTATTCCACGGCCAACGCGCTCGGCGTCATCACCTATCTGATCTCGGCAGGCGCGGCGATCATCTATCTCAAGCGCGGCATGACCAGGGAGGGCGCGCCGTGATCCGCCTCGCCGCCACGGCGCGGGCGACGCTCGCCGCCTTTCTGCTCGCCGCCTTCGCCTTCGTTCTGATCGGCCCGCTCGCCAATCTGGCGCTGTGGTCCGTCGCCGAGCGCTGGTACACGCCCCACAAGCTGCCGGTGACCTATGGCACGCGCTACTGGGAGCAGGTCTTCCGGCCGACCGGCGACGCCATGGCCTCGCTCGGCACCTCGGTCTGGATCGCGGTGCTGACGGTCGTCGTCGCGCTCGCGCTCTCGATCCCCGCCGGCTATGCGCTGGCGCGGCTGAAGCTGCCGGCCCGCGCGCTCTTCATGATCCTGTTCCTGCTGCCGCAGGCCTTTCCTTCGGTCGCGATCTACATCAACGTCGCCCGCATCTTCTATCAGCTCGGCATCAACGGTACGGTGCTGGCCGTCGTGCTGGTCCATGCCGCGCACGGGCTGGTCTATTCGGTCTGGATCGCGGCGGCGGCCTTCGGCGCCGTCGATCGCGATCTCGAACTCGCCGCCCGCAATATCGGCGCATCGCCGCTGAAGACCTTCTTCTCGGTGACGCTGCCGCTGGCAGCGCCCGGCATCATCGCCAGCGGCATCTTCGTCTTCCTGGAATCGCTCGACGAGTTCACCGGCACCTTCTTCGTCGGCGTGCCGCAGGTCACGACCTTGCCGCTCCTGCTCTACAACGCGGCGATGGGCGGCAATTACCAGGTCGCCTCGATCACGGCGCTGATCCTGCTCGTGCCGTCGGTGCTGTTCATGCTGTTCATCGAGCGCTTCCTGCGCGCCGACGTGCTGGCAAAGGTCGGGGCCTGAGCGCCAGGCCCCGACGCGGCCGGCGCTCAGCCCTTGCCGCGTAGCGACATGCCCTGCGTGATCGCGGTCTTCTCCAGCCGGCAGGCGACGCAATAGGCCGGGTTGAAGACGTTCGCGATGTCGTAGCGCACCGCCTGCCCGAGCAGATGGCTGGCCTCGACGGCGTCGACGCCGAGGTCTTCCCCGATCCAGCGCAGCATCTCGGTCGTCGCGAACTGCAGCGGCTGGTCGAGCGGGCGCCCGGCGGCGATGACCAGGAGATCGGTCTGCGTCTCGCAGCGCGGCCAGAGCAGCTTGTGCCCCTTGCGCAGCTCGACGCGGAATTCGACCTCGAACGAGGTCTCGACGCCGGTACCGGCGATCTCGCCGTCGCCCTGGCAGGCATGGCCGTCGCCGAGGAAGAACAGCCCGCCCGGCGCATGGACCGGGAAGGCGATGGTCGCGCCGGGGCCGAACAGGCGGTAGTCCATATTGCCGCCATGGGCGCCGCTCGTCGCGGTCGAGATTGCCTGGCCGCGTTCGGGCGCGACGCCGAAGCAGCCGAGCATCGGCGTCAATGGGAAGCTCCAGTCGCGGATGCGGGCCGAGGGCTCCAGCAGCTTCACCGTGCCGGCCGCGGCGTCGATCGCCCACTCATGGCGCTCGCGCTTCGGCAGCTCGGCGAGGATCGCCGGGTCGAGCACGCCGGGCGCCAGTGGCGAATAGGTCCAGCCGGTCTTCCGGTTCGGGGTCATCCGCTCGACCGTCACCAGCAGCGCGTCGCCGGGCTCGGCGCCGGTCACGAAGAACGGGCCGGTCATCGGATTGCCGCGCGGCGCCCTCTGCGCGCTCTCGTGATCGGTTCCGGCGGCGTCGAGCGTCGTCGTGACGACGCGGTCGCCGCTGGCGATCTCCAGCACGGCGGGCAGGGTGCCGATCACGTTGTGATACTGCGTCGGCTGGAAGTGGTGGCGCGTCATGGCGGACCTTCTGCGGCGGGAGCGGACGCGAGTCGGAGAGCCGCCTCGCGCCCCGATCCTAGAAGAACGCGTGGGTCGGGGAAGAGCGGAGGGCGGGGGGCTGCCCTGCCTGATCCGCCTTACGCTACTCTGCCGGTGTCGCCGCCTGCGTCCGCGTGTCCTGCGCCAGAATGTAGAAGGCGAGTGCGGCGCACCAGACGATGAGGCCGAAGACGGCCGCCGCGCCCAGCACCAGCCCGAAGCCGCCCCGCGCATAGAGGACCGCCAGCATCGGCACAACGAAGCCGCTGACGGTGAAGCCGAGGAAATAGCGCACGCTGAAAGCCTTGGCGCGGTGTTGCGCTGGGACATAGCGGGCGACCATCGCATCGTTCACGACGACCTGCCCGTAGATCGCCGTCATCGTCAGGACGAGCCCGAGCAGCAGCGTGACGCCTTGCGTCGCCGCCGCGATGGCAAGGCCGATCGGCTGCAGCAGGGCGAGGCCGACGAACAGGGCCGGCAGCGTGTAGCGATCGACGAGCCGGCCCATCAGCCATTGCGCCCCGGCGCCGAAGACGAAGACCAGCGTCGCCAGCGAGCCGGTCAGGGCCAGCGGCAACTCCAGGCCCAGCCGCTCGTCGAGGATCTTCGGCAGGGCGATGGTGGTGAGATTGAAGGTCATGCCGCCTGCGATGATGGCGATGGCGAAGACCACGAGAAGCGCTGCCGGCCGGCTCAGCGGGATCAGCTCGGCCTTGCCCGAGCGGCTGCCATGCGGCTCGCCGTCCCCGGGCACCAGGATCAGGAACGCGACCCCCAGGGCGAGGCAGATCAGGCCGGGGAGCACGAAGGCGGCACGCCAGCCGAGGCTCGCGGCAATCAGCGCGGTGACGCCGGCCGCGGAAGCCGCTCCGAGATTGCCCCAGACCGCGTTGACGCCGAGGTCGCGTCCGAGCTGGCTGGCGTGGCTCACCAGCATCGTCGAGCCGACCGGATGATAGATCGCGGAGGCGACGCCGAGTACCAGGAGCCAGCCGGCGAAGGCGGCCGGCTGGCTCGCGGAGGCGACGCCGAGGCAGGACAGGCCATAGCCGACGAAGAAGACCGCGAGCATGTTCCGGCGGCCGAAGCGGTCCGAAAGCCAGCCCATCGGCAGCGAGCACAGGCCGAAGGCAACGAAGGCCCCGGTCGCGAGCCCGATCAGCTCGGCATAGCTCAGCCCGGTCTGCGCCGCGATCGCGATGACGGCAGTCGGGTAGATCAGCAGCACGAAGTGGTCGAGCGCATGGGCGGCATTGACGAAAAGAAGCGTTCGCTTGGACAGGGGTTCAGGTGACATGGCTCTGCTCGCGGTGGGGATACGCCTGTCTATCTTGACCCGTTGCGCGCCGTCGGGTCGTTATATGACGCGATCGGGCCAAAGGAGGATGCGGTGCGGGGGGAAAGCGACGCCTATCAGACGGTCCCGCGTGCGGTCGCGGTCATGCCGAAATCCTACGATGGCGGCGTCAGCACCGGCTGGCACAGCCATCCCCGTGCGCAATTGCTCTACGCGACCTCGGGTCTGACGCTGGTGACGGCCGAGGATGGCACCTGGATCCTGCCCGCCCGCCATGCCCTGTGGATCCCGCCCGGGCTTTTCCATGAGGTCAGGATGCACGGGCAGGTGACGATGTGCTCGGCCTATGTCACGCCGGAGGCCGTCGGAGTCCTGCCGACCGGTTGCCGGGTGTTGGAGGTGACCCCGCTCCTGGCTGCGGCACTGCCGGCGCTGGCGGCCGAGCCGATGCTCTACGAGGAGGACGGACGCGGCGGCCATCTCGCGGCGCTCGTCCTCGACGAGATCGCGCGGGCGCCGGAAACCTCGCTGACCTTGCCGCTGCCGCGCGACCCGCGCCTGCGGCGCGTTTGCGAAGCGCTGCTGCAGAACCCCGGCTCGCCGGTCGATCTCGACGGCTGGGCGCAGCGCGTGGGCGCGAGCCGGCGCACGCTGACCCGCGGCTTCCGGGCGGAGACCGGCATGAGCTTCGGTGACTGGCGGGCGCGGCCGCGCGGCGGGCGGGGGGGGGGACCGGCGGCGGGCGGGGACCCCCCCCCCCCCAACGCCCCGGCGGGCGGCCCTGCCCACCCGCGCGCCCTTCGTGCCGGGGCGCGGCGCCCCCCGGGCGGGGGGGGCCCCCCCCCCGCCCGCCGCGGGGGCCCGGGCCCGGGCGGGGGGGGCGGGGCGGCGGGCCCCCCCCCGCCCCGGCCCCCCCGTGGCCCCGCGCCGGGCGCCCCTCGGCCCCGCCGCCCGCCAGGGCCCGCCCCGCCGGGCCCCGCCAATCGGCCGGGCCAGGTGGGGACCGCCGGTTCTCCAATATACCCGC